>Ga0155716_170_pt2 | contig 1602 bp, 3 predicted proteins | sample RifCSPlowO2_01_FD_107373 | JGI IMG/M metagenome (GOLD analysis project Ga0155716, IMG submission 107373) | Candidatus Woesebacteria bacterium RIFCSPLOWO2_01_FULL_37_19 | reverse complement strand
CTGAATATTAATATCCAAGGTATTTACTCCCTCCACAAAATCAATGCCATCTTTCCACTTAGACAATAAAATCGTCTTCTCACCATTTTGAAAAAGATAAACCATCACCCTGTATTTACCAACCCTTGGCACGCTTAATACTATTTGATATGAATTCTGACTAAACGATACTTTTTCTATTCTGAAACTGCTCAAGTTTTGCTTGATATATTGTTTTTCATTTGTACTGAACTTCTCATCCTCATAGTCGGTTTGCAATCTAATAAATTTCAGTTTTGCTGCTGGAAACAAGAATGCAAGCAAAATTCCAACTAAAAAGATAGTCGCTACCTTCTTAGTTTTTGAGACAGACATCTTTCGTATTAAGAGGTAACTCGTGCCTATTCCAACCAAAAGACCAATCAACGCTGGAATAACAATTAAAGCAACAAAGATGTATAAAAATACTGGACCAAGGTCTATGTCCATCATCATTTTTTATTATAAATCGGAGGAAATTTAAAATCTATGAGAGGCAGTAGGTTCGAATACTTTCCCCTTCGGCAAGTTTACACTGAGTGAAAACGAAGTGCTCAGGACAATTGCATCCAGGGCTGCTGAAATTGATCCTTAAAAAGGATAAGCAAAGCTTGGCTGGAAATACCAGTAAGCAAAGCTTGGCCGAGTTAGACTCGGTAAGCAAAGCTTGGTCTTTTTACTCATGCTTGGTAAAATGGTAAAATAGGTTTATGTACAACTGGAATATTGACACATCAAAATGGGATAAAAAGTCATCTTCATATCAGATTTGGAGACTCGAGCAATTAATTAATTTTGGGCTCAACGGTAGTAAACTTGACCCTGTCCTGACTCGTAAATATTGGTCAAAACTTGATCTTGATCCGTATCGAAAAAAGTTTATAAAGCTTATTTTATGGCCCAAACACTCTTAAGCCAAATCCAAAAGCAAATTCTTCAGATTCTATCCAAAGACAAGGTGTTTGTTACAAACTTTTATCTAACCGGTGGAACGGCCCTTTCAGAATTCTATCTTCGTCATCGACTCTCAGAAGGTCTAGATTTTTTCAGCACTGAGGAAATCGATAAAATTTGGCTCAATACTATCTCAACAAAAATTGCCAAAGAAATAAAGGCAACTAAGGATATTCAGGAGAGCTTTAACCGAAATTTAGTTTTTTTTAATTTAGATAATCAAATTATTAAGACAGAATTTACTTACTTTCCAATGCCACAAATAAACAAATCCGTTATTAACAATGGCATCCCAACTGATTCTGAGCTCGATATTGCTGTTAATAAGTTCTTTACTATTTATCAAAAACCTTCCGCACGCCATTTCATTGACCTCTTTCTTCTTTTAACGACAAGAAATTACTCTTGGCAACAGCTTAAAAAGTTGGCTCGAATTAAATTCGATACTACAATCGACCCCATTCAACTCGGTAGTCAACTTGTTAAAGCTGAAGATATTTTCGATTTACCAAAAATGTTAACCGAGTTGCCTGATAAAAAATGGCGGGAATATTTTCTTCAGAAAGCAAAGGAGCTTAAGATAGAAGTGTTTTGAGCGTAAAAAGTTCGTAATTATTACTTATGTAATAA
>Ga0155716_142_pt2 | contig 1922 bp, 2 predicted proteins | sample RifCSPlowO2_01_FD_107373 | JGI IMG/M metagenome (GOLD analysis project Ga0155716, IMG submission 107373) | Candidatus Woesebacteria bacterium RIFCSPLOWO2_01_FULL_37_19 | reverse complement strand
CCTCACTGGTCGGGTCGGCAATATCGATATTTTGACTAACTTTAACTCGGGCAATAACACTGTCTCCGTTTACATCTGTATAGCTGATATAAAAATATTTCTTTAGGCTAAAACCGGTTGGAAATGCAATTGATAAAAGGCCTTGTTCACTACCTCTACTTACTTTATTCGAAATATCTAAAAATGGAGTTGTAAGTACAGTACCGTTTTTAATTATTTTAATTTTTCCTTCCTGCTCGACTATAAATAGTCTTTTACTTGCGTCGGGGGGTTCTGCCAAATGAAGAGGTCGGATAAAACCTCCGGCAATTTTTTTCAAAGTTACAGACGTTGGCCAGGTCTGAGATTTTGCGACCTTAGAGACAAATATCAAGGAAGAAAAAACCAGAAAGACAAATATTAAAAAGGTTAAAACGACTTTTTTCATTATATTTTAGACAGGTAAATTATTGTGGAGCAGCGATACGATAACAACATAGTATTATACTAGGGGGTTGCGTAATATGCAACACTATATCACTTCCCGTAATTATTGACCCAAAATACAAAGTCAACTCCGTCTATATCTGCGTCATTATCAAAGTCAGCATCTTTCCCCGATTGTATTGACTTAAGATATTGGCTTACCCAAATAGCGTAGTCCCCAATTCCTACTATTCCGTCACCGTCGGCATCACCGATTTTTACTCCAGGAGTGGAAGTATTTGTCGGAGCTCTTGTCGGTGTATTTGTAGGTCGGGGTGTAGGAGTATTAGTCGGCCTCGGTGTCGGTGTATTGGTCGGTCTCGGAGTAGGGGTATTTGTAGGCCGAGGTGTCGGAGTGTTAGTCGGACGAACTGTCGGGGTGGGTGTGTTCGTAGGCCTCGGTGTAGGTGTATTTGTAGGTCTGGGGGTAGGAGTATTTGTAGGCCTCGGTGTAGGCGTATTCGTGGGGGTCAAATAAGGACCTTTCCGGCTCAGGGTAATCTGAGGAGAACCGATTTTTTCGCTTAAACAATCGACATCATCAAAGCAGGGCTTACACTTTTCATAAGTTTTCCATGTTGTCGGACAAAACGCTTTTACATCAATCTTAACTAGTCCGACATTTCTGGCAAAATACCAGTCTTCCCTTAAACCATACTTTGTCCTATCTGTGATAAATCCGTTTTCTCCTTCATAATATCTTAAGCGTAAGACATCGCTATATCCGGTTAAGCTTTTTTTATCTGCGTGAACTGTCCACAAGGGATTTCTGCTCGCACTAGGCTGCACCGAGCAAAATGCCGAAGAGCCGTCGAAATACCCGCCGGTTGCTTGACTATTGGCCAACCCCCAACCATTCGCAACATATTTGGCGGTCAAAAAGTAACCGGGCAAAGCGGGATTGTCAGAACCGTATTTATATCCGTTAAGTAAATTCATAAAGTTATCCGATTTGGATAGTGAATCAGGATTATAAAAATACCTGCGGTCACCGATTGCCGTTAAAAAATTATCATACCAGCCCGATTTTTGCTGCCAGTGCGCTAAAGGCCAAATCAAATTCAGTTTAGAATAAGTTGTATCTCCCCCGTGTTTATCGTCATACCAAGGAGTACGTGGATTCCAATAACCCTCGGGTTTATCTTTCATAAAGTACATTTCCTGACCGGTATTACTACAAAGGTTTGCGGTGGAATTAAAACCTATTACAGTAGTAAACGGAATCGTGTTATCAAAACTTCTGTTTTCTCCCGTAAATTCAATGGGTGTTGTAGGCATCAAATAATATAATGTTGTGTCGATAAGCCCAGAAGCAGTACCGTTACCGATTGTAAGATTATTACTCCAGTTAAAACCCAAGGTGTTAGGATAAGGACGTATACGGATATTTGTTACTGTAAAAGGATTTATGTTTAACGGTACATTAATTGTGACTGTTCCGTTATTTACATAAACCA
>Ga0155716_158_pt2 | contig 2664 bp, 3 predicted proteins | sample RifCSPlowO2_01_FD_107373 | JGI IMG/M metagenome (GOLD analysis project Ga0155716, IMG submission 107373) | Candidatus Woesebacteria bacterium RIFCSPLOWO2_01_FULL_37_19 | reverse complement strand
TTTTTCAAAAAGAGTTTTCCCTAATGGTAGAATCGCTTCTGCTAGAAATTCTTATGAAAAGGTTGTCGTTTACGAAGACGGCTCAAATATCGCGAAAGGTAATCTTGCTTCTAACTATTTGACACTACTTGAAGTAGTTAGAGATTGTGAATTAAACAATGACTTAAATCCGTTATTTTCTGGTGCGGAAGGTGTCTTACCTGACGCGAGAATTATGTCGGTTCTTGATATGGTTGTCTTTTCGTTAATGGCTAACTCTAACCATGTTTACGCTTGGAGTGGAGTTGCAATGTTTCAATATATTCTAAAAGAAGCCGATTCGCAAAGGTGGCGGGAAGTAACTTCTCAAATGTATGATCTTTGTCGACGAGAAGTGCTTCCTCAACTTCCTGAAACTCTTAATTTTGTTTTAATTCCGACACAAGGCTTAGGTCAACTTGCGGTTACTGACGCCAAGCTGGCACACGAATTAAACACTTTTATAGCTGCAGCTAAAGTACCACCCGAACTTAACAGCAATCAACTTGCACAAAAGTTTAGATATGAAGTTACAGGTTTATCCAAAACTGAAGTATTAACCTATCTCTCCGGTCAAACGTCTGAACCTGTATATGCCAGACTCAAGAAGATGATCGAGGAAAGAAACATTGATGGCGCATGCGGAGTTGCAGCACACTACCTTCAGGAACAATGGAGAAGGGAAAATAAACAACAACTCGCTGAAACCAAGAAACAGTTAAGTACTGCCCTAGTTGATAAAAATGGGAAATTTATACTCCACAACCAGCGCACCATAACACCACTTGAGATATTGCAGGGGCAACAACTCTTTTTAATAGAAGGGGTACTAGACACACCGACCGGAAAGTTGGAAGCGCTTAGATCAAAGTATCAGCAAGTGGCATTAGGAAAGGCAAAAGAAGATAACAACGGCATCGGATTTAGTCCTTACAGCCACGCAGGTTGGGATTGGTAGGTAAACTTACTGGGGAGCGGAATATATTTTCCGTATTACACACCGTGTAATCTTTTCTGCTCCCCTAACTTTTAAATTATTGAATATGATTAGAATATAAGATATGGATAAACAATTCATTATCGATTTGCACACCGACATTGCCAGTAACGTCTTAGAAGCAACAAGCAAAGATATCGGCAAAAGATACTCTTTACATGAAGGAACTCCAAAAGTATTAGGAGTAGTTGCAAATAACAATGTCGACCTTCCCCGATTAAGAGAGGGAGGAGTCAAGCTCGTTTTCACGAGTATATTTGCGTTGGATAAAAAATCATTAGACGAATTAATAAATTTAGAACAAAATGAATATAATTTTGAGAAATTGAAAGGAATTAAATTTGGAATTGAAGCTGCAAATGAGCAATTATCTTTTTATAAAAATTTATTCCAACAATATCAGAATCAAATATTACCAGTAAAATCGAAGGCCGATTTTATGCAACTGACCAACACCAAAAAAATCGGATTTCTCATACATCTCGAAGGAATTGATTATATTGATAAAAACCTAAGAGTATTAGATAAATTTTACGATCTTGGTGCAAGGTCCCTAGCAATGACATGGAGAAACAGAAATAATTTTGGTAGTGGTAACAATGTTTCCGGCGGACTGACAAAAGCGGGAAAAATGCTGATTAATAAAGTTAGGGATCTGGGAATGATTTTTGATTTAGCACACGCTAATGAAAAGACTTTCTGGGACGTAATAAAACTTATCGATTTCCCTATCATTGTTTCCCATGCGCTTTGCAAAACACTATGTGATAACTCAAGAAATTTAACGGACGACCAAATAAAGGCAGTCGGTGCAACTGGTGGAATTTTGGGAATGGCTGCGATTCCAGATTATATAGGTGGTAAAACTCTAGAAGATTATGTCGATCATTTTGAACATATAATCAATCTAGTTGGAAACGATTACGTTGCTTTCGGCACAGATTTTGACGGTCTGGTTGGTCCTGAAGACACGTTTATGGATGGCTTTACCGGATCGGATGGTTTTCCGAATGTTATTAAAATTTTTCAAAAAAGAGGTTTTAGCGGTGAGACTATAGAAAAAATTTGTTTCAAAAATGCGGAAAGAATAATATTAAGTAATCTAAAATGATAATCGACGTACACACTCACATAGGCGTCAATCTAAAGCGGTTATTTAACGGTCTTTATCCTCCTTTGCAGGCAATAAAAGATTTGTTAATAAAAATGGACTTAGCAGGTATCGATTACGCTGTATCCTTTCCTTTCGGAGCTTCATTATATGACGATCCAAGAGACTATAACGAAAATATACCTATCGGCATAATGGACTTTCCTTACCAAATAGAAAACCGAATGGTTTTGGATCATGCCAAAAACTTAGGAGAAGGCAGAATTTTGCCTTTTATTAGTATCGATCCCAAAAGAAAAGTAGTCGAACAAATTAAACAAATTGAAAGGTGGCAGAAAAATTACAAAATATTTGGGATTAAGGTGCATACCAAGTCCACTAACACAAAGGGTAATGAGCTTATTAACTCACCTTTTCTGGACATGTTTAGGGAAAATAGTTGGCCTATGCTGTTTCATTCATATCTCCAAGAAGTGGCGCACCCCCTTCCAATTCTAGAGTTTGCGCTAAGAAATCCGGATATTAATGTTTGCATAGC
>Ga0155716_171_pt1 | contig 4637 bp, 5 predicted proteins | sample RifCSPlowO2_01_FD_107373 | JGI IMG/M metagenome (GOLD analysis project Ga0155716, IMG submission 107373) | Candidatus Woesebacteria bacterium RIFCSPLOWO2_01_FULL_37_19 | reverse complement strand
TTTTGTAATAGAAGTTTTATTGCACTAGCTGTGCCTCTTTTTTTTGCTTAATAACCTTGCTTTACGCTCCGAATAAATAATCACCCCATAATATATTTAAGGAATTTAGTTTGTGCTATAATTACGCTTTGTAAGATAATTGCTACAGAGGTCACATTTTAATATTGGACTTTAAAAATGTGATCTATGCTATAGAAATCACATCCCAAGATTGGACTATGATTGTGATTTCTATATCTTGCTTTCTTATTAATTGCACGTTAAAAATCCGAATCTCAAATTAAAAAGGGAAGACTTATGAATAAAAAAACTAAAAAGGGTCTAATGCTCCTAGTTGGCGGAGTTGCAACCGCTCTCATAGTTACTCTTGCTGGAGATTTTAGCTTAACTATTATACTGCAAGATTCACTTCTTACTGTAGGTTTATTACTAACACTAATTTTACTTATAAGCGGATCCGTAACCCTAATGATGGGGAAATTGAATGTTTAAAAACGCTCAAAAATATTTGATAAGAGGTAACTTATGTATACTATTGCAGTAGTGATATTGTTCTTGATACTAGTTATTCTGATAATTATCGGAACACTCAAAATCTTCGGTCTAATTTAAGGATGGACTAATAAGCAAGTTAAAAGGTCCGACCTCTAATTCTAATTCTGATAGTTTTATGAAAAACGGAGGTTTCAAATGTTTGGTCTTATAGAGCTTAAAAGACTTGATTCGTCAGATTTGCAATTGACTATTGGCAGCTTTGGTTTTAAAGCACTTCTTATCAATATTGCGGTATTTATTTTAGAACAAGCGCCAAGCATGCCGATATTTAAGAACCAGTTTCCGGAACTAGGTCCCTGGAAAAACTTAGGACAGACGATTGGTTGGACCCCAATTGGTGTAGTGAACGCTTTTAATAGTCTTTTTGAGGAACTTTATTGGAGTTTACATCGTTTAATCGAAATGAACTCCTTGGAGGGGTTTAATCCAAAAGAATTAGGTTTTCTAAGAGAGGGAATTTTAGCTTACGAAAGTTGGGCGACAAAAAGGTGGGGACCGAACTGGAAAAGGAACTTGGGAATAATTGATTCCGAGTGGAAAGTCGTACTTAACGCAATAAATCAGCCTACTGCTTCCTAGATTGAGCAAATAGGTTTGACCTCTAGTTTAACATTCGTTAACGAGCTCAAAGATTTGTAAGTTTTTTTGAGATTTGGTTGATTTAAAAGGTGGGGCGGAGATTTCCCAAAAGGTGATTTTGCACTATACGCGCAAAATTTACTCCTAAGGAACATTTCTTTCCCACCTATTTTTTTCTTCATCTATCTTCATTTTGAACCCTATAACTTTACTTCGTTTGTACTTTTTGATATTCTTGACCAAGACTTTGAAGTTTGCACATTAAATTTCAATAAATCTTTTAGGCAAGGAGGATTCCGTGGCTGCCATTGTGAGTAAACGAGGAACGAACGCAGTAGCTGAACTTGAGGGTCAAACCCTAAAATTTTTAATTCTGGCTGTAGCGAATTTATTAGTTGAGCAATTACCACATCTTGATTCGTCTAATGATTATCCGCGTTACGGCCCTTGGGCAAGTTTCGAAAAAGATTTACGTTGGAATAGAAATTATCTGCTAAACGGATTGCACGATCTTTTCCAACTACTTTACGAATCTGTAGATGCGTTATTTCTACCTTTGGATACCAGAACGTATTTTAGTAAAGAAGAAGCTCTCTTTATTGCAAAAGCTTTTGAGGCTTATGACGAGTGGATGATAGAAAGCTGGGGAAGATCTTGGAAAGAAAGTTTGAATATATCCGATCAGGTTTGGGATTCACTTCTTAGCCAGTTAACAAAGCATAAACGAAGCTAATTTACTAAATCTTTGCTCTTTAATTATTTATTTTCAATATCTTTTAATAAGGAGATACAAATGCCCGAGCCAACAACTTTAGGTGAGCTATTGATTCAGTATGTGGTTAATCAAATGTTGATTGATTTTGGAAGTAAAGTGCACTCTGAATATAAGAGTATCGCACCTAAATCCAGTATTCCGGAAAATTTTGAGTTAGTATTAGAGTCACAATCGGCTTATCTGCCAAAAAATCTATACGGCGATAAACCAGTCGAAAACAAAGTTATTTATTTTACTCACGACCCTTGGGATAAAATGGCTGAGCTCATTCTGGGTAGAAAATTACCCAAAAGGGGAATGGCGACATATTTCATTAAATATTGCCAAGCAATTAGCCTTATTAAAAATCTTAAAGGCCAATTGGATGAAATTAATTCGTGGAAAGATAACTTTGAAGCGGAAAATGAAGAAATTCAATCTCTAATACAATATTTTCTTGATCAATATGAAATAGAAAAAATAGACGATTTACCTTCTAAATTGGAAGCTTTAGGATTTCCAAAAGGACCAGTGATGGTTATTGAGATGAAAGTCAGATTGCTGCAGGAAAGGCTGAATTCAAGGGGGGAAGAATCAAAGGATATTTTATCCAATATTGAAACAATGAATAATCTCGTCTATATGGCCTGTGGTATTCCTGCCTCATTTGAAGAATTTTCCAAAAAACGTCCTTTACTGACGATGTTAAATAAAAAGGCGGTACTTTTGGAATTGCTTAGAGCGCTAACAAAAACTGCAAATTATGATGATTTGATGAAAGTTCGTCATATTGCTGAGGAACATTTTTCAAACCCATTGAATCGAAAGCGGTTTTTATTGCTAACATCACATAGAAGAGTTTAGAGTTTGAGGGTTCGATAGGAATCTTTACATTTTTTTACTGCCATTTAAAGATTTCCGAAGAACCCTCTTTTTTATGGTTAGATTTTATTATTATTTTTGTTATGAAGATTGCAGTTGGATCAACAAACCCGGTAAAAATAGGGGTATTGATACATTTTATAGGTATGGTATAATTGCAGTTGAACCGATGGAAAAGATTGATAATTAGTTGGTGTTCGGTGCTTTACGAGTACCGAGCTAAATAAAAAGCAGTCGCCGTCGGGCGATTTTTCGGTTTAAGGAGCACATTAATAATTGAAAATAAATATATTTTAAGGTACCTTTTTGTATATTCATCCCAAATAACCTTGCCTTTCACCTTTACGGCCTTTGGCCTAGAACTATTCGTTCACGGATCAAGGAGCGGTTTAACGGGATTTCGCATTATTTATAATTTTAAAAAGGTGCTCAAAATATGACTGGAAACGTATAACGACGAGCCTTTTCGTTTTATACGTTAGGGACAAAACTCGTCACTTATTTGAGGGTTTGATCCTGGCCCAGGATAAACGCTAGCGGCGTGCTTTAGGTATGCAAGTGGATCGGTCCGCAGGACTGAACTATCAACTATCTACAAATTAACAAATTGACAGATTAATAATATGATGGAATTGTGAAGACTTTTAGATTTCTGGAGTTTCAAGTATACAAAGATAGTAAATCTTTTTACAAGAAATGTTCTCTATTAACCAAAAGCTTTACCAGAAATTACTGGGAACTTAAAGATCAATTATTAAGGGCAGCATTATCTGTTTGTCTTAATATAGCTGAAGGATCCGCAAAATATTCTGACAAGGATTTTAAGAGATTCATCGAGAATTCTTTAGGATCTGCGAACGAGTGTTTTGCCTGTTTAGATATTGCCTATGAGAATAAGTTAATATCTTATGAGGATTTCATGAATTTAAGAACTGAATTAGAATCTATTGCGAAACAGTTAGGAGGTTTAGCTAAAAAGCTTCGAGCTTCTTCTTGAATGTTAATTTGTTAAAAGTTAATTGGTTGTAGGTTCTGTCCTGCGGATAGACGCGAACGGCTGAGTAACACGTAAGAACGTACCCCATAGCGGTGAATACCTTATCGAAAGATAAGCTAATACACCATACGCCACGTTCAGTTACATGAATGTGGGAAAGGGAGTAACTTCCCACTTTGGGAACGGCTTGCGGCCTATCAGCTAGTTGGTAGGGTAATGGCCTACCAAGGCTTCGACGGGTAGGGGACGTGAGAGCGTGTACCCCCAGAATAGCACTGAGAAACGGGCTATACACCTACGGGTGGCGCAACCGGGAATCGTGCACAATGGACGAAAGTCTGATGCCGCGACGCCGCGTGAGGGATGACGGCCTTCGGGTTGTAAACCTCTTTTGCCATGACAGAGATGTCATGGAGAATAAGCACCGGCTAACTCTGTGCCAGCAGCAGCGGTAATACAGAGGGTGCAAGCGTTGTCCGGATTTATTGGGCGTAAAGAGTTCGTAGGCGCCCCGTTGCATCTTGTTTCAAAGACCCTGGCTCAACTAGGGAAAGGGACAAGAGATGAACGGGGTTGAAAGGTTTCGGAGCTACTGGAACTCACGGTGTAGGAGTGAAATCCGTTGATATCGTGAGGAACACCGAGGGCGAAGGCAGGTAGCTAGGGACACTTTGACGCTGAGGAACGAAAGCCAGGGGAGCGAAAGGGATTAGAGACCCCTGTAGTCCTGGCCGTAAACGATGCTCGCTAGGGATTCGACCTTTGGTCGAGTCTCGCAAGCTAACGCGTTAAGCGAGCCGCCTGGGGAGTACGAGCGCAAGCTTAAAACTCAAAGGAATTGACGGGGACCCGCACAACCAGTGGAGCATG
>Ga0155716_131_pt1 | contig 4771 bp, 7 predicted proteins | sample RifCSPlowO2_01_FD_107373 | JGI IMG/M metagenome (GOLD analysis project Ga0155716, IMG submission 107373) | Candidatus Woesebacteria bacterium RIFCSPLOWO2_01_FULL_37_19 | reverse complement strand
CAATAACACAGATGTTGATTCGACCATTCATTCTCATGGGGTCAGAGTCGAGAATAAATTTGACGGTGTACCTGATGTTACACAGGATCCGGTAAAACCAGGACAATCATTTACCTATAAACTTAAATTTCCTGACACCGGTATTTACTGGTATCATCCACATATTCGTGAGGATTACGCTCAGGAACTTGGACTTTATGGGAACTTCTTAGTTACTCCTAACACCGCTGATTATTGGGCAGAGGTTGACCGCGAAGAAACACTTTTTCTAGATGACATTCTCATCGAGAATGGGACTATCGTCAAATTTAATCAAGAAAATGTTGATCACACACTCATGGGTCGATTTGGGAATACAATGCTTCTTAATGGAAACGATAATTACAAATTGTCTGTAAAACAAGGTGAGCGTGTACGCTTCTACATTACTAACGCAGCTAATACCAGAACTTTTGATTTTGCAATTCCTAATACCCGTATGAAATTAGTGGGTTCTGATAATGGTAAATACGAACGAGAGGAATGGATTGATTCAGTCACCATTGGGCCATCTGAGCGACAAATTGTAGAAATTTGGTTTGATAAAGATGGTGAGTATAAAATCGTCAACCAGACTCCAGATAAAACTTATACTATGGGAACTATTGCTGTCCAACAGAATCCTGTCACAACCTCGTTTCTCTTAGTTCCTCGTGTTAACCAGGACTACATTGATTCTCTTGCCAGCTTAAGGCCACAATTTGATAAACCTGCAGATAAAAGTTTAAAACTCACTCTACAAATGGGACCGTCTGCCACTAATACGAACACAAATAATTCCATGGGAGGCCACATGATGGGTAACGGGCAAATGATGGAAAATACTGAAATGACTATGGGAGATGCCAAAAAAATTGAATGGGAAGATGATATGGGTATGATGAATGCGCAGTCCACCAAGGATTCACTCAAATGGAAGATTGTCGATCAGAAAACCAATAAAGAAAACATGGATCTGGATTGGCAGTTTAAAAAGGGTGATGTAGTTAAAGTCAAAGTCTTTAATGACGATAAATCCATGCACCCGATGCAACACCCAATTCACATTCATGGTCAGAGGTTTCTAGTACTTTCGACCAATGGTATTAAGAACAATAACCTTGTATGGAAAGATACTACCCTCATCCAAACCGGTGACACCGTCGAACTTCTGGTCCAAATGGACAACCCTGGTGACTGGGTAATTCACTGCCACATTCCTGAACACATGGAGGCAGGAATGATGAGCGAATTCAAGGTAATTTAATGAATGAACAAACATGTCAAAACATTACTTCTTTTATGTGTTATAGGGATAATTGTCGTAGTCATCATCTTGCAGCGCACAAAACCCAGCAAGAATAATAATTCTCCAAACATATCTCCAACCACTAATCAGGAGGAAAATGACAGTTCATCCTTCATCGAAAGTTTGCGCAGTAGAGATTATGAACCGAGTCAAATCACCATTGAGAGTACTCTTTCCAATAATGGATCCTATATCGGTTATATATTCTCCTATGATTCAGACGGTTTAAAGATTTATGGGAGGATGAATGTCCCAACCGGAAACGGACAATTTCCTGTCATTATTCTCAATCACGGTTATTTCAACACGTCATCTTTTACCAGTGGCGATGGTACACAAGCCATGGCTGATATTTTGGCAAGAAATGGGTATCTAACTTCAGCTTCAGATTACCGAGGGTTTGGTAAATCAGAAAATGATAGCCAAGGGTCGCGCGGGCATAATCCAAATTATGCTATTGATATCTTAAATCTCATTGCTTCGGTTGCCAGCCTGAATAAGGCTGACGCAAATAGAATCGGCATGTGGGGACATAGTATGGGTGGTGAGGTATCACTTCGGACAATTGAGGCGACAGACAAAGTAAAGGCAGCTGTTTTATGGGCACCAACAAGTACGAATGCATCGGAAAACGCAGCGTTTTATGGAAGAGGAAGATATACTTCGCCTTCACCCAGTCAAGGCACGGAAAACAGTTATCCAAATACTGACATCAGTTATATAACTGCTCCCATAAGCTTGCATCAAGGTTTATCTGACACTGAGGTTGATCCAGAGTGGTCAAAGGAACTGAACGAAGCGCTAAAAAGGGAAGGTAAAAGCATTGAGTACTTTGAATATCTCGGTCAGGATCATAATTTCAGAAATTTAGGTTGGGATGTTATATCTAAGAGAACTATTGAATTTTTTGACCAGTATTTGAGATAAACAAAGAAAAGAGGTGATCAAATTATGGAAGAAAAACAACAAGTGTATAAATGCCCAATGCATCCGGAAGTAAAACAAAATGAACCAGGAAGTTGTCCAAAATGCGGAATGGATTTGGTATTAGAAGAAGAAAAAAGTGAAGACGAATAAGAGGTACAAGATCGACATTATGAGATTTGAAGCTACTTTAACTTGTCCCAAATGTGGCGAAAAATAGAAAGCCACAAAAACTTCTATTTAATCTACGAATCATACTTTTCCTACTTGTAGGAACATAATAGTTCTGATACTATTAAACGCATGTCAAAAGCAAAAAACAAGCAATTACATCACGGAGGACAGTTTTATGGCACAGCTACTATTGGAGAAAAAGGGCAAATTGTTATTCCTCAGGATGCGCGGAAGAATCTGAATTTAAAAAAAGGCGACCGCCTACTTATTTTTGATATGCATGACGATATGTTAGCAGTTGTAAAACTTTCGCAGATCGAAAAGATTTCTACTCATCTTTCAGGTAGATTGGAAGCAATAAGAAAGATAACTAAGCACAAAGAATAGCACACAAAACATGTATAGCCAGCGTTATAGACACATGCAGGGCATGTCTATGTCTTCAATGAAGAAGGCATCTTTTGAAATTGCCCTGAAAGGCAAAAAACAAATAGCGGAAGGCACTATAGCTTTCATCTTTGAAAAGCCTGAGGGATTTGTCTTTAAGGCTGGTCAGCACTTACGGATGACTCTCATTAATCCTCCTGAAACTGATGCCGAAGGTGGCAGTCGATTTTTTTCGCTCGCAAGCACGCCACAAAACCCTGATATCGTCATTGCCGTGAGAATGCGTGATACAGCGTTCAAGCGAGTTCTTAAGAATATGCGAATCGGAGAAAAAGTCCTGATACAAATAATGCTTGATGTTCCTCACGGCGCTTTCGCACTCCATAATGATCCATCAAAACCCGCCGTATTTATCGTTGGAGGAATCGGGATTGTTCCAGCATACTCGATGATTAAAGATGCAACCGAGAAAAAGTTGCCCCACAAGCTGTTTCTGTTCTATTCAAATAGACGCCCTGAGGACGCATCGTTTCTGGAAGACCTGCAAAAACTCGCAGAGCAAAACCTATCTTTCAAACTCATTGCAACCATGACCAAAGCAGAAAAGTTATCAAAACCTTGGAAAGGAGAAGTTGGGTTTATCGATAATGCCATGCTGACAAAGTACGTTGATGATCTTAAGTCCCCGATTTATTACATTTCGGGGCTGCCGGAAATGGTTAGTGCAATGAAAAAAATGCTTGCAGACTCAGGTGTCGGTGAAGACAGCATAAATGCCGAGGAGTTTACCGGATTTAATCTGAATGAAATTCGCAATGATTCTAGTCATGCGTGGAAAAGACACATGTTGACCGTCGCAGTCGTGCTGGCTGTAATTGGTGTTCTGCATGTCAATGCCACCAATTCTGTATATAGTGTATTTTCTCTTAAAAATCCGATTTTCTATCTCTTGATTGGCTTAATGCTCATTATTGCTCCATTCAAACTCAAGCATTTATTGAGTTTCATCCGTAGCAAAAGGAACAGATCTTCATAACTTCTTAATTCATATCCAAATAAACTGATTGTATGAGTATGAGGTTTAGGAGGATTTTTGCGTTCATAAATTTACTTTCGGGTTCGACGATACTTTTTTCAGTTCTTTTTCCGATAATTTCTTACGAGTTAACCGCTCCGGTTACACTTATTTCTCCATTAGTTGACGACGGTTCTTTTAATTCAAAAGTTGCAACTACTAAAGCGAGTTCTTGGTTTGAGGGTGGAGCGAAGCAAGAAGATTTTGTCTCCGCAGAAGTGAAATATTACACCATGTCTATTCCAAGACTTGGAATAGATGGGGCCACGGTTACTATCGGAGGTGAAGACCTTGCGAAGTCGCTTATCCACTATCCGGGTACAGCACTGCCGGGTAAGGTAGGAAACGGTGTAGTTTTTGGCCACTCAACACTTCCGATCTTTTTTAGTCCCACAAATTATAAATCAATATTTTCAACTCTTCCAAAACTTCAAGAAGGGGATGAAATAATTGTTAGCTATGATGGAATTACCTACAAGTACGTTGTCGAAACAAAGTTTGAAGTACTTCCAAAAGATATCCAAGTTCTAGAGCAGAACAGCAACGGATCCTACATCAGCTTAATTACTTGTGTTCCTCCCGGAGATCCAAGAAAACCGAGAAGGCTTGTTGTAAGAGCTCGCCTTGTTCCATACAACTGAATATTGCTATTATAAATAAAGGAAAGAGAGGTGAAAGATCAATGATGGGATTTGGTGGTTATGGACAGATGACCGGAGTCGGAATTTTCGGAAGCCTTTTTGGTATAGTGGTCTTAGTAGACCTAGTTTTACTAGGAATCTGGCTCTGGAAACAGATACAGAAAAAGTAAATCTTCATAAATTCTTCATAATTATTGGTATAATATCTGGGTATGAGGATACTTGTGGTTGAGGACGAACGTC
>Ga0155716_150_pt1 | contig 5231 bp, 9 predicted proteins | sample RifCSPlowO2_01_FD_107373 | JGI IMG/M metagenome (GOLD analysis project Ga0155716, IMG submission 107373) | Candidatus Woesebacteria bacterium RIFCSPLOWO2_01_FULL_37_19 | reverse complement strand
GATTTGCTTCTCGCGTATTATAGTTGATATCTGGGAAATGTCACGCTTGGCCATTTTAATTTTTTTCAAATTCTTTTCTTTCGAAGCAACAATTTGAGCTCGCGTTTTCATAATATCGGTCTTTTTCTCAGACAGAATTTTTTCCATTTCTTTAATATCTTTGGCCTTTAGTTCATTCATTTCTTTTTTTTTCATATTATTTTATCCCTCCTTGAAAACTGTTACGAACCTATTGTTTCCCTGCTTACAATCTTTGTCTTAAAAGGCATTTTGGCAGATGCTTTTGCAAAAGCATCTACTACGAGTTCTTTCGATACGCCGGCAACCTCGTAAATAATTCTCCCCGGAGTAATTACGGCAACGTATCTATCGATATCCCCCTTACCACTACCCATTCTTTGTCCCGCAGGTCTCCCGGTAACTGGCTTATCAGGAAATACTCTTATCCAAACCCTTCCCCCCCTTTTTAAACTATGAGTAATTGCTCTTCTGCCCGCTTCTATTTGCTTACTCGAGAGCCAGGCACGACCCAACGATTTTATTCCGTACTCACCGAAACTTAAAGTTGTGGCACGCGAAGCCTTACCTCTCATTTTACCTCTAAAACTTTTTCGATATTTACTTTTTTTAGGCTGTAACATATTTATTTAGCTCTCTCTCTTCTTATGAATAAAAACTTTTACACCAACATAACCTCTTTTTAAAAGGGCCGGAACTTGGGCATAATCTATAGTTTCTCTGAGAGTCTGGGCTGGGACTGATCCTTGATGATACTTTTCTCGTCTGGAAATTTCCGCCCCGCCTATTCTTCCCGACAAAATAATTTTTACTCCCAACGCTCCGGATTGCATTACTCTTTCCATTGCTCTAACTACAACCCTACGATGAGGTAATCTTCTTTCGAGTTCGGATACAATTCTCGTCGCCACCAAATATGCAGAAAGTTCGGGGTTTTTAACCTCTTTAACCTGCAAGTCAACTTTCAAATCTTTTACTTTTTTACCTCGAACTTTACTTATTATCTCCAAAATAAATTTTTTGACTTCCTCAAGCCCGGTTCCTCCTCGCCCAATTACAACACCAGGTCTGGAAACGGTTAAGACTATCACCATACTTTTAGGTAGCCTTTCTATTTCAACTTCCGTAATGCCGGACAATTTAAGTCTATCCATTAGAGCACGCCTTACTCTGATGTCTTCTAAAAGATTTTCCTTGAAATTTTTATCCTCCGAAAACCAACGCGATTTCCAAGGCAAAAAGGCTCCTATTCTGAAACCGGTCGGATTAATTTTTTGTCCCATATTTATAAATTCAAAAATTTATTTTTTCTCATTTTTATCTTTAATTTGTAATTTTGATTTTTGGTTTTTGATGCTTCGACTTTGCTCAGCATCAATTCTGAACCTCACCGAAGAATTGACTTTTGATTTATCCGCTTCAGTTGATATCTTTTTGGTTTTAGATTCAATCTTCTTAACGGGTTCTTTTTCTTTTGTTGTTAACACAACTCGTATGTGACTCATTCTTCTTTTATATGGTTTTGCTCTCCCTCTTGCGCCTGCTCTCCATCTTTTTAGTCTGGGAGCATCGTTTATTTGAATTTCTTTAAAAATCAGCTCCGTTGGACTAATATTTTTTTGTTTCGCATTGGCAATAGCCGAAGCAATAACCTTTTTCAAAGGTAAACTTGCTCTTCTTCCGCTAAATGGTAATCTTTCAACAGCCTCATTGGGATTTAAATTCTTTATCATAGAAACTACCTCCCTTAATTTCTTAGGAGAGGTAAGAACATATTTTTGAATAGATTTTACTTCCATAATTTTATGTTTTCTCAATAATTCTCTTGACAACTTGCCCATGGCCTCGAAATGTTCTGGTCGGCGCAAATTCACCGAGTCTGTGACCAACCATATCTTCGGTCACAAAAACATCGGTAAAGATTCTTCCGTTATGGACTTTAAAATATTTGTTTACAAATTCCGGTGGTATTTGGCTACCTCTTGCCCATGTTTTTATGGGATTTGCCTTATCCCCAATACCGGAATTAATCTTTTTTGTAAGATTCTTATCAACATACGGTCCTTTTTTACTTGATCTTGCCATGTTAAGAATGTTTGCCTTTCTTTCTGCCTTTAATAATTAAGTTATCCGAGTATTTTCTTTTTCTCCTAGTTTTACCGACTGCCGGTTTTCCATAAGGAGTTTTCGGATATTTCATTCCGATTCCGCTCCGACCTTCTCCCCCTCCGTGCGGATGAGAATCGGGGTGTTGTGCAGTTCCTCTTACGGTAGGTCTAATACCCATATTCCGCTTTCTTCCTGCTTTTCTAAGATTAATATTTTTTCTTTCAATGTTTCCGATTTGACCGACAGTTGCCCGGGCACCAGAAACAAACTTTCTAATTTCGCCGGATGGTAATTTGACTAATACAAAATCTTTCTCTTTTGACTGCACAGTAGCATAAGTTCCCGCCGCCTTAACCATTTGCGCTCCTTTTCCCGGCCGTAGTTCAATATTATGAATTTGTGTTCCAACAGGCATTTTGTATAAAGGTAAAGCATTTCCCGCTTCAATTGGAGCAGAATCGGAAGCAATAATCTTTTGACCTTCTTTCAAACCTAACGGCGCCAAAATATACCTTTTCTCCCCATCTTCATAATAAATTAGCGCAATTCTCGCACTCCTGTTGGGATCATACTCGACTCGAACTACTCTTCCCCAAATATCCTTCTTATCTCTCTCAAAATCTATTTTCCGCAAAAATCTTTTATGTCTTCCACCCTGATGTCTTACAGTAACTCTTCCGCCTGAACGACCGGAATGCTTTGATAATATTGTTAATAAACTGTTCATTATTTTTTCGACTCCTCAAATAAATCTATTTTTTCTTTTTCTTTGAGAGTAACGATTGCCTTTTTTCCTGGTTGAATAATTCTTTTTCTGCCGGACAATGTTTTTTTAAGCTCACCAGCCTGCTTTAATGTCCTAACACTGGTCACATGTACTCCGAAAGTTTTTTCAATCAATATTGCTATTTGATATTTATTAAGCCCCTTATCTACACGAAAAGTATACTTTCCATTTCGGGAAGCGCTTAAACTTTTTTCGGTTATTAACGGCTCTAGCCTCATAGTCTATTTCTTTTTTGTAACCTTTTTTGCAACTCTGCTTTTTATTGTCTTTGCTACTATCTTCTTCTGAGAAGATTTTCTATCTTTTTTCGTACTTGCGGGTTTGATAACTGCATTTTTTATCTTTTTAGGTTGAGTTTCCAGGACATCTTTATCGACTATAATATTTCCCCCGACGAAAGTGTCAAACGCGTTCAAATTTCTATAAAACACAGTTTTTACATCTCTCAGGTTCCGTAGTGTGCGCAAAGCATCTTTATTCTTTTCCGATAAAACCATAGTAAATCTGGGGTTTTTATCAATTTTTTGACTAAGTGCAATTTTCCCGAACATGTTAAATGCATCTTTTGTCTTTACAAGCTTACTTATTCCCTCAACTACATATAACTTACCGACGGTTGCTTTTAGACTAAGAGAAGATTTTAGCGCTTGTTGTTTGATATCTTTACTCAATTTAAGCTTCCTCTTAACCCCTTTTGGTCCGTGTGCTATACCTCCGCCGACAAAAATAGGTGCTGAACGGGCACCGTGCCTAGCACCACCCGTGCCTTTTTGTTTGTAAATCTTTCTCGTAGACGATTTGACTTCGCCTCTTGTTTTTACTTTTGAAAATCCCGGATGCTTGCGATCTTGGTATACTCTTACTGCCTGAGATAATAATTTTCTGTTTACTTTAATCTCCCAATCGCGAGGCATTGTCATGTCTTCTTTTTTACTTCCTAGTTGCGTATAGACAGGAATTTTAAGCATTTTCCTTCTCCTCCTTTACTTCAACTTCTTTTTGATTTTCTTTAGCGTCGCCTGCCGTTACTTCCTCGACTTCCTGCTGAACTTCAATCTGTGGAGCTTCTTCAACCAATTCTTCAAGTTTTCCGGATGCTAATTTTTTAATCATCAAAAGTCCGTCCGGTTTACCAGGAACCGGTCCTGATAAAGCCAATTTCTCATTTACTTCATCTACTTTGACTACAATCAAATTCTTAACCGTAACCGTATCATTGCCCATCCTTCCAGCCATCTTTTTTCCCTTATATACCCTACCCGGAGTAGTCCCCTGACCAATTGAACCCGGAGCTCTTTGCCTATCCGATTGGCCGTGTGTTTTTGGACCTCCTTTAAATCTCCACCTTTTAACTACACCCGCAAACCCTTTTCCTTTCGAAGTTCCGGTAACCGCTACCATATCTCCTCTTTTAAATACATCGGTAATAGTAATTTTATCGCCGACGCCGAATTCAGGTTTTTCAGATAACTTTACTTCGCGCAAAAATCGAGGCGCTTTGTTATCTTTATAAGCGCCTCTTATGTGTCCTAAAATTGGTTTTGGGGTATTTTTTGTCTTTCTTTCTCCGAATCCGAGCTGGACTGCCCAATAACCATCTTTGTCTTCGGATTTAATTTGAGTAATAGTACAGGGTCCGACTTTCACCCACGTAACTGGTACCCTTGTATCTTCGACAAAGGCTTGACTCATTTTTTCTTTTGAACCGAGTAGTGTATTTAACATTTAAGGCACAAAAAAAGGTGCCAGAGGCACCCAAATCAGGCACTCGTGGCAAACTTTTAAAGAGGCTTATGTTTGACGAACCACCTCCATGTAAGGATGAATTATATCAAATGAAGCTAGGCCGCGCAACACCTTACATAATTAACATTATTATTATAATATTTTACTCAGATTTGATTAATTTAGGTTAAATTCATGGAAAGTGAAGAAAAAGCCAAAAGTCCCACAGAACAACCTTTAGTTTACGGAGATTATGTGCTTATCTTAGAATCCCACGTCTTACCGGGCACAAAACCCGATGAGCACAATATAAGTGCGTATCTATCTCAGGTGCGACAAATTCATTCACAAGACGGAAGCGTAATATTGGACGATCCGCAAAAAAATATTAACCATTATCCGAGAACCGGATCGACTATCGGATATGTCGATCGCTCGATGCTAGTTATACCGACAAAAATAGATACTTTAGAATTACCCGATAATTCAGATTTCAAACATAAAAAAGGCGATCAAGTATTAGTTAAAATTGGTGAAAACCGCGGAATTTCGTATTTGGTTTCTGCAATTTATGATAAATATAACGATGATA
>Ga0155716_152_pt3 | contig 5703 bp, 6 predicted proteins | sample RifCSPlowO2_01_FD_107373 | JGI IMG/M metagenome (GOLD analysis project Ga0155716, IMG submission 107373) | Candidatus Woesebacteria bacterium RIFCSPLOWO2_01_FULL_37_19 | reverse complement strand
ATTCGAACCTGTGTAGGGTAAAACCCTCGAGTTTTCGAAACTCGTGCAATTGGCCGCTCTGCCAACCCTCCTTATGGTGCGCCCACCCAGAATTGAACTGGGATCTGAGGCTCCGGCACGTAAAAGTGCCTTGTGTGCCCGGAGAGAATCGAACTCTCAGCCTTCGGGTCCGCAACCCGACGTTCTATCCATTGAACTACGGGCACTTAACGTGCCAGATCCGTGTAAATTGTTGAACAATTATTTACGGGTCGCAAGCCCCTGCTTTATCCAATTAAGCGATGGGCGCCCATTTAAGTGTATTTTACTCTGTTGAGTTGTCTAAACTCAATCTCGAAGAAAATTTTTGGAGAACCAGCTTGCAAGTCGGTCCGTATTAGTTGGAGGAACTTCTTCTTCCGTTATATAAGTTGAAAGTACTTTTCTTATCTTTTCCTGATCTTTAGAATTTATTACTACCTCGAGCCTTCCCGGTATAGTAAGTATTTCAAATACCAGTAGCTCTGCACCCAATCGTTTAGTAAACCAAAAGCGATTAAGTAAAGCCATATCTGTGAGTTTATCTGCAATTTTTATTCCTCTATTGGTTATTTTATAACCTATTTCCTCCGGTTCGACATTAGACATAATGTAGAAAAGAAATATTACTGCGATAATCAAAATTACCGGCATTGCTCCTTCTGCGAGATAAACAATCACGCTAAAAAGTGATGCAGAAATTATTATTTTTGTCCAAAATTCTTTTCCTCTTTTTTTAAAGGGCCTGGCGGGTGCTCGCCAAGAAAAAAGTTCTTTCTCAGGCTCAATTTTAGGAACAGGATCAAATGTTGGCGTTTGAACACTTTCTTGTTTTTCTGCCATATAAAAATTATACACCAGCCCTCTATTTTTCAACAGGGCAAACTGATATAATTGAAGTAGATTTGGAGGCGTCGCCTAGTGGCCGATGGCAGAGGTTTGCTAAACCTCGACCCGATAAGGGTCGCGTGGGTTCGAATCCCACCGCCTCCGCTCATGGATAAAAATTTAGTTTTAATTTCAGGTGCAATTGTTTACAGATATCAAAACGATAAAGTTGAATGGTTTTTGGTGAGACACCAGGATACCAATGAGTGGGAAATTCCCAAAGTTACCGTAAGAAAGGGTGAATCGTCGGTTAGGGCGGCCCTTAGAATTATGGGAGAAAAGGGAGCTATGACGACCAGGGTATTGGAAGAAGCGGGTAGAGCAGGAGGAACAACTACACTAAATGGTAAAACGGTTCCTCAACGCTATATTTATTATTTAATGGTACTTAAATTGTCTTCGAAAGAGCCAATCGGATTTCAGAGCTATGAGTGGTTCGAATACCCTAAAGCAATCAAGAAGTTAAGTTCAAAAAGAGAAACCTCGATGCTTAGGGATGCTAAAGATACTTATAAAAGGTGGAAAAAAGAAAGAAAAGCAAGAAGAAAGAAACAGGCATAAAATCTAAAAAACTTCAGTTTCGACGCGAGTTCGCTGCAGGAGGGATAGTATTTAAAAAATTAAAAGTTAAAAATGAAAAATTAATTATTTTGTGGTTAATAACTAGATCTTCTCCTAGTAAGCAATTCCCGGGTGTTTTTTGGAGATTGCCCAAGGGGTGGCTGGATGATTCAAGGGGCGGGAAAAGCCCGGGACCAAAGTCAACTGGAGAAATAAAAGTTGAAGAAGGAGATTTGATAGATGCTGCCAAAAGAGAAGTTGCCGAAGAAGGGGGAATTGATGCGGAAATAGTTAGAAAAATTGGCACGGAAAAATATTTTTTAAGACATGGAGGTAAAAATATCTTAAAGTTTGTCACATTTTATTTGATGGAGTGGGTAAGAGATTTAGAGGAAGGATTCGGTTTTGAAACAACCGAAGTCGGCTGGTTTTCCTACATACAAGCTCGCAAAACGCTATCTAACTCTTACGAGAAAAAAGTATTGGATAAAGCAAAACATATTTTAGATTTAGAACTAAAGTGAAATTTGATATAGCATTCTCCCCGCATTAAATACGGGATATTAACACCTAAGTGAGAATGATATATCAGGTTCAATTCATCCTCGCATTAAAAATGTGAGGTTTTCTTGAAATCTGATATAATTACTCTCACAAAATCCCAAGGAGGAGTCGCATAAGCAAAGCTTGTGCTCATCCTCCTCATGTACTTTAAGTATATTCGGAGGAGTCGCATAAGAACCTCGCTCCGCGAGAACCTTGAGATCTGATGATCAAAAGAACCTCGCTCCGCGAGAACCTTGTGCGTAGGATATTTGTATTTTTGTTAGGAGGAGTCGCATAGCGGCCAATTGCACAGGTTTGGAGAACCTGACCCGTTTACGGGTACGTGGGTTCGAATCCCACCTCCTCCGCTCGTTTCACTCGCGGAGTCGTTGGGGTTCGAAAGCGCGCAAGTATAGTATTTCATATCATGCACGGCGAATCCCACCTCCTCCGCCCCAAGCTAAAGCTTAGGAACTGTAGGTTTCCTTCATATTATTTTTTACACCCAAAGTGAACCCTTCGGTCTTCGGCCTTAGCGAATGTGGTTTCTAATCACCGCTTGACTACTTGATGCAATTCGTGGGTTTTTATTCTAGTTTGGCTTTTGTAGTAATAGTAATATTATCGTACATGGATCTTAGGACTACTTCAAAGAAATTACTATTAGTATTTCTTATTTTTTTTACCTCGTTGGTTTTTTCGTTTAATTTACTTATAGATAGACGTAATGACAATTCAGGTTACACAGAACTTGCGAGATCTTTTTTAAACGGGAGGGTATATCTAATGCATATATCGAAAAACGAAGACTATGCTTTCTATAATTCAAAACATTACTTGCACCAAGGTCCGTTTCCAGCCCTTGTTCTCCTTCCTCTTGTAGCCACTTTCGATTTAATTGGTATTCCTTTTTATCAAAGTTACTTTCAGATAGTTTTATTTTTAGGGACATTTTACTTGATATATAGAGTTGCAAAACGTTTCGGGTTTTCAAAAGAAGATTCATCATATCTTGCATTTGCATTTTGTTTTGCCTCTGTGTATCAATCTCTACTTTTAATATCTCTTAGCTCTTTTCTGGCCCAAATTTTTTGTGTTTTTCTTCTCTTTTTAGTAGTGAATGAGTTTTTAGGCAGAAGGAGGTATTTCGTGATAGGTGTAATTTGCTCATTTGTTTTTGCAACGCGGTTTACGGCAGGTTTGATTAGCCTCTTTTTCGTAGTAGAATTAGTTACAAACAAAGAGTACACATTGAGGAAAAGAATTGTCTATCTAGGACAGTTTTTAGTTCCAATTATTATGGTCGGATTTTTTTTGATTCTTTATAATTACGCAAGGTTCGGAAATGTGTTTGACTTTGGTTATACGAAAGCAATTGCGCCTTCTTTTTCAGAAAAAAGCACTAGCTTTCTATTTAATATAAAAAATATCCCATCTAATTTTTATACTTACTTTTTCAAGACTCTAAAACTTAGTTTCATTACTTTTGAAATTCCCTACTTACAAGTAGTCTTTCCTGGAACTAGTTTTTTTATTACATCTCCTGTCTTTCTCCATCTTTTTAAGTTGAAATTGAAAAATAGATTAGAAAAATTGTTTATTTTTACTATAGCGATTATTCTTCTTATACTTTTATCTTATAAGTTTTCAGGTTGGATTCAGGTTGGACCTAGGTACATGTTAGACATAATGCCATTTATGTTTATACTTTTACTGTACTCCTTTCACGGACTGGCTTTGTCAGTAAGGATGAAATCTCTAATACTAGTAAGTTCAGTTTTTAATTTTTATCTTTTCTTAACAGTGTTCTTGCCCCTATCTTAATTTTGGTTGCGACTTCACTGATATAATATGAGACAGTTTGATGGGCTGGCTGAGTGGTTTATGGAGCGTGTCTTGAAAACCTGTGGGTGAAAGTCCTCAGAGGTTCGAATCCCACCTCCTCCGCCGTCGCCTCGCTGAAGCTTGGCTATGGCGAGACGGAGTCCGCTCATATAGAGCGAAAGTGGGTTATTGCTTCTTCGTAAAATTAAAACTTGATCTTAATTTAATCTATAACTTTTAAATTAATCCGGCTTTTATTACTACCTTCCCTCTGATCTTACTTTGCGAATTTTATTAAAAAAGTATTTACTTAATTAAATTATGTTTTTAGCTAAAATTCGCTTTTCAGAATTATTTGTAAATATATTTTTAGTTGCTTTTTTTGTTTTTACAATCACTACCAATATAAAAGTAGATTATGCTAATCAGTATTTAGTTTTGGCCCAATCTTTCTTAAATGGTAAGTTATATTTTCCCGAAGGTTATTATGATGTTGATTTAGTTTTATTTAACTCAAAGTATTATTGGCACCAGGGTCCTTTTCCCGCAGTTGTCTTAATGCCTTTTGTATATTTATTTAATCTTTTTAATCTTACCTTCCAACAAGGTTATCTTCAATTTTTTATTACATTAGGCATATTTATACTTTGCTATAAAATTGCAAGATACTTTAAATACTCTAAAGAAAACTCTAAATACCTGGCATTTGCCTTTTGTTTTGCTTCTATTTATCAATTAGCTGCATTTTTTCCAGTCAGTTGGTTTTTCGGACAAGCAATAACAGTATTTTTACTATTTACCGCTATATATATTTATTTAGCAAGTAAAAATTATTTCTTAATTGGAGTTACCTTCTCATTAATATTATTAACCCGAATTTCAGCGGTTTTGGGTTTAATATTTTTTGTTATCGATATCATATTTACGAATAATTTCTTAAAAAACAAACTCAAATATCTATTTAGTTTATTTTTGCCAATTGGAATAGCAGGCTTAATTTTACTTATTTATAACTATGTCAGGTTCGGGAATTTTCTCGAAACAGGTTACTTAATATATAATCAGACCCTCCCTCCTGGAAATCCATTCTTTAGTATTAGATACTTCCTAGGCAATCTTTATGCCTACTTTTTTAAAGGATTAGATGTGTCTTTTCTCAAAGACAGATTTATTTTGCTTGGTGGGTTAAAATTGAAAATACCTTATTTCAAAGCAGCCGAATCGGGTACGAGTTTTTTTATTGTATCTCCGATCTTTCTTTATTTATTTAGTGTAAATCTAAAAGAAAAACTTGTAAGACTATCTTTGTTTACAACAATGATTATATTAATATATTTGCTTTGTTTCTATTATTCTGGAGGAGTCCAGATCGGTCCGCGGTACCTCCTTGATCTTTTGCCCTTTGCTTTTCTTTTGCTTTTGCAATCATTTAAAAAGAAAGAAATTCCAAATTTTGCAAAAATACTTATCATTCTTAGTGCACTTTTTAATTTGCATTTATTCATCGTACGTGTTTTGTGGAGCTCGGGTTTGTTGGTATAATATAAAACCTATTAATGTCAGTTTTATGTTGGGTGGGTTGGCCGAGTGGTTTATGGCGCAGGTCTTGAAAACCTGTGGGCGAAAGCCCTCAGAGGTTCGAATCCTCTACCCACCGCCAGTTGGGAAATGTCTTTGTTGGCTCGCCCTCTGCGAGGGCTCGCCAGCCGATTTTAAGGGTAAAATTGATTCTGATTATTTTGTTGAGGAATAAACTTATGATGGATAATTTTGAAAAATTTGGTTTATCTCAAGAGAGAAATCCCCGCAAGGATGAATTACTGGCTCGACAGCGAGAAGGGGGAGAAATAACCCATGAAGAGGCAG
>Ga0155716_169_pt1 | contig 6017 bp, 7 predicted proteins | sample RifCSPlowO2_01_FD_107373 | JGI IMG/M metagenome (GOLD analysis project Ga0155716, IMG submission 107373) | Candidatus Woesebacteria bacterium RIFCSPLOWO2_01_FULL_37_19 | reverse complement strand
GAGGGGCAACAACAGCTAAAAACAAAAGAAACGATAAGGCAAATATTTTTTTCATAACCTATATCAACCTATATCAAACTTGTCACATTGTGCCGTTATACGACAAAATCCGAACTCAGTTCCGAAAACTCTAACGTCCTCGCTCCGGCTCGGCCTTTGGCCTCGCCTCCGCTGTTTTGTCAACACGATTTTTTTTCTAAACCACTTCCTTAAGTGCAAAATACGCAGGCTTTGGTTTATTTTCTTTGTCAAAAATAAGTGGTGAATCTTCTTTTCCGTTTAGTCCTGTTATCCAAGAATATTTATCATTTACTCCCCATTGAACCAGAGCTTTAAAGTTTGGAAATTCGAGTGCGGTTTCTAATATATTTTTGTAGGCTTCTGATTGTTCGACTAATCTTTCTTCTTCTGTTCCTTCTCCTGACTGAATTTGTATATCCATTTCAGTGATGTGAATTTCTAGTCCTAAATCTGAAAATCTTTTGAAGTTTTCTCTAATGCTACTCATTTCAGGAACTGTGGGGGAGGTTTTGGATCTTCCTAAGGCCAAGTGCATTTGAAAACCAACTCCATCAATTGGAACACCTTTTGCAATTAGGTTTTTTACAATTTCATACAGTTTATTTGATCTTTTATTTATGGGGTCAGATCCCCAATCATTAAGGAATAATTTTGCAGTAGGATCAGCTTCTTTAGCCCATTTGAAAGCAAGTTCTATGTATTTGTCACCCAGTCTTTTGAAAAGTGGGGAGCTAACAAACTCTCCTTCATCATTTATTGGTTCATTCACAACGTCCCATGCATAAATCCTACCTTTGAAACGATCAGCTACAGTTTTTATATGATTTTCTAAAAGACTCAACATTTCTTCATCTGTGGTTCCATTAGTAACCCAAACAGGTATTTTTACATCCCACATTAAAGTGTGACCTCTTACAGCCATTTTGTTAGCTTCTGCAAACGCAACCAATTTGTCGGCTTGGTCAAACACAAAAGTATCTTTGTCAGGACGGATCGTTGACCACTTCATTGCATTTTCAGGAGCCACCATATTAAATTCTCTTAGAAGAACTTCTTTATACTCACTATCTTTTTCTAAATGGCCAACATTAACAGCAGCACCAATGAAAATACCCTTTTTATCAGCTAATTCCCTAAGACTAATCATATTGCAATTATAACTCCCCAAAGAGTAATCTGAAACTAGAAAGAAAAAATGCGGACCGAGCTTGAGGCTCGATATTAATTTTTTTGCGTTTTCTGATTTTCTTTCGTTAAACAACCATCGTCTTTCTGCAAACTACAACTTGGGCTATTCTACGCTGTTTTCTGAGCGTGGCGGAATTGCACCCACCACAACCCTAGCCAGCAAATTCCTTTCGGTGGTCGCGGATGGACTCGAACCTTTTCGGTTTATCAATTATATCTCTGTTTAAATACTTTACGATAAAATATCAACGGGGTCAGTAAGATAGCTTGAGCTACTATCAATGCCCATCTTGTGCCAAAGTTGTCAGCAAATATACCCAGTAGGACAGAAAATATTCCGAATGTTATACTCCCAGCAAGTGAACTCAGAGAACTCATTGTTGCCCGCTGATTTTGCGTAAATTCCTTCTGTAATAATGAGTTAGTAGCAACCGAACCCACTCCAAAGGTAAGCGAAGTACTGGACATCAAAACTGGTGAAACCAAAGTAGGAAAGAATAGAGCTATAAAGTTTACAATCCTGTTAGAAACGATTTCAAAACCAAGCACCTTATATGAACCGAATCGATCTATAACTTTTCCACTGATGTAATAACTAATAGCCCCACCAATATGGGAAAACATATTTGAAATACCTACTGCCCATAGTGGCCAAAGTGTATTTACAAATGCAGACCGTAGAAAGAAAGCAGATTCACCTAAGGAAAATCGTATAACTGAGGATATTGTAAGCAATCTCAATTTATTATTATGCTTGAATTGCATAACTGACTCACGAAGGTGTGAAAAAATATTAGTACTTTCTTTTGTAGATGTAATGGATGGTTCGGAAACCTCCAAAGCGATTAATAATGCACATACTTGCGGAACGACAGATGCCCACATGACCAGAGCGAAAGATTTAGCAGCCATGATACTACCCACAACAGAAGCTATGGCGAGTGCAACCTGAAACATTGAGCTTGTGCGACCCAAATATGCATGATATTCATTTTCTTGCCCTGACTCTTTTAAGGTATCGTGAAGAAGTGCGTCGTTATTACCACTGTAAAATGCCCGCGATAGACCTTGAAGTAGTGCGCCTAAAGTCAACATCCAGTATGAACCACCAATTGCATATAAAGTTACACACAAAACTGAGCATAATGCCCCGAATACAACTGTCCTTTTCCTACCGATATAATCCGACAAAACACCAGTTGGAACTTCAAAAATCGCAGAAGTAACATAAGCAATCGAGAAAATACTCATTCCCAGTGCAAATGAGCCAGTGACTTTTGAAAAATAGATGATCGCAACAGGTGCAAAGAATACAAAGTCGGTACAGAAGTTAAACCACGACAGCAATTTGACATTTCTTTTCAATTTCATAATCAATCTATTATAACTGGTTTTAATGGCAATAATTCCAAGCGTAGTCAAACATTTTCTACCCGTAAACTTCATTTGGCAGCTTCTAAATGGTAAAATATACTCTAATTGGTCGCTTATGCTCGAACCAGTGGCTCAGTGGTAGAGCGTTAGATTCACATTCGAAAGATCGATGGTTCGAATCCATCCGGGTTCACCATTTTGGAAATGGCAAGAGAATTGGGGGCAGCGCTGGCTGCGCCCCCCCTTCGCAGACAGCGCTGCAAAAGGATATTTTAAGTCCGGCCGGAGTTGCCGATTAGAATGAAAGAACAGAAGAAAAAGCGCGAAAATTTTTAAAGAACAAAACTCAAATGCCCTCGCTAGTGAGCTCAGAACGGTTAAGTTCTGTCCAACGAGGGTATTAAAAAACTTAACCAGTTTTCTGAGCTCAATCTGAGAATAGTCAATTTACTTTGCGTTTGCAAGAGAAAATTGTTAAATTAATTCAATGGACACAATAATTGAAAAATCATGGCGGTCAAAAAAAACAGCTACGGAATATTGGTTAGAAAATTTTCCTACTTTTGAAGTAAGTATGAACGGGTTAGGTCATTTTGCTGATGAAGGAGAAGTGCTTGTAACTAACGGATTTAATGGGTGTGGGGCGCTCGTTGTTAGAATTGAAATGCCTGACGGAAAAATAAGAGGTTTTCTTGCGCATAAACATGCTGAGCCAAGAAGAATAGGAGAATTTGTAAATGATTTGAGTGGTGGTGGAATACCAGGCGACGCTAAACTATATGGAACGGTCTTATACCCTGGAGATCAGCATAGCCGCAGTCTTGGAAAAGAAGTTGAAAGTTTTCAGCAGCAATTACAGCAACAATTAATATCTAGGTTTGGGCAAAGATGGCAACAACTTAGATCTGCGAGATATGCAGTTTATGAAGGATTTCCAGGATCGGTTAATTCCAATCGACTTGCATATAATGTAAATGCAAACATGTGGTTACATCGTGAAGGTGCGCATGATCAAGAGCATCCGTTAAGTGGTCTTTTAAAATGGGACGAATAAGAAACCCATTACAAAACTCCAACTAAGTTGATTTAGTTCCTGTCTTTCCATCAAAATGGGCAGTTACCTAAGAATGGAGGTGAACTGCCCATGTATGAAATCACCAAGTTCCTTCCAAGGGAGATTTTTGATGACTTACTTACAATATTACCCATTCCAAAACAGAAAAGATATGGAAGAAAAAGGTGTGAATTTGAAGCTATTTTGAATGGAGTACTCCAAGTATTGGTGAATGGTGTTTCCTGGAATAAAGTTGCTTTCTGTGGTTGTTCATATGGAACTTGTTACCGATATTTCAGAGAGATGCAAAGAAGAGGGAAACTCAAACTGATATTTGAGGCACTTGCTGGAAAGAAAACGAATATGGCTGAAGCAGCAATTGATACTTCTTCTGCCTCATCTTTTAGATTTAGAAGAATGACCGGATGGGACGGGAAACATAAAAAGATTAAAACCAAGATTTCACTATTAACTGATAAGAAGGGGTTGCCAGTGGACGTTGCCTTTGGAAAGGGAAGCACCCGTGACCTGACGTTTGTACCGGCTCATGTTCAAAAACAAGCTCGAAAACATAAAATGGGGATATTAAATTTGGATAAAGGATACACAAGTTGTGAATTAAGGAGAAAGTTAAGAAATCACGGAACATATGTAAATATGAAAACAAGAGATGGAGATTATATAAGGAAGATTGGCCCAAAGTTTGGCTTTAAAGAGGATAAATACAAAGTAAGATTCCTGGTGGAGAAAGTATTTGCCTGGGTGGAGAATTTCAGGCGTATTAAACTAAGAAGAGAGTATAAACCAGCCATGTTTAAAGCATTTGTATACCTCGCATTGATCTTAATTTTGCTGAGGAACTGAATTTTGTAATGGGTTTAATGATTTCGTCAAAAATTAACACAATGTCGCCCGAAGGGCGACAAAATCGCGCGCGCAAAAAATAATTGCCATGATTTATCAATCATGGCAAAAAAAGTCGGCTCGAACTACTTCTTAAATAATAAACGGCTCGAATTTTCCCTGTCCGAAGCCTCTGCAGCGCTGGCCGCGAGGGCGGGCGCGGCCGCGCCTACCCCTCCGATCTCCTTTTGTGCAGTATTCTTGAATTAGTCCGAACGCATTTCGCCGCCTGCGGCGGCGAGGAATTCCCCCCGCGAAAATTCGGAAAGGCGGCGGAGCCGCACGAATGACAATTTCAAGTTTTTCTTTGGCGGCAACAAAAATGAATTTAATCGGCACACAAAATTCCGTCAACTTTCCCATTATTTACGCGAGCGTAACACCCAAAGACAAATTCACTACAATGTCCAACTTTTCCAAAACTATATTTCCCAGGTCCTTCAGACAAAAGTTTTTTCTCCTGCGGAGTAAGTTCCGCGATACAAGCCGCTTGGCATTCGTCATCGTTGCGACATTCTTTTCCTACATCAGAAGCGGGCAACACGCAATTATCCCATCGCCACTGACCACGCAAAGATTTGCATTCTTGTTCCGTGCTAATTTTTGCTCCTTGTGGTTGTGGCGAGTCAGCAGCGCCAAGGATTTTTATGTAGTAATCTTTCGATTCGCAAGTAGAAATAGTGTCATCAGCAGTTGCTACGCCACGCACTTCAATGGTATTCCCTTTTCTTATATCAAAAGCGCTTTGAATTGGATTGACACATGGAGCTTCACCCGTATGATAAACAACTTTTATTTCAGAACCGCTAAGAATACCCCCCTCCTTTTTCACGCGCAAATAAGCAGGAGCATCAACCTCAATATTCTTAGTTACATTTTCGATAACCGTGCCTTTTTCGGTAACAATAGTACCAGTAATAAATATCGGTGGATTCAACTTAATCGAAGAGGAAAAGAGATAATTGACAGCAAAGGCAATTATCACGAGTGCCAATATTGAAAAAACAATTATTAACTTCTTATTCATATGATTAAAAAATTTTCTTCCCCCAAAATTGAATACGAATTAGTCGCCGAGCGAAGCGAGGCGAACCAAAACTCTTTGACTTTTCCTTTCTGGTGCCGAGGAGAGGACTCGAACCTCCACGTCAGTTGGCTGACAAAGGCTCTTAAGGCCTTCGCGTCTACCATTCCGCCACCTCGGCGCGTCGAAATAAGTTTCGCTTATAGCCGATTCGGAACCGGCTTACCGCTTCACTATTCCTCCTTTCAAAAATTCAAATGAATTTTTGCCTTATTAATTATATTGGCATGCAGAAAAACTTCTGGCTTTTGGACTAAATAAAAATTAAATGTTTATCGCTAATCTGAATCAACGGTGACACTGTATTTTACAATTTCCCGCTTGTGCAGGCAAGGCATGAAGTTTTAGTGCAGATTGAAGTTAGTTTGCTTTCTTGGTTCCGACAGTTACTAT
>Ga0155716_140_pt2 | contig 6844 bp, 5 predicted proteins | sample RifCSPlowO2_01_FD_107373 | JGI IMG/M metagenome (GOLD analysis project Ga0155716, IMG submission 107373) | Candidatus Woesebacteria bacterium RIFCSPLOWO2_01_FULL_37_19 | reverse complement strand
AATAGTTGGGTTTTGAGGATCTCCACTTACATCAACACTCGTCCCTTCCTGGACCCCATATAATATATTGGAAGCAAAGACTCTGCCAGTCTCCGCATCCACATCTGCCCCCTTCGTTTTGATCCCTCCTTTAGCATTTAAAAGTGCATTTACATCTGTCTCGACATTTATAGTCAAAAACGGATCGGTCACACTGCCAAGGACTTGGCTAAAAGGCTCTGGAACATCCAGATTGGCTATGTCCTGCTGGGCTATTTGTGGGTTTAATCCCTTTAGATACGATATGATATCATTTGTATTATTTTTTAAGCTTGGGTTTAATAAATAAAGCACAGGCAAACTAACCAGTACCAAGGCTAAAGCGGCTAAATAATAAGTAGGAGTGATCTTGATAGGAAAGTCGTATCTTTCTTCCGCAAATAGTTCAAGCGGCGGACCTTTTTCGATAGGGGGGGAGGTTACTTGAGGCTGGGGCTCCTCCTTCTTGATTTGGGGGATCGGGGTAAAAATGAACTGCTGGAGTTGGCTAGAGACTTGAGGCTTCGGAACTTCTTTTTCCTCCCTGAGTAGGGATTGGACGCTTTTACCTTTAGAAAGTTCTCTCTCGATCTCAACTAATCTATCAATAACCCATTCAGGATACGCACCAGATGGAGACCCGCCATTAAATGATTTTCTTTTTGCGTGGGGAAGTAGGCCGATTTTTGTGAAATAACGAAGACGGTTGCTTGGATTACCTTTTCCAAAGTTTACACCACGGCGATCAGCCCTGGTAATTACTTCGTCAAATGATATTAAATTATCTCCAGATCCACCACTAAGTAGGTTTACTGGATCAAGGTCAGCTCGCGGTCCAGACGAGCTGGGCAGATCGCCTCTGGGCATGGTAGGTCCTTAAAGTTTATCTAAAAATCCCGGCGGAAAAATTAGCCTCAATATTTTTTACCGTCGCGGGAATTTATATTTAAATTTTAGATGGAAAGTTATGAGGTTGTCAAGTTTCGTGGGCGGTATTTGGTGTTAAATATTAAGTATCCAGTATTATTTTGCTTGAAATTAAGTAACTCTGAGTGATGACTTTTTTACGTAATCTTAAGAGGTTAGCAAAGTAATTATTTGGTTATTTTTATTATTAATTTTTTGGAATCATCGAGTTTCATACCAAATACAAAATACCAGATACGTAATACTACTTTTAAGCTTGCAATCCGCTTGTCAAGACCCTTTTTGGGGAGAAAAAGCCTTCCCATGGCGGGAATCTGAACCTATAAATGGACTGTACCGTGGGAAGATGAGATTTAATCCTATAGTGAAGATTAATCTATAGAAAGCTGTGATAAAATGAAGATGTATTTGATACTAACTACACTATACTTAATACTAAATAAATAGGCAAGCCATGAAAAACCCTGCCCGGTTTATTTTTAAAATTTTTATAACCCTATCTCTTCTGTCAGCCTTTCCAAGTGTTTTATACGCCCAGGAATTTGATCCTGGGAGCATTGCCACAAATACTCCTATTGTTGATAAAGAAGCAAAAGCAGGTGATGTGTTAAGCAAGGCAGAGGCTGGTCTTGTGCGCTCTGATGCTGACTATGACAAGAATATGTTTGGTGTAGTTGTAGAAAACCCAAGCATTGTCCTCAACAAACCTAGCAGCGATACAGTGCCAGTTATATCTTATGGGGAAGTGCTTGTGACAGTTGGAAATAAAAACGGAGATATTAAGAGGGGAGATTTCGTAACTTCTTCGTCTGTTCCAGGCTTGGCTCGAAAAGCTACTGAATCTGGTTTTGTCCTCGGCAAAGCCCTAGAGGATATGGAAGGTAAGGGTAAAATAAGAGTGTTTGTGAATATCCAGTATAGGAATATAGAAGGTGCTCCGCCTACTTTTGGTAGGGTGTTTAAATTTCTAGCCTCGGCCCTTGAAAGACCGGAGAATTTGCCCGAAGTACTTCGTTACTTATTCGCTATGGTACTAGGAGGTGGAGCTTTCGTACTTGGTTTTGTATCGTTTGCCCGTTCCTTGCGTAGCGGTGTTGAAGCAGTAGGTAGGAACCCCTTGGCGAAATCAAGTATTCAACTGGCTATGGTTCTTAATTTGGGAGGGATACTTACTTTAACCATGGCCGGAATAGGTTTAGCTTTATTTGTAATATTTTACTTTTAAAAGCGTTACTTTTGATAGGAGGTTAATATGTTCGGGATACAAGTTGAAGGTTCACAAATAGTTATAGTTTTTAGCTTGCTTTTAAACGCAATAATGATCCTTATTGTTTTGTACTTGGTGTATAAGACGGATCAAGTTTTGAGCCAATTTGAGCCTGTGGTCAAAGAAGGCGAGAAAATGCGTCAAACTATTACTCAAAAGACCAACGAGATACTGGCAAAGACGATCAATCTAGCCCAGGAACTGGTAAGAAGTTCAGTAAACCAGTCACAAAAGAACCTAAAAATCTCAGATACGTTCAAGCTAGAGATGGAAGGTATGATGAAGCAAGGTGTAGATCAAATTATATCAGAGACTAAACAAATGCTACAAGTAGAGTCCCAAAATATATTATCTGGTTACCAAAATAAGTTCTCCTCTTTGAATCAAGAAGTGGCAATAACGGCCCAAGAGGCGAAAGATGAGATTATTAAAGAGGCTCAAATTAGGATAGGTGAAATAGGATCATCAATAGAATCAGGACTTTCTGAAATACCAAGGTTGATTGAAGGAAAAGTGGAAGAACAGATTGCAAAAAATGAAAAAGAACTTGCAGTTTATAAAGAGCAGAAATTTAAGGAAATAGATACAAAAATCTATCAATTAATTGGGCAAATTGCTAAAAAGACGATTGGACGTTCAATAGATATAAGTACCCAAGAACAGCTTGTTGTTGACGCATTAGAGAAGGCTAGAAAAGAAAAGATGTTCTAATTTCGATTTTGGATCTAGGATATAAGATTTAGGATTTAGAATTTTAGCTTACAGTTGTAATGGTGGATACACAATATAAGATAACTTAAATCTAAAATCCATAATCTAACATCAAATAAATGATGGTTGAATCAAACAAAGATTACGAAAATTTCCTTGAGGAAGTTTATACAAAAGACCAATTAGCCGGTTTAATTGGTGAAATAGAATTAGCAAAATCCTACGTATACAAAAAGGAACAAAGTATAATTTTAAGTAAAAAAATAGAAAATAAGGTATCAGAAAGATTCTCTAAGACTTTAGCAGATCTAGAGCGAAAGGAATTATTTCCAAGCGCCAGCAAGATGCAAACTGGTTATTTGGACGATCTTAAAAAATATTGCTTGGGTTTACCAGTTTGTAAATTAGTGGTTTCATTCTATCCAAGTTTCGAATTCCAAAAAAAGCTATCGCAGTGGTTTGTGAATCAGCTGGGTAAAAAAGTGATTTTAGAATTATCCGCGGTTGAAGAAATAGTAGCCGGAGTTCAAATTGAATTTGAAGGCGAGTACAAGGATCTCTCAATTAGCGATTCAATAGACCAATTGCTAAATAATTCATACCTAGGAGGTGGAAAATAGTGAAAGATTTCCACGATTACTTGAAGGAAATTGGAGAAGTTGGTCGTGTCCAATCCATCGTCCAATCTATCGTTTATGTTTCGGGTCTTCCTGGTGCAAGACCCAACGAAATGCTACTTGGTGAGCAGGGACAAAGAGGGATAGTCCAATCTGTTTCTGGTAATAGTGTCGAAGTTTTGATGCTGGATACCCACAACTTGAGACACAACCTAGCTTTAGCCAGGACCAACGAGACATTTAAAATAAATATCTCGCCAAATATACTAGGTAGGGTTGTAAACGCTTTTGGACAGCCAATCGACGGTTTAGGTCCAATCACTGGAGAAAAAGTGGCGGGGGACATATACCCTGAGGCTCCCGGAATAAGCAAGAGGGTGAAGGTGAACTCTCCTATGGAAACTGGCGTCACGATAGTGGATTTACTTGTTCCCTTAGGTTACGGACAAAGAGAACTTGTAATTGGCGATAAAAAAACAGGTAAAACTACATTTCTAATGCAAAGTATATCAAACCAGGCAAAAATAGGAACTATTTGTATATATGTTTCAATTGGTAAAAGGCAAGACGACGTCAAATCAATAGAAAATTATTTACGAAAAAGTGGGGCGATAGCCAGTAGTATTTTGGTTGTATCAGATTCCTCTGATCCAGCCACCCTGGTGTTCCTCTCCCCGTTTACAGGTATGGCTTTGGCCGAATATTTCAGGGATAGTGGTAAGAATGTTCTGATTATCTTTGATGATTTATCTACTCACGCTAGGTTTTATCGGGAAATTTCACTCCTATCAAAAAGAGCACCGGGTAGAAGTAGTTACCCAGGAGATATTTTTCATATCCACGCTGCACTGCTTGAAAGAGCCGGCCAAATAAAGTCAGAAAACGGCAGTATTGTTAGTATAACTAGCTTGCCCGTAGCTGAAACACTTGAAGGTGATATAACCGGTTACATACAAACAAACTTGATGGCTATTACTGACGGCCACATATTTTTCGATATTGATGAGTTTAGAAAGGGGCAGAGACCATCAATAAATTATTCACTATCGGTATCACGTGTGGGAAACCAAACAAAAGACCAGTTAGATAAAGAACTAGCCCAAAACCTTCGGGAAGTACTTGCCAGGTACAAAAAAGATCTTGAAATAGCCAAATTCGGAGTAGAACTGCCAGAACTCACAAAAAGAGAGATCCAAAGAGGTGGAAAAATCGAACTTATTTTCAACCAAGACAGCGAGACCTTGATTACTAGGGAGCTCCAAATTTTCTTGTTTGGTCTTTTATTTGCCGGTTTTTGGGACAACAAAAATATTGGCATGGTAAAAGTAGATCTTATAAAATTAGTTGAGAAGTACAAAAAAGGTGAGTTGAAGCAGCTGGCGGGGCAGATTGAAAAAATACAAACATTTGACCAGCTAGTCAGTTTCGCCAATAAATACGCAAATAGTGTGACCGAAACTTTGTATGTATAGCCGAAAAGAATTTACCGAAAATATAAATGCCGCTACCTCAATAAAATCTATCACGACCATCTATCAGGAAATTGCTTCCTTGCGGATGAACCAGCTAAAGGATAAGGTGGCCAGGACAAGCGCTTTTCTCGACGGTGTGGCTGAAATATACAACCACGCAAAAAGTGCTTATATAGATATAATAAAATCCCAAACCGTAAAAAAAGATAAGGCTTATAAGGAGTTGAAGTTTATAAAAAGGAACGGGAAGACAGTATTGGTTTTCTTAAGTGCCAACGAGCATTTGTACGGCGAGTTGATTTTGAATGTATGGGATAAATTTAGGGAGGATAAAAGACAAACAGGTTTAGACGGGGTTGTGGTGGGGACTTTTGGTAAATACCTTGTTAAAAACGAATCCGGTTTGGACGACAACGTGAAGTACTTTGATTTAGATGATGATAAGCCTGGTCAGGACCAAATAAACAAAATTCTTGATTATATAAGTAAATATGAGCAAATATTTGTTTATTACGGTAGGCTAATAACAGTACTAAACCAGTCACCAACCAAAGAGCAGATATCTGGTGGGGCCACACTAGAGCAAAAAGTAGCCAGTAAAAAGTACTTATTTGAGCCTAGCCCCCAAAAAATCCTAGAATTTTTTGAAACTGAAATCATTTCGGCCCTTTTCAATCAAAAAGTTTTCGACCATCAACTTTCTAGGTTTGCTTCTAGAATGGTTGCAATGGACCAGGCTACTGAAAATGCTAATGAGATTATAAAAAAATTAGACAGGCAATATAAGACAATCAAAAGACGGGTATTGAATAAGAAACAACAGGACGTTTTTTCAGGAATACTGCTGTGGAATAAAGGAGTAAACCCATGAACGAGGATCTTGGACATGTGGTTTCAATAAAGGGAGATATCGTTGAAGTGGAATTCAACATAGAGAAACCAAGTAGTCATGAACTGCTTACAATGGAAGAAGACGAAACTATCAACCTCGAAGTTTATAGTTCTACACCTTATGATACAGTTTTGTGTATCTCAATGTCCGATCCAACCAGGCTATATCGAGGTGCTAGGATCAAACGACTAGGGAAAACTTTGGAAGTACCAGTTGGTAAGGAATTGCTTGGTAGGGTTGTAGATGTTTTTGGTAATCCGATTGATGAGGCTGGAAATCTACAAATAAAAAATAAGAAGTCGATTTACCGAGAAGTACCCGACTATGACCAAATCAGCTCGACCACAAAAATATTTGAAACCGGTATAAAAGTGGTCGATTTTTTCACACCGGTTAGATTTGGAGGTAAAATCGGCCTTTTTGGCGGTAGTGGTGTGGGTAAAACCGTCCTTTTATCTGAACTTATGCACAATATTGCGGTGTTTCATAAGGGAATCTCGGTATTTGCTGGTATCGGAGAGCGTATTAGAGAAGGACAGGAGCTCTACCAGACGTTGCAGCAGACAAAAGTGCTGCCAAACGTAGCTTTGGTTTTCGGACAAATGAACGAATCTGCAGCCCGAAGATTCAGAGTTGGTTTTAGTGCTACTACAATCGCCGAGTATTTTCGAGACGAAGAGAAAAAAGACGTCCTTTTCTTCATCGACAACATTTATAGGTTCGTCCAAGCTGGCAACGAGCTTTCAACTTTGCTAAATACCATTCCCTCCGAGGACGGTTATCAAGCTACTTTGGATAGTGAGGTTGGAGCCTTTCAAGAAAGGCTAGTTTCTACTCAGCAAGGTTCTATTACAAGTGTACAGGCTATATACGTGCCAGCAGATGATATTTCAGATGCTGGAGTACAGGCGATTGTACCTTATTTCGACTCGGTTGTTAG
>Ga0155716_160_pt1 | contig 8069 bp, 10 predicted proteins | sample RifCSPlowO2_01_FD_107373 | JGI IMG/M metagenome (GOLD analysis project Ga0155716, IMG submission 107373) | Candidatus Woesebacteria bacterium RIFCSPLOWO2_01_FULL_37_19 | reverse complement strand
AAAAGCGGTTTTAAGATCTTCTGAAGCTACTTTGTAAGGTAAATTACCTACGTATAATTTCTTTTTATTTTCGTCCACTTAACTCACCCCCCCCTAATGAGATAGCTCCTTTGGAGCATCTCATGGGGTCCCGTTAGATGGCAAGGCCTATCTAACTGGGACTCGCACACATAAAAAATCACCCCTTAGGGCTTTATCTAAACTTGAAAATTCTTTAAAAAACATTTGCCGAAAACTTACTCTGAAGAATTAGAATCTTTCGGAAGTACTGCATTCGAAGCCGAAAACCTTACTTACCTCAAGGCCATTCATTCAGAAACAATTTCCATTATATATGAATATGCAACCAAAAGCAAAAACTTATCCCTTAAAATAAAAAACCCGCTTAGTATAGGAATTAATAGAATAAATATTTCCCATCTAAGCGGGTAGCAAAAAAAATTTAACTGGTTAAAATCAGTCGGTACGGGCTATTTTCCGTATTTGGTCTTCACCAGTTTGGCTAATTCGATTAGAGCTTCCTCAAAAGTTGGCGCTCCACAGTCCAGGTCTATATCATGACTGGGGACACCGAAACCTAAATCTGATTCCCAAGCTCCACACTCTAACCAGACCTGAATCCCTGTATTTAATCTAGGGTCTTCGTCAATCTCGCCTGTTAATGGATTAATTTCTACTACGTCAATGTCGAGGCACGATTTGAACCTACTAATTCCATCCTTGTCTCTAAATATTGGATGGTTTTCGAGAAATCTCCACGCGTCGTGGACTGACATTATTTGGTCCATTCTTTCTCTCCTGTAAAAGTTCAAAGATAATCTAATTGACCCCGAGAGACGTAATTATAAACCCTATAGGTATTGACATTCAACTTTTTGCGAAATTGAATTTATTTGTGCTAAAGATTATAATATCCTCTAGTCTGCACCTTAACTAATAAACCCGATCATCTAATTTCAAAAGGAGAAAGTAATGGAGAGAATAATTTCCTGGTTAATACTCTATTTTACGCTCTATATCGTAATTTCCGTGCACGAAATTCTCGGCCACGCATTAGCCGCCTGGATTCTGGGAATACCAATCAAAAGTATATTTATAGGTTCACCGACTGTGTACTCGAGAAAAATCAAAACTGTCTCGCTTTCTCTAGGATTATTACCCATATGGGGAGGGGTTTTACCGGTCGAAGAAGACTTTTTTGAAATTGTCTGGTGGAAACGTTTTTTAATGACAGCAGCAGGACCCTTCGTGAGTATAGGTATACCTTTCGTAATAGCATTTATCCTGGGCGGACAGGAAGGAATAATCGTACTTGCGAATATAGTCTTAAATTTCTGTAATTCCCTTTTTCTCGCGTTCCAAAAAAAGGAGGAGTCGGGAATCGCTCTACTTACTCAAGACATAAAAAACGACCTTGCCGAACATAATTTCTTAACAGTACTTTTTGTATATACTTGGTTAATTAGTCTTTTTATAGGCTTGGTCAATTTACTCCCAATTCCGATTCTTGACGGAGGAAGAATGCTTTTGACAATTCTCGAAGGAATTTTTGGAAAAGGAATTCAAAAGTTAGCTAATTTACTCTACATTCTTTCTGGAATCGCACTTTTATGCTATTTCGCATATGACCTCTTAAGCGAGGTGTATTTGCTTTTAGTTAAATAGTTTTTCCCGGCAGGTTTGATATGTGCACGAAAATAATAAATTCATATCTACCTGCTGGGATTTTTTTATAACTTATATATTGTTCTTCACTCTCTTATACTTTAAAATCAAAACTTGCATGGATATAATTCATTTTGACCTTGCTGAGCTTATCAAAACAATTGGTTACGTTGGAATCTTTTTTATGGTTTTTGCCGAGTCCGGTCTTTTCTTCGGCTTTTTCTTTCCCGGAGATTCACTTCTTTTTACCTCAGGATTTCTTGCCTCGCAAGGCTTTTTGAATATAAATATTTTAGTCCCCCTTGTAATAATCGCTGCAGTTGGAGGAGATTCGGCGGGATTTTGGATGGGAGGACATCTGGCCAAATGGCTATTAAACCGCCGCGAATCATTCTTTTTCAAAAAGAAATATATCGAAAAAGCTCATAAATTCTATGAAAAACACGGTGGAAAAGCACTAATCTTAGCCCGTTTTGTTCCAGCTGTAAGAACTTTTATTCCGATTGTCGCCGGAATGGCAGATATGGAATATAAAAAATTTATTTCATTTAATTTTTTCGGGGGGCTACTCTGGGGTGCAGGAATGACACTGATGGGCTTTTACTTGGGTTCGATTATTCCCGGAGTGGACCGGTATTTACTGCCGATCGTCGGGCTTATAATATTTCTCTCGGTATTACCCGGACTTCTTCATTTTCGGGGGGAAATAGCCTCAATGGCCAAGAAAAACAAGTTAACAATGTTTCTCATGAAGCTCAAAGAAAACTGGCTGGGATAAACTCAAGCTTTAGGATTGGGGCGAAGTTAACTCGCTGAATCTTTTTAAAAATGTTTGTATACGGTTTGAAGCCGGTTTTGAATCTCCGATACTAAAAGCGGTATCCGGTAAAATCGTATTCTTGCCGTTTGTAAGAATTTGTTTTCTTTCGTAGCTAAAATAAGTATTGTCCCCCAAGGCTATATCAATTTCTTCTATATTTCTCAATGTTGCATTTTCTAATGGCAATACTACTTCCTTTCGCATAGAAATATTTCGAAAATCCTGACTAACTATTATTTCATACTTATCGTTATCGCTGATTACTATCTCAATTGGGACGTAATTACCTTTTTCATCAATAAGTTCTTGGCTGGATTTTCTTTCATCGCGTACACTAATAAACCTTTCGGAAGTCATTAAAGTACTAAGAATTATCTGATATAGCTTCAACGCCTCTTCATTTAATTCGTGATTGGTTAAATATTCAGTTCTTTCTTGATCCATGACGGTAGTATATATCAGGCTCAAACTATAAGTCAAACTATTATTAAAATCGAAATTTTTGAAGATTTCTGTTATTCTCCTTTAGTGTGATCTCTGACTTGATTAATCAATTCCGCAAGCTTGTCTAAAGTTTCTCTTGGTAAAAACGTTAGCCTTTCCACCCAGTTTCTTATTTTATCCACCGGGTCGTTTTGAAAATCCGGCAATTCATCTTTTATAAAGTCCCACTTAACCTCAACCAAATCACTTTTCTTCTCGCTATCTGGCTCGCCTTCGTTTTTATTGTCTGCCATATTTTAACTCCTTGTTTTTAATCTTGGCAAAAAACCTTGTTCTACCGCTTCTGTCCTGAACACATCAATTAAATCTCTACCCTCTTTCGTACTCGCGCGAATTATACCATAAATGTTGTTAACCACGCTCGAATCAAAAGCCGGAACTAATATGACAAATGCCTTAACTTGCGCATCTTTGTATATAGGATCTTTTGAGTAATTAATCAATTTTTCCGCTTCATCTTTTCTAACCAGACCGAAATAATTATTTTTCAACTCTCCCGGTACAATTCTGGCGACTCTCGCGTCAACCTCTGGAATCGATTTTAATTGAACCAGTCTAACCACGGGTTTTCCATCGGAAGTTTTGGTATTGAATCTAAACACCAAGTCAACCTTATCATATACATCTCTTTTACCGCCAACGAATATTTCGGAAGGTCTTAGCCCGCTCTTTAGACTTGGATCAGATCTTTTAATCAGATCAATTAAAGTAAGAGCGGATATTGGCCCTAGTAAGTGTGCCTCAACCAGAGCCCTTTTATTCTCTCCTAAAACATTAACAACCGAGCGTTTATTTTCACCTAATAAAATCTCGTCTAATCTTTTATCCCACTCTTTTGCAATTTGCAGGTCCTCTCCAAAATAATACAAAGTCGTTGCTAAGTACTTCTGTAAATTTGCCAGAGCAATATCACGCTCCTCTGTTTGTTTTTGAGAAAGTAGCTCTCCAAGTTTATACCTGAAACCTCCACCTATCCGACCATACAATGAATCGAATACGCCCTCCTTCAACCTATCTCTAAGACTCATACCTTCAACCTGTTCTATTGTTTGTAATTCTGCTAGCTGATCACTCATTTACTTTCAGATTTTAGCATATCGCGTTTAACTTAATCTGCGATCTTGCAAAGTTGCCTAAAGAGTAATATGCTTCTATGCAAACTTCGCGAGTACCACGGCATTTATGTGGTGGGTGAAGCGAAGCAGTGCACAAACTTGTCGAGCCTGAAAGGCGAGAATACTACGACCTTCAGGCCGTAGTAATTTATTCCAAAAGCTATGTCTCGCGAAATATATAGATCCCGGGAACTAGAAATCTCAGGTGACGGAATTGTCGAAATATTCCAATCGGAAAAGTTTAAGAAAAAAATTTTCGGAATTGCCGATAAATTACGTAACTCCGATGAATACTACGAAAGCGGTTTTGTCGTAGTGAAAGGCTTACGGGCAAAAAGTTTTGATTTCGCCACACATATGGATGTCGATTACTATTCCACGGGTTTGGGAGAAAAAGGATTGGTAAGATATAACCGACTCTTAGAACAGAAAAAGATTCCCATAATCAATCTTCATTTCCATAAACCTAATTACTGGAGTGATAAGTACGAAAGAAGTTCGTATATGCCTTCAAAGGAAGATTTATCAAATTTATTTTATTTTAGAGAAGATATAATAAAAACTCTTAATCTAGACGGTTTTCCCTTAGGAGTAATCTCGTGGGTAAAAGGACCGAGCAATATTGAAATGCTAGTTTACCAGGCAAGTTTATTATCCCCCACCGGATATAGAACTTTTATGGATTATGAAGCTTGTGTTAAGCAGTGCAGGTCCAAAGAAGAAATTACTGAAACTTTAAATGATTATGGTTATAAAGCAAGTTTTGTAAATTATTCGAGAGAAGGATTTTCAGAGGACGATAAACAAAAATTGAATTCTTTTAATCTCAAACTAAAAAGCTTAAATCTAAATCCTACTAAATAAACTCGCTGTGAATCCTGCAATCAAAGCGAGTGAAACCAAACTTGGAAAAGCAAAAGCTGTAATTATTTCCGAGAATTTTTTTGACTTTCTTCAATCGCTTCGCTGAAGGCTTTAATAATAAATCCGCGAGCAACAATCGGTGGAATGTCTGATTGTTCGCTAATTTCTTTTAAAAGCGTATAAGAAGCATAAGTAATATTTTTAACAGATTCATCCCCTTCTTGAGTTAAAAGGCCAACAAGTCTAGACTTGTCCACCATTCCGCTCTCGTCAGATGCTAAGTCTAGTATTTCAGATGATTTGCTAAAAAGCCAACTTGCATGTTCAATTCCGTCTGAATTATTACTTTGAAGTGCTACCGCAACTTGGGATTTTAATACTCTATACCCAGCTATTTCTTTAACCACTTGGTTTAAGTTAACAGAGTTTTCGCTATACTGGGGCACGATCCTGAATCCGATAACCTGAGTTTCCGGCTTTGCCATTTGTCAGTATTGTAGCATAAGGTGCAAAATTAAATGACCCTAAAGCTATTTCGCAGTACTTCCTCGACAGTTGTAATTCCCTGCTCTGCTTTCTCCAATCCATCGCGAAGAAGTGTCGCAAATCCGCTTTTTACTAAATTTTTTCTTAGGGAGTCTTCACTCATTTTTTGTCTCAGCATGTCGCGAAGAGTCGGATTCATAACCATAACCTCAAAAATCCCCAATCTTCCTTTGTAACTTAAACTCTTACAGGCTGCACAACCTTTTCCTTTTAAAAGCTGCTTTGGGGGTCGACCCAACACCTGAGTGAATAAATCAATTTCCGACGGTGTCGGATTATAAGACTCCTTACAACCTTGACAAACCTTTCTGACAAGCCGTTGCGCGACTATTCCCAAAAGTGAAGAGTTTACAAAATAACTTTCTACCCCTAAATCCAAAAGTCTAAAAAGGGCTCCGACTGCATCGTCCGCATGAAGCGTGGATAAAACCAGCTGACCTGTTAGACCCGATTGAACGGCGATTTCGGCGGTTTCTTTATCTCTGATTTCCCCTACTAAGACTACGTCGGGAGTTAACCTCAAGATCGTCCTAAGTCCTGACGCGAAGCTAAATCCGATCTCATCCTGAGTCTGCATTTGGTTAACGTCGTCCAGTTGAAATTCAACCGGATTTTCAATGGTCATTACGTTTAAATTCCTGCCTTCATTAAGCTTAGTGAGTGTCGAATATAAAGTCGTTGTCTTTCCGCAGCCGGTAGGTCCGCAGGCCAATATTAGTCCGCTTCGTTGTGAGAGCATTTTGGAATAATTTTCATAGGCAATATTGCTAAAACCCAATTGCGACAATTCCATAATAATAGTCCCCTTTTCGTGCACCCTGATTACTATCAATTCTCCATTTATTGTTAATGCAATTTCGACACGCAAGTTGACAATTCTTCCTTCGGCGTTGAAGGTAAATTGACCTTCCTGGATTTTTCTTTTATCGGTCGGGTCGAGGCCGGATAGTATTTTGATTCTTGAAGAAATTTGAGCATAACTCTCGAGGTTAACTTTTCCGAATTCGTATAAAACCCCGTCTATTCGCGCCCTGACCCGAAGTTCCGTCAATTCCGGCTCAAACAAAATATCCGATGCCCCCATATTTATCGACTCGCGTATAATTCCGTCGACAAAGGAAACCGGATCGGGAGTTCGAACTAGAAAAAGTCGGTCGATATTTTGGTTTTGTACTTTTCTTGTTTCCTCGATATTATCCGAAGATTGGGCAGTTGTATCCATTGTATTTCCAGATTATCTCAAAATAGATTTTTAATCAAATTAAATAATCATCAAGGTTTTTTCTTAATAATTACTCTGTTCGGATCAGATATTGTAGTATCCAAGATATAAGAATTCGACTTTTCATCATAAGCTTCAAATGTTCTAACTAACTTCAGACTTAAATCTTTATTCGTGTTAAGTTCTCGTAATTTTTCGTATACTCTTTTTTGAATTAAAGAGTGGATAAAAAACATATCTTCATTTTTTCTCCAATCCTTATCCAAGTAGGGTAATAAATATATTTGGGAAATGGGAGTTATCCAAATCTCTCCCCCTTTCTTTGCTACTCTAACAACTTCGTCAAAAAAATCATCGACTTGACTGGGATGTTCCGTCCACATCGGCATTGAGGCACAAGCAATAATACGGTCAAAAGAATTGTCTGAAAATGGCAGCCTTATTGCATTAGCCTGAACGGAGCTCTTCCTTTCAAGCAACAGATCTCTTTTTATATCAAGCGAGATTATTTTTACTTTCTCATTTAACTTACCTAAATATTCTCCATAAGACTCATTATTTGGATCTCCTTTCCGTCCGATACCGATATCTAAAATATTTCCTTTACTTAATCGTTCAATAATTTCATTTCTTCTTATTTCAAATATATTTGCAAACTGATCAATATTTCTTTGAAAGGTGAATTCTTTTTCCCTCCTGTAACTAATTAGTTCATTTACTCTACTTTGAATTATTGGTTCAGTTAATTTATCTCTTCCTATTTTATATAAAAAATAATCTATATCGAGCTGCCTTTGTTCGATTTCATATTCAATCTGTCCCCATAAAAAATTCTGTCCCTTTTTAGTTGAATCAAATCTTTTTAACCTCCTTATTGCAGCTTCTGAATTTTCTTTTTTAGGATTTTCGGCTATGTTTTCTTCCATTTTATATTAGTGCCCTAATATTGTGTTTACATCAAGTATAAGATATTTTATTCGTATTTATTTAAAATAAAAGAGCTTGCCGAAGGATGCTTGAAGTTTTCTGCTAAGAAGAATAAAGGTTCAGCCATAAAAAAACGTCTTGGATTTTTATTTGAGTGGGGAAAAAATAATTTGCGGTTAAATGCGGCTGCATTGTCTGCATATGGTAGATCTACCTCCGCAATTAACTCAAGTTAAAATTTCACTCATCCAAGACGCTTCGATTATATAAGCAAATATTTTTTAAATTAGACAACTGTCTCGGTGATATATGCCAAAACATTTCTGCGGAGCCAATCTGCAATTTCCGTATAAACTTCCTCAGCTAAAAAGTAAGACTTGTCTCCTTCTGCCGGTTCATATTCCCT
>Ga0155716_103_pt1 | contig 9596 bp, 10 predicted proteins | sample RifCSPlowO2_01_FD_107373 | JGI IMG/M metagenome (GOLD analysis project Ga0155716, IMG submission 107373) | Candidatus Woesebacteria bacterium RIFCSPLOWO2_01_FULL_37_19 | reverse complement strand
TTGTTCTCGTCACTACACGGAAGCTTTATCTCGGGCGTCATAGAAGTAATTGGAATTTCCTTTATAATTTTTGAGAATTTATCCCTTGTCTTTGAAACAAGACTCAGTATCTTTGCCGCAGAATAAAGTCCGTCGTCAATTTTAAAGTAATCCTCGGCCCAATAAAAATGTCCCGAAATCTCACCGCCAAAAATAACATCAGAGTCTTTCCTCATAGTTGCTTTAATCGGAGCATGACCGGTTACATGCATAAGAGGCACTCCTCCATATTCGGGAACGAGTTTTTCTAAATATCGGGTACATTTAATGTCGTACAATATTTTCTTTCCTTTATTTCTTTTTAAAACATCCTTAGCTATCAATAGAAGTATTCTGTCCGCATAAATAAATTTGCCGTTTTCATCTACACATCCAAACCTGTCTCCGTCTGCATCTAGGCCTATTCCCAAGTCCGCCTTTTCTTTAACAACCCTTTTGGAAAGATCACGCATCATCCATTTATCTTCGGGATCGGGAAGATGGTTCGGAAAAGTTGCATCAACATTGCTGTACATTTCAACAATCTCACAACCGAGTTTCCTTAGAATAGCGGGTGCAAATAATCCGGCACTTCCGTTTCCGCAATCTAGGACGATTTTCAGCTTTCTTTCTAATTTATTGTGACTAAGAAGATATTTTGTATAATCGTCAATCGCGCTTTTATTTTTCAAAAAGCCCTTTGAGTCCTTAAAATAATCTTCTTTTTCGATTATTTTTCTCATTTCCTGAATTTCGTCCCCATAGATGGGATATACATCCTTTGCCATCATTTTAAACCCGTTGAAAAAATAAACGTTGTGACTGCCGGTTACATTTACTCCTCCGTCCAACTTGAGTCGTGCCACCGAGAAATATATAATTGGAGTTAGACTGACTCCCGCATCGTATACATCACATCCAGTTTCTAAAACTCCCTCGACAAATAAATCTTTTAGTTCTTTTCCGTAATGTCTTTCCTCGTAACCGATAATAATTTTCTTCCCCCCCTTTTTCCTAATTATGGTTCCATAAGCACGCCCGAGTGCTATAGCAACTTTAGGTGTTATTGTTATTCCGGGAAACTTTCCATACCATTTCTCGTATTCCCTTAAAGCTTTTTCTTCGAACTTTTTACCAGCAATACCTCTAACGTCATATTCTCTAAAAATTGAAGGATTTATTTTCATTGCTTAATTATTCTAATTTTGTTGCGATAATAAAATCAAGCGCATCCGACAAATTATCCTGAGAGGTCTTTGATTTAATATCAGCTTTTGCTAACAGTTCTATTATTTCGTCAAGTGCCTTTTTATCAAATTTGTTTGCCTGTTTTGCCAGTTTGCCAACTCTCCAGGTGGGGTAGGGTACGGACTTAATTTCCTCTCTTACCCAAAATAAATCTCTAACGTGATTAGCCAAAAGATAAAATACTAACTCAATAGGTTCATTTTTTATAAGTTCATGATAAATGAAGTAAACGTTTTTACCGTTCTTTGGGTAAAAAGATTCCAGAAAAGACCAAACAAGTTTTGGTAGCCTATACTCTTCTTTTTTGATGGAAACAGGCAGAAGTTTTAAATATGTTTGAGGAATTAAGTCTTTGTGGTAGATAACTAAAGTGCCGTCGATTTTATTAATATTATTTTTAAGCCAAACGGATTCGTTTTTGTTTAAAAGACTTATGTCATCAAGTATGAAAAGAAAAACCTTATTGAAAAGTGAGACGGCATTTAATATTTCTGATAATTTTTGGGAATTATCATATATTTTTTTAACTTCCCAACCTCTTTTTTTTGCGACATCGACAAATGTCTGAAGCCTTTCGTAACTTTTCAAACTATTATCACCGTGTAATAGAATTATTTTCATATTAGATTTGATTTAATCTAGCCTCAGTATTTTTTGCCCGTTCCCGGAACGGGATAGCTTCAATTAATTAATTTATGTAGGCTATTTACATTTTTTATATACTGGGCGAATAACTCGTCTACCCTATCGTGGAAATTTCTTTTACCTCTTCTCCGAATATGTGCAAGTAAACTTCCCGAAAAGTTTTTTGGAATGTGTGCAAGTTCGTGAATTAGTACTCTGTCCTGTTCACGAGGGCTTAGTTTATCAAATTTTTCAGATAAAACTTCAATTATATAAGCGGGGTCTTTCTCAAGAGCTAATTGCCAAATCTTTGCAAAACCCCAAATTCTTGCATAAGCTCTCGAAGATGAATTAGTCGATCGAAAACAATAAATTGACGACGGTTTTATCCATTTTAATTCGAGCGATTTTACCAGATGAAGAATCTTTCTTTTGACATCAGGAGCTATCTTCCAGTCTACTTTGACCCAACTTTTCCTTCTCCCCATGAAGATTATTTTAATACGAAAAAAACATTAAACAAGGAATGCTTTAAGTTATTTTATAAACTTCGGCTCCTTCCTTAACTTCCTTTTTGGTTTTGAGGCCAACGGATTGACCCTTTGAGGCTTTTTCAACTTTTTCGTGCTCAATCTGAATTGAATCGACATCCTGTTCGAAAAGCTCCTCTCCTCCTCGAACAAATTTTATCCTATCCCCAACCCCAAGATCAGAATCCAGTTCAAGAACCGCCACACCTATTTTGTCGTAAAAATGAGTTATCTTACCGATTTTGAAATCTGTCATATTTTCACTCACCTCCCCCCGTTAAGTGTGTTTACCACTACTTAAATGGGACCTTTCACCTTTCAACCCTCGCCCTTAACCCTTAAAGCGTGTGTTAGTGCAACTGCAAGTGCATCGGCTGCATTATCAAAATGAGTTTTTTTATGAGCCTTACTTTTAACTTGCGGGCCCAACATTTTTCTAATTGCCTTTTGAATATCCTTTTTTTTAGCCCTGCCGTCTCCCGTTATCATTTTTTTTATTGTACCCGGAGCATACTCAACAACTTTTGTTTTTGTTTTGGATGCGGCCAGTAGGAGTACTCCCTGTGCTTGACCTACGGCGATTGCCGTTTTTGCGTTAGTGGCAAAAAATATTTTTTCCATTACAAAAAGGTCGGGTGCGTGTATTTTTATTAAACTTAAAGTCTCTTTGTATATTAATTCCAAGCGGTTTTCCTTAAACCCGTTCTTGTCTGTTTCGATTAATCCCCAATCGACAACCTTTGAAGTCCCCACTCCGTCCGAATTGATTAGTCCGTAGCCAGTAGTTGCGGTTCCCGGGTCAATTCCTAAAATAAGCATTAAATGATTATAACAGATCTCAATTAGTTTGAAGAGTTAGATTAGAAAAAAAACCACCGAGTCGTCGATAAATATCTCAATTTGTGTTGTCACCTTTCGGTAACGACCCAAGGAAATACCTATTTTTTCAGAAAAGATTTTCTGAGACTTGTCGGTGGTTTAAATTATTGATTGGCTATGAGTCGCCATAAACCTTACGATTTATGTAAACTGCAAAGTTTTTTCAATTGTCTAGCAGTATATACTATAAGTATTATTTGTCAATAGGGAAAATTAAAATGCCTATATCGTGTCTAATAGTTTACGAAGTAGATAATTTTGGAGTCGGTTTTCAGTTTATCAAGCCATGTTTGAAACTCTTGTGAGAGCTTATCTTGTTTTAGTTGGTTTTTAATATCTTCGCTCAAGTCTTCCAATTTTGCATCCTTTGCGTATGATGCTTTATTTTCCTCAAAATATTTCTTTACGTCTTCATCAGAGACACTCAATTTATCGGCCAATAGCGCCTCGACTGTTTTTTGTATCCTGATATTATCTTCAAGCATTTCCTTAGTTGTTCCCTGATAAGCCAATGCATCGTCGAGTTTCATCCCCTGTGCTTCTACCGCTTGTGTTATCCTGTCGATCTCTTTTTGTATTTCAGCGGCATCAATAGTAATGTTACTCTTCTTGGCTTGCTGCATAATGAGGCTTCTTGTCACTAAATTTTCAATAGTTTTTTTACCGCCTTGTTTCTCCAGCTCGTTAACTACAGAATATCGCGATATAGGAACTCCGTTAACTAGTGCCGCCACAAATAAGCTCTTTCCCAGGAATAATAAACCTCCCGCAATTAAGACAATAAGTGCCAAAAGTAAATATTTTAATCTTTTCCCTTTGGGAAAATATTTTTTTGCACTATTAGTTTTTCCGCTTTCTTTAGCTTTTTCGCCAGCTTTATCTGTCTTTTTATTCGTTTTTGTGCTCGTTTTTGCAACCATAGTGAAAATAATAACACATATTTTTAAAAAACAACACGTCTACTTTTTAATTGCCTCGTTGAAATATTTTTCTACTTGAGTCCAATTAACTACGTTCCACCATGCATCGATATACTCTGCTCGTCTATTTTGATATTTAAGATAGTATGCATGTTCCCACACGTCTATACCCAAAACAGGATTATTGCCCTTTATTAGTGGAGAATTTTGAAAAGAATGCCGCTTTAAGCTAAGTTTCCCATCCTGAGTTATTATCAGAAAAGCCCAACCGCTGCCGAAAACTCCCAGAGCCCGGGATGTAAACTCTTCTTTAAAGTTATCAAAAGATCCGAAGTGCTTATTTAAAGCGCTAAGCAATTCTCCCTTTGGCTCAGATCTTTTACCCGACATTATTTTCCAAAAAAATGAATGGTTTATGTGGCCTCCGGCGTTATTGATTACCGCTTGTTTAATTGCACTTGGTACTTTATCAAGATTTGTTAACAGTTCTTCGCCCGTAAACTTTGCCAGTTCTTCATTTCCAATTAAGGCTTTATTCAGATTATCGATATACGCCTGATGGTGCTTTGTATGATGAATAGTCATTGTAGTTCTATCTATAAAAGGCTCGAGTGCGTCGTATGGGTAGGGAAGATCTGGAAGTTTAAACATATTTTTATCTGATAAATGAGTAAAGAATAATAAAAAGAATTATATTAATAATGAGAGATGTTCCAAAAGGAAGGTAAATCCTATTCGGTCCGTGAACTCTGTAAAAATCTCCAGGCAACATCCATGGTGGACCAGTTCGCCTGGCCATTGAGTAGATAATGGCAACGACAACTACATATAAAAGAAAAAATAATTTAACCGCTTGCATATGATTTTGGTTCCGGCAAAAAGGTAACGGCTATTCTTCTTTCTTTGGGACCGTTAAGTTCAACGAGTACAACCTTTTGCCATGACCCTAGTACCATGCTAGCAGATTGTACGGGGATAGATAAAGAGGCTCCGATAATCGAGCTCATTATATGATCTCCGACGTGTGAGGGATCGTGCGGATGATTGTAGTTAAGTTTCGGAATCATGGCATCATACGCGGCCAGAATATCCTCGTCCGTTCCCGGGTCTAGATTTGCTGTTGTAATTCCGCAACTCGTATGCGTGCAAAATAGCATTAATACACCTTTGTCGTAGAAATTTTTAATCAAAAGATCGTTTACCACCCGGGTTATATCTAAAATTTCTTTTGGCTTTGTAGTTTTAATCGTGATTTTTTGCACTACAAAAAGAATACACTATTTTGTTTTAATATCGAAGGAGTAATTTCTACTTAAGTCCACCAAATGATATGTTTCCTTGTGGTCAAACAAATATAAATCAATAACTTGAAGTCTTTTAACAAGATTTACAATTTTAGACTTATGTGCAAATATTGCTTTTAGTTTCCTTGTTGAGCTTTCAAAGTTTAGATTTAATATGTAACCCCCTTTTATTTTGGGATCAGACTTGACTTTAAAAAACTTCCCCTCTTCATTGTCGGCAACACGCCAGAGCAAAATCGCGGGTGATTTTAATGATTTTAGTATTTTTAGTGTTGTTATCGACGTTGCAATATGGTCCAAGTTTCCTGTAATTCCACTAGTATCAAAACTTACTATCATATCGGGGTTAGTTTTTCGAATCATTTTTTCGAGCTTTTGCATCCATTCTTCGGCAGAATCAAATAATTTTTGCTCTTTATAATCCCAAGTATCTATATTCTTTAAACCGAGAACTTTAGCTGAAGCAGATAGCTCGCTTTTGGTTGTCTCATCGTTATTACCGCTAGTTAAACAGATCAAAGACGATTCTATTCCTATTTTATTTAATAATTGTATTAGACCAGAAGAAACATAAGAAACGTCATCGGGGTGAGGAAAAATAAATAGCGTGTTCTTAATTTCTTTTTCTTTTATAAACTCTTCCAAACTTTTCATTCGCTTCTATCCAATTATATAGCAGTGGAGATAAATATCAAAAAATAGATAGCTTGAAAAGATGGAAGCATTTATGACATTATAACTAATATGGGAAACACAAATGACAATAATCCAAATCCCGATAATCCCGTTTCACCATCGCAACCCCCCAACACCAGCCGAAACGATTTACTCGACTATGCAACAGACTCTAACCCGCCGCCGGCTTCACCCCAGCCCATAATCAAAAATGATACCGCACCAGTAACTTTGGTGGAATCGTCTGACGAGCTTGAAAAAGCAAAGCTTTTGGCAAGCGAGTCGTCAGAGGTTAAACCGAGTCTTGGAACTAAAAGTCCTAATGACCCACAATCTCCTCCAAACCCGCAAACGGTTACTATTCTGCCGAAACGACCCTCAAAATTTTTTACTATCATTGTTCTCGGAATAATTTTGGCGTTAATTGTCTGGGGTGTCGTAATTTTTCTTCTTCTCACCGGCAAAAAATCCTCTGACCAAAATTCCTTGCTTTCTTTCGGCCAAAAAGGAAGCTCAAAACTTTCTCCGACCCCCATCTTTTCTCCCGATCAAATAAAGATTCAGAACGGAAGTGTGATAAGGCAAATGCCAAACGGTGAAGTAAAAATCTTAGTTAACAAAAAAGAGCATCCCGGCTCGGGCATAATCGGATTTGCGAAGGTTAGCGTATCTCCCGACAACAAAAAGTTTTGTTTCGAGTCTCTCCCGCCTGCACCCGAACCGGCGTTATTTTATTCGGAAATTGATGGCGCCTCTGTCGTAAAAGTCGGCAATGATTATAAAAACTGTATATGGCTAGCCAACGAAAAATTTGCCTATATTAATAACTCCCCGGATACAAATCCCTCAGATATTTATTTTTACGATACCAAGCTAAAGCTAGAAAAAAACATTACAAATCCGGCCGCAACCGACTCCACCCTTCACTATGAAATTGTCGGACTTTCTGCCGATTCCAGTAAATTAATTTGTAAATCTCTTAATATAACTGAAGAAAATGCTACTCCCGTAAACTGCGAAGTAGATATAAATAATGAGCTCATAATCCGTTAGATTGCAAGCTCCTTCTTAAGATAAATTATCTCATTTCTTATCAAAATATAAGCAGGGAGAGCTACCATAATCAGAAATCCCGGTATCGTTTTCACCAAAACGGTTATGTAACCCACAAACGGCATTATAAAAATAACTTTCCCCAAAATCTGTTCTTTTTTCACCTGAGCCGGATCGGGTTGGTCATTTGCATCGCCTTTTGTAATAAATAACGTTTCACCCTCGACCTTAACACTATCAATAATTCTGTGTGTTATGGTTCTGTCAAATTCTACACCAGTTTTTTGGCTTACCTCGCGATAGGTAACAATATCCCCGACTTTATATCCCGTTCCCGGAACGGTCACGAATATACTGGCGATGGGTAAAGCAGGTTTCATTGATCCTGAGGTAATAGTTACAACTCTTAATCCTTCTCTCTTTTCGCTGTAAGCAGCCAAGGTTATAACCGCCAAAAGTCCCAAATAAACAATAATAAATGCCAAGGGAACTGTTTTAGTAAGTCTTTTAGCTAAATTCTTCCAATCGACCGAAAAAAACTTTAATTTAAAGCGCAAAGTTCCCCAAACATAGCGTGGCTTAAAAATATCGAAAGTATGGTACAACTTATCGATTAGCCAGTAGCTGTCGCGTAAATAATCAACTGTTTTATACTCCATAATTAAAATATTATATACCAATACTGCTGATATATTTCTATATAAATAATTATAGTTGACACAAGTGATCTGAGCATATAGTTTATTTATATAGAATAATTCTCACTATTAGTTAGCCTTTAACTATTCTTATCTGCCCCATAAGTAATAACTGTCATGATTCATTTTATTTGTTTAAATAATTATTTATTATATTCCTGATATCCGGACTTTCATGTCCGGTTATTTTTTTAAGGGGGTGATAACTTATGGTTAATATTATGAAGAAATTTTTTAATAAAACTGTTTTCAAATTAATTTTTGTTTTCGGTATTATTGCCGTTGTTGCATTCGGTATAACGCGGGCATTTTTCTCGGATACCGAAACTTCCAAAGATAATGTTTTGCAGGCGGGAAAACTGGATCTTCAGATAGATAATACAAGTTACTATAACGGAGCTCCCTCACCCGGAACTTCATGGGAATTGAATGATTTAACGGATCAACTCTTTTTCAATTTTCTGGACCTTAAACCCGGAGACTGGGGTGAAGATACAATCAGTATCCATGTTGACGATAACGACGCTTGGGCATGTCTTGATATTTCAATAACCGAAGACGACGACGAATCCTGTAATGAACCGGAACTTAAAGACGACCCAACTTGCGACGATCCCGACGCCGATCCCGACGACGGAGAACTTGCGGGTTTAGTCAATTTTATTTTCTGGGCAGATGACGGAGATAATGTGCTCGAAGCAGACGAAGTCGAATCAATATTTAAAAAGGGTGACGTCGACGAGGTATTTAACGGACAGAAAATTGCACTTTCCGATGCTTTAGGAGGCGTTCTTGGCTTGGGTGGACCACTTGAAGGCGGAACAACATATTATATCGGTAAGGCATGGTGCTTTGGTGAACTGACAACTTCCCCCGTAGCCGCAGGACAGGGAGTAGATCCTACAGTCGACGACGGAATTACCTGTGACGGAAGCGGATTAAATAATGCCGCGCAAACGGATAAAGTATTGGTTGATTTTGAGTTTTCCGCATACCAACATAGAAATAATGAGAGCTTTACCTGTAGCGGAGAGAGGCCATCCATTACACCAACCGTTTCCATAACTGTTAGTCCTACCCCTCCCCTATCGTGTCAAAACGCGGACGTGATGCTGGTACTTGATAGAAGCGGAAGCATTGACTCTGGTGAAATGGCATCCCTTAAGACTGCAGCAAAATCTTTCGTGGACACTTTAGCTTTAAGTGCCTCCGGCAATCACGCAGGGCAATCTAGTTTCTCTACTACGGGAAGCCTAGATCATCACTTAACCGATAATCCGGTTAGCTTAAAGGTTGCAATTGACGCATTGGCTTCTACTGACTGGACGAACCTGAAGGAGGGTATCGATTATGCAAAGGGAGAGCTTGATAACCCAGGCGATGGACACGATAGACCTGACGTAAGTTCTCCTGACAAGATGGTAATTATTACTGACGGTAATCCAAATAGACCACTTTCTCCTCCCGCGCCTGACTCACCGGATGTAGCAGCTGCAAATGCAGCTACAGCCGCGAAGGGAGCAGGAGTTGAAATCTTTGTAGTTGGTATAGGTTCGGACGTTGATGCAACCTATTTAACAAATAGTATAGCAAGTGCCGGAGCCGGTCATTATTATTCAGCCGATTACAGCGGATTACAAACGATTT
>Ga0155716_121_pt1 | contig 9838 bp, 9 predicted proteins | sample RifCSPlowO2_01_FD_107373 | JGI IMG/M metagenome (GOLD analysis project Ga0155716, IMG submission 107373) | Candidatus Woesebacteria bacterium RIFCSPLOWO2_01_FULL_37_19 | reverse complement strand
AAGAAAAAATAAAATCGGTAAAGCTCAAGCATTAGCTGATATGGCGGTTCTGAAAATTCCGGCTTTTAGAAATGAGTTAGCCGGTCATTTAGTAACCAACGATACTAATGAAACAAGGGTCATGCCTGGGAATACGTTCGGGCTAAATGACGAAGAAGCACAAGAAGTTCACGATGCACTTATTTCCTCCAAACAGATGCCTGGTCATTTTGCTGCCGGATTTCCACGGTCTGATCAAGAAGGCGTGATCAAGTCATCTGTTGCATTCACAATTCTGGCTCATAATCAAAACGAGAATTCTTTTATAAGATCAGGAATTGCTTTAGAAAAAATTTGGCTGATGTGCCAAGCCAATGGTTTGGGGGTTAGAATTATGGCGGGAATGATTGAAAGTCCACTTCATAATCTAGCATTAAAGACAATATTGAATGAGATGTCTAAATATCCGGCAGTATTCGCGTGCATAGGTTTACCGGAAAAAGATTCCTGGCCTAAATCCCCGAGGGAGCAAATCAAGTTTTAATTGGAAATAAGTGCGATCCAAAAGCCTCAACTACGACCTCCTGTTTCTCATCATTATAAAGTTCCCTGTAAACATTTCCTGAACGATCTGCTTGGGTAAACTCAACACGAAAATCCGAATCTACCAATATTACCTCATGTGTCATAGTGCCTTCAGACATTCTTTGAGTGTCTCTTGTCAAAACCCATGTGTCAAAATATTTTTCCTGATACTCTGTAATTTGGACTCCCGAACGAAGATCTACAAAGTATCTATTCGGTTGTTTCCATCCTAGTAGGGTCGAGGCCATATGTAAGGCGGTATGGCTCGCCCCTCCTTCCGAAGCGATAGCAGTTTGGGGAATTCCTTTTGTAAAGGGTGTTTTATTTCTTTGGTATATAAAATCGGCAAATTCCGGATCATTTTTCCAATGGTTCCCAACAAGTGCAAAAGCGAAATCGAAAAATAGTTCTCTGTTTGCAGGATTATTTTTCCAAACTTCGCGTGTCTCAAATAGCCGATCGTCCCTTACTCCTATTGCTAACGGAAAATCTGTTATTTTATCATATGGGTAATACTCTACTTGAAAAGTTTTGCCAAAGTCGGTTAGTCTCCATAATGGTATGCCATACTTTTTACAAACTTGACCGACGTCAATTTTCCGATCGGGATCATCGCATACTTCAACCGCAAGGGTAAGAGCAGGCTCGCCGATCTTTTCGTTACCTAACATAAAATTATTTATATTTCTGGGGTAAATTCCTTCTTGATAAATTGAAATCGGAAGCCAAGGATCAGTTTCGTGAATATGCATTGCAGCGACCTCCGACTTATTTTGCATCGAATCTCTGTATCCGAAACGGACCCGGTTTCTATTTGCATCATCGAAAATGTCAGGATCGGCAATTTTTAACCAGTTATTTAGAAAAACGTCTCTGGTTCTATCTAATATATCCTTTCCTACACTCCCACCTACAACACCTACTACTTGTTTCCCCAAAACTTCTCTTTGCTCTTTCCAAGAAATTTTTTGATCAGGGTCCTTTAATTGAATTTCATTTCTCGCAAGCCAAGCCAACATTTTTAAACCGCGTGGAGCAAACCACACAAGGTCGTTTTTTTGCGGATAATAGACCAATTCTCCATAATTAAGTTTCCGTATATCACCGCCGCTTTTAATCAAGGATTCTTCGTATCTATCCTTTTCCGTATTAAATAATTCTTCGTATTGGGAACCCGGAGTTAAATTTCCCAATAATGCATTAATTGTCGGCTCAATACGTTCTAATTGATTTTCCGAATGAATATTAACTTTCTCCCCGTTTGGAAGATTAATAACCGCATTTCCTGATCTAGTCCAATGTATAATTCTATTTTCCTTAGCCTCAGAAATATCTCCTAGAAGTATGGGTTTATTTGGGTAATCTAAATATGGGTTGACCTTTTCTGTTTCAAAATGACGTGCTTCGGAATCAATACTCATGAATCTCTTCTTTTACCATTATCTAACGAAAAAATCAACAACTATGAGATTATTTATTCCGTCACTTCCCAAGGGGCAATATAAACTTCCGGCTGTTCCCAAATATTACTTTCAGGTTTCCAGTACTCTTTAAACTTAGATCTTATACCAAGAGCATAATCGCTTTCAGTAGGAACAATACCTACAACATCTTTGGGAATAATTCCGGCTGAAGCAACAAATTCTTTAACGTGTGGAGCTAGAATAAAATAAGGATGTGTTACACCATTCTCTCTCAATAAACTCATACCTTCCGGCCACATTTTTTTAAGCAACAATTTTTTAAAAGTCCTGGAGTCTTCACGCAAAAGTGGATTTTCAGGGCTGCCAATAATATCAAATATTGGATGTAGACTAAACCTACCAAGCTCACCAGGAAAACTTATGGGAAAATTTTCCTGTGTGACTTCTGCACGATGAGGCCATTCATTCGGGAACTCTGCTTCGAACAACTTGAAAACGTCCAGTTCAGATCCATAAACCACTCTAAATGTAGCCAGGACCACACCTTCTCCTCCAACTTGTTGTTTGGCTATAATTATTTTTGAATTTCCATCAAAATCCAAATTATCTGTGGCCATATCGACTACCTCTCCGCCATTTCTTACATATCTCGAATTGTAGGCAAAATTAACTACTTCAGCTGCTTTATTCCCGCAATCTGTGTCTCTTTCAACTGCGCTCAATTTGATTCTTGAAGTATCTAGTTCAACTTCTTCTTCCAAGAAAGGAGTAATAAGTTTATCAAAAAGAGAGAGGGTATCTTTACCTTCGTATCTTGATCTGAATTTATCGTATTCTTGAATTATGTTTCCTGTTTGGATAACTTTCCGATCCGGATCTTCTAGCGACAAATAATCTTCAGCGTTAAGCTGTTTATAATTATTTGTATAAATTTCCAATGTCATTTATTAAACCCGGAGATCACTATTAGATTTTTTAAAATGCAATTTAAAGACTCTCTGATATCGCCAAAGTTATTTAATTATATCAAATTTACGTTACTTTTTGAATAGAAGTCAATATATTTAAACCAGATAATTATTTTTCTCGCACTTTGACATATAAATAAAGTTAAAGAGTCTGCACACTGTTTTAAACTTCGTGTTATTGTGAGATATATGAATTTCAAAATATTTAACAAAAAATATTTCTTAATCTTTCTCGCAGCAGTGGTGGTAATAATTATTTCTGTAGTAATTACACAAGAAAGTAGCAATTCAAAAAATAAATCTGGTGGAGAATATAAAGAAGTAAGTCTAACACCAACTGAAACACTATATCCGATTGATGATGTAAATGACGGAGTTTACACAAACTCTAAATACGGATATAAATTTGAATACCCAAAAGATAAATTTGAACAAACTTTCTCTGATGAAAGAGGGGCGAGTTGGATTTACAAATTAGAAACTGGCGCAAATGGTAATGAACAAATTATAAATTTAACTGTTTTAGATCAAACAAATGTTAATGATTGGATTAAATTTTATTCAACTTTGTACAGTTTAGAGCCAAATAAATTTCTAAAGAATAGATTTGGAAAGTCAGTAAAACTTTCAAGCAAGGAGGATGGACCATACAAAACAGTTACTTTATACTTTGAAAGCGATGAAAATTCAGAAGCAGAACAGAATGCATCATTCCAAGCCATCTGGTTTAAAGACGATTCTCCGATAATTGTTTTGCAACTTTTAACTGATCTCGATCAAAAACAAAATTTAAAGAACAACAAACCCATATTCGACTCTGTTATTAAAAGTTTTACACTACTCCAGTAATCGTTGGGTGATTTCGATTAATATAAAAGTTTCTTAAACAGATATTTTTATATGGGTCGAAGTTTGATCCATAAAGCTCTTTAACAAGTTATAGATTGTGTGTCAACAAACTAACCCAAGCCTTTAACCCAGTTAAATTTATTTTTCTGAAGCTTAACTAATTATTACTTCGTTACGGTAACTGTTCTCGTTTCACCCGAAGCGCTGGCTGCGAGTCGATCATTGGCGTCAACCATAATTAAATATCCCGTGTCGTCGCTGTCACCCCCTTTGGGGTCGGTCGGCATTTCTCCCATGTATTCGGGAATTATCGTCTCGCCAGTTTCTCCCGCCGAAGATAAATCAAAACAGGATAAATCTGTCCCTATGCAGGTTAGGGATGTGGGGAAATTACTCGTTAACGGATCTCCGTCGGTATCGGGTAATTCGCCGCTATGTTCCGAAGTATATTGGTAAACCGCACCCAAAATTGCAATAAGATCGGTTTCTCTTTGGACATCGCGGGCTTTAGCTAGCTGCCTTCCCGGATTAATAACAACAACAAGTACTGTAGATAAGATTCCCAAAATCGCCATTACTAAAAGAAGTTCAAAAAGTGTAAACCCTTTTTCTATATTTCTTCTCATTTGTCAGCTTCCTTTTTTAAGTACCCAATTATACGCTTCGTCAAACCTTTCATTATTAAGTTTAAGATTGCTGTCTAAATTTTCCTGGCTTATTTCGTAAGCGGTTAAATAAGCCGAAAAGACTCCCCGAAAAGCATAGATAACCAAACCCGACAAAAATATCAGAGTAATAATCAAAACTACAAAAAATTTATCTATAGATTTTAACATCCGAATTATTTTCCCTCTCCAAATCTATCAACAACATAGAGTAACCCACCGTAATTAAAGTGTACTATATTTACATCTTCTTTATCGGGAAATATTTCAATTACTACTGGTCTGAAGAGATACGGTAGTCTCTCAATTTCTGCAAGGTCAGCAGAAATTAAATCCCAATTACCAGCTAGTTCGATAATCGCCGGTATTCCGAAATTTCCGGTTTTGTCATTTACTGCCTTCTGGCTCGTAAAAGATAGCTTACTAATTGAACGTGCCTTTGCCTTAATGACTTCAACGGAATTAACAAAATTGACTATTCCTGATTCATCCAAAAAAAGTTTATCCATGTCCTCCGCTTTTTTCTTATACTCCGCAATTTCCGTATACTCAAAACTCACGTTAGATGTATTTTGAAAGTTCTCGTTACGAAGTTTTTTCAGCTCATTTGCCTTATCAGGGAATCTGACTAGGATTATTATCAAAAATATTATGGTAACCAAATTAATTATTCCCAAAATAATATCTTTGAATGAAAAAGGGGACTTCGTTTTTTCCTGTTCGCCGATATCATCAATACTATTTTTATCGCTTACTTGGTTAGCAGGTATTGTTTCTTTTGGCTTGTCTTCTGTTTTTTTCGTTTCAACCACCGTATTTTGGATTTTATTTTCGCTAGACGGTTTTGTCTTTACTGTTTCTTCCTCTTCGGGCGGTAACTCTTTCATCTCGGTAATATATTTACCAATCTGAGTTTTCTTTTTAACTGGATTTACTTCGTTTGCCATTATCTTTTTACTGCCGGCACGGTTGCCTTAATCGGTTTATACTCAAATCCTAATCGAAATTGTAAATTAGTTTCGGTTTCAAAGCTCGTCACCGGTATTTGGATTGAGGAAATGTCGGAATTGGCTTCTAAATTATCTTTGAATGTAATAAGTTCCTGGCGGTTAATCGCACTGCCTTCAACATCAATCTGGCCTCTATCCAGGTCCAACTTGTATTTAATAATTGTTACTCCGGGAGGCTTTGCGGAATTAACAAGCTGGAGCATGTTCTGGGGATAAAAAGTACTTTTTTTAATTTTCGTCACCTTATCTGTTACACCATTTATATACTTTACGTCCGAAATAGCTTTCTGTCTCTGATCAGCAAATGAGCTGGTGGAGCCGTTTTTTATTTTCGCCTCGCTAATCTGCTGGTTCATAAAAAGATATGCTCCCAGTGTAACCAAAAAAGAAATCCATACAAAAAGTGTAATTGTCAGTGTTAAACTCCATATTTGTAATCTTAATTTGGCACTTTTATATTTATCAACAAGATTGGGCGGTAATAGGTTTAAGGAAAAGGGGTCAGAGGGCTCGGTCCATTGGTTAAACTGCATATTTAAGGGGATAATAAATTCCTGCATTTGTTTTTCATTTATTCCCGATATTCTGGATTTAATTAACTTGACCTCTCCGCCAGTGATTTTTCCCAATTCGTTTGCCAAGTTCTCCGAAATTTCAGCACCCCCTAGATAAATTTTTTCCACTTTAACGTCTTTATAGTGTGAAACCATTCTCTTAACAGTATTTAAATAACTTGCGGAATCCTTTGTTTCTAAAACCGAACTTCCGAATATTTTACCTCCTTGGGTTAAAATAATGACTATCTCACCAAAATTTTTATAGAAAATAAGTTTCCCTACCTCGTCTTTTTCGTCTGCGGCTCTGACTAAACAAAGAGAAGGAATTTCAACCGCGATCGGATAGAGTCCGGCTAGCTCCGCAGATTCAACATAATCGGACAAAATCTTTTTTTCCAAGGCGACGACCAGAACCTCGTACTCCCTATCTTTTCTTGACACAATTTTCCAATCCATCGTCATCTCTGTTAAATTTGTGGGGAGAAATTCTTGAGCTTGCCAGCGAACAGCTTCGTCCATTTCAGATAAATTTATCTTTGGAATAGTTAGAAGTTTTGTAAAAGTTGATAACTCCGGAATGACCAAGCCTACCGATTTCTCTTTAATCTTTAACTTTGACCAAACACTTCTTAGAGTTGTTGCCAATAATTCCTTATCATAAACTTTATTTTTACGAAGAACTCCTTCCGGCAAATCCACCGACGAATATTTTTTAACTTTCTTCTTGGAAGCGTCGAGTTGCAGTAAAAGTAACCTATCTGAAAAAAAATATAAGGATACAAACGTTTTACTAATCATGGCAGGTTACTTAATTATGGCAAATGATATACTTAATATCAATTGCTAATGCGAAAATCTCTGCCCAAAAGAAAAATACGTTTACGTGGTCAAATTCTTCTTTCGATCCTCATTTCAATAGGTATTTTTGCTATCCTCGCACATGCACTTTTTACCCTGATTGCTTCTTCATTTGATTTGGTTAACTTTAATAGATCAAGAATTACAGCAAGACATTTAGCCCAAGAAAGGATTGAGCTAATTAGAAACATGCCGTATGCCGATATCGGTACAATCGGAGGAATTCCAAATGGGACTATCGAAGACGAAGAAAATATTGTGAGAAATGGACTTAATTTTATTATAAAAACTACTATTATCTATATTGATGATGATTTTAACGGAAGCGGAATTGGTAATAATACGGATTATAAAAGAGTAAGAGTAGAGGTTTCCTGGGAGGGGTTGGCAGCGTCTAAAAAAAATCCGGTCGTTTTAATCACGGATATAAACTCTCAGGGGGCAAACGGAGCCACCAGCGGAGGTACATTAGTTGTACTTGTTTTTGATGCAAACGGTGATCCGGTTCCTCAAGCGCAGGTAACAATTGTGGCTTCGTCAATCGACCCCCCCGTTAATTCGACTTATGATACGTCCGACGAGGGGGAAGTATCTTTACCTGGCGCAATTGCCTGTGATTCATGTTACGAAATAACTGTTGAAAAGACAGATTATTCGACAGACAGAACCTATTCGACAAGCGAAGTAACAAATCCAATTAAGCCTCACGCAAGTGTCATTGAAGGTGATATTACTCAAGTAAGTTTTGCGATAGACTTGACTGGAACCATAAATATTTCGTCAAAAGATAGTCGGGTTAATAATTTCGCAGCTCTGGGTAATGTACCTTTCCGTCTGCGTGGAAATAAGATTATCGGGACCAACGCGTTTGGTCAATACGTCTATAAGTTCGATCAAACTCTCTCTACTGATGGTAGTGGAAACTATAACCTCGACGATGCCGAGTGGGATACATATTCAATAATCATGCCCGCTCTCACTTCTTATGATATTTCCGGTTCAAATCCTGTTCAGCCTTTGAGTCTGCTCCCCTCAGATACCATTAATGTAATTTTTTCGGTAGAACCACATACAGACCATAGTTTCTTAGCTATAGTCAAAGATCCTTCACAAAATCTGGTTGCGTCTGCTTCGGCCAGGCTTTTTAACGGCGGAGCTTACGACCAAACCCTGCCAACCGGAGCAACCGGAAGTGCAGACTTTGGACAAGCTTTTTTCTCCGGACTAGAAGAAAAAACATACAATATCGAAGCTACGGCTTCGGGCTACTTAAATTTTAGCGGCAGCTTTGATGTATCCGGTTATTCAACCGGCGAAGTCGTCTTAACACCAGAATAGAATTATGAATAAAACGCGCACATCCTACATCCTACATACTACATCCTCTCAGGGTTTCACCCTTATCGAAATTCTCATTTCTTCGGCAATTCTTGTTATGCTTGCGGCTGGGTTTCTGGGTATGCAGTATATTCTAAGTAAAAATCAAGTAACTGCCTGGAATAATTATCTGAGTATTGAAAGTTCCAATACTGCCATGAGTGTATTAATTAAAGAGTTGCGAAATGCTACCAACAGCGATAACGGATCATACCCATTGGAATCACTTCTTGACCAAGAAATTATATTTTATTCCGATACCGACTACGACGGTAAGGTCGAGCGTGTCAGATATACAATTAACGGCACACAATTATTAAAGGGGGTAATCGAACCGGTAGGTGATCCGGCGGTATATGATACGGCCCAAGAGCGGGAAACGGTTGTATCAGATATACTAAGAAATAATACCGATCCGATTTTTTACTATTACAATTCCGATTGGCCGAGTGATACCACCAATAATCCGCTAGCACTTTCCGAAAGGATCGCCAATACTAGATTCATCAAAATCTTCATTAAAACCAGCCCCAGGGCCGATACAACCGACTTTGACTATATTATCGAATCTGATGTAAAAATAAGAATGCTAGGTGCACAGTAAAAAAATGGAAATAAGAACACAAAAAGGTACAATTACTCCTGCTCTCCTTTTGATCGCCAGCGCTTTTATAATTATTATCTATGGCTTACTTTTTATACTTGGTCTTCAATTTGAGTACTCGCATAGACAGGTGGCCTCCGACAAAGCACTTCATTTTGCCGAAGCTGGAATTGACTATTACCGCTGGCATTTGAATGTCGATCCCGACGATTTTAAAGACGGGACTGGATCGGGAAGCGGTCCATATGAACATGATTATAACGACCCCCAAGGCGGTAAAATTGGTGAGTATTCACTCTTGATCGACGCTCCAACCGATTCTAATCCAGTAGTTACAATTACTTCAACTGGCTGGACCACCCAATACCCGAGAGTTAAAAGAACTATTGTGGCAAAATACGGAAGAGTGTCCCTAACGCGTTTTGCTTTCTTGCACAACTCAAACGTTTGGTTCGGCGACGATGTAACAATAAACGGTCCAGTTTTTTCTAATGGGGGCATAAGACTGGACGGCCATAACACCTCGACTGTTGAGAGTTCGAAAGTAACTTACACTTGTGGAGAAGAAAGTGGTTGTAACCCCGACAATGATGGAAATTACCCAACAAAACCCGGAGTTTGGGGTAACGGCGAAATTGACGAGCTTTGGAGCTGGGGAGTAACTCCAATTGATTTCGATAGTATTAAAGTAAATTTCAATACAATGAAAGATGCTGCAAATGACCCCGCTATTGGAGTCTATCTTGCTCCAACCGCAAATCAGGGATATCATCTTGTATTTTCCGACAACGGCGACGTTACAATTTACGAAGTAACAGGAGTAGATATTATTAAAGGCTACTCATTGGAATACGGTTGTGAGAATTTGGCGCAGGAAATTACATCTCAAACCATCCTGGGAACGTACTCTGTGGCGGATAAACAAATAATATTTGCCGAGGGTAACGTTTGGATTGAAGGAG
>Ga0155716_125_pt4 | contig 10771 bp, 12 predicted proteins | sample RifCSPlowO2_01_FD_107373 | JGI IMG/M metagenome (GOLD analysis project Ga0155716, IMG submission 107373) | Candidatus Woesebacteria bacterium RIFCSPLOWO2_01_FULL_37_19 | reverse complement strand
AAAAATTGTAAGTTGCTATTACCCAACCAACTATTACTACAATTGCTATTAATAATATCCAAATTATACCCATTTTTATCACCCCCCATCTAAAGATAAATTTCTAATAAATCTAATTGACCTGAATAACTACCAATTTCCGAATTTAGAAATTAGGTTAATTTACTCAATACAAAGTTATTCTAGCATTCTCTCAAACTCAGTTAAAGACCTTGTGTTCACAATGTCATCCATCTCCGCCCATCCGCGCCTTGCTACAGATACTCCGAACTCCATATTGTCCATATGATTTGCATGATGAGAATCCGTCCCCAAGGTAAGTTTTACTCCCTCTTTAACTGCTTCTCTGACTAAAAAATCCGGTAGATCAAGTCTCATAGGATCGCAGTTTATTTCAATCCACTTACTATTTTTTTTACAAAAATCAAAAATTCTTGGCCAATCCAGTTCAATTCCTTCCCGTTCGTTAATTTTTCTTGCCGTTGGATGTGCAAATATTTTAGACTTTGGGTGTTCAAACGCTGATAACACCCTTTTGGTCATTTTATCTCTCTCCTGGTCAAAACTTGAGTGAATAGAAATCAGAGCAAAATCCAGTAGTTGCATACCCAAATCAGGAACAGGAATTCCTCCTTGCGGCTTTATATCGATCTCGAGACTATTGAATACTATTTTTACGCTATTATTTTTATTATTTCTTAAAGAGTAATTAATTTGATCTATATTTTCACGCTTTCTTTTAAGTAATTCCACAATTTGCTTACTGGTGTGTTTACTTTGACTAGGATTGTGCTCGGTAAAAGCCAAATATTCGTAACCCAGTTCATTTGCCTTTTTTATTACCTCTTCCATCGATGATTCACCAATATCGTGACTGGTCTCGATGTCAAAATCCGAGTGTATTTGCAAATCAGATTTAACATCTGAGAGTTCCAATAATTTCGGTAATTGGTGTTTAAGCGCAGTTTCAATTTCTCCCGAATCTTCCCTTAATTCCGGCGGTATAAAGTCCATTCCCAGAAATTTATAAAATTCCTCTTCCGTTGCGATTTTCTTAAGTATTTTCTCACCGTTTTTCTTAATATAAATCCCGTAATCTGAAAGACTTAAATTATTTCTAATGGCATGTTCACGAAGCGCAATGTTATGATGCTTTGAACCGGTAAAGTGTTGAAGCAAAGCTCCATATGCATCGGGAGTCTCAACCATTAAATCAACTTGAATATTTCCGGGCGCAATTATTGAAGATGTTCGATCTCCTTTTTCTAACACGCGCTGGGCTTTGGGATACTTGGAGAAATAATCCAACACTCCCTTCGGATTATTGGTTGCGGCCGCTATGTCAATATCTCCCACAGTAGATGCTTTTCTTCTTAAGCTTCCCAATGGATCAGCACGTTTAACGTCGTTATCTTTTATTAACCAATTAACTACTTCAGATGCGATCACGGATGCATGAGGAAGTAACTGGCGTTTAGTCTTACCCTTTGTTTCCTTAACAGATTTTAGAATATCTTTTTCGGATTCTTCTCCAAAGCCTTCTAATTTTGCGATATGACCTTTTCTGGCAGCTTTTTCCAGATCTTTTAATGATTTAATTCCAAGCTCGTGTGCCAGACGGTATGCCGTCTTTGGCCCAATACCCGGAACTTCCATGAGTAGAAACATCGAAGGCGGAAGCCCCTTCATAACTTCTTCAAAGTGTTTCGACTCACCTGTCCGGAAAATTTCATCCAGGTGTGCGGCGATACTTTTTCCTATTCCCGGCACATCGTCGAGCTTTCCATCGTCCCACAGATCTTTCAGTTCACTACTCGCATGTTCGACTGCGTCGGCCGCGCGTTCATATGCAACTATTCTGAACTTATTTTTGATCTCATTTTTGAGTTTGTACGAAGCGGCAACAGATCTTAAAAGTTCTGCAATTTTCGGATTGGTTATTTCTTTGTCAATTTTCACTTACCTAATTATAACAGCATAAGAAATTTAGCAAATTTTTTACCCTAGTAATATTAACTAAAATTTAACCACCACTGAAGGATTAACCACTTAACCACTTCCAAAGTGAAATAGGCAGACACAAATAACATATTGGATGAATACTATTACGTTGGTTGGGAAAAAGTTGATCTTTTAAGAGATAAGGATAATCTACTAAGATTTAAGGCTGTTTTAACTTCTGAATTTCCTACACATGCAGGATAAGCAAGTTCTGGTTGATTTAAAATCCGGAGTATGTCGAAGGACTATCTACGGAACTACTTTTTTAAGGGAGGAATATTTCCTGAATACCCCAAAACCTTTTTCTTTTGATCGGTTAAACAAAAATTACGGCGATTTTCTCAAACTTCTCTAGCCATTAAAAACTACCCACCTTTTTACAGTTGTTGGCTGTATAATAGAAAAAGAGAGCTTCAGATGGAAGAACCTAAACTTAGGCAAATAAATAATGTAGATGGGTCGGGAACTTTCTGGGTTGTAGTTTATCAAGGTCGGATTTCATACACAACCAAGGTTCTAAGATGTGGAAATTGTCATAGGATTTCTGATTATTTAATCTACGAAAATTCTTTAGATGACAAAGAATGTAAAGGTGTACTGGTTTGCACAAAAAGAGAATGTGTAGACTGGGGTTCGGATTGGAGAAAAGATAAAAAAGCAGAAATGCTAGGTGTAAAATTTCTGAATGATATTTAAACAGTTGGTACTTCCGTTGAATATTTTGGAAACTTCAATATTTTAAAAAAAGCGGGCTCTGGTGGCCTATCTTCGGAACTTCTATCAATTTGGAAATTGGAACAATATCGTATTCCAAAGCTCCTACTAACCAACTATATGCCGGTCGATTATTTTCCTTTTTATAAGGCTGATATATACCTAAGGTTTCACCACAGCTATTACACTTAAAAACATTCGATTTTTTAGGTTTGATATCAATAAATCTATCCACATAGCTCCGTTTTAATGGACCTGGTCCGTCTTTCTGGTAAAAACAAATATGGTTTTTGCAAAAGTGACAAGCTATATCTAATATACGGCTCCATTTCCCACGACTATTTTTGTAAATATCTTTTTTAAATTTATACACGAAGTTATTATACCATCTGAGGCTAATTTGCGGGCTCTGGTGAACTATCTCCGGAACTTCTTCTGTTATAATTATACGCATGTCAAAAACAATTCAACAATTACAAAAGCTAATGGTTGATCAATTAAAGAGGAGGGGTTATTACCCCAAGGAAGAAAAAGAGGTATTGTTACGTTTAGGCGAAGAAATGGGAGAAGTGTTTGAAGCAGTTAGAGAAAATCAAACCAAGAAGGAATTAAGCTATGAAGTTGTAGATGTATTTTGGAATGTCTTAAGATTTTGCGAGTTAAAAAATATTGATTTAGAGAAATCTTTTATAGAGAAGTTAGAAAAAAACGAACAAAGACCGCTTCCGAAGAAAGTCAAGAATGTTTCTGAAAACTCCTAGTTTGCGGGCTCAGTATATCAAAAGTAGGATTTTTAGTTTCTTTTGCTTCAGTTAACTAACTCAAGGAGTTTGTTGTGCTCAAAACATCAAATATATTAACGCTTTCCTAACACCGGGTGTTAAATACATTCGAACAACGGGTTTATTCTTAAATTCCAGATTAGAAGCGGTTTGCCCAACTGAAGTTATGCTAAAATGAAATGAAGTGAACGTCGATTTTAGTCGATTGTGATTGTAAACTCCGAGTCCGTCAAGGCACTATCTCTGGAACAATTATTTAACTTTCTTTACTTTAGGTGTATCGTTAAGTAATGGATATTGTCCAACAGAGTTCGGCAAGTACTCCACCGTCAAAAAGAGATTTTTCTAAACTTTTATCTATCATTATTTCAGTTGTTGCATTAATAATAATTATCTCTCTTTCGTTTTTCTTCTTACAAAAAAATAAAGATCTGACATCTGAGATTGAAGGGAAAACAAAGGAAGTTGAGAATTTAATGTCTAAAAATAACGAGCTTGAAAAAGAGCTTATTTTTTACAAGACTGGGGATCTTGCAAAAGAACTTGAAATAGTAAATCTTAAACTTCAAAAGTCAGATGAAAATCTTCAGGCTATCAAAAACACTCTTTCTAAAACAGAGTCAGAGTTAGACAATCTTCAGACAGAAGTCGGTAAAGTTCCCGGAGTTACTAATATCCTTTCTCTTATGAGCGAGACAGCTTCAAAACAACCTCCCCAATGTTACAGTGAATCTGATAAACAAAAAATTGACTCGGAATTAAAAAGTTTTGGAGATAAAACTTGGCAGGATCTTTGGAGGGTTTTTATCGATAATACCACCTCTTCAAACTGCAGCTACACTCCCGATCTTCTATATAAGACACTTGACTACGGCTACAACAAAATCGTTGAAGCAACAGAATAAAAACCCCCTCTTTTTTTATATTCAATAGATCTATTTTATGATCAAAAGTGCTTTACTCAGTTTAATGTATTAAAAATAGCAGCTTCAAAGAGTTCCTTGTGTTCCCAAATAGTCGTTGACTTCCAAACATTTCCTATTAGTCTTATGAGTTCTACGTCCCGTTTAGGGTAAACATCGTTTCATGACCAAAAAAGTTTTAGTCACTCCAGGAGTGATACAGGTAGACACACCGGGAATCAAATTAAATTATGCTTTTTGATAAAAGCCCTTCCTGAACCTGATTTTAAATATTTTTCAAATGTGTAAGAAGCGTATCGATTTGAGAAAGCAAAATAAGAAACCAATTTTATTGGTAACCTTTCTTTCGTAGCAGTTATCTCTCCATTAGAGTGCCGCTTAACTCTGTCTCTTAAATCATTTGTACATCCGATATAAGTTTTGCTATCTGAGCAGAGAAGAATGTAAACATAATGCATTGTTTTAGTATATTAGTATAAAGGATATATTGAAGCATGCCCGCTTTCGCTCTCCTCGGCGGGTTTTGCCTCGCCGTAGTCGAGCCACAGCGAGACGAAGGCGGGAGCGACGGGACTCGAACCCGCAACCTCTTCCGTGACAGGGAAGCGCTCTGGCCAATTGAGCTACGCCCCCAAAATGACAATACGATGTTATTATATCATTTGGGTTTCGATTTTGGATTATAGCGTAATAGTCGGAGCTTAACAATATTTATGTACTTACCGGACTCTTCTCCCTTTATTTGTCCTATTATCGCGTGGATATCGTGGCATTCTGCGTATCATGCCTTCCCTATCTTGCTGAAATGAGGGAACTATTAATCCTCTCTCTAAGACAGGCGTTTTAGGAAGCCCCACTGTAATTTTATCTGCCTCCTCCCTCGGAAATATACGAATACCAGTAAAGTACCCTTCTTTAAAGCTCATATTTCATCTTTCATTGGTTATATCCTTTATTTTCTTTGAATGATTAGGTTGGTGATATACGGATCTTTGAGAATGATGAAATTTATCAAATCCTGGTAATTGATCACTGGTTTTATAACTAGACCATTGTGTCGAATCGGAACCACCTAACCTATTTGCCTCTTCATGGTATTTTCTTCCAAAATCCCTATCTTGCATTCATGAAAAAATACCACTATTAGTCTTGCAAAATCAACTATAGATTTTTCCAATTAAATTAATATACTATTAAGATTGTGTGTCTTAAAATAACTCTTATAACAGAAAAGAATAGTATTTTCACGTTACCTTTCACGATTTCAAATTGACCGTATCGTCAATATATTAAAGACATAACGAGTATATAGTATCATATTAATAAATTAATTAAACTTCTTACTCTTTTTTTACAAATATTTTTTCTAAACGTTTATAAATTTATCTGCCCTACATTGCTGACATTTAAAGAATATTTACACATAGAAAATTCATATTTGAAAAATTCTAAAATGATATTTATATAGTGTAGGGCTTGACAATATTAAACTTATAGTTTAAATTCTCAGTAGCTTTTAACCTGCTCCAAAATCTGCCTAATTTAAAGCAACAAAATATATTTACCAGAAGGGAGGTGAATAAGTTGAGTTTAAAATCTACATTGAAATCTTTGAAATTAAACGAGTCTACAATTAGTACGATATTAGGAGTAGTTGTAATACTTATAGTAGGCATTCTAGCCGTTAATTTTTTCTCTAAAAGACAAGGCGGCGAAACAATACCTTCGGTTGACGTCGAAGAGGAAAGTAAATTACCAACTACGCACACTGTGGCTGTAGGAGAAGACCTCTGGAAAATCTCAGAGAAATATTATGGTACGGGTTATAATTGGGTAGACATCGTAAAAGAAAATAACATCACCGATCCTGGTAAAATATCAGAAGGCCAAACACTTACGATACCAAACGTTACCCCTCGAATGGCCGTAAACACATTGACTCCAACAATTTTCGAAACCATTACTCAAACTCCCGAAACAACTCCAATTATAAATATTGAGGGAGAAACAAAACATAAAGTTATAGCTGGCGAAAATCTTTGGAAAATTGCAGAAAACTATTATTCTTCAGGATATAACTGGACCGATATCGCCCAGGCAAATTCTTTAGTTAATCCGGCCATAATTGAAGTAGGACAGGAAATAGTTATTCCTCAAGTTGAAGCTAAGACTGCAACTGTAATCAAACAGGAAGAAGAAACAGGTCAAGCTATATCAGACACGAGCTACACTGTAGTAAAAGGTGATAGTCTCTGGACGATTGCCGTAAGAGCTTATGGTGATGGGTACAAGTGGTCAGAAATTGCTAAGGGTAATAATCTTCTAAATCCTGGTATTATTCACCCTGGCAACATTTTTTCCTTACCAAGATAGGCTATAGCGCCCTCATTGTATACTAATATTACACTCTGCTTGTTTAGTAAATAAATCTCGCAGCGGTAGTTCAGTGGTAGAATAACCCCATTAGATATAAATGCGGGTGTAGTTAAATGGCTTAATGCTACCTTCCCAAGGTAGAGAAGGCGGTTCGACTCCGCTCACCCGCTCAAAAAGTAACAGAAATAATCATAAATGTACATAAATTGACAAAAGAGAAATTATTTACCCCAGAAGTAGCAGGCGTTGCTTATCGATTTGAAACTGGCCTTCCTTTGCTGGGCGATTGGGAGGGTGTGAAGATATCGAATTACCAACTGGCTAGTGAACACGCTGCTGAAAGAATAAAGAGAGCTGCAGGAGAAAGCCCAGTACTAGAAGTTTGTACAGGAATTGGAGCAACAACATTTGCACTGGCTCGTTCTTTCTCAAAAGTTTATGGGGTGGATATAGATCCAAAGCGTCTCGAGACGTGTGCTGACAACATAGAAAGATTGGGGTTATCAGACAAAGTTGAACTCATTAACGGAGATATTTTAGACGATGAAATTTTACAAATGCTATCTGATAAGGATATCGGAGCTGTGTATACAGATGTGGACTTCACTACTTCAGAAGACTGGCAAAACCATACTTCAGACATTACAGAAACTGGACCAAATACTCAGGAGCTATATGCAAAAGTTTCTCAGCTAATTACTGGCAATATTTGTATGAAGTTACCCAAAACTATCAACCTTGACCAACTTCGTGCACTCGCCCCCTGTGAAGTTGAAGAAGTAAGACCGGATGGAAAACTTAGCTTTTATTTGGTTTATTTTGGAGAATTGATAACAACCGGACAAAGTGAATTTACTTTTCCAAAGAATTTTCATAAAGGTAAAAATTAAAACTTAGCAAAACTCTCAATTCTCAGATGGATTTTTAGTATATTGAGTTGTAAAACTAAATCTGAAGTAATCAAATATCTTAGGCCCGAACAAAGTACGGTTACCAGCTCCACACGGTAATGGTTTAGGTCTTTTGCAAAATTCCTTCGAGAAATCAAGATTTTCCCAAGTTCGAGCCCCATTTTTTAACGATTTGTTCTTAGCCTGGAAAAATTTATACCGGCAACCGGAGCCGAACCCGCCTTAAACAACTTTACCATTCGTTCTGTAAACAAGAGTTTTCTCACCCATTACTTGTTTAATTTTTTGTACTTCTTCTGCTAGAATAGTGTCAGCAACAACAACTCCACTAATAAAGTTACCCGGGATTCCAATAAGAATCGCTGATGTAGTCCTAGATGGGGTGGGGTCTATTTCGCGAGGTAGGACATTAACTATACTTTCCATACGTTCATGTGAGTCTGAGCCATAAGCATCATATTTTGTAAGCGACTGTAACCTTGGATCTCCGGTATCAATAATATAGGCGATTTGTTGGCCCGGCTTTCCTGGTGTTGGCAAGTAATTAAATTCACCTCTCTTTGTTTTTAACATTCCTTTTACGACTGGTTGACTACACCATTCTAAGTATTGAGACACTGTCATATCCTCTGGCACTCTAAAAAAGTCAGCACAAAAATGTGTTTCACTGTCTTCCGGAACCCCAACTAACTCTCCGGATATTATGCCAAGATCTTTTATCTTTTGTAATTTTTCTAGATCGTAACTTGTACCATGTAAAAGTGTGCCTTGAGGTAAATCAACACCACCTTGTTGTGTTCGTCTTTGAATTGGATTTTCTAAAACAATAGCAGTTCTTAACTGATTAAAGGTATCCCATTGCTGTTGAAGTAAAGCCATGTCTTCAGGGTTAAGTTGCTTAACAAATCTTGTTTCTGAAGGCAAGGGTACTACTGGTGGTAGAACTGGAGTGATTTCTAAATCAGCCGGATTGTTAATACTCATATCAGTTTACTTTCGATCTCTACACTAAGGTGGATTACAATTTGTGCCATCAGCTCCAAACTATCTAATAATAACCAATTTGATTACAAATTGCCAAATTCGGCCCGATCCTAACTGTCTAATCTGAAATTACCAGTAATTAAAGCTTTTTTACGCTCAAATTGTGTCTTGATATTTGTATTAAATAGTATTTATAATATATATATGTACCGACCTGAAAGTAAGAAAGGATTATATTTAGTAATAATTATTGCTTTTGCTTCAATAATTGGGTGGGTATTTCTTTATTTTTATAAACCAGCTTTAATTGAGGCTAGTTGCAGCGATGTAGCAGCGGGTTCTAGCAGATTATTTGCGAATAAAAAGAATGGACTTGACCCGAACTACGATTACAACTATATTAAAGCCCGCTGCCTTGAAGACGCAGAATACGCCGCATCAAACAAATAATCTCAGGTGAAGCTTAAACTCGCGAAACGCATCAAAGAAGCAGATAATATCTATTCCCTTTACTGGGAACCTCAAAATAAAATCACTTACTTACCCGGTCAATACTATTATTTCACTCTACCCAATCTTAAGTATTCCGATCCAAGAGGAGCAACAAGACATTTCACTTTATCATCGTCTCCTTCAGAAGAGGGATTAATAAGATTCACAACAAAAATTCGTGAGGAGTCCGGATATAAAAAAACACTATTTGAACTAAAAATCGGCACCGAAATTGAAGGAGAAGGCTCAAATGGTACCTTTATTTTGGATGAAAATGAAAAAGGCAATCACGTTTTAATAGCCGGAGGAATAGGTATTACACCCTTCAGAAGTTTTATTAAATATAATATCGATAAAAAATTAACTGATATTAAAATTCATTTAATCTATTCCAATTCAACACCAGAAGAAATAACTTTTAAAAACGAACTCGAAGAGTGGTCAAAATCTAACGACAACATTAAGATCGCTATGACTATTACTAAACCAGAAGAAAACAAACAAAACCTGCCTGCCGGCAGGCAGGGATGGAACGGTCTTACTGGTCGGATCGACGAAAAAATGATTAAAAAACTAACCACTAACTACAAACTACTAACTACTAAATTCTGGCTATGCGGTCCTCCCCCTATGGTCGAAGCAATGGAAAGAACTCTTTTAAATCTTAAAATATCTCCAGGACATATCAGAAGCGAAAAATTTACAGGGTATTAAATCACCTGCTTGGAGTATAATTAATGGCTTGCTCAATAGTCTTTTCGATAAAATTTCGCCATTCGATTTGACTTATAGATCTTGTTTGTTCTGCGGCCTCAAATGTCTCGGGAACGTCATCGTATACATTAACTCCAGTTAACATTTCTCCATCTTCGGTTATTTTGATATATCTGGGTTTATTTCCACTATCTAAACCAAAAACAGTAATATGTATAGGAAGTTCATTTCCCGTTAGTTGACTTTTACCCGGATACCAAATTTCTACACTTTCTCCCCCAAATAACCTCTTTATTTCATCTCCTTCTAATGTAATTTTTGTTCCATGTCCTGTAATAACTCCTTCGGATGATCCTTTTTCATTTGTTAGTTTTATTAATTGATTCCTCCACTTTAAAGCGTCTTCTCTTGTAATTTCAAGCTTTATTTCTTCATAGCTGTGATGCTTTTCCAAATATTCTTCATATTTGTCTAACGATTCTTCAAGATCAAAATGCTCTTCTGTATTATCAATAATAGTTCTTACACTTTTTGGAAGGGTATAATTCTCTGAAGTTAGCTTAGGTACTAGCATTGGGATTCTACTGTAAATATTTTCTCTAAGTAGGGGTATAACTTGAGAAAATATTTGTTGCTGTGGAGCGTCTGTTTGCCCCTTGTTAATAAGTTCCATATGTAAAGGTTCTAATCTTTCAGCTACGTTCTTCCAAACAATAGAAGTGGGTTGGTCGGATTTTTTCATCAGCTCCAAACTTGATTTTAGACTACTTAAAACTTCTCTAGCTGCGGGATATTCATTATTTCTATCTAAGTTATCTTCATAAAATAATTCGAGTTCATCTATATCAATTAGTATTTTCTGCTTATCTTCTTC
>Ga0155716_115_pt1 | contig 11408 bp, 12 predicted proteins | sample RifCSPlowO2_01_FD_107373 | JGI IMG/M metagenome (GOLD analysis project Ga0155716, IMG submission 107373) | Candidatus Woesebacteria bacterium RIFCSPLOWO2_01_FULL_37_19 | reverse complement strand
TAAATACAAAAATAAAAATGAAGATACAAATAGCGGAAATTACTTTTCCTCGCTCTTCCAAAGTTTGAGATAATCTTGTGTCAATTTTTCCCACGTTTGAGTCTTTACCCAATTATAACCGTTTTTAATTAGGGTGTTAGCCCTCTTTTCATTTTTAGATAAGCCTATTAACGTTTGTGATAGTTTCACCGGATTGGACGAAATATTTATATATTTTTTAAAAGGAACCAGTTGGTAATAATCTTTTTGCAAGGGATTGTCGTATGCCGTAAAAACCAAACATTTGTTTGCTAATGCTTCAAGAATAGTTAAATACCCGGAAGCAAAACAATACTTTGCTTTTTGATAAAATGGTGACGGATCAACGAATCCATGAACTTTTCCATATTTTTTACATTCATTAGCCAATTCCCCATCTCCACAAAACTCTATTTTAATATTACTACGATGATTCGAATCATCGTAGTATTTATATGCGTTAATCAAAGTCATAAGACCAATATCTTTATCCAAACGCCCAACGTATACTATCAATTTTTCGTTTTTCCAAAGCGACTTGCTGGGAATATCCGTTGCACCGTAAGAAATAATATCAGATTTAATTCCATAATTTTTGGAAATATAGTCGCCAATTGATATTACTCCGCTTGAAAGTATGGCTCCTATTTTTTTTTGCAACAAATCGTTTAGCGTTATCGGATATCTACCCCATCTTCCGTGATAAGTAACATATACTTTTTTACTTGGAAAAATAATCCTGAAAGGCCAGTACCAAATAAAAACGTCGTGGATATGAATAATATCGCTTTGTTTAATTAAATCGATATTTTTAAAAAGCCAGAACCAACTATAAAGAAGTCCCAAATATTTTATTTTAGGGTGTCGGAAGCGGTGAACATTGATACCGTGAACTAGTTCACTGGTGTACAGATTGCTTTGATATTTTGTAGTTAATAATGTGATTTTGTAACCCTTTTTAATTAATCTTTTACTTATTTCCGAAATATGTTTCTCCACTCCTCCCACATGTGGCCAAAATAATCTAGTAAAAAATAATATCTTCATTTCTTTCCTGCAACGATGATAAAATTATTTGGATGACGATACGTTTTAAAGATTAAATTTACAAGAAGAGATTTAATATAATAATTACTATGAAAAGCATAAAGATTTTTTTTCCACAATATCCTAAATCCCGAGATATGCAATTCAGCCTCAATTAAATCTGGAGTATATACTCTAACGTGTGCATTCGGATTTAGCCCTGTCTTGAACATTTTTTGCAAATTTTCATTCAACGGTATTGAAATTATTAATTTCCCTTTTCTTTTCAAGACTTTATATACCCTTTTTAAACAAGCGAAAATCTCATTAGGAGGAATATGTTCTAAAACTTCTAGAATTATTATGCAATCAAAGAAGTTGTTTGCGGATTTTAAGTTATTCAAATTTCCTAAATCAAACTTTAGATTAGGAAATCTTTTTGAAGCTAAATCAACCGATAAGGGGGAGATATCTATACCATACCAACTTACACCTACTCTACTCTTTCTGAAAAATATTTCTTCTAAGTCGGCGGAACCAAAACCTACGTTGAGAATTCTTCCTTTTATTTTGTCTAGTAAATTAGAGACTGTATTTAATCTATCTCGAGCCATCGGATTATCTTTCAACTTATTACTAAACTTTATATTCAATCTGTCCCAAAGTTCGGAAGTGTTCCAATTGGGTATCTCAGGAAACTGCTTTTGGTAGGTTTTTATCAATCTGTCGTACGATTTATTTTTAGCAAATGTAGATCTTACTTTTTCTAATTCAAACGGGTTAAGTGTTCGAATGGGTTTTATTCTTCTTGACATATAAATAAGTATGGTGTTCTATTTAATTAGAGTTAAATATATTTCAACAATGTATTTTAAAAAATACTATCTTTCTATAGTACTAATATACGTTTTAATAATACTATTTTTAAACCACTTTTTACCTAAAACAGCTTTTGCAACTTCAGATCCCATAGGAATATGGACAGCAACCACTCCATTAGAATATTCGGTTGCAAGTCATACGTCAACAATTTATTCTAATAGACTTTTTGTTATAGGCGGGGCCACAAATTTTGTATTTCCCACAATCTCGTACAACACTTTGGATGGTTCAGGATCTTTGCAAGCATGGACATATAATACTTACGACTTTCCTGACCCAAATGGTATTTATTGGCATTCCACAATTTTAAATAACGATTTCATTTACATTCTAGGAGGTGCTACGTTTCCTCCTCCAAATTCTACTGCAAAAGTTTACTTAGGTAATATAGGTTCAGGCGAAATAAATAACTGGACTTTATTAAATGGCTTACCGGAAGCATGGTCTTTAGGAAATTCCGTAATAGTTAACAATCACATCTTTTTTGCTGGTGGTTTCAAATCTATTGAGGGTTCGATTATAGAATATAATTCAAAATTACTTTTCGCTCAAATTAACCCCATCAATGGAACTCTTGGAAGTTGGGAACTTGCGGGAAATTTACCTTCTGAAATAGCAGGGTTTGGGATGATTGCAAGTGGGAATAAAATTACCGTTATTGGCGGTGGGAAAAATGGAGACCCTTTCAGTTATTTAAGTAGCGTTGCGGAATACATAGTAAATGACGACGGAAGCTTAACAGGTCCTTCATATAGATCTCCACTTATTCGTCCGTTATTCAGACCTTCAGTTGCTAAGATAGGAAACTATGTAGTTTCAGTGGGTGGTGAAAGTATTAAAGACGGAGATAATGAAATTATCAAAAGTGTCTATTATGCACCAATCGATGAGAATGGTTCGGTTGGAGAATGGCAGATTAGTAATAATTCCTTGCCAGAAGTCAGATCAGGTGGTTCATTGACTGCAACCAATACACACCTCTACTATACTGGTGGAACAGTTGGGGGCAGTTATTACAACACCGTCTATTACGCATCATTTAATGGTGGCGGACCGGAGATTACTCCCGAACCAACACCACCCCCACCAGGATCTAATTACTTTGAGTTACCGATTTACTATGAAGGAAGATTAAATTCAACCCAAACCCAATTTAACTCCGCTTTCTGGGGTAGGCTTACTGCTGCTTTTGACCATACGTATGAGAAAAAAGTGTTCAGACCTTTTAATGGAGATACATATTATCGTGAAGACTGTCCGAAAGGAGTTGTTGGAATTAGCTGTTATGACTCTCATAACGGGACGGATTTTTCTACAATTAAAGATAATAACGGTGTTATCACCAATCAGGATGTTTTCTCGGCTGCTGTTGGAACTGTTGAATTCTCCTCCTTACACGATGAAAATACATGCGATCCGGGTAGTGGGGGATTTGGGTGTGTTGTTATTACAAAATACGACAATACACCGGGTGGAACTTTATTTACTTTATATGCTCATCTTGAAAAAATATTAGTTAATCAGGGTGATAACATTGGAATTGAAACGAAAATTGGAAATATGGGTAAGACTGGGTGTGGTTCGTGTGGTAAACATTTGCATTTCGGTGTAATTAAAGAAATACCATCGTTAACCCTGCAATCTCACAAAATGTCAAAAAAGGATTGGGAGGATTTACTTTTTCAAATCAAACCTTTTAAGGAAGAGGCGAGATATACCCCTTTCTGCACATATAAAGCTCCAAACGGAATGAGGTTTAGTTTCCAAGATCCATCGGGTTGGAATAGTTTAGATGAAGATCCTTGGAGCTTGTCAAAAGTAGACGGTGGGTGTAGTTTAACTTCTCCTTACCTTTGGAAATATAATATCAATTAATTACCAACTTCCCCCTCCCCCGCCGCCGAAGCCTCCTCCTGACGAACCGCCCGTAAAACCCGATCCTCCCGACCATGAACCGCTCCCCGACCACTTACCTTGAGGACTCGAAAGCAAACTGTTTGTAGTCGTAATTTGGAAATTTGATAAATCACCTGAAAATGCAGCTATCGTTGTCCCTGCAAAATAATTAGGCGGTTTAACGTCCAATTCTCCCATATCTTTAGCCAGCTGTTTTAACACTCCAAGCGCAATAGCAAACGGCAAAATCTCCTCGATAAATAAATTTTTCTCGGCAATTTCATACCTCCACTTACCCTTCCCCAAAAACCAACTTAATCCTTTCAGTTGTTGATATAACGAAAATCCTTTAGGTGTCCTTCTGGGCATTGCGAGTGCAAACCCTATTGCGGGAATACTCCAAACGGCCTGTGATATAAAAGGAAAATAATTACCCGTAGTTTTAATGAAGATAAATAATACGAAACCTGAAATTATTTCGGCTAAGACCAACATTCCAAACCACTTTACCCTTACTTTTTCGGGATCTTCATAGAAAAGGCTTTCTTTTTCCATTTCCTCGTACAGTTTTGTTTTGAAAACCGGTAGACCCTCGTAAAAATGATTCTTCAACCCTGATAGTAGAACATATTGTCTATTTATTAAAAGTTTACGTGCTTCGTCCAAATGCTTGTCGGAACCTTTGAACAGGATTTCGGCATTTTCAATACTTTTATGAATTACTGTCGAACGGAAAAGTTCCTTTAATAAATATTTTTGGTGATTTTTAAGTTTAGCCAACTCTTCCGAATTGTCATACTTTTTTGTTTTTATAAATGCATAATCAATCTGGTCTTTTAATAATTTCTTCTTTTCTATTTTTCTTATTTCAATAAACCCAAGTCGGGCTAGATCTACAATTTCCGCAATAACGTCGTGAATATCAACTTTGGAATCAATAAGTGTACCGGCTTCAGCCGGAGTTAAATCCTTTATTGGGTGATAAACAAAGGACAAATGGCTCTTTTCGAGGATACCCACATCACGTTCCTTAGCGTCTGTTGGCTTGTAATAAATGCTATCAGCGATATACCTTTTATCTCTACCTCTTTTGTACCAAACGTATACCAGAAATAAAAACGGAAATAGCGATGGGATATAACCCCAATTATCGGAAACGATAGCTAAAATATTTTGCCATAAGGTAGGAAATACCAGATCGGAGTTTTTTGCCAACGCGACGACTATCGTAAAATCTTTACCGCCTCCTAAAACTGTAGTTGATTCAAAATTTGATCTTTTTTTATCAAACTCTTTTTTACAAAGTCTTTCGGAACCACCAAAACTTCCTGCAAAACACTCGGCATTTATTATTTCGGCAAATGTTGAATCCACCCCAACTTCAGAATGCAAAATTTCCGTATCCCATTCGCTTCCTGTTACGTTCCAGTAAAGCTCGTCGTATTCGTCGAAGCGTTGTATTACCTTATTTATTTTATAGGTAATTACATAAGTATAAATTCCTTTTATCTCTTTATCGGGGTCACCAATTTTAATTTGAGCGCTCCGAAAATACTTACTAAGTGAATATTTATAAGGCGCACCGTTCTCATCTGTAACACTGATTAAATCAAGTTTGGTACGAATTGTCCTTCCATTAGCAGAATATATAACAGGAATATTTCTGAATATTCCGTGTTTTTCGTAAGGAAAGTTAACGGTAACCGTTTCTTTTACACTCAAAGACGTATCTTTCTCGATGGAAATCTCTGAAGCAAAATTTGTTATCACATAACCATTACTTTGAGCCGATATGTTTTTTGATGAATAAAAAAACAGGCTTATTAATAGGACGGGAAGAAAAAATAATTTTTTCATTTTACAGTAAAGATATGACAAGAAAACCCAAAATGAAGAAAACAATTAAAATAATAGTTTTGACTTTTTCCTCAGACGACTTAAATCCCAATCTCATCTTATCCGCCAAAACTCCCAGAAGAAAGTAAAAGACAAAAGAAATAAGAAGAACAAAAATAACTGAAGCTAAAACAGGTGGCGAAGGTAGAAATTTTAAAATATTACCCCCTATTAGGTAACCCGGAAGGGTTAATATCATTGCAAAAAACAAACCAAACGGGGTACAAAATTCTTCGCCAAAAAAACTTCCGCAATATACTAAGCTCGGGATAAAAGGGTATAATCCCGCAATAATTAAGCCGAAAAATAGTCCAATTCCGTAAGCGAATGGAATAATAAATCTGAATCTTTTTTTAATTAAATTTTTAAAAACCTTCCTTAGTCGGTCTAAAATATTTTTAAGCATATATTAATCCTAATTCAGACGGTTATACTTTTGCAAGACTTAGAGAGTTCTTCACTTTAATATATATACGCTTACATCGATGTCTTTGTATACGAGGTTTTTCCTTCCCCATTCTTCTACTTTTTGAAGTTTACTTTGATCATACTCGTTATCATGTACTATGATATAGTCCACTCCTAAGTATTGCAGTCTTTTTTCTAACTTTGCATTAGGGAAATTTTTATTTATATCACTAACCAATTCAAGCCAGGACGGTGGATTAAATCCGCTGTGACCGTTTACCAAACTTTTTTTATGTTCCAAACTATATAACATTCTCAACATTTCTCTAGTTTCTTTTTTTGCATCTCCCCAAGTATAAATTGGCAATTCCAATATTGCATTTCCCGGTTGCTTATTGAGCCATTCATAAACTTTTGGATACTCGGCTTTAGTCGGCATTTCTACCACAGCCTGAATCCGTTTCCCACCAAGTATTGCAACAATTAAGGCCATTATTAAAATGTAATTTTTATATTTAGATTTATATTTTGAAAAGACAATGGCGATCAGGAATGAAAGAGCTAACGCGAAAAGAACAATCCAGCGGGACGGAGTTCTAAGCGCTTTAAATCCCGGAATAATATAATAAAAGACTCCATAAGGAAGGGGTATGAAAAGTTTACCCAATAATTTGAAAGTACTTCCTTGCCATTTTAAAACCGGTCCCAAAGCCATAATAAATCCTACTAAAGCTAAAGAAATGATCCATTTCAACTCTGAAAGTATCTTCTTTGAAGTGTTCATATTTCTTCTAACCATAATAAATATAATTGAAAATATGAAAAGCAGATAAAGACCGGGGCTAAAAAATGTTCCCCATAAATCATTAATACTCATTGAAAAGTGTGCCGCTTCTCTAATCGGTCTCACATAATTAAATTCCCTCGAAACGCTATAATATGCGTTTAACAAAGGATAGGTTGCGATTAAAGTAAAGGTTGCAATCACAACCAGATGTTTCCACAACCGCTTTAATTGATTAAACTTTGAAGAAAGCAGTACCGATCCGACTGCCAAAATCCAAAACACCGGGAGGGGGCTTTCCCAAAACTGGATCACTGCAATAATTGAAGCGGCGTAAAGGTAACGTACCCTAGCTTCTTTTCGAAATTTCCAGATAAAAAAACATGAAGCGATAAACCATTGCAAAATAAAGGTATGGATGTGAACAAAATAATGCATTCTGATTTGCGAAAGTCCAAAAACTGTAGATCCTAAGACTGAAGCATACTTATCATTTGTAAGCTCTTTTAACCAAACATACAAAATTAACGTCGTAGCGATCTGCCCAATGATTAGAGACAAATTAAGAGCTATTAACGGGTTTCCTGTTACCTTTACAGGAATGTAAGCAAGTAGAGAGGAAGGCAAAAAAACATCAGAATAAGCAATTGTATTTTTGTAAGGGTAAAATATACTTCCATCGAATAAGTTAATTAAATCGTTAGGAATTTTTTGGATATTTTGGTTCATTATCCAAGTGAGAAGTAGATCTTCGTGCCCCAAAACTAAACTCGTATTAATATTTTTTATTACCGGAAATACGCTGTAGATTGAAACGACTAATACAATCGCAAGAGGGAGATATTTTTTACTCACCAACAACATACTTTCGCCTAACAGGAATTGCACCCCTAGTCATAATCGGAATATCGACCGACGGAGAATCAAATTTTTTGTTACCATTATCCGAGTTAAGTCCTACATAAACTGTTTCTCCATTAACTATTTTTCTTTTCAGCTTGACTTCAATATCATTATTGAGTGTTGGATTTAGAAGTGAGCTAACTCCGAGTACCGAACTACTTTCTAAATCTTCTTTTTCGTAAACTACGACATAGCCGGGAATAAGTAGTTTAACGCTCTCGACTTCAACGATATCGCCCGCAACTAATGGAACAACAACATAATATATCTTATCCCCTAAAATTTCTTCTTCGGTCGGCGTCTCCGTTATTTCTTCAGTCCCCTCATTTACCGCTTTGTCCTCGTTATCACTAAGTTTAATATCTCCCCTTTGAACTTGAATCAAAAATGCTCCGGTGCCAATAATAATTCCCAATACTGTAAATAGTAGAACTCTTTTTATCATTTATATAATATTAACAAAACACGAGTGTTCTTAACAGATGCTATACTTAAATATATGACAGACATTCCCGGTACTGGAAAGGTCCAACCCCTCAAAAAGCACGAAGAGGTTGTAAAAGTCGAAAATACTACAGTTGTAAATATTAAAGAGTTAAAGAAAAAGGACTTTCAAAAAGAAAGGCCTGAAGATAAACTATGGTATAACCAGCTAAAATACTGGTTGCTCATCTCTTTAGGTATAAGTTTATTATTTCTCTTGATATCTTTAACCTATTCGAGATTTATATATATTTCACCCCTTCCACCAATACTCTCATATATTACCTGGAACGTAAGAAGATTGGTTAGAAAATTAGAAAAGATTGATATATTTGCTAAATAATTTATTAAGCACTACTTAATATTCAAACTTTCTTAAAACTAACTTCATTAACTAAAAGAGCTGTTTTTAATCCGTGCTTATCGCGCAACTCCTCTTTGTAGGGCTTTACTTCAAAATTTGTTATATCAGCTTGTGCGACCATACTTTTTAGTTGATCCACGTCGAACCTACTCCTAAGCTGACCATTTTCAATGTAGACGTTCGGCTCGTATTCTACCCCTATGTTCCTTAAATAATCCATTTCCTCAATGTCTTCGGGAGATTTAAATGTTAAATAAGCAGTTCCTCCAGGTTTTAATATTTCATATATATAGATAAATAATTTTGTAGTGTGGTTTTTTCCGTAATAATGAAGTGAGATTCGCGAGTAAGCAACGTCGGCTGAATCCGGTTTTATTGGCAACGCATGCAGACCGAAATCAACCTGTTTGACCGCAAGTTTCTCTTGTAAATTATGTTTTTTTGCCTTAGCTTGTGCTATACCCAGAGCAAAGGATGAAATATCTAAAATTACCACGCTATGTCCTTTTTGCAAAAAATATAAGGCATCCCCGCCCGTTCCGCCACCCAAGTCGACTACTAAACTCCCGCGAGGAAATAATTTTTCCTTTTCTTCTGCATATACCGAATGGATCTCTTCAGGATTGTGGCTTTTTTTGTGTGTTTCGTCCCAACGCTCTTCGTCACTGATCATATATTTTTATAATAGTCTTATTTAATTTTAACCTCAAGCGGGCTGATTTGAAAATAATAATTCTTTTAGGAAACTTAAATAAATTCTTCTGGCGATTGAAAGAGATACTGCAGCAATGCCCAGGAAATAAACTATATTAAACGGAAAAGTAGCTATATCGCTTCCCAATCCTTTTGAATGAAAAATAATCAAAATAAATACCAGATAGTTTAAAATATGAAACACTCGCCAGTTCTTACGTAAAAATGGCTTTGTTCTAAAATATGATGCAAAAACAGATATTGAAGCTAGCACAAAAGCAGTCTTGCCGAATAAAATAAGGCTATCGGTTGATGAACGAAATCTGGGTAACAAATCAACTAAGACATTGACAATACTTTGAGTTGCAAAATATATGAGAACACTGTTGGTTAAAGGATGAAATAGTATAAGACCGTAGGCAAAAAGCCCTTGGACGATATGAATCCGATAAGCCTTTGCCCCCAAAATCTTTGTCCACAAACTTAAATTAGAACCGATTATTATTTGAAGCATGATGAGGGTAAATGCTAATAAACCTGAAATTCTTTGGAGTACATTTACAATAATCTTAGCATCAGAAAAAGCTATAACAAAAGGGGAATTGATAAATACCGTGACTGGCGAAGCAAGTATAATAATGAACCAGAAAAAATAAAATATAAGACGTCTTTTATTAATATCCATTTAAATTAGTATAATATAAAGTTACCAAACGTAAGGAATTAATCTGAATCTGACTTTTCTTTTATATTCATTATAGCCTTTTATAATACGCTCCTCCCAGATTATTCTCATGTAAAAAATCAGAAAAGTGGCGACGACAACGAATAGATTCCACACCGATATACAACCCAAAGCTCCTCCCAAGATTGTCAACATTTCACCGGAATACATAGGATGCCTTATGTATTTATAAGGCCCGCTGACGACCAAACCACGATCCGCTGGGGCAATTCCAAACGACCTTTTCAGATTCAAGAGTGCCCATAGAGTTAGCAAAACTCCCAAAAATGCCAAATTTTCAAATATTGAAGTACAATTTCCTTTTATTTGTAAAAACCATGGATCTATAACCGCAAACCAGGCAAATATTTGTTGATAAATAGGAGAATTTTTAAACGGCTTCGATCTTGTGGCCAAAAAATAGGCGATCATTCCGGACTGCAAAGCCAGAAAAAGAGGAAAAAGGCTTCCCATTTTCCACGAAACTCCCAGTCTGTACGAAGCCAAAAATATCCACACACAAACACCGAGAATATTTAATATTTTATTCACTGTTTAGTTAACATTCAGTATAACATCGAAGATGTTCAATTTGTGGTAAAATCATATACCTGTAAATTGAAGACGAGTGACTTGGTCGCGTAGCTCAGTTGGTAAGAGCGCTTGATTCACATTCATGAGGTCGCAGGTTCGAGTCCTGCCGCGACCACCCTACGTGTTTTTATTAAGCCAAGAACTTAATTTCTTTAAAGCTTTGGCACGCATGGAATATTTATTTTTTTCGTTTAATTCCATTTCCCCGAATGTTTTATTTTCTCCCTCCGGAATAAAGATCGGATCCCAACCAAAGCCCTTATCTCCCTTTGGTTTATCCGATATCTTACCCTTAACAATTCCTGTAAATACATGTTCTAAACCCTCCCTATCAATATAAACTATGGTAGTCTGCGCATAAGCAGTCCTATCTTTATTTCCTTTGATTAGTTCAACAAGCCCTTTATTTCCAAAAGTATCCAAAAAATCTTTTATATATGTTCCCGGAAAACCCTTTAATGCAGAGAACGATAAAGCCATATCTTCAGCAAAAATCGGCTTCTTGAGTATTTTAAAGTAATCCTTTGCTTTTTGTGTTGCAACTTTTACAGCCTCAAGGGACTGGATCTCCTCTATCTCAAGAGGCGTTCCAATTACTTTAATTCCCAAAATAGATTCTGCTTCTTTTAATTTACCCTGGTTTGTAGTTGCAAAGTATATTTTTTTCACTGTTTGTACTATATAATATTTCTGGCTTTCATGGAAGGAAAAATAACATTAGAAAATTTAAAAACAGA
>Ga0155716_126_pt1 | contig 11824 bp, 17 predicted proteins | sample RifCSPlowO2_01_FD_107373 | JGI IMG/M metagenome (GOLD analysis project Ga0155716, IMG submission 107373) | Candidatus Woesebacteria bacterium RIFCSPLOWO2_01_FULL_37_19 | reverse complement strand
TTTTCTCCAAATATTCTTTGATTTGTCTTGCGAATTCTTTTAGGTCAGCGAGGTCGTTTTTATAATCTTTATAAAGCATTCGGTAGTCAATATTGTCATAGCCGTGTATTAAAAGATTTCTTAATTTCGGTGCCTGCTGAAACTTTTCAGAAAATTCTTTTGTAAGAATTCCTTTTTTACCTAAGAGTAGGATTACATCGACTGCGCTGTTTCTTCCGGGAAGCTCCAACGCAGAGGTGATATGCGTGGCAATATCAATGCAAACTTCGACAGCGATGTGCATTCTATGGCTTAGCAGGTGCTGAATATCTCTATCTTTCACCAAGCTCTCTTCGCTAAAATCCATATTTTCAATATCGGCTATGTAGTCTTTTAGCTGATCTAGATGATTTTCAATAATTTCTTTGTCAATAGGCATAGATTCCCTCCTTAAAAGATTTTTCTAAATAAAATTTTTTTATGTTTCGAAAGTGTTTGCTGTCCTCGTAGGAAAAAAGCACTCTCGATTCTAAATTAGTCCTTTCCCTAGAGTTCTTTTCATAAATTAAGTTTCCGTTTATTATTTGGATGAGAAGTAGAGGATTATTTGATAAGTCAGCAAGCACGACATCGGTTTCAGTTCCGGAAATTAATTTTTGTATATCCGTCGCGAGTCTTCGCTGATTAACTGCCGATTTTTCAAGACAAAGAATGCCAATATCGAGGTCGCTTGATTTTGTTTCTTTACCCTTAGCTCGCGACCCGAAAACATAGGCTGAAATAATTTCTTTCTCGCTAGCTAATAAGCTTGTAATTTTATTTATAGTGTTTTGGGAAATCGGATTTTTCATACATTGATTTTACCAGAAAGACGTGTCGAGTAAAAGTTCTTGGGAAAGAAATTAGTTGGATGATGGCGTTTAGTTTCTATTTGTCTGATTCCTCTATGAAGAGTGGAAGCTGCTTCCTCACTTGTTGAACTGTTTCCCAGCTTTTTTTAACTTGAGGGTAGCTAACAGGATCCTTTAATTTTTCCAACCAATTTTCAGGAAGGTTTAGAAAGACAATTGCAATCTGCGGATCGTAATTTTTTCTAGGCACTTTGTTTCCAAAAACGCCTGGAGGATAGACAACTCCGAATTCTTTTACATAAGCATTAAATGGTCTAAGCCCGGTCAGATGGTCACTTTCGGCAATGAGTTGTTCTTGTGTAAGAGAAGGGTCAACATCCCTTAATGTTACTCGTCTATATAAATCTGGGGATAAAGGTACTAATTCCGCTTCACTTAAGGGTAATGTTAATCCTACCCCAGGTTCCTGATTTTCTATAAGATTATCCATATAGTTGCGATTTTACAAGAAAGATTTATTCTTTGCAACAATCAACTGCCTTCTGAACTAAAGCGCCGAGTTTGGAGAAGACGGAAGAAGAACCTTTTTCTCCGCCAGCCGGCGGACTTTTTTCATCAATAAATTTAATTTCACCGTTACCTTTTTGCTTCACATCCTTGGTTCCAACCACTCCTAAGTTTAATCCCCAAAATAGGGAATAGAGTTTGTATGATTTGCCAAAAAGGTCCCACGCCTTTTGCTTTTGTTTTTCTGCTTCTGCAGGTTCCGAACCTGCAGCTTTCTTCAGCTCCTTGGTTCCGACTTCCATTATTCTCATGGATGCTGCCAGCAAATGCTTGCTGATACACCAAACTTCACCTTCATAATCTTTAATAATATCCTTAAGCAGCTCGGTTCTCATTCGACGGACCTCATCCAGAAGATCCAAATACTTCTTATCCTTTGTTTTTTGCGAAGTATAAAAAAGGTGCTCTTCGATGGAAATGAGGTTCATTACTCCGATAGATAAATCCTCACCGGAAGAGAGATCTAAGTCTTTTTGCTTTATTACTTCCTCAACTTTTTTCAGAAGCGATTTGGCATCTGTTATTTTATTCATAGTTTATTAATTTTCATTCTTTGCTCGTCCAAAGAATGAAGAAAGAAAGGACGCCCTGGTGTTTTTCGAGCTGTATTTTCTTCGCTCATATTATGCAAACAGGACTTACTTTCGCAAACACTTGCGAAAGAGCATACATCTGTTTGCATCTAAATGAATTTGCTCATCAAATCCAAATCAAAAAACACACGGGACTATTCTATTCTATTGTCAAGACAAATTTCTTAAGGGCACTTTATTCAATAATATTCTTAATATCCTAGTATCGAATCACTAAGTATCTTTTTTAATATAGATACCCGCCGTAATAGTAGATCAAAAGGCTGGTTAACACAAGTGAAATTACGGGAAAGGCGACTTTTTGATAGACGAAAAGTTGTTTGCCCTTAATTTCACGAACCTTTTTATCCGCCCACATTCCAAAAAGAAACATTATGGAGCCTGCTAGCGTACCGAATAGAATTTTATCCATGCCCAAAATAACGTTATCAGGGTGTCCTATTACTTTCCCGAACCACAAAGGAATAAGTACAAATGCATACATTGCTGCCGCGATTAGAAAATCATTTTGGTTTGATCTTTTGACATACTTTTTTTTATCCAGCCAGTCGGATAGCCAAAATGAAGAAGAAAGAATTATACCGCCGATCCAAATACTTGAAACCGCATCATCTATACCGAAGTAACGTGAGAGTCCCAATCCAGCTCCGACTGCGACGGTACAAATGGGACACACCGCGTAAGCGGTAGTAGGCAGTAGGAAGTAGGCAGTAGGAAATAGGTATAAAAACAAAAAAACTGCAAATCTTCTCTTAATTCCTGCCTTGCCGGCAGGCAGGCTTGAATCATAATTCATAATTTTTTTACGTCAATGACAATCGTAACTCGGCAAACCTTTAAAATCAATCATTAAAGACAAAACCCATAGTGTAAATTAGTAAGACTTTTGATATAATCGTTTTTACTTTGAATCCCGGCTAAATTTGCAGCCGCTAGGATTGCGAGTAGAGATTGTTCTAATGATTCGAATCATCGAATCAATTATTTTTTTGTTCGCTCTTTTATATATTAGCGAGAAGTTCATTAAATAAATGCTTTCAGAAAGGGAGATAAAAATGTCAGAAGATAGAATATTTCATCTTCGTTCACCACAAATTATGCATAAATGGTATTGCCCTGTTCATAGAGACCAGATTGAAGAAGCGTGGACTGCTCCAATATGTGGAAGGGTAATCGGGGCTTATTGCCCAATACACGGAGAAATAAGACCTGATTCGATCGAAATGGTTGACGATATAAAAAAGCTTAACACTCCTATTTCCCTAACAATTAGTATGTTTATACACAAGAAGTGTGGCCAAGAGGTTTTGTTAACTATCTGTCAGGAACAAATGATTCTTGTCAAATAAAGGAGGAAGAAATGGGAATAGATGTGAGAATTGGTAGGGAAGCTACTTACGGGAGATGGACAGTTTCAATTTTATTGAACCTAAACCCCGAACCAGCTATCTGGTTCTTTCAACTAATGAGACAAGATCCCGAGACTGGAAGGCAATTCGTATTGGTTGGTGGTCAACCTGTTGGTAAAACAATGGATGCTCCTATCGAACATAAGGGAGCAGAATTGCTTAATTGGTTAAAACTTGTCGGGGTTCCAGAGTCAATTGTTTGGCAGCTTTACAGAAAGACTCTTACGGCAATAGGAGAAATGGTGGCTGAAGAGATTGACGCCAGAGCAGGTCACGAGCTTGTCACAAGAGTAATGAGTCAATAGTAACTTTCTCGCTAATTTTAATTCAAGCGCCGGTGTGTGCGAATCGGGATTTTTGTGTTTGCGGCTTTTGGCTGCATCTTTTACATGAATTAATTCATGAATACTCACAAAATCCTTTATTCATACCCCGGCGTTTTTTTATGGTTCCAACTTATTTAGGTATTCAATTATCGGTTCGTCGCGACTTATGCAGACCCCCTCGGGAGTTACTAGAAAAGGCATCTCTATTTCCTCTGTCGGTATCCCGCACATAGAACCTCTTTGAATTAGTTTTTGTACATTTTCTTGTGATTCGCCGATGTCGAATTTTGCAACCTGTATATTTTCCTTTTTATCCCATAACTCCATGAATTCGGTTACTTTTATACAGCCGGGACAATCGATTTTGGCATAATAATATTCATAAGAAGTCGGAGGAGTCAGCGCTATTGGTTTTTGAGCACTTTCGCTATTTACTATATTAAGAAGAATTTTGCCTGATACGAAAAGGAGGATAATAATTCCAAAGAAAATTAATAAATTTTTCATTGAGCAAGAAGTCCATAGCCACTATTCGCCAGAATTTTTTTCACTTTATTTTCGTCTTCGTTACCTTCTTTATACTCGACTTCCAAAGTCTGTTTAGCATAATTGCAGGATGCTTTAAACCCTTCATCTTCCAAATCCAGCTCGATCATTTTTGCGCAGGCGTCGCAGTCCATTCCCTGTATTTTATATACCTTATATATCATATAAGTCTTAATAAGTCCGATAGGTCAACTAAAATTTTATTAAATCACATCAAAATACCCTGTATACATTCCCATACTGCAAGTGTAAGTAAGTCTTCCTTTTTTGGTCGGAGTAAATTCGATAGTTTGTTCTCCGGAATTAGGCAAAATTCTTGAAATATTATATTCGGGAATTGTAAAAGCCCTAACACATCCTTGTGTGTTGTCGGTTATCAACTTTAGGTTAACCGGGATTCCGGCCTTAAGAGTTTTTATATTTGATCTATAGCCGCTATTTAATACTTTAATTTCAACTTCTTGAAATCCTTTGTTATTTTCTTCTGCTAAAACTTCCGATTTTGATTTTTCCAGATTTCCACTTACTGCAGCATAATAATTTTGAAGTGTATGAACAGAGCCTCGCAAAATTTGTCCGGTATTTATAGATAAAACGGCCAAAATAAATATTGCCAAGCTTGCAATGTATTTTAGAGACTTTCTTTGCAAGATTTGAGATGAGGCTAATCCAAGTCCGAAAAAGACCGGAGACGTTCCCAGAACAAAACCCGCCAAAATTAAGCTCCCGTAAAGAGGACTACCGGAAGCTACAGACAAAAGCATCATCGATTGAGTTACCCCGCAGGGGATAAGAACTGTCAAAAAACCTAAAATTGTCGGAGAAAATACACTTTCATTAATTGAAGTTTTACGTACTAACCTGAATATAGATTTTGGTGGTGTTATCGTAAAGCGTCTGAAAATTGGATGAAGATCTAGAAGTTTTCCTACTGTAGCCAGCATGAAAAGACCTGCAAGGATTTGCATAAAGCCCTGAGTTTTCGGTGATATTACAAAGGAGGAACCCAGTAAACCGAGTAAAATTCCGAGAATTGAATAAGCAGCTAATTTAGCAATTAAGAAAACAGAAATATGGAATTTTTGAGCCTCTTTTTTTTGTTGGGAGAGACTAGATGCCAAAAGTCCGCCCTGGACAGCAAAACACGAAATTCCTCCAGTTGTTAATCCAGTAATGAAAGCCAGCCATACACTATTCATGACAAACTATTTTAGCAAATTAATCCGTCTTTTGAATAAGATATTTGACCCTTGACATAAATTATTAGTATTGTAGGATTGTTTAAATCCCCATCCACCGGGTGGGGGGTAACTAAAATGGATCATATTGATACAAAAGAAGAAAGCTTAAAAAGGCTAAAAATTGCCAAGGGGCATTTAGATAAAGTTATTGAGATGCTTGCGGGCGACGTTTATTGCCCGGACGTTATACATCAATCACAGGCAGTTCAAGCTGCTTTAAAAAAAGTTGATGAGCTAATCCTTCACGGACACCTTCATTCATGCGTATTAAAGGATATGCACGGACCAAATGGAGAAAATGAAAAGATAGTTAATGAAATCGTTGAACTATTTAAGAAAAAGTAATTATGGGTAAAGATATTAAATTAATGCTCGCGGCACTTGGTTTTGCAATACTACTTATCTTCGGATTTGCCATTTGGCAATCCCGCTCGCCTGACAGTCAGGATAATGAGAGTGTAGAAGTAGCTGGTGTACAAATTACGGAGATAGAAGCAGAACCTGAATCTTATGATCTGGGAGACGTTCCAATTAACGGTGGTCTTATAACAAAGGAATATAAAGTCAAAAATACATCGGGTGATATATTAAAGCTTAAAAAGATCGCGACTTCTTGCATGTGTACCAAAGCAAAAGTAAAAGTAGGGGATAAAGAAACAAAATTATTTGGTATGGAAGGGCACGGAGATAAAAATCCTCCTGTTAATGTTGAAATACCTGCTGGTGAGCTCGCCTTAGTAACGATAATATTTGATCCGGCAGCACACGGACCTCAAGGAGTCGGCCCCATTGATCGCTCCGTTTTTTTAACCTTCAGCGATCCTGCCGGAACAAAAGAATTGAGATTTAAAGGAACAGTAACTAATTAGAATTATGAATTATGTATTATGTATTAAGCGGGTAATTAAAAAGGGTATTGTTGTAATTCCTTTATTCATTCTTCTTAATTCTTTATTCACTCGCGAAACGCTTGCCCACTGTCCTCTCTGTGTTGCTGGTGCCGCGGCAGGAGTTACTTTGACACGCTGGGTTGGAGTGGATGATTCAATTACGGGAGTCTGGATAGGAGCACTACTTGGGTCTGCCTCTTTCTGGACTTATTCAGCTGTCCTTAGGAGATTACCGCTGTTATCCTCCTTTAGAAGAAACCGTGTACTTAAGTACACGGAGAATGTCTTAAAACCTATCATTTATTTACTCGTTTTTGCACTTACAATATGGTCTTTTTATAAATTTCAACTCGTTATCAGAATGAGTCAAATTATGGGTCTTGATAAACTCACTTTTGGAATCCTTACAGGAGGAGTAGTTTTTTATTTAGTTGATATAGCCAATAAATATTTAGTTAAAAAAGATGGAAGAGTATTTTTTCCATATCAACGGATGGCCTTAAGTCTTGGAAGCGTAGTCTTTTTAAGTGTTTCAATCTACATACTGATTAATTATTACATTTAGGAAGTAACGTGTAACAGTGTACTAGTACACTGTTACATAAAACAATAAAAAGTGGCAAGAAAAAATTCTATCGTCAAAAAAAGGAAAGAGTTAATAAAATTTGTGACTTTTGTAATTTTTATATTGTTTGGATTTTTATTGGGGACAAATAGAGAAAAGTTTAAATCTATTCCTTTTAAATGGATGGCTGGACAAAATTTGTTAACTTCTGAAGTTATTTCAGCCAAAGAATTGAAGGATAAATTCGATGACAAAGATTTTATTTTCATTAATGTTCACACTCCATATGAAGGAGAGATAGAAAAAACCGATTTATTTTTGGAGTATGACGGAATTTTAGCCGCTAAAGATAAACTACCTGAGGATAAAAGTGCAGAAATTATTCTTTATTGTAAAAGCGGAAATATGAGCGAGCAGGCTTTGAGAACAATAAAGGATTTGGGTTATAAAAATGTAAAACACTTAGCCGGGGGAATGGATGGATGGAAAAAGAATAATTATCAGCTTTTAGATCTCTCCGGATTACCACAGCAGGTATTGCCCGACGAAGGTTTTATTCTTCCCGTTTCTTGGGGCGAAATAGCGCCCCAACTTATTAAGTTGGGTGTGATCGACAAGCAAAAATTTGAAAAAGCAGTGGGTATGGGAGAAGAAGAAAAAATGATTTTTGAAGGCAATAGTGACATTCCGATAAAGATAAATGCCCAAAACAGTCAATTTGTGGTCGACCTTTTGTGGGCACTAGGTTTAGCGCAGAAATCTTTAGTTTATGATGAGGGACCGATGGGTAAAGAATATAAAGGAAAAGAAGGGAATTTTGCGTCAACGGGTGGTTGGACTTTGGCGGTAGGAGACGCAATGAGCCATTATAATGCCCATGAGTTGATCCCGCTTTCGGCTGAACAACACAAGAAAGTAATGGACATTGCAGGCCATGTTTATAGGCCTTGTTGCGGAAACCACACCGCCTTTCCTGATTGTAATCACGGAATGGCTGCTTTGGCTGCAATTGAATTAATGGTTTCAAAAGGAGTACCCGATGAGGAAATTTATAAGAATGTACTTAAGCTTAACTCATATTGGTTTGGCAACAGCTACCTAACGGTAGCCACATATTTTGCCAGACAAGGCATATCATGGGATAAAGTAGATGCCAAAATGGTTTTGGGTTCCGAGTATTCCTCAGGGCAGGGTGCAAAGCAGACTGCCGAAAAGGTGGGACCCTTACCTTTTGAGGGGCAGTCGGGGGGAGGATGTGGAGCATAACCTTCTTCTGACTTTCTTTTCCGAAAAGAAAGTCAGGCAAAGAAAATTAAAAATACAGAAACAGGAAAGAGGGTGAATAAAATGAAATTTAATGAGAATGTTTTAGCAAATACTTTAGGGTCGTTAGGGGCAGTCTATTACCTCGTTTGTTATGTTGTTGCAAGTGTTGCTCCGGGACTTTATAAGTCAGTTGCAGCGAGCTGGATGCATATGATTAACCTGGAAGGTCTTTGGAAAAGAAACCCCAGTGGTTTTATACTAGGTTTAGTTAGTTTTACTGTTGTTTCTTGGGTTTCAGGATGGGCATTTGCAAAAACTTACAACTATTTTTTAGGGAAGAAATGAGGTGAGAATATTATGATGGGACGTATGTTTGGAAACGGTTATTATGGAGATTGGAATACCATGCCGGAGGGGATGAGGCAAATGATGCAGCAATACTACGGAAGTTTAAGACCTTTCGGAGCATTGTTTGGTCTTATGGAGTTTATAACTTGGGTATTAGTAATTGCGCTTTTGGTTTCTCTGATTAGATACTTTTGGTTGAAAGTCGATGAAAAATGAGTATAGATGAAATTTTAGTAAGTGTAGCCGGTCTTGGGTTAATCGGTTTTATATGGTGGTTTTTCTTTGGCAAAAGACAGGCGGCGGTTAATACGGTTGGTGACGAGGTCGAAATTATAGTAGAAGGAGGATACAAACCGTCTGTGATAGAAATTCCTGTGGATCGTAAAACGAAACTTACATTTATCCGAAAAGACCCAAATAGCTGTTTGGAAGAAATTGTGATTCCCGATTTTAAGATTAAAAAATATTTACCCATAGGTGAGAGAATAGTAATTTCAGTCACTCCAAAAAAAGTAGGCGAATATGATATCCATTGCGGCATGAACATGTTTCATGGAAAATTGCTTGTTACAAAGTTAAATATATGAAAGTAAAAAAAAGTTTTCCAATTGTCGGTATGCACTGCGCCTCTTGTGCAAGATTAATCGAAAGGCAGCTGTCTAAAACCCCAGGAGTTGTTTCGGCAAGCGTCAATTATGCTTCTGAAGCCGCAACTATCGAGGGCGACGGTCAAATTGCAACTGACGATGCATTAGCAAAAGCAGTTGAGTCGGCAGGATATAAAGCGTTGTTAACTGGAGAACTGAAAGGCGGAAAAACTGAAAAAACAATTGAAGAAAGGAAGGAGGAGGCAAAAAAGAGGGAATTACAGAATTTAAAAATTAAAATCATAGTTTCTTCAATTTTAAGCGTGGTAATACTTCTTGGTAGCTTTCCCGAGTGGTTTAGTTTTGTTCCTTACGCGTTTTCGAATCCGTGGTACCTACTACTGCTGTCTTCGATAGTTCAATTTTGGGCAGGGAAAGATTTTTATCTGGCTACTTGGTCAGGACTTAAGAATCGGGCAGCTAGTATGGATACTCTAATTGCAATTGGAACTTCTGCTGCGTACTTTTTTTCCGCATTTGGAGTACTACTTCCCGGAATATTCGAGAAATATGGATTTCCGATGATTATGTATTTTGACACCGCAGCGGTAATTATTACGCTTATTTTGCTCGGTCGTTATTTAGAAGCGAGAGCGAAACTTCATACCTCAGATGCAATAAAAAAGCTTTTACAACTTCAGGCGAAAACTGCCCGAGTTGTGCGTCAAGGAGAAGAAATTGATATTCCAATTGAGGAAGTTAAAGTGGGGGATATTATTCGCGTCAGACCCGGAGAAAAGATTCCCATTGATGGGAAAATCATTGAGGGAGTGAGTTCAATCGATGAATCGATGGTAACAGGAGAATCAATTCCTGTTGATAAGACGGCGGGCGATAGCGTAATTGGAGCAACAATGAATAAATCGGGGACCTTTCTTTTTAAAGCTACTAAAGTCGGTTCTGACACAATGCTTGCCAATATAGTAAAAATGGTATCTGAAGCCCAAAGCTCGCATGCCCCGATCCAAAGACTGGCAGATACAGTTTCATCCTATTTTGTTCCGGTTGTTCTTATGCTGGCTGTCGCTACTTTTGTTCTTTGGTATGTTTTTGGTCCAGCGACTGCTGCTTTCAGTTTTGCATTTACCAACATGATTGCTGTACTTATTATTGCTTGCCCTTGTGCTTTGGGGCTTGCTACGCCTACCGCGATAATGGTTGGTACAGGTAAGGGAGCGGAACACGGGATTTTAATTAAAAACGCGGAAACGCTTGAGATCGCTAATAAAGTTAAAGTCACTGTTTTTGATAAGACAGGGACGCTGACGGAGGGAAAGCCGAAAGTTACAGACATTGTTGAAGTTTATCGTTCATCGTTCATCGTAGATCGTCATAGAAAAAGCGATGAGCGAACTAACAATTTACGAACTAACCAGGTCTTGCGAATTGCTGCTTCACTTGAAAAGGGGTCGGAACACGCATTGGGAGAAGCGATATTAGAGGAAGCTAAACGTAATAAACTGGAAGTTGAAAAGGTCAAAGATTTTAAGGCTATTTCGGGAAAGGGAATAGAAGGATCAATAGGTAACACTAAATACACTTTGGGAAACCGAGCCTTAATGAAAGATTTAGATGTGGATATTGAAAGTGCCGAAGGGAGAGTGCAAAAACTTGAAAATGAAGGGAAAACAGTTGTCTTTCTCGCGACGGATAAGAATGTGATTGGACTAATTGGAATTGCCGATACTCCCAAAGATAGCGCAAGAGGGGCAGTTAACGCTTTACAGAAACAAGGGATCGACGTTTGGATGATAACCGGAGATAACGAAAGGACTGCAAAAGCGGTGGCCAAAAAACTTGAAATAAAAAATGTAATGGCAGACGTGCTACCCGATGAAAAAGCAGAAAAGGTGAAAGAACTGAAAGACTTGAAAACCGATTATAGGTCACGAGTTGTTGCTTTCGTAGGTGATGGGATTAATGATGCGCCAGCATTGGCGTCAGCCGATGTTGGCATAGCAATGGGAACAGGAACGGATATTGCAATGGAATCGGCAGGAATTACTTTGTTAAACAGGGATCTGAGATCAGTTGATTCGGCAATTACCCTTAGCAAGAGTACGCTTTCGGTGATAAAGCAAAATTTGGTTTGGGCTTTTGGATATAATGTAATACTTATTCCAGTGGCAATGGGAGTTTTATACCCAATTTTCGGTTGGCTTCTTAATCCTGCTTTAGCCGCATTCGCTATGGCCGCAAGCTCGATCTCTGTTGTCGGAAATTCCCTAAGACTAAAAAGAGTTAGTCTGTGAAAAGGATGAACGGCTTGAGATTGATGTTATATCTATTCCTATATAAAGTTACTAAGTTGCTCGCTTTTCATATTGACTTATAGCTTCATTTACAGTTATATTGTTAACGTATGACCACACAGGTAGTAACTGATTCTGATTTTGAAAACAAAGTTTTAAAGTCCGAAATGCCGGTTTTAGTAGATTTTTGGGCACCTTGGTGTGGCCCTTGTAAAATGGCAGAGCCGGTTTTAGATGAGCTTTCCATTACTTACAAAGATAAATTAAATATTATGAAATTAAATGTAGACGAAAATATTCAAACCTCACAAAAGTATGATGTGATGTCGATTCCCACAACGATT
>Ga0155716_144_pt1 | contig 12479 bp, 10 predicted proteins | sample RifCSPlowO2_01_FD_107373 | JGI IMG/M metagenome (GOLD analysis project Ga0155716, IMG submission 107373) | Candidatus Woesebacteria bacterium RIFCSPLOWO2_01_FULL_37_19 | reverse complement strand
AATGCTAAAATGAATGTTTTCCCGAATTCTGATATTTAAAAAATCTAAGAATTTTTATTATGGCCGCTAAATCAGATTATTATGACATACTCGGAGTTTCTAAGGGAGTTTCTGCGGATGAGCTTAAAAAAGCATACCGCAAGCAAGCCTTGGAGTGGCATCCGGATAGACATCAGGGAGCCGATAAAGAAGCTGCGGAGAAACGCTTTAAAGAAATAAATGAGGCTTATCAGGTACTATCCGATTCCCAAAAGCGCTCGGCTTACGATCAATTCGGCCACGAAGCTTTCTCTCCCGGCGGAGGTTTCCGGGGAGCGGGAGGATTTGGCGGAGCGAGCCCCTTCGGTCAAGGTCAACAGGGACGTTGGGGGCCTTTTACATACACCTATACTACTTCGGGTGGTGATGGAGGTTCACCCTATAGCGGTTTTGATTTTGGAGACCCCTTTGACATATTCGAATCCTTTTTTGGTGGATCACCATTCAGTGCCCGCTCCGCTCGTATTCCAAGATATAGCATTACTTTGGAATTTATGGAGGCAATAAAGGGAGTTGAGAAAGAAGTTTCAATTGAAGGTAAAAAGAGAAAAATAAAAATCCCTGCCGGAGTGGACGAGGGCTCAAGAATTCAATTCGGCGATTTTATTTTATCTATAAATGTAAAACCTCACGAGATGTTTGAAAGAGATGGGACAGATATCCATATAAAAATTACCATTCCTTATTCACTCGCCAGTTTGGGAGGAGAGATTGAAGTACCCACAATCGACGATTCGGTAAAAATAAGAATTAGACCGGGAACTCAGTCCGCAACGATACTTCGCTTGCGGGGTAAGGGAGTTAACCATCTTCGCGGACGCGGGCGTGGGGATGAATATGTTCATATAATTGTTAATACTCCGGAAAAGCTGACCAGAGAGCAAAGGCAACTAATTACAGAATTAAAAGAAAGCGGTTTGTAAAAAATATTTTGTTATGGCCAGAAGAAGTAAATCTAAAAAATTAGGTAATATTATTAGCTTTTCCGTAATAATTACAATTGCGTCAGTAGTGTTTTTATTGGCAAATAAAATAAAGAATGAACAAAAAATTGGCAAATCTGTGGCAACAAATCTACAAAGGTGTGAATATGTATTAAGTTGGGGATCTTTAGGAAGTGGAGATGGGAAGTTTAATAAGCCGAGTGGCATTGCAGTTAATGCGTCGGGAACAAACGTATGGGTAGCTGACACAGAAAACAATAGAATTCAGCAATTTGCTTCCGACGGAACTTTCCAGAGAAAATGGGGCTCACTAGGAAGTGGTAATAGTCAGTTTAATAAACCAATTGGGGTTTATTATGATGATAGGTCCGTCCCGGCAAATATATATGTCGTTGACACAGGTAACTATAGAATACAGAAGTTTAATAATTTCGGAAGATTTATTGGTAAATGGGGTTCTTACGGAAAAAAAGATGGACAGTTTGATAAACCTCGTGACATAGCTGCCGATTCAAAAGGTAATATTTATGTTGCCGATACAATGAATCATCGAATCCAGAAATTTGACCCAAATGGGAAATTTATTTCCAAATGGGGTTCGCCGGGTAGCGGCAGCGGGCAATTTAATCAACCCCAGGGAGTGGCACTTGATCTTGAAGATAACGTTTATGTAGCCGACGGAGTAAACAACAGAGTTCAAGAGTTCGACTCAAATGGTAATTTTTTAGCAGCATGGGTAGGTAGTAAGTATGCCTTTAATCTTCCGGCGGGTATTGACGTCAAAAGATCTGAAAAAGCCGTATATGTGGCAGATTCGTTTGATCATTCAGTTAACAAATATAATACTTTGGGAGTATTGTATGCGAGTTACGGTAGTTTTGGTTCGAAAGAAGGACAATTAAGTGAGCCTAGAGGTATCGGAGTTGATCAGAAAGAAAATGTCTTTGTTGGCGATACGGGAAATAGTAGAATTGTAAGGTTCCGCTGCCCTCCCCTGAAACAGACCAATTGACTTATTTGGCCTTCACGAGTAAACTTATAGTGGTTAGAATGTATTTGGTGGGAAGAAATGCCCACCTTTTTTAATACTGGGTAAAAGGCGGGAAGTAAAAGTTTAAAGTTATTAAGTTTGTTTACCTTTCACCATTTACCTTTCACCTAATAATGCAGACACCGAGAACAGAATTTGCACAAGCCTTGAGGGCTATAGCCACCGAGCGTGGCCTGGAAGCCGATGTTATCCTGGACACAATAAAACAGGCAATTGTCGCTGCTTATAAACGCGACGCGCGAGAAAAAGGCGAAGACACCGAAAGTTTTGATTATGATGCCGAGATACATCCATCTTCCGGTGAGGCGAAAATATACTCATGGCCACTTGAGAAACCCAAAGAAAGAAAAGATGTTACTCCACCCGGTTTCGGAAGAATTGCGGCTCAGACTGCAAAGCAGGTAATCCATCAAAAAATAAGGGAAGCCGAAAAGGGAGCAATTATGGATGAATTTTCGGGTAGAATAGGCTCACTCATTTCCGGAATAATCCTTCGTTTCGAAGGTCCCGACGTGCGAATTGATCTTGGCAGGACGGAAGGCATTATGCCAGCTGATGAGCGAGTTCCTAATGAAAGATTAAATATCGGTCAAAGGCTTTCATTTTTGCTCATCGATATAAAAGAAACAATGAAGGGGAAGTTGATTATCCTGTCCCGCGCTTCTCCCGACTTTGTTAAAAAACTATTTGAAAGGGAAGTTCCTGAAATCTCAACGGGTAGCGTCGAAGTAAAACTTATTGCAAGAGAGGCGGGAGTACGAACTAAGATGGCGGTTTCTTCAAATCAGTCGGGGGTCGATCCGGTTGGATCCTGTGTCGGTCAAAAAGGCGTTAGGGTTCAGGCTGTCACAAACGAACTGGGTGGAGAAAGAGTAGATATTATTCCCTATACCGAAAAAATGAGCGATCTCGTTAAGGCGGCTCTTGCGCCGGCTGAAGGTCTTAGTGTAACTCTCGATGAAAGTTCCAGGACGGCAAAAATAAAAGCTCCTGAAGACCAGCTTTCTTTGGCAATCGGTAAGGACGGACAAAACGCAAGATTGGCGGCTAAGCTGACAGGCTACAAAATTGAAATTAAGGAGACAAAACCGACAAAAACCAAAAAAGAAGAAGTAAAGACTGACGAAAGTGAAGAATTAAAAGCACCTAAAAATAAGAGTGGAGTTATAGTTAAGGGCTCTTGATTTAATGGGAAAAATCTTTAGAAAGGACAAAATTTATGAAGGATTTAAAGAAGGAAAATGTTTATTTGCGACCACCGATTGTAGTCGTTTTGGGGCATGTCGACCACGGCAAAACGACCCTTCTTGATGCTCTCCGAAAAACAGATGTAGCCGCAAAGGAAGCCGGTGGGATAACTCAAAGCATTGGCGCATCCCAGGTTACAACCCGTGAAGGGAAAGTGGTTACTTTTATTGATACGCCGGGCCACTATACGTTTGCCAAAATGCGTTCAAGAGGGGCAAAAGTAGCCGACATCGCGGTACTTGTTATTGCTTCTGAAGACGGAGTTAAACCTCAGACAGAGGAAGCATTGAAGTATATAAAAGAAGCAGGAATACCAATGATTGTAGTCGCGACTAAGTCCGATCTTGCCTCAGCCAATCCAGAAATGCTCAGGTCTCAACTAACAAAGTTGGGAATAAATCTTGAAAAAAGCGGAGGCGACACCCCTTTTATTTCGGTATCTGCAAGGAAGGGTCAGGGTATTGAGGAGCTTTTAGAAACAATAACATTGCTTTCTGAAGTAAGTGAAATAAAAGGAGACGTTAACTCAAACTTAGACGCGGTAATCATAGAAACGGGTAAGGATAAACGGGGAACAATAATTTCTCTTATAGTCAAAGACGGAATATTAAGTGTAGGAGACGAGATTGCAACCGATACATCAAAAGCAAAAGTCAGAGGCATTTTTAACTATCTGGGAAAACAAGTAAAAAGTATAAAACCCGGAGAGCCGGGCCAGGTCTTGGGTTTTTCAGAACCTCCCCAGGTTGGATCGAGAGTTTGGAATATAAAGAATAAGGATATTTTACCCATAACTTCGAAAGCAAAACCTCTAAAAATTAAAGAGACCGATGAAAAGGTTTCCTTAGTATTAAAAGCAAGTAACGCGGGCATACTTGAAGCGATTTTGGAAAACTTATCTAAAGATGTTTTTGTAGTTTCAGCAACTGTGGGAGACGTTAACGAAAGCGATATATTTATTGCCAAATCATCAGGTTCCAGGATTTTTGCATTCGAATCAAAGATTGGCGGGAGTGCGTCGAGGCTTGCGGATACGGAAGGAGTGCTAATTGAAAACTTTACGATTATATATGAACTGTTTGAGCGAATGGACAAAATAATCGATGATGGAAATGTAAAAGTGTTGGGTAAGGCTCAGATAATTCAGATTTTTCCCTACGAAAATAAGAAAGTTGCGGGTTGTAGAGCGATCTCGGGTGAAATAGCAAAGAACGATGATGCTCTTGTCAGTAGAGACAATAAAGAGGTTGGCAAAGTAAAAATCGTATCAATGAAAAAAGGAAAAATAGACATCGAAAAAGTTAAACAGGGTGAAGAGTTTGGAGTTATACTAGCCCCCCAACTTGAATTTAAGATAGGAGATGTGTTATCATCCGTGCGTAATCCTTAAATTAATCAAAACATAGTTTAGTTAAATAAATTATTATATATGGAAAATTCTTTTAAGAATATTATCGATAAATCAAAATCAATATTGATACTTTTGCCGATAAGGCCCTACTTCGATCAGGTCGCCTCAGGACTATCGCTTTTTCTTTCTCTTAGAGATCAGAAAAATGTGCAAATTTCTTGTCCTTCTCCGATGGTAGTCGAATTCAATAGACTGGTAGGAGTAAATAAAATTTCTCAGGAGTTGGGTAATAAAAATTTAATAGTCAGATTTACCGATTACAAAGCAAATGATATAGAGAGAGTCAGTTATGATATTGAAAATAGTCAATTTAGACTGACGGTTATTCCAAAACAAAATATAAATCCTCCCAGCAAAGACCAAATAGAGCTGGCCTACTCGGGAGTTTCAGCAGACACTATTATTATAGTCGGCGGAGCAAACGAATCTCATTTTCCTGCGATAATATCGAAAGAGCTGTCAGGGGCCGATGTAGTACACGTCGGGACACGAGATATAACACTTTCTTCAAATAAAAGTTTCATATCTTTCTCCAGACCCGCGTCCAGCGTTTCGGAAGTAGTTTATAGTTTAATTAAAGAAAGCGGATATCCAATAGACGAAGATATTGCTACGAACTTATTGTCCGGAATCGAAGAAGGAAGTAGCAAATTTACAGAATCGGGTACGAGTGCACTTACTTTTGCGGCTATCGCCGACCTAATGCAGTCCGGAGGTAAAAGAATGGCTCCTGCACCCTATCAAAGACGTGAATTTACTCCCGGGTCAATTCCATCTACGCCTACACAAACTACTCGTGCTCCAATGATTACTTATACTCCTACTACTCAATCTCAACCACCTAGCGTGAGTCAAATACCCGCACCAACACCAGTAGCTATTGTTAACCCTAATGTTCCGACAGCACATGTCCCTCAACAAGCACAACCGAAAGCAACATCTCAAACACAAAACGATGTATCTGATGAACAATCTGACGAAGAAAAAAACGCACCAAAAGATTGGTTGGAACCGAAGATATTCAAAGGCACTTCAGCCAGTTAATCTAAATTCTGCAGCCGCTTGCTTGAGAAAAAATTTAATGTTAAAATAGGCTTTCAGTGTACGACCAGGTTTGACGACTGTCCGGCGTTTTACTTAGTCATACAAATATAAGTTATGGCATTGACAAAGGACGATAAACAAACTATTATTCAAAAATTCTCGCGAGAAAAAGGTGACACTGGCTCTCCGGAAGTTCAGATTGCGCTTCTTACTGCACAGATAAATAAGTTAGCCGCACATTTGAAAGATCATAAAAAAGATGTTCACTCAAGGAGAGGGCTTTTATCGATGGTTGCGAAAAGAAGAAGACTATTAGGATACTTGAAAAGCAGAGATCAAAAGCGCTATGATAATTTGATAAAAGAACTTGACCTTGAGAAGTAGCTTCATTTAATTAAACCGGATTTCAGGCTACAAAAAATTTAAGTTGATGAAAAAAATTGAAAAATCAGTTGAGATAGGAGGAAGAAAACTCACGCTCTCCACAGGATATTTTGCATCCCAAGCCTCTGGCGCTGTTATGGCTAGCTATGGAGAAACGGTAGTGTTGGGGACAGTTGTTGCCCAACCCCTTACTAACGATCCCGGATATTTTCCACTTACATTAGAATACCAGGAAAAGTTATACGCCGGAGGTAAAATTAAAGGCAGTCGTTGGGTTAAAAGAGAAGGCAGGCCTTCCGACGACGAAATATTGGTTGCAAGACTTATTGACAGATCGCTTCGTCCCCTCTTCCCCAAAAACTACAAAAAGGAAGTACAGATTATTACTACGGTTCTTTCGGTCGACTTGGAAAACACTCCGGAAATAGTAGCAGCTATAGCCGCTACAGCTGCCGTTGCAATATCGGATATACCTTGGTACGGACCTTTAGGAATAGTCAAGGTAGGTACAAAGGACGGGAATTTAATTACAAACCCGGTTCAGGCAGATCTGAAGTCTTCTGAAATGGATTTGATTGTATCGAGTACAAAAGACGCAATTGTAATGATCGAGTCGGGATCAAACCAGGTTCCGGAAGAAAAAATAATTGACGCAATCGTTTATGCCCAAAAAGAAGGACAAAAAATTATTAAACTAATCGAAGATCTGGTTAAAGATGCCGGAAAGAAAAAGGAAGCGGTTGAAGGAGATAAGGTTAACAAAGATCTACAAAGAGAGGTAGAGAAAAAATCAATGGTTGAGGTGAAAGGATTAATCGGTTCAATGTCTACCAAAGAAGCCGGCTATTCTGAATATGACCGCGTTAAGAAAGCACTTATTGATACTTTTAATGATAATGAAAAGAGTGAAGCTTCCTATCTATTTGAGGAACTTTTCAAAAAAGAATTACGGAAACAGATTCTTTCTGGAAAAAGACCGGATGGCAGAAAATCCAATGAAATTAGAGCGCTTTCTGCCGAAGTAGGAGTTCTACCTCGTACACACGGATCTGCTGTATTTAATCGCGGCCAAACACAGGCATTGTCGATTGCAACTCTTGGAGCACCATCGCTCGAACAATCCATTGAAACCGCCGAAGGCGAAGAAACAAAACGCTATATTCATCACTACATAATGCCGCCTTATTCGACAGGAGAGACCGGTAAAATGGGGTTTCCATCCAGACGTGAGATTGGCCACGGCGCTTTAGCCGAAAAGGCACTGATTCCTGTTATTCCGAATGAAGATAAATTTCCATATACAGTTCAGGTGGTTACCGAAATATTGAGTTCGAATGGTTCGACTAGTATGGCTTCGGCCTGTGGGTCAACTCTTTCTTTGATGGATGCGGGAGTTCCTATTACCGCACCCATCGCCGGAATCGCGATGGGACTTGTGATTGAGAGCAAAGATAAATTTGTAGTTTTAACCGATATAGTAGGGTTGGAGGACGGTCATGGAGATATGGATTTTAAAGTAGCCGGAAGTCGCGAAGGAATTACAGCACTACAACTCGACGTAAAAACTCTGAATTTAACATCCGAAATTCTAAAAAAGGCTTTGTCGGAAGCAAAGGTAGCCCGTTTGGCTATTCTTGATGTTATGAATAAAGCTTTAGACAAACCGAGATCGCTTGTATCTAAATATGCTCCAAAGATCAAAACTGTTAAAATAAACCCCGAAAAAATCGGCGAGCTTATCGGTCCGGGCGGTAAAACAATCAGAAAAATTATTGCAGATACAGGGTCACAAGTAGACGTTGATGAGGACGGAACAGTGTTTATATCAGGTACGACCGAGGATGGATTAGAAAAGGCTATCAAGCAAGTTGAGTTGATTACAAAAGACCCCCAAGCGGGTGAAATTTATGAAGGAGTGGTAAAAAGAGTCCAATCCTTTGGTGTTTTTGTAGAGATATTACCCAAGAAAGAAGGACTTGTACACGTATCGGACATGGCTGAGACTTTTGTTAAAGACCCCTCAGATATATTAAAAATCGGAGATAGCGTACAGGTACGTGTCAAAGGGATTGACGATTTGGGAAGACTTAATTTATCGATGGTACTAGATCCTTCATTTGACTCAAAGAAGGAAGAGAGAAATAAAGATAGGGGTCCAAGAAGGTTTGAAGGAAAAAGTAAATCTGACTTCAAAAGTGCCCAAAGATTCGGGGGTCCACATTTTCCCACAAGCAGATTTTTAGAACAAAGAGGTAGAAGAAAGTAAGTAAGTTATTACTTTTTAGAAATTTTCCCAAATAGGTTAAAATTGTGTTAAAGTAAGATATGGTGAGCGTTCCGGAACAGATAAAATTGCTTTCAGAGAATGTTGACTCCGCGAGTCTCCCTGACGCTTTAAAACAAAGGATTCTGACGAGACTTGATCAATTACTGGGATTGGCAGAATCTGCTTCCTTTTTGCCCGAATTTGATCGGATAAGAAAGTATATCGAGTGGGTATTAATCTTGCCTTGGACAAAAAGAACCCAAGACGTACTTGATCTTGATAGAGCCAAAGAAATATTGGATAAAAGCCACTACGGACTATCGGAGATCAAAGATAGAATTTTGGAGTACATCGCTGTTATGAAATTAAAGCAGGCAAAGGGTGAGGGAGAAGACATTATGAGAGCTCCTATTTTATGTTTTGTCGGCCTTGTTGGAACCGGTAAAACCACAATTGCCGCTTCAATTGCCAAAGCTATGGGAAGAAATTTCGCAAGAATCCCGTTTGGAGGCATGGGAGACCCACTTGATTTACGCGGTCAATCTCGGATGCACGCCGAGTCCGAACCGGGTAAAATTATAAAAGCACTTAGGCAAACTCAAAGTAAAAACCCGGTAATTCTATTGGATGAGATCGACAGAGTCACAGACGAAGGCCGCGCTTCTATTATGGGTGTATTGGTCGAGCTTTTGGATCCTGAACAGAACAAAGACTTTGTCGACCACTTTATCGATTTTCCGTTCGACTTATCCGAAGTATTATTTATAGCTACAGCCAATAATACTCACTACATTTCAACTGCGGTTTTGGACAGGTTAGAACCTATTCATATGCCTTCTTATTCTGACCAGGAAAAAATAACAATTGGTAAAAATTACATGCTTCCCGACATTATTAAACTTTCCGGAATAACTGCGGAATCTTTGCAGATGGACGACGAGGTTTGGGCTCATGTTGTAAGACCTTTGGGATTTGATTCGGGAATGAGAACTCTTGAGCGAACTATTGAAGGAATTGTACGCAAGGTTGCCCGCCAAGTTGTCGAAGGCAAGGGGAACTCTTTTAAAATCACGACCCAAAACGTTCGGGAATTTTTGCCCCACTAAATCCTTACTTATTTATGATTCAAAAGACAAAGCTTCTTGACGACTTAAGACAGAAGATGCAAAAAGACCTTGACTTACCACTACGTAAGGGGGCGACTAATTTGGTTTTTGGCGACGGCAACCCGGATTCGGCACTACTTTTTATAGGCGAAGGCCCGGGATTTTGGGAAGACAAAAAAGGAATTCCTTTTGTTGGAAACGCTGGAGCCCTTCTTAATCAACTTCTGTCTTCAATCAATATGGATAGGAGTAAAGTATATATTACAAACGTAGTTCATTTCCGTCCACCCGAAAATCGGGATCCCACGCCCGAGGAGTTACAGGCATTCAAGCCTTATCTTGATGGAATAATCGGGATTATCTCTCCAAAGGTGGTTGTGACTTTAGGCCGTTTCTCAATGGCAAAATTTTTACCTGGCGTTACAATAAGTAGAGTGCACGGAAAACCAAGTCAACTAAATCGGCAAGGAAACGAAATTTGGGTTATACCAATGTATCATCCAGCGGCGGGATTACGGAGTTCTGAAGTAAAAAGGCAATTATTTATGGATTTTAAGAAAATCCCCGAAATTTTAGATAGAATAAATAAAGAAGAAGTCGTTGAAGAAAAGATCAGTGCGGAGCAAATGAAGCTAGTATGAGTTTAAAATTTATTGCATTATCGGGAACAACCGAAGTAACAGAAAATATCTATATTTATGAATATGGAAACGACATGATTGTCGTTGATTGCGGTGTGGGATTTCCTGAAGCTGAGATGTACGGAGTGGATCTGGTTATACCGGATTTTACTTATATACTAGAAAATAAAGATAAGCTTCGTGCAATTTTGGTCACGCACGGCCACGAAGATCATATAGGAGCAATACCATTTCTTATTAAAGACGTCGATGTTCCTATATATGCAACCAATTTGGTGGCGGGTTTTATAGAAGAGAAACTTTTTGATTACGATATCAAAAATAAAAGGGTGAACGTATTTGATCCGGAAAAAGATAGTATTACCCTCGGTGTCTTTAAAATAATTCCTTTTAGAATTTCGCACTCCGTTCCTGATTCGGTAGGATTTGCAATTGATACTCCCATAGGAAGACTTTTCCATGTCCCCGATTATAAATTTGATTGGACACCGGTTGACGGAAAACCTTTCGATATTGCCAAAGCAGCCCAGCTTGCCTCAGGTGGAGCACTTTGTGTTGCCTCTGACTGTTTAGGAGCAACAACTCCGGGCTATACCGAAAGCGAATATACAATTGAGGCCAGAATCGAAAATCTGGCGGCAAAAGTTGAAGGACAGATATTTTTCACAACAATTTCCTCAAATATTTCGCGTATGCAGCAGGCGATAAATGTTGCAGCCAGACTTGGCCGCAAGGTCGCGTTTATCGGGAGATCGGTCGAGGGAAAGGCCGAAATTGCCAGGAATCTTGGCTATCTTAAATACCCATCACATATAGTTGTATCACGAAAACAAGCAGTAAAGCTTTTTAAAAATGAGATTATGTACATAATCTCGGGTTGTTACGGGCAACCCGGAAGTAATCTCTATAAAGTCGCAATGGGAGAGCACGATCGGCTTTCGGTGGGAGAAGGAGATTTGGTCATTTTCTCGGGCGATCCGGCGCCTCCTGGAACGAAAACCAACGTAGATTTTATCGTCGATAAGCTGATTGAATCAAATGTTAACGTCCACTACTACGATATGCAGGAAGACCTGCACGTCTCTGGTCACGGAAGTCAGGAAGATATAAAAACACTCTTTGCGCTTTTGAAACCCAAATATTTTATACCAATAGGAGGAACAGTGAGGCACATGCGGGCATATAAAGATCTGGCCGTCCACATGGGAGCAAATCCTAAAAATATATTTGAACTAAATCCCGGCGATATAGTCGAGTTCAAAGACGGAAAGGCATTTAAAGCAGGTAGTGTTCCAGCAAAAAATATTTTGGTAGATGGGCTCGGAATCGGAGACGTTGGTGAAATTGTACTTCGCGACAGACAGATTTTGGCAAAAGACGGAATCGCGATAGTAATGATCCAGATCGACAAGAATAAAAAAAGTTTGATTCAGGATCCTGAAGTAATCAGCCGGGGTTTTGTATTTCATAAAGGAGAAAAGGAATTTTTGGACGATACTGCCAGAAGACTTAAAAATATTCTATTGAAAAAGAAAGTAGACAAACGTTCCGCTTGGCATATTTCAATCGATTTCTTGGAACGATACTTCTTTGAAAAAACCGGCAGAAGACCGATGATCATGCCCGTAATTGTTGAAGTGTAGTTACTTCAAAGCTGTATAATCTAGCTTCAAAAGGATATAATAAACCCATATGGTAGAAACAATAGGTATGGTTCCCCCGCCGGAACTACCTCCCAAAATTGATTTTGATCGCAGATGGAAGAAAGAAGAATTTTTTAAGAATATACAAGGCGCATTAAAAGAAAAAGGATCAGGGCGTCTTGAGTTAACAGCGCCAGATCTTGAAACTATCATTCCGGAAATTGCGACAGAACTAATATCTGAAGAAAAAGGTAAAATTAATTCATTAAAAATTGAGATTGCGCCGAGCGACGAAAATCAGCAAATGCAAGGGCGAATAAACCTTGATGCAAACACTGATTTTGGACGTGTTGGCATACGTGTTGGCATAAATGTAATATTAGGAAATTCAACAGATAAAAAGGGAGTAATTTTACCAGTTCGTATTGAGGGGGAAGGAAAAGGAGGTGTGGCCTCTTTTTTTGGAGGTAGTGTTCAAAGTAAAGCTGAAAAAGCATTAAGCGGAGATAAAGTTGATACACAGTTAAAGAATTTCTTCATGCAAAATCTGGGAGAAGAATATAAAGATATGAAAATTGGTTTGGAATTTACACCCGAAAATACTCTCCGAGTAAGTTTTGCCAGAGAATCTTCTTCAACAGAAGGAACTCGCGCATCAACCGCCAATAAAGAAAGTCCTATATCTACACAAGTTGAACCGCC
>Ga0155716_112_pt1 | contig 14214 bp, 14 predicted proteins | sample RifCSPlowO2_01_FD_107373 | JGI IMG/M metagenome (GOLD analysis project Ga0155716, IMG submission 107373) | Candidatus Woesebacteria bacterium RIFCSPLOWO2_01_FULL_37_19 | reverse complement strand
AGAAACAAAACGAGGCCCCAAAAGCAGAGGGAGTAAATTTAAGACTGCAGCAAAAAAGATAGATAGACAAAAACTGTATAATCTCGCAGAAGCGGTAAAACTTGTCAAAGAGACATCTTTTACAAAGTTCGATTCTACGGTTGAGCTACACCTTGTCGTAAAAAAGGTTGGATTATCGGCAAACATTAATCTTCCCTATTTTTCGGGTAAGCAAAAAAGGGTCGAGGTCGCCGACGAAGATACAATTGAAAAATTAAAAAAACTGTCTGCGCAGGCAGGCGGAAAAATAGATTTTGACGTGCTTTTGGCCACAGCCGATATGATGCCCAAACTGGTCCCCTTTGCAAAACTATTGGGCCCGAAAGGTTTAATGCCAAATCCGAAAAACGGAACCCTTATTAAAACCCCCAAAGACGCCGATAAATTTTCGGGTAACACTCTTAATCTGAAAACCGAGAAAGGTCAACCTGTATTACATACATCCTTAGGAAAAGTCAGCCAAAAGGAAAAAGAGTTGGAAGAAAATACGAATGCGGTCTTGGAAGGGGTTGGAAGGAAGCAAGTCCTAAAAGCCTATCTGAAATCGACAATGTCTCCTTCAATCAAGCTCCAAATTTAAACCTACACAAGGGATAAACCCTTGAATATGTGAGGGTTTATCCCTAACATTAAAATATGCCAGGTAAAAACGTTGTTAAAGTTTATGTAGAAAACGGTTATTATCATATTTATAATCGAGGAGTAGAAAAAAGAACAATCTTTCTCGATCAAAAAGACTACTCTGTATTTCTTAGATTTCTAAAGGAGTATCTACTGCCACCTGACCATCCAAATCTACTGAAATTCAGACAACTCACACCCAAAAGACATCCAATAAACTGTTTTGGTGAAATTAGACTACTCGCGTATTGTCTAATGCAAAATCATTTTCATCTTTTTGTAAAGCTTATTAAAAAAGACGCACTGAAGAAATTTATGAAAGCACTTTTAACTAATTACTCGATGTATTTTAACCACCGCTACGACAGAGTAGGACCACTATATCAGGGAACGTATAAAGCAGCACTGGTTACATCTGAACCTTATTATTTGCATATTACACGCTATATTCATAAGAATCCTTACGAGTTGCTTTCAAGGGATAAACCCTTGCAAAGTTACCCATACTCAAGTTACAAATACTACCTTACCAATAATTCTCCTGATTGGCTTGATATATCTGAAATCCTTAAAATGTTCAGATCTGCGCGTAATCTTTTCCCAAAAGATATTCTCTCTTATCAAGCGTTTGTGGAAAGTTATAAAAAGAATGAAAAAGAGTTACTTGGAGATTTAGCCTTAGAATAGGATCGCATTAGGGATCAACCCTAGAACACCAAAAAAAATACGTGGTGTAAGAAGATTGATTTTGACTTAGGTTTGTCAAAAGTAAGGCCAAATCCCCCTACACCACAAATAATATTAAACCTACTTTCTACGCCTGGTATCTTCCCAAATCCAGTAAGTACTGATCACAATGATTACAATTGCTAACACGGCCAAAGCGTAAGACAATCCATAAATTATTTTTGCGCCGCGAGGCGACATTTCGTAAATAACAGTAACTTTATCGTTAGGACCGGGATGAATAAAGCGAATTACTACCCCGCTTTTTTGTGCGATGCATACTCCGTAGGGAAGAGTTATTTCTCGGAAGTGGTAAACCTCTCCATCATAGCCCTGAGGCCAGTCAACAGGATCCTCGATTTTTTCGCCGTCATAATAAGAGCCATTACACATTACCCCAAAATCTGGGTCAAACGTGCTATCTCCGCTATTCTCTCGACTACCCAACTGCAACTTACCGTCGACTCCCCAAAAATTGAATTCAACACTTGAACCAGTGCTTAGATTTAGGCTAACCACCCTACCTTCGTATTTAATCGAATCCGTAGAGCTAGGAATTATCCTAAGGCTCAAGTAAAGAATTCCTAATCCCAATAAAATAACAAAAACATATAATCGCCAGAAAGATCTTTTCGGAGAACCGTTATTTTCCATTTTTCCACTCCTAAGGTAGATTTAATTTTTTAGGTGCAAATTTTGTATAAGGCGCGTGTGCCTCAACAAATAAATCAGAAAATTTACTGATTCAAGCAAAATTATAGTATATCCCACCCTATAATGCAAACTTGATTCGCTTCCAAATTGTGTTATTATCTACATTGACAGAAAATTTTATGGAACAACACAAACAGCTTCCAAAAGAAGAAAGGTTCAGATTAGCAATGGCAGATATACTTGCAAATCTGGAGGAAATCAATACTCTAACACCTGATGAAAGAACTGAAAGATTAAATAATGCTTTAACCAGTCATGGAATAACATTCGGAGATTTGCCAGAAATTTTTGACCGTTTGAACTTAAGATATGGCGACGAAGTTCCAAGAATTCAATTTAAAGATTCGGAGTAACTTTTGCTTCTTCGATTGAAATCCTAAATGCTTCTTCAAATGCTTTTGAAAATTCATTTACATTTTTATATCTATTTTCAGGTTTAACATCCAATGCTTTTTCTAAGACCTTAAAAATTTCTTCACTAATACTATCTGGCTTTTCAGGTTTTAAACCCATACTAATTTCTTCTCTTGAGGCAAAATTACCTTTTAACAACCCATATGCTAAAAGTCCCAATGAATAAACTTGACTTTCGGGAGTTATATTTTTATTTCTTTCTATATCCGTTTGAATTTTTTGAACTTCAGGAGCAGAAACATCTTCAGCAAATCCCATTAAAGATCCTTCTTCGCTTTTCTGTAAATTAAGATCGCCCAAAACATAATCCCCATTTTCCCGGACCATAATATCTTTCGGATGTACGTCAGATAACATTATGCCGTTTTCATTAAGATATTTGATAGCATCAGATAATTGCGAAACCATATCCACTACTTCTCTAGTTTTTTCTTCTTCATTAAACTTTTCCATCTTGGAAAGTAAATTTTCCGGAAAGTACTCTCTGACAATAACTGGAACTTCAAAACTTTTCCCTGCGTGTAATACGTTACTGCCGTATAGCTTAGCAATGTTAGTGTGATTCAGTTTTTCTAAAATTACTGCCTCATTTTCAAAAGCACCCCTAAGAACTTCTTTACCATAATTCTGGCTAAGACTTATTAAAGGTAAAAAAAGTTTTACAGCAACTTTATTTTTTTCTCCGCCATAATCTATTTCTCCTAAATAAACTACACTCAAATCACCTTGACCCAATAATTTATCTTTATTGAAACTAATCAGAGTATTTCTTCCGTTTTCAGTTAAATTAAAAGAAGTACCTATAAATTTCAAAACCGTATTTTGACGGCCTTCCAATGGAGTTAAAATTGTTCCGATTCTTTCTTGGTTCATATCATTCATATTATTTCTAATTATACAATGAATTTTAAATTTAGAGGGAACCTGTACTATTTGAAAACTTTAGAAAATGAATCTTGCGACGTGTGATGCACATCAGACATTTTATAAAGTAAGCACAGATTCCCAAGTCCGTAAGTGGATAAATTAAGGCGTTTTTGGCAGTTCAATGCTAGCTATATTGAAAAAAGGCCCGTACTTGGACTCGATCATTAACCACCTTTCCCAACCTTGTCCGGCCGTTAGCAATGAAGAGTCGGGCTTTTTATCGCGGCCGATCACGGTAGAGAACCACCAGGCGCAGGTCCAGACGAGTTTTTTGGGATTTATGAAAGTCCCATCGCCAAATGGAATTTTCCCATCACCAGGATTGGTTGTTAAAGGCGCTTCAGCAGCCATGTAATACATATTTGGACCTGAAGCAACTACAAAAGCTACAATTGCGCGGCCAGTGCTGACTGAACCTTTGATGCAAATCGAGCCACTTGAGACACAATCCCCCTTAGTGTTCAATCTATTGTGATCGTCTGCTCTGGTTTTTATTCCTTCAATTAGTCTCAAGCTTTCATCGTGATCGACAGACCACCAACTATTGTCGTAGGGATTGTCTGTGATAGGAAAGGATGTCGTTACAGGATTATTGGACCTAAACGAAATAGTATCAGACGACACAACAGCGACCTTCGCAAGTGTCCACACACCAGCGCTTGCCAAAAATAAGCCACCTACTATTACTTCATCTCCAGGAACACCGTTAGCCAAAGTAAGAGGCATCACCGCCATCCATTGAACTTTGTCGAATTCTCCATCAGGCATACAAAATCTTGCTTCAGCTTTCATCCCATCGACTTCGACGGGGACAATTTTTGCCGGTTCTTGTCCATCGCAATTTGCGAGGGCAATCACACGACCCCCATCTATAACTGCAACGTCTACGTCGGAAATTGCTTGCTCCGACGCAGGAGGAAGAGGCAAAAGAGTTATTTCAGGCTGTGATTGCACAAACACCTCTTGAGGAACCGTATTGTCATACGATTCGGAGGGCACGGAAGTAGGGTCTTCTGAGAAAACTTCCTTACTTGAATCGGAAACCGATGATCCCTGAATAAAACTAAGGCTTCCTGATCCTGTTAAAGCCCAGGTGCCTCCGCAACCATCGGAAAATTCTTCATAATACTTAGGCGATATGGATTCTCCATTCTGAAGGGTAACATCCATACCCGTACCATCTGAAAACTCATCACCGAGAGTTGGCTTACAAGTATTAGTTGATGAGGCACCGTTTGGTGCGCAGGCAGACAGGATTAGACCTACTAAGACGATCAAAGAGAGAAAAACGAACAGCTTGGTCTTCATGAGGAACCTCCATTTTGAAGATAAATCGGATAGGGTTTAATAAAGTGAAAACAAAACTCACTTACGGATATTAAGGTGCTAACAGGATCGAGTGAACCTCGCTATCGATTTGAGATTTACCCGTACCCTGAAATAACCAAAAAATCTCCTAAAAAGGACAGACGGAGATTTATTAAGGCCGTATTATACAATACTATAAGCTATTTTGTCAAGACTCAAATGAAGCTAAATGGGGATTTCTCTTGATAAAGGATATACCGGTCCACCCGAACCCGACGAAACTAAAAATATAACAACAACTGCAATTATCAGGTAAAGTATAAGCCAAAAAAGAGTAAGTACAGCACATGCAACTCCCCATCCAATTCCGTAGCGCAATGAAATAATCAAAGCCGGAACAACTAAGGCTGCGATATAAATCGCAAAAGAAATTGCCGCGATCATTAAAACAAAGACCGCCTGATATTGATAATCGATAAATCCGCTACGGCCGATAAAACTGGAGAGCACAAATACTGCAAGCGAATACCCGGCAACGAGAATTGAAGCCAAAAAACTTGAGCCTACAACTGCAAGTATCGGATTTTTCAGCTCGCTTTTAGATTGCTTTGTATCAACAGGACTTTTTATCTGACTTAGCTTTTTATAGACAAATCTCGTAACAAGAAAAACGAGTGAAAATACAATAATCAATATCAATCCAACCGTGAAAAATTCCTTTGCATAGAGACTCAATCTCGAAGCTGCGTAGGAGCCGGTAACGCTGTAAGATTCAAGGGGAGCCAGATTTGATGCGGTTTTGACTATCGATCCCTGACCTATTTGGGAAACATACGTATCGAGAGCCGGGCTTGCTTCAGCCCCACCTACTCCAAGAGTTCCTATTGCCTTCGTTGTTGATTCCTGCATGCGATATTCCACTTCGCCTTTGGCACCTTTAAGAAAAAGGTCCGAATCCGTACTAATTCCTACGGAAAGGTTACGGATATCATCCTCCGCTTTGAGAGTTTCAATCGTATAATTATATGCTCCGAAGGTGTTTTTCTTCGCATAACCAAAAGTTCTGAAATAAACGAAAAACGCTCCGGTTTTATTTGGAGCCACACTCGTAGGTAGAGTTATCCTTAAGGTATCAATGTCGACCTCACCTTTAGCTTTTTGGTATCTCGAGTTACCGTAATAATCGTAATAATAGTTAGGTTCCTGATATTCCAAACATCTAGATGTATCCACACCATTCCCGACTCTAGGTTCATAAAGCGGAGTCGGATACCTAATACAAGTTTTTTCCTTTATGATTTGATAGACGCTTACTTCTTTCGGCTCAACTTTCGGAATTCTTAATCTAATCTCATTTAAGTTACTTTCACTTTTATTCGTAAAAATAATTTTTACGCTAACCACTGCCTCACCATTACCTCTAAAAACCACACTATATTTATGATCCTGGCCCAAAAAACCCGGTTCTTGGTCGGGATAAGGAAGAAAGTCGGGTGCGATCTGGATACTACTTGAGCCACCCGATGAACCCGAGCTTTCCTGAGCAAGTACAAATCGCGACGTAAACACAAAGGCAAGAGAAAATATAGTCAAAAAAAGTATTCTTTTCACTAATAACATTTTGTCATAAATTCGCTCGTTGTCAATTTGGTATTGACTAAAAAGATGCTCTATTATAAACTTCTACTCGTCCGAAGACAGCACGCGGAATTAAGGTAAAAGACAAGAGATAAAAGTAAAATCTTTACCATTCGCCTTTCATCTATTTCTCATAAGTCGTGCCGAGGCAAGAAAATATTTATTAGACGCTTCGGGCGTCTTTTTTGATGCAATGAAAAAAGTAGAAAAATCTCTATTTGTCCAAAATCTAACCGAGGAGCTGAAAAGCGCTTCGTCAGTTGTATTGATCAACTATTCGGGTCTCACTGTAAAAATGCAGCAGGATCTCAAAAAAAGATTGAGGCAGGTCGAAGCTGACATGGAAGTTGTAAAAAATAATCTCTTTAAGCTCGCCGGAAAAGAGGCACGAATTGACGAAAATATTCTAACCGATACTGTTTTAACCGGTCCAATAGCTTTAATAATAACCGAGAAAGATCCTATTGCTCCTTTGCAGGTACTGGGTAAGTTTGTCAAAGAACATGAAATTCTTGAGTTTAAGGTCGGAATCGTCGAAGGAATTTTCCAAGACAAGGAATCTCTAACTAGACTCACCAATTTACCTTCAAAGGAAAACTTACAGGCACAAATAATTGGTAGTTTATCAGGACCGTTGTACGGAATTGTTGGAGTTTTACAAGGAAATTTACAGAAGCTTGTTTATATTTTACAAGAGGTTAGTCAAAAACAAGGGAGTCCTAGTTAGATAGGTTTCACCATCTAACGGGACCCCATGAGATGCGTAATACGCTATCTCATCGGGGGAGGTGACTAATTATGTCAGATACTAAAGAAGGAAAAAATGAAACAAAACTTTCCAAGAAAGTGGAAAGCTTGGTTGATGAAATTGCAAAACTTTCTGTTCTTGAACTGAGTGATCTGGTCGGCGCATTGCAAGATAAACTAGGCGTTAGTGCGATGGCACCTGTTGCGGTAGCAGCAGCGCCTGTGGCTGGACAACCGGCCGAAGGCGGAGCGGAGGCGGCAGCGAGTGGGGCAGCTACACAAACTGTTGTAATGACAGGAGCAGGAGGAAATAAGATTTCAGTCATAAAAGCATTAAGAGAAATAAACCAAAATTGGGGTCTCAAGGAAGCAAAAGACATGACCGAAGCAACTCCTGTTGAAATATTAAAAGACGTAAAAGCAGAAGAAGCAAAAGAAGCAGCCGAGAAACTCAAAGCAGCAGGCGCGACAGTCGAACTTAAGTAAGAAACTGAGATCGAAAATCCTCGTCCATAATTCTAATTAACAGATTAGTGATTGGGAGACCTACTGCCCTGTACCTGTCAATTTTGTTTTCTTTTGCACTAACATCTAAAAAAATAAGTTCGATCAAACTTTCTTTTACCACTTCTTTAGGATCTTTGTCTTGAATTATACATCTATCAAATAAATTTGACGGATATCTTATTGCAATAAATCTTTTGTTTGTGGGTGTATAACTTTCAACTTTAGGAGTATAAAAAAACATACCCGCTTTATAGTTAAAATTCTCACTTCCACTTCTATCTAACAACAAAAATAAATCATTTTGGCTAATAGTAGTTTCTAATATTGTCGCAACCGTCCGTCCGTTAGGGAAGGAATCATATTTAACGGCTCCAAAATCATCTACAAAACCCTGAGGCACTTTAACTTGACCTTTATGAGATTTTAATTCATCGAGAACTTGTAAAACTAAAGAATTAATTCTAACAGCAATATCACGGCGATTTTCTTGAGTTTCAACAATAGGCCTTCTTGCGGGATCTTGTGAAGTACCTTTCTCTGTCATTATAGGGTATTTTAGTATTTATTAATAAATCGGTCAACCATCCGTTAACACTTGCAGGTTCCGAACCTGTCATTTATAATAATTTAACTTGCCAAGTAAATATTATCAGAGAAATTTCACGTCTGGTTATTACTACCATATTTATAATCGTGGTAGCAGAAAACAAAATATCTTTCTCGACAAAGCAGATTACAAAAGCTTCAAAGATATAATTTCCTACTATTTCAGATTCCCTAACGGAATACCACCCTCAAGATTTACTAATTTCAATCAAGAAATTACCGAAGAAATGTTACAGGTTCGGAACCTGTTAAAAGTTAATAGTTCCTTTAGGATCACAGCTTTTTGTCTTTTGCCTAATCATTTCCATCTTCTGGTAAAGCAAGTTGATAAAAGTTTAAAAGAAAACAGTATTACAAATTTCATGCGAAGGTTAAGCATTACCTATTCTATGTATTACAAGGATAAATATGATCATTCTGGAACGTTATTTGAAGGCAAATATAAAAATGTAATAGTGACTAACGATCGCCAACTACTGTACTTAACAAAATATATCCATAGAAATCCTCTTGAATTACTTAATTCAAACGTAAAACTAAGTAATTATATTCACTCAAGCTATCCTTCGTATATCAGTCGATTAAAATACGATTGGATTAATTTTGGAGATATATTAAAATTTTACTCTAAAACTAGCCCCAGGTTAACTTACAAAGCATTTGTTGAAGAAAAAGCAGACATACCTGACTCTATCTCAAATTTATTATTAGAATAACTCTTAGGTTGACAGGTTCGGAACCTGTATGTGTAATCTTTTTTCTAGAGAATCTAATGCCTCGTCCACTATGCGTTTCTTTTCTTTATCACTTGCGTCTTTTTTTCTTCTTCTATCAAGCTCTTCTTTAAAAGGAACTACAACTTTGTCCATAAAGCTCATATCTAATGCTTTTGCTTTTCTAAAATCGGCAAACCCTAGTCTTGTAAGATCGCATATGGTATATAAATCCGGTCCTGATAAAAACAAAATTGGCCAAAGCTCTGTTCCTTCAAGCTTTTTTGCAATTAACTCGCCCTCCAAATAGGACAGCTCACCGGTGTGGGCAACATTTGAAGAATACTCCTCTAAATCGGCACTTCTTCCCCAAACGCTTAAGGTATTAGCAAAAGTACCTTCCAAAGTTGTATCTTTTGCATCCCTAACAAAATCAGTGACATTTTTACCTGCAAGCTTGGCTCTTGCTTCAATTCCTGCAATAAATCCTTCCCTAAATGAAGCTCCCTGGCTTCTTTTTTTAACTATCGCATATATATATGGCATTGCTTCCCATTTTTGGCTTCCGAAAACTTCGGTTGCCCGTCCTGCAACATATTCTTCTGCTGCTGCCATCAATGCTGAGTATCTTCCCGCGTATTTTTCGTATAACCTTAAATTCCCCTCAAAAACATTTCTCCGATTCTCAATTCTTAGTGCATGAACACCCTCCATTGAAGCCCCTTTTACGGCTGAAGCCGGAGTCCTATTAAATTTATCCCCAATTAAAACTTTGTCTCCCATTTCTTTGCTTGGCCTTACATCCATCCTTGTTCTTCCTTCTTCAAGAATATATCCCCAATTTGAGCGGCCACTTTGTTCAAATAACATTCCTGTTAGTCGCACTTGTTGCTCGGCATTAACTCTCAAGTCTTCATCTTTCTCTGGTTTTATTTGTTTCAATTTTTCTTCTGCGTAATCTTCAAGCTCATCTGTTACAGATCTGAAATGTAATTCACCGAAGGGATCAATATGCATACCCATTCCGTAAATAAACCTGTCAATACGCTGGAGTGTCTTTGATGCATTATCGGGAGCAAACCTGTCCTCTTTAGCTAATCCTTTAACTCCCGGAGTAAGCAGCTTAAGTATTTCCAAATCTGTATCCGACTTAGTTTCTTGATTTGTAATAATGGCACCGTACTCGTACCTTTCTACAGTCTGCAAATTAATGTAGCGGCGGTATAAATCGGTAACTATTAACTTAGCTTCTCTTAAATCCGGATCTTTTTCCTCCTCAACAATTTTGTGTGCAAGTAATTTTAAATCTTTTTTAAATCCCCGAAGCCCAATTAGCTCTTCCAAAAGTTTTTCCGTATTTCTAGCTTCTACCACCCTTTTCGGGTTTGGGACATTTTCAACATTCCCATCCCCATCTAAAAATTCTTTTTTAAATTCTTCAATAAAAACCTCTCTTGCTCTAATTTCAGTCGGAGGATCTACCTCAGGATATGTTGAACGTTTTTTAACTTCTTTTGAAACTAATTTAATCTGCCTCAATTTTTCATAAAGCGGCTCTTCAAAATTATAAATTTCTTTCTTTTGTCCCTCAGCCAATGGAATTTCAGCAGGCAACTCAATCTTCTCAAAAAAAGTAGATCCTCTTTCGGGATATGGGTATGTTGTTGTAAGCTCGCTCATTTGTATTAAATACTGCTTAAATACTTTAGAATTTCTTTCTCAACATTTATCCCGGTGTCTTTTTTGATACTGTCCCAGCGGGGGGCGGAATTAACTTCCAAAATGTATTTTTTACCCGTCGCATCATCGGTAATAATATCCACTCCGCCAATGTCAATTCCTAACGCATTTGCCGCACTTACTGCCAGCTCCGCATCAGCTTTGGGTATCGGGTTAAGTGCGGATTTTACCCCTTCCTGATACTCACCCGCCACTTTCTCCTGGAATCGTTTTCTCCAGCGTGTCGGCCTTGTTATTGCAGCAATTGCGCGTCCCCCAATCACAAACACCCGATTTCGTTGCGACGCTTTTACAAATTCCTGAGCGATAAATCGAACGTTAGTTGTTTTCTCCAAAGGAGTGAATTCTTCAACCATTTTATTCAACTCCTCGCTATTTGTCGGAGACCAGACTCCATGTCCTTGCTTACCCGTCGTACTTTTAATGACAAAAGGAAAACCGAATAGTTTCGGAGCGGCGAGAGCTATCATTTTCATTCTGCCGAAATAAGTCTTGGGCAAAGGAAGGTGTGCATCGGCGAGCATTTTAGCCTCAATTGACTTTGGAAGCGGAACTCTGATTATTCCGTCGCGCTCATGACGTCCTCCCCGCTCTAAAAGAGCGGGGTTTCCTTTTAAAGAGGACGACATATCAGCGTTCAATTCATCCCCACCATAAATGGTGGGGTTTTCTTGAATGCTGTTATAAATTTGGTCGACTATTCTTATCCCTTTTTGGCGCAAATAATAAACGAGGATAGCTGCGTCTTCATAACGCTTGCCTATAAGTCTTAAGTATACGATATCGTAACCGGCCGCGTCAGAACCTTTAAACATAATTCTCGTCTCCCCTTCTCCTGTCTTAAATTCCAGATCCGAAAAGGAAACACAGTCTACTAAAAGTCCCATCTCACCGGCGGCTTCAACAAACGGCCCGAGATGTTTAGTCCCTCCTCCAACTACAATTAATATTTTTTTATTCACGATAATTTACGTCTCCCCCTCTTTCACTCTGAATCATTCGGACTTACCAAAAAACCCTGCAAATCGTTTCTGCCTATCAAAAGTTGTGTCGTCATCCTCGATCTGTCGGCAACAGACGCGCTTGTCTTAATCTTTCTTCCGGCAATTTTTAGGTTTAGCCCGATAACGGGTCTTCTTTGTCTACCGTGCGCCGAGCGGTAAGCGTAGCGTTTCTTCCATAAAATATTTTCTTCGCTCAAAAGTCCAAGTCGTTCTGCCAAACCCCTATCGATCGAGCTTCGAAGTGCTCCCGTATCAATCCTCGCGCTTATTTGTACGGCCTTTTTACCGGAAACATATACTTTCACTCTTTCCGTAGACTTTAACGTCTTAATCCCCTCTTCGACCTTAACTCTGTCTGCAAACCGCTCTGCAAAAAGTATTTTTGCAATTTTAACTCCGTGTTCGGCATCTTTGACTTCCAAGTCACGAATTCGCTCCAAGCGTTTCCTCAATCCGGCCGAATTGGCAAGTTGGATTGATAGACCGGGTTGAAAATTAAGTTCGAGTATCATCGGACCCTTTTCCGGGTGTAGTACAATATCGGCACCGAAATAACCAAGTCCGGTCGGCTCCTGACAACTAACCGCGGTTTCTAATATCTTTGTCCAAGTTGGAATTCTGATTCCATGAAGTTTTCTTTTTGTACCGGGTTTATAGCGGATATAATTCCCATGCCAAAAAGCTTTAGTTGTTATTCCTGTAGCCAAATCGATTCCGACTGCTATGGCCCCCTGATGTAAATTGGCTCTACCAGCGGATTCTTTCGTGGGAAGCCTGAGCATCGCCATAACCGGAACTTTATTAAAAACTATTACTCGTATATCCGGAGTCCCTCGATAAGCGTATTTGCGAAATGCTTTGTGACGCCCCACATATTCTTCGATATAAGCTACGTCGGGCGTGTTATTAATACTAAATGCACCTTCCAAAATATCCAGTATATGGAGCTTGAGATCGTCTGAGCTTACCCTGGTTTTCTGAGTGGTAATCCAGGATGACTCCAGTTTTTTACCCCGCTCATCTTCGGCTCTCTTTTTGACGACAATTATTCCCTCGCCTCCCAAACCCTTATTTGGCTTTAGTGCAAACGACGCCGGCAATTTTTTCCAATCAAAACTAATGAGTTTGGCAGGGTTTATAAACTTAGCATAAATTTCGGGGACGGGAATTTCAGCTTTTTTCAAAGCTCTTTTAGTCGCCAGTTTGGAATTGGCAATCTTTTTACCCAATGATTTATTGTATCGATAAGAAAACAGATTTCCTCTTGCGTTAAGACCAAGTACCTCAGAAGTATTCATAATTTAGTCCGACATCAACTTTCTGAATCGCCACAACTCCATGAATCGCAAACCCACATACCTCCCAAGCATTAAATCAACAAACGCGACGCCCAAAATATAAATTTCCGGATTTAGAAGTACAAATTGCTGGACCGCTTTAAGAGTCAAAAAGACGTAGGAAAAAAGCGCAAGTATTAGTGTTTCTGTCGTCAAATTGATTGCAACTTTGGCACTTTTCCCGAGCTGAACACGGCTAAAGTCCTCAGCCAATAAAACTAAAATCAGTACAGGAAATATTGATACGTTTGTAAGTCCGGCAATCTTCAAATAAGGGGCGGTAAATAAAACAGCTAAAATTCCCAAGACGACGAAGTGAAGTATAAGAGCCATCCTCGGCAAATACTGAAGCTTTATTTTATATCTCCTCATCGAAATCCTGCTTGCGGTCGATACAAATACAATTACCAAAAATAGACCGATTCCTATAAGCGGACCGGTTGCAACAAATGTAACTGCCAATGCGGCCGGAAGAAATATTCCAAAGCCCCGCAAACCGATTAAATGCCTGGCTGCGGCGATCAAGGCCGCGACTCCGGGCAAAAGCAGCAAAAGTATCAAGGTATTTACAGGAACTCCGGCCGCCACAGCCGTTCTTATTGCATGTTTGACAGGATTAAACGGCAATGCATTTCCCACTATTTGGCTATCTAAAATCCTTTTTAACGGTTCTACCGACTCAACACTGCTTTCGGTTAAATCCGGCTTTGGGGTCGGTTTTAATACTTCATTGACAACCTCTGTCGAAGAAGCCGTTGCACCTTGAATATCGGAGCTTTCAGTTGCCACGTTCTGCCCACGAACCGTTTGGGCACTAAATAAAAATAAAAAACACAAAACTAAAAAGAGTCTTTTCATATCAGAATTATATCTTAATTATACTCTCAATTTAGCTTGCAAGAAGTATTAAACGATTAATTGGGGCACGCCGATGAAGCCATAGCAACCGTATGTGCCCGCAATACTCCCGCAACGTCAGCGGAAAAAACAACGATTGGTTCGGAAGGCGGAATCAAATCTCCTATTTTATCGGGGGTGGTTGGAATCACTTTGACTACCTGGTTATAATCCAACTGGGTAGCCGACGCCAACTCCTGGTCTGTACACGAGATAATAACTTCGTCAATAGTTAAAGGCAATTCAATTGTATTTCCACTATTAACAAAGGTTATC
>Ga0155716_168_pt2 | contig 14701 bp, 12 predicted proteins | sample RifCSPlowO2_01_FD_107373 | JGI IMG/M metagenome (GOLD analysis project Ga0155716, IMG submission 107373) | Candidatus Woesebacteria bacterium RIFCSPLOWO2_01_FULL_37_19 | reverse complement strand
TAAGGGTTTGGCTTGATCAAAATTCCATTATTAACGCTTGGGTCGACCAATCCGCAACTCAGTATCAATACACAACAAATGTATCTTCGGGAAGCCACGAAGTTAAAGTTGAATACTATGAAAAAGGAGGCGATGCTATCGCAATAGTAGATTGGGTAAACAATAATACTAATACCCCCCCTTCGCCTCAGATTTCATCACCGAATTCTACGCTAAAATGGAAAGTCGGAGATGTCATAAACTTCGTAGGATCCGCATCCGACTTGGAAGACGGGACATTACCCGCTTCCTCACTAAATTGGGAGCTAATTATGCAACATTGTCCATCAAATTGTCACTCACATGTAATCCAAACTTTCACTGGGGTTGATTCCGGAAGTTTCAGCGCACCGGACCATGAATACCCCTCGTATTTGGAACTCAAGCTTACTGCAAGAGATTCGGGTAACTTGGAAACGGGCGTAAGCATAAACCTCGATCCGCAAACAATTGATCTAACGTTTCAATCCAATCCTATCGGCGGATTGCAATTAGTTGTCGGAAGCGTAAGCCAGTCCTCGCCTTTTACGCATACTGTAATCGTCGGATCAACCAATTCTATAAGTGCTCCTTCTCCCCAGAGTCTCAATGGGAAAAATTATGAATTTGTTTCTTGGTCAGACGGCGGCGCAATTTCTCATAACATTACCGCTCCAAGCACAAATATTTCATATACAGCCAACTATCAAGAAATACCTCCCTCAGCCGGTGACGGACTTAAAGGAGAATATTACGATAGAAAAGATCTGACACAGCTAAAGGTTACGCGAGTAGATCCTACCATTAACTTTCTCTGGGAATGGGGTTCGCCGGATCCTTCAATCGGCAGTGATTCTTTTTCTGTCCGCTGGAGTGGATTCGTTAAACCCACGTTTAGCGAAACTTACACTTTCTATACTACTACCGACGACGGAGTAAGATTGTGGATTAATAACGCTCTTATAATTGATAAATGGGTTAATCAGCCGCCAACCGAGTGGAGTGGTAACATAGCTCTTACCGCAGGACAAAAATATGTGATAAAGATGGAATATTACGAAAACACCCGTCAGGCAACTGCATTACTTAAATGGAGCTCGGGATCGACTCCGAAACAAATAATTTCTCAAAGTCAGTTATATTCCCAGTAGTGTTAATTTTTAAAAAGTATCTGTTGATAGATTTTACTTTTAATTTTCTTTAAAGCCTGTTTTTCAATTTGTCGAATCCTTCCTTCAGTTAATTTATAACCCTCCCCTATTTTTTGAAGAGTCGTAGTTTTAAGTCTACGCGTTAGAACTTCCTTTTCTTTTGAAGTAAGTTGAGGAAGACGACGAATGTGGGCAGCAAAATATCGCACAGTTCTATTTGCCCTCATATCAATATGTTTATCTAAGATTTCTCTGACGTCCGCCCGTCGAAATGCTCGGAATCGTTTTCGGCTTTTTGTTTAGTTTTATAAATATATAACCTTTCTAAATTTATTATTAGCCAATGTCAATTTCTCAATGTTTCCGCTAAATAAAAATTAAATCTTTACGCTATTCTACACCATAATAAGATTCACTTTCAAAACGGCTGCTAATCACCTACCTCACCTTAAAACAGAAATAGCTTAAAGTTTACTTGGATTAATACGCAATATTTTATCGTCTCCAGGTTTCGGATCTCCTCGTCCGTCGCGATTGCTGGTTGAAATATATAGCATGTTGTCGGGTCCTAATATAACCTCCCTTATCCTACCGTACTCTCCCTTGAAATGAGTCTTAAGGCTAGCTGAATTTCCGACTACGTTGACTTCATATAGAGCTTCCCCACGCAGACCTGCAAAGTAAAACCTACTACTTAGGCCTGTCTGCGTAGGCAGGCTAGCTAACCCCGACGGCGCCCAAGTATCCGACCGACCGGACTCTAGATTGGGAGTAACCATTCCTTCTCTACCTTCTTTGCCTCGAATTTCCGGCCAGCCGTAATTTTTACCGATATCAATTCTATTAAATTCATCATTTCCTGTTTCGGCTCCAGATGGACCGTGCTCAGTTTCCCATAAACTCCCATCTTTATCCCAAATAATTCCTTGCGGATTACGATGTCCAAACGAATATGTTCTGTTTCCGTATGGATTTCCAAAAGCTGGATTTCCATCTGAGTCAACACGCAATATTTTACCTGATAATGAATTTTTGTCCTGTGCTGATGAGGGGTTTTGCGCATCACCCGTTGTAATATAAAGCATTTTATCAGGCCCGAATTTTATTCTCCCACCGTTATGATTTGCTGCTCCCGGAATACCATCGACCATAATTCTTTCTTCTGTTAACTGACCATTTTTGTAAACCATTCGTACTACACGATTTAACGTATTACCACCGGATTCGGAATACGTATAGTAAAAATAAACGAAATTATTTGTTAAAAAATCAGGATGCAATGCTATTCCCAGTAACCCTCCTTCGCCGATTTCTCGGACGTTACTTATTTCCGCAACGGGTTTTTCTTGCAGATGCCCGTTAGTATCGACTAAACGAACCGACCCCTGCCTTTCAGTAACCAAAAGGCCACCTCCCGGTAAAAACGCAATAGCCCATGGAGTATCTAACCCTGTTGCAACAATTGAAACCGTCGGTATATCTACGTCTGAAGGAGCCGAATTAGCGTTGCCTTGGGGTTTTATAGGGAGCTCGGTAACCGATTCTATATCTTTATTAATATTTGTACCGCTTCGTCTTGTCCAAACTAAAATAAAAAGGGCTCCGATAACCAAAATAATAATCAGAATAACTGGTAATACAAATCCCCTTCTCATTACACCCATTGTACCATCTTACCCGCAGTCATCCGAAGTTACTTACAAAGTATCAAATTTTTCAATAATACTTTAACGTTATATTTCATCTATTCTTGAGGCAAGAATAAAATCATTTTTGTGAAGCCCGTTAATTTTGTGGGTCCATAAATCAATCCGAACTTTGTTGTAGTCAAAAAGGGTAATATTTGGGTGATGTCCTAACTCTTCAGCCAAGTCTGCAATTTGATTAACAAAACTGATTGCGGATTTAAAATCTTTAAATTTAAATTCCTTGTGCATCTTCGTCTCCTTATCGTGTAAAAGCCAATCGTCAACTTGACTTACAAATTCGTATAGAAGTTTCCCTTTCAATATTGGTGCACCAACTTTACAAGGCACACATTTTTGATTTTTCAAATCCATAAATATAATTTAAATGATTAGACGATTAAAGTCACCACTTACTTTACAAGTATTTATTGTAAAATTCTATCGTTTTTTCCATTGCCCGAGTAAAGGTACTACCGGTCATATTGTGACCACCAGACGGGTACTCATTTAATTCATGAATGATACTAGTTTTATCTAATAAGTCGCTTAAATTTCTGCTGTATTCAATGCTAACTACATTATCGTCCAACGCATGATGAATTTGAACCGATCCCTTAATATCTGATAAATAGTTTGTTGCAGGAACCAGTTTCCAAAACCAATTATTTGCATCGAAATTTCCGTATGTCTCGCGCAATTCCCGCCTTTTTCTGGCCCTTTCTGAATTAGCTGGGGGTGGTCTGTAACTATTATCTTCAATCATATACTGCGTAAGGTCGGTATATGTATAACCAGCCCCTGCCCAAATCACAACAGCAGGGATATCATTTTTCACTCCCAAGCTTCTAAAAACTACATTGCCCGCCATGCTATGTCCCCACAAGCCGATTTTTTCTGGATTTACAAAATCCAATTCCTGCAAAGCAGAATACGCGTTGAGAATATCAATAACATAATCCGACGAATAGTAAGCTCCGCCTGCTTCCCCCTCTGACTTTCCATGTCCTCGTAAATCTGTTTTAAAAACTACAAAACCGTTCTTAGCCAAATAGTCAACATACGAAGCGTAATTTTGAGTAGTCCGATAATTTTTCGGTGGAATGTATCCATGAACAAAGATAATAGCGGGGAAACCACCCACCGGCATTTGACCCTTGGGTTTTGTCAGTAACCCGTATATTTTCAAACCATCTGAATTGTAGCTCGTAATAAAACTCGTATAATTTTGGTTTTCAGATACTTTTTCAGGATCACTCAAGGTGCCTTCATAAGCTCTTTCACGCAAATAAGGAATGGTAAGTTCCTGAAAAGGAAATGGGGTCGGAGTAATATTTGTGACCAAAGTTTGTATTGTTTTTAGTGACTGACTAACTAGATTATCGCTTTCAACTTTTCTCCCTAATAATTTATTCGCAGTAACTAAAATTACTGCAAAAATAGTAATTAATATTAATATCTTTAACTTCTTGTTTATCATAATAACTACTACAATTTCTTTAAAGCTTCGGAGGCTGGGGAATAATTATTGTTGTAGTAAAGCGCTTTTTCAAATTCACTCTTTGCAGCTTCATTTTTCCCTTGAAGCAAGAACATTTCTCCACGAATTTGGTAAAGCTCCGAATAAGCACGATTACCGTTAGTTAAAACTTTATCAATAATCTGATTAACCCTCTCGTAATTCTCAAGCTTATAATATGCTTGAATAGGTTCAATTTGATACCAAAGCATCCTCTTAGGCAAACGCTTCTCCACTTTTTCAAAACTTTCAACCGATTTCTGATAGTTACCCAAATGATAATATGATGTGCTCATATTAAAAACCGGATATGCATTTGTGGCGTCGAGTTCCGATTCTTTTTGGGCTCGTATCAAAGCATTATTCCACACCTTCCCCTCGTCCAGTTCTTCCCCCAATATAGTTTCTACTAATTCCTTCTGTTCGCCGGTGTAAACGATAACATATGCGTAATTAAAAGGTTGCCACATTGATAAAAAGTCATAGTATGATATTTTTCTGTTTGGTCCTTCATATGAATCGTCCTGAATAATATACTGTTTTTCTTCATCAAATCCCCTGACTATCCGAAAATGCCCGATGTCTTCATTAATATGAAGCCAGGTTTTGACGACAACCGGAATTCCATTTGCGGTAAACTTTTTAAGTAACTCAATATCGCCATTTACGCGCCCGATAGCCTCGGAACCGTATTTTTTCGCCCATTCGACAAATTCATAAGTGAAAATTGTTTTATCGTCATTATCCCCGCTCGAAATCTGATATGGCCTCATTTGCTCTCCCAATTCTTTTTGTGAAACATCTCTCCCGTAAAAAGACAAAATCATGCTAAGGGTTGCAGGGCCACAGTTATTGAATGTCTGATACGTATGCTTTGGATTAGATACAAGTGTGTAAGTTCCAGGATCTTTTATCTGAATATCGGATTGCAATTTACCATTATTTTCTACCCCACTGTCTTTTGACTGTTCCTCTGCCCTTTGAACAAATTTTGTTTCTAGTGGTGGTTTTTTTTGACTCTGTAAGAATAGTATCCCAATCGCAACAATAATAAATAATGCTGTTATTAATAATACAAAGTTCTTTTTTTTCATGGCTATTTCTTAATTATTTTACCTTTATTTAGTACTTGCAAATGATAGTAATATGCTACAATAAAATTATGGCAAAGGATTATGATGCGTTCTTTTCCTCAATGGCCGCAATTTTTGTTTTGTTTACAGCCATGATCTCCCCAACTGTAGCAGTTATAATAGCACTCCTTGCACTTGTGGGATTTTCGACATATAAATTATCTTTCAACAAAGATAAAGGTTGGACAAAAAGTGTCGCAACCGGAATTATCGCATCAGTCATAATTATACTTGACTTTACGGCAATTCACGACATTTTAAAAGGCAGCCAAAACACATATGTCTGGGAATACCTTACTCTCATTTTAAGCGTACTACTTATCGCACTATTCATTCCGGTTTTGCGTAAAGCAAAATAAATTACTCCAAAAATCTCATGTTTCAAGGATAGCAGTTCGGCCAAATTCCTTTCTTGCCGATCGATACTAAATACGCCGCAGTCTGAACTGCTTCTTCGGCATTAAAGCGCAAATCAGGGTCTTTTTCCTCCCCCAAAAGAGCGCGATTATTAGACCAGGTTGAACTTGAAAATTGATAAAGTCCCACATAGGGGCCATTTATTGAATCTGCATTAAATCCCGACTCGCATGTTGCTATATGGCGTAAAACATTCGGATCAACTCCGTATTGCCCCGCAAATCTTTCGATAAACGAATTAATCTCGGCTGAAGTAAATTTAGGTTGAGAGACGGACGTCGGAGTGGGTGAAAAAGTCGGGATCGGAGTAGGAGTATCTGTCGGAAGCGGTGAAGGCGTCGGAGTAGGAGACGAAGTTAAACTTGGCGAAGGAGTCGGAGTTGGTGTTAGAGTAGGTCTTTCAATTAAACTCCCGAGAACTTTAATCGGTTCACTTTTTGTTAATAATAAAAAACCCAAGAGTGCCCCTATTAATACAGAAGCAATAAATATTATCAAAATTTTCATCCTAAAATTAGGTTATTTTAGCAGATGAAAACATTTGTGACTTTACTCCCTCTTGAAAATAATAAACCGCTAATTGCTGGCATTTTAATATACCCACCCAAAAGCGACTCTCCCCTTCTTTTTTCTTCACATGACCTATTCCTACGCAAATCTTCACCTCTAATTTATTCCTGTTTTATTTCTACTATTCTTATTTCTCCAATAATCTTCAATTTGCTCGAGTTGAATAGTAAACCCATCTCGTATTTTGTCTTCGTCCTCGCTTCCAACAATTAATATAAGCCTCTTTTCAAACATCCATCTTGTAAACTCAGGACTGCTTAATATATAAGCTTTACATATTTCTTGACGAAAAATTTTTGCCCCATAACGGCTAGATTTCACTTGTACAAATACATCCTCAGTTCGGTCCTCATCTACTCCGATTGATACTCTTAGGTCTTTGTATTCGAGGTCTTCCGGACTGTAGCTAGGATACTCTTCGATTTCCTTAACAAAGTGGAGTTTGTGAATTGCATAAATGGTATTAATTACAGATTGCTCTCCTTTAATCTCCCAAGACTTTTTCCGAGTCCTTATGTATAAATGCCAGTTTCTATATGCTTCGTCGGCGGTTACGCCTCTATTGATTTCGTCAAACAAAAAATCCATCCTATTATCGTATTCCCGTTCTCCTCTTTCTCCCGCCATAGAAATAAATATAAATTTTGGGTAATTATATCAAAAAAACTATTTAATTATGTCTCTCGTTTCAGTTGGAGGATTCAAGATAGTCTCTTCATTTTTTGTCCGAGCCAAAGAATGGCTGTCAAAAACCAATATTTAATCCTTCCGTGATATATCTTTGCCGAATTTTTAAGTAATTCTTTTGATTTATTGTCACCAAAAACTTTTGAGGAAGCTCCATGCTGATGTTTAAAAAGAGCACCAGAGTCATAAATTAACGGAACTTCAACTTTTTTAAGACGACTGCAAAATTCAATGTCTTCATAATACATAAAATACTCTTCCGATAACTTACCAACCATGTTTAATATTTTTCGAGGAATTAGTAGACAAGCCATAACTGATCCCTCTACTCTAACCGCCTTATCCGCGTTAGGTGAAAAGAGAGAGTAATCATTTTTCCTACCCAGTAAATACTCTCTTATTGCTCCTAATAAGGTCGGAATTTTATAACAAGAATTTTGAATAGTCCCATCGGGCAAAATAAGTTTACCTGCAATAACCGCTTGCTCTTCGAATTTATCCGCTGTGTCTAAAATATTTTTTATTGCCTCTTTATTTACTTCGATATCGGAATTTAAAAGTAAAATATATCTACCCCGAGTAAAATCGATCGCGTTGTTTACTCCCTTTGCAAACCCCACGTTTACTTTATTTTGAATGAATTTTACTTTGGGAAAACGTTTGGAAATTCGTTCGCCCAATTCTTCTTCCGACGCATTGTCCAAAACTACAATTTCATAGTCATCGTTAGACAATCCCGAATTTTCATATATGCTTTCAATGAGTCTCAAAGTTAATCCTGAGGTTTTATAGTTAATTATTACTATTGATAACTCGACCGGGTAACTGACTTTCGGCTTTGCCAGCGCTTTTTCCGGTGGTCCATATCTCCCAAGAAAAAAATCCCTTACACCCATTCTTTGTGCACTCCTGCCTGCAAGGAGAAACCTTGCGGATTCCTTAATAAGAGCGATTTTTGTTCTTAATGAAGCATATTTCATCCCGAAATATAATCGATTCCTGGTAATCAAATAATCCGTTTGTGGTGAACCAATTCCAGAAGTCCTGGATACTTTGTGATAAATATAAGTTTTTCCATCATAAAAAAGCCTAAATCCCGCTTTTTTTAATCGCAACATCAATTCATCATCCTCAAAATAAGCAAAAAGTTTCTCGTTAAAAAACCCTGATTTCTCAAATCCTTGTCTTTTAATTAAAAAACAGCATCCGCTTAAAAAATCACTCTCTTCAATTTCATTGTATTTGCCGTCGTCTACTTCGTCTAATCCCCGGTGAATCAAATTTATATTATCCCAATCAAATTTACTTCCCGCCCACCAAATTACCTTCCCAATATTTTTTTTGTCGTACCGATCTTTATGAAATTCGTATCCCGGTGCAAAATAAATTTTCGGCGACACGGCAACTATATCTTTTTTCCGCTTTAAAAGCCAAACAAGTTTAATAAGTAAATCCTCATCAGCAAGAATTGCATCGTTATTAATTACCAAAATGTATTCCGCCCCCCAGTTTAGCGCATATTTAATCCCGAAGTTATACCCCCCGGCAAAACCCTTATTTTCTCCTGTTTGCAATAATTCAACGTTATCTAACTCAGGCGTAATGTGTTTACCAACGTACTCGTCCGATCCGTTATCGACCAAAAACCATCTGACATCTAACCCCGAAGTTTTCAATCTTCTTCCAGAATCCAGAAGCTCTAAGGTATCGTCGTGCCTATTAAAATCAACGGTCACTATTGCTAATTTTTCCATACTTTTTTTAACCACCCCCAAACAAATATAAAGAGTAAGCTTCTGCTTTTTTAGAGTTACCAATTAATCTTGCAAATAACATCCTCCAAAAATATCCGATAATTAAAAGTAGTTTTATCTCCCAGACAAAATTGGAATAGTGTTTACGAAAATAAAAAATTACTCCTTGCGCCTCTTTAAGAATGGGCTTTTTAATATCATACCCGCTACTCGCTCTAAGTAAATGGATCGCCTCAAACTCTGGATTGTAATAAACCTTGAATCCCCTTTCTTTGATCCTTTTACACCACTCCACCTCTTCTGTGTACATAAAGAAGTTTTCGTCAAAACCACCCGTCTCCTCATATACTCTACGGCGCAAAAGCATAAATGCCCCAGTCACCCACTCAACCTCTCGGACCTTTTTAAAAAAAGACCTATGGTTCGGATGAAACGATTTGATTTTGTCCCTTATATAAGGCAATTTATCTATCGCTAGCATCCAAGTAATAATATTTATGGGTGTCGGTAAAAATCCTGTACTTGGTTGCAAACTTCCGTCTTCATTGGTCAACTTGCATCCCAAAACGTCACAACCAGTATGACTTTCCATAAATTTAAGAGTTTCGTAAAAAGTACTTTCTTTTATAAAAGCGTCTGAGTTAAGGAGTAAAAAGTATTCTCCTTGGGCATCTTTCATCGCTAAATTATTTCCTTTAGCAAATCCTGTATTTATTCCGGGTTGAATTAGATTGATCCATGGATATTTTCTCTTGATCAAATCAACCGACCCGTCTCTCGATCCATTTTCGATAACGATAACTTCAAGGCTCTCACCGCTTAATTTTTCGTAGTTTTTTTTGGAAATCTCAACCAAACTTAAACACCTATCGGTAATTTCTCTGGTATTATATGACAAGATTATAACCGAGCACTTTACTTTATTGTAGGAATTATTAACCCTCATCAGCTAATTTTAGTAGTGAATCGATCAAACTGCAAAATTTAACGGTAGGTAATTATGAAATAGCTAGTTGTTGAACTAATGGGCTTTTCCAGAAAAAGAGCGGAATTTGAATGCGCCAGGACTTCGGGGTTATCCGCTCCCGCTTTTTCCATAGTTCTAATAAGTAAGGAGATACTAGGTGGCGAATCCAAGTAATCGCTGTTTAGCCCGTAAATACCGTTGATATTATTATCTTTAATTAAAGAGAGCGTAATTTCATCCTTTTTTTGCGCCACATCAAAAGATAAATAATGAGAAAAATCGACAGACACGATTAATACTATCTCTTTATTTATTTTTTGCGATAAATATTCCGACAATTTTTCTACATTCGAAATATCAAACCCCGACTTGAGAATAATAGGGACAATATTTGTCTCAGGCAAATAGTATTTAAAATATGCAACAAGTGCCGCAATCGACTGTTCGTCTGAAATAATATCGTCTTTAAGCTCAACTCCGGTTTCAAAAATCATTTCCGCAATTAAATCCTCGTCAACGCTTAGTAAACCAAATGGAGTTTCCCAAGGTATTCTACTTGTTGCTGCATCTGCATCACCTTCATTATCATGATTCGGACCGGCAACAATTATGGTCTTTACTTCTTGCTTTGATAAATTATAAAAAAAACCTGAAATTAACGGACTTGCAATGGTGTGATGGGGTACAATCCCACCATAAATATCACTCTTCCATAAATTTTGCTTATTTACCGAATTAACTCCATTGAAAAATAATTCCTCTTCAAAACTATATAATGGGTGACTGTTCGCTACAAGATCTTTAGACAATACTAAACTATTAGGCTCATTATTAAAAAATAGAATGGAATATAAAGTAAAAACCAATAACAAAAACATCATTGTATTTTCACTTTTTGAAGATCCGAAATATTGAAGCTATCGATACTTTGCATAGATTGAATTAGCGCATTTTCCGCTTTATATTCTCCCTTGGCAACAACCCTGGCGTAATATTTTACAGGTATAAGCGTCGGACCTTTATAAGTACAGAAGCTGACTTTCTGCCCGTTAATATCATAGGGATACCAAATATCTTCATTATAAGTTAATCCCGTTCTGGAATATGTCCTATTTACCACCCTCAAACCCGACGGGAGATAATCAGTAATCTGGTAGCAACCATCGAGTGATTTTTGACCAAAATTATAGTTTAATGTGACTATAACCAAATCCGATTCATTAAAATCCATTTTCTGTGTTCCACCTACGCTAAACGATCTGGTCAAAGTGATATTATTGTCCTTAGCTATATCGTCTTGGGAAAATGGAATATCAAAGGTGCTTGTAACGGCAATAGAACCGGAAATATTATCAAATTTTATTTTTTCCAGTTCGTCCGAATTAACTACTATTTTGTGGGTTTCCGAGTTCTTTAACTCCACTTCCGTCCTTTTTCCGTTAGCTAAAGTATAAGCAAATTTTGAGTTAATCTGCGGAAGACCCGGCAATGTTGCTGTTAGATATGCTGTCTCTTCAAGGTAGGTTAGTATATCCTTTGTATAATTTTGTTGGAGGTATCCAAATAATCCGGGAGCGCTATCATCGTTCAAACCTGCCGCCAACACCGCTGCCAAAGCAGTTGCCGCAAGTATTTCGTCTTGGTCGCGTCCAATATTCAGCCTAATATTCGGTTTAAACTCCTCTCCCTTGCTTTCCAGTAAGCTTTTTAATACTTCCCGCGATTGTTCTTTATTCCCTAGATATGCTTGACCTAATGCCAAATAGAGCCTGTCTAATTCCGTTAAGTCATCAATTTGTAACAGGTACTCAATGGGGTTGAGTACGGGTTCACCTAAGGCTGCCAATCCGCTTAATGCTATCGATGCGGATTCCACCCCCTCTTTCTTATCGTCCAGTACTTTATAAAAATACTGTTTCATCGAATTTGTATCAAAGTTATCGGTTCCTAAAAACGCAACTTTCGCTGTTAAGGACAGATCGCTGTCGCTATATGGAAACAGACTTATTCCTCCCTCCGGAGTCTGATAATTTGCTCCGTTTATTATCTCCTCGGATTGCAAAAAATCCTGATTTCCGAAGAATTTATCCAGCAGCTCCCTTGCTTTTATCCTAGTTAGTTTTTGGTCTACCCTGTCACCGTATGAATATGAAAGATTAACAAGAGGGCTGTAATACTTCCCCCTTCCGGCGTCCGTAAATACGAGCGTTGTATTTCCGATTTTTGATCCGGTTAACTTGGTGTCAGTGGTCAGCTGCTGAAAATTAGCCTCTTTTCTAGTTAGTCTCGATTTATATACTTTAATTGCTTTTATTATTTCATCCTCATACTTAGTGCTTTTAGCAGTAATTGTAATTTTATGTTCACCCTCGCTTAAGTTTGATAGATTGAATTCCGCAATTTCAAAAGCTTTTTTATTGAACTTCTGTTCGCCGATACCTAAACTCGGCGCTTTAACAGTAAATTGGACATCGGCCCCTTCTTTCAATTCTTCACCGAAAGACCGTAATTTAATCACCGGTTTATCGTCGCTTAAATATTCATTACTTCCTACTACATCTACGAAAAACGGCAGTTTTACATACAGTGGTTTTGTTCCGTTTCCGGCCCCCATGTCCTCGCTAATTGCTTGATAAGTAATCCTCCAGGAAGTCAAATTATCAGGAAGCTTAAAATTGGCACTTCCTTTACCGTCCGAATTTGTTTTAACTGATCCGAAATAGGCTAGATCTGCAAAAAGTTCCCTACCCTTTTGGTTATGAACGTAATAGTCTTCTGCGAAAAAGGTACTTTTATCCTTAATTTCCAAATTATAAACGGTAAATTTACCGAATTGTCTTTCGATAGAAAAAACTGGTTCCCATTTATTTTTGCTATTTAAGAGCGAGTCTCCCACCTTGATGTCTCCCGCTATCATAAATCTTCCGTTAACAAACAAATTGTGCTCGGGAGTGACACGAAGTTTGTCGTTAATTACTAAATATTGACCGACTGAATGTTTATAAGTTTTTATTACTTTAGCACTAACAAGTTTTGCGGATTTCACTCCGTCTCTGGTGACAACTTCATCTCCGGGCTTTATTTCCTCAATGTTTCTAGTCTTACCGTTGGCTATGAGTATCTTAGTTCCGTCCAAAAAACAGCCTCCGCCTTCTGCCGGACTATATTCTGAGGGGTACTGATGCGATAAATAAGTGCTGATTATTCCCGAATTTAGCGTCGTGTAAATATCTTTTAACGTATCCACACTTTGATCACTGATTTTGAAGATAGCTTCGTCAACCAAACTTAAATTGACTTCTCCTTTCTGGCCTCTACCATTATTATCAGTAACTTCAACGTCAAGTTTTACATCATCCCTCGGTTTATAGCTATCCTTATCAAGTCCAATTTTAATATCAAGTTTTTTAGTCTGTCTATCAAAAATAACCGAACTACTTTCGCTCTCGATATAAGTCTTACCGTTAAAATATACGGCTTTTGCTACGATATTCGGAATGTAGTCTTTCTCAAAATTAAATTCAAATTTTGGACTATCGCTGATTTTAAAACTACGCAGACCTCTTTGGGCAAGTCTGAATAGGTATTTATTTTCGCCTCCCGACGGTAATTCAACATCCTGGCCTTTCATCATCGTCAGCTCAACCTTATCGTCCACTTTATAATAGCTGTTTTCCCCCTCTTTTCCCGAAACCAAATGGTAGTAATCCGAACTGGACCCCCAGGGATAACCTCCCATTTTACCGTATATAAACCTACTTTCTTTGCTAATTCTACCTTCTCCGTCGTCTAGCTCCAGCTCAACGGTATAATATTTATCGTCAGCGATTGGAAATTGGACTACCGCCTCACCACTACTGTTTGTTATAACGGAAATGTCCTGAATTTTATTTTTTACCTCTTTATAATCATAAGTTTTGGTTGTAGTTTTATTGATAAAATCGTAAATTTCTCCTTTTTCTATTTTTTCCCAAATAGTTTCATAAATTCTTCCTTTTATTTCCGCGCTAGCCAACAAATCTCCCAAATAATCCTGATCGCTCTTTGCTGTTGAATTATTTATCCGATCTAATGTGATTTTATTAGCGGTAATTTTTACAAGTCCCTGATTACCCTCAGAATTTGCTTCAGTGTGCATGACAACTTTCGGTCCAAAAACCATAACTGACGCTCCCCCCTCGATTTCGCCTTCCTCTGTAAGTTCCGGAACTGCATAAATACTATTATGTGTTGGGTAATAGTAACCATATCCCGAACCATCATAAGAAGTATTTAAATTAATTATAAATTCTCCTTTATCATCCGTTTTGACTTTCCCAACTTGCGATCCGTTATAATTTAAGCTCAAGTTGGGTACCGCAGTACCTTCGAAAAACGCAGCTTTACCGGTAAATTTAACGGTCTCTCCTGCAAATACGGCCTTTTTTCCCGACTCAAGTTCAATTTTGTAGGCCGGTTTGGTATAAGTTTCAACATTAAAGCTGCCCCTAACTATAATTTCTTCGTCTAAGCGGATATCAACTTCATACCATCCGGGGTTTAAATTTTTAAGCGGAATGCTGCCAGTAAATGTTCCCTGATCGCTGGCAGTTATTTCCTGTTCAAATATCGATACGGGATTGAAATAATAATCATAATAGTCACTGGTAGTCAGAGATACTTTCAACTTTTGTGAATCTTTGGGATTGTCCCTCTCTCGTACTATTCCCCAATAATTAACGTTATCCGTGGGTAAATATACCGGCCTGTCTAGGTATAAATAGCTCCAATATTTTTCAGATTTGGAACTAACCCCTTCAT
>Ga0155716_108_pt1 | contig 15392 bp, 20 predicted proteins | sample RifCSPlowO2_01_FD_107373 | JGI IMG/M metagenome (GOLD analysis project Ga0155716, IMG submission 107373) | Candidatus Woesebacteria bacterium RIFCSPLOWO2_01_FULL_37_19 | reverse complement strand
TCCGATTTGAAAAATCAAACTTATAAAGACTTTGAAGTAATTATAGTTGATGCAAAATCGGTTGATAAAACAGTCAAAAAAGCTGAGTATTTTAAAGATAAATTCTTAAATCTGACAATCCTAACAAGCGACAAAAAAAACGTTTCATACCAAAGAAATGTGGGGGTCAAAAATTCGCGATCTGATCAAATCATATTTTTAGACGCAGACGTAAGAATTCCTCGTTACTTTATGCAGGGAATAAAATTCAATACTGAAATGTTAAAACCTGACATTCTTTCTTGCTGGACAACTCCCGATAGCAGAAGTAAAAGCGAGAGGGCGGCAACTACATTTATTAATATCTATGAAGATATCCAGAAAAAAACCAACAATCCTTATATTTTGGAGTCAATGATTTTAATAACAAAGAAGGCTTTTGGCAGTTTACGTGGATTCGATGAGAATATACACAATGGCGAAGGAAGCGATTTGTTAAAGAGAGCATTATTAAAAAGAATGAAATACTGCTTTATAAGAGAACCAAAGTACCAGATCTCTTTCCGGCGAATCAGAAAACAAGGATATTTAAACTTGATGCGGGGTGTTGTTGAATTAGAGCTTAAAAGATTAATAAACAAATCTATTCCCTATGAAAAAGCAGAGAGATTATACCCGATGCAAGGTGGAGGTTATTTTGAGATTGGGGAAAAGGAGAGTCGAAGAATTGGAAATCTAGTCAAAAAACTAATGACTAAGACAACAAATTACAAAAATAATACTGTTATAAAAAACAATATCGTCCAAAAGTTAAAAAAATTATTAAATGAACATAAATTTAATTTATGAAAGTAGCCCTTGCTATTGATACTCTTCCTCCCTATACGTCGGGTGTTACGACTCACTACGTTGTTCTGGCTGAAAAATTACTGCAAAAAGGCCACGACATTCTGATTCTTACACCCAGACTCGTAAGAAAACCAAAACTGCCAGAAAGTTTAAAAAAAGCAAAAATTGTTTATCTTCCTTCTTTTCCTGTTAGACACGCAAAGGGGTTAAAATTAGCATTTCCATCTACCCCACGTACATTATACGAACTGAGAAAATTTAATCCTGACATTATCGAAAGCTCAAGTCCTTCTTCTCTTGGGGTTGATACTTTGCTCTCTTCAAAGCTTTTGAAAAAACCTTGTGTCTCCTACTTTTACACCCTTTTTAATTCAAGAGAATATATTTACTTAATAACCGAAAGGTTTACAAAATTAGCTGAAGCTATTGTTACTAAATATACACGCTGGTTTTATAAACGCGTGGACAAAGTTTTTGTTCCTACTCCTAAAGTAAAAAAGATAGTATCGAAACTTGGTATAGCAGAAACAAAAATTTCGATTGCTCCAGTTTTTACCGATATTAAGGTTAGCGAAAAACCGGATAAAGAACATATCAATTACGTTAAAAATAAATATAAATTGAAGAAAAACGTAGCAGTGTATTTAGGAAGGTTAAGCATAGAAAAAAATCTCGATATGCTTTTGAAGGTCTGGTTAAAGGTAGTCAATAAAAATAAAGGTGCTACACTTCTAATAATTGGAGACGGTAATTATAGGCCGAGGGTACAACACTTAATTAATTTAAATAAGCTTGGCAACAATGTTATTCTTACCGGCAATATGACGCATAAAGAAATCCTGAAAACAAAAATCCTCTCAGCCTGCGATCTTTATATTTCTACTAGCACAAGCGAGACTTTCGGATTAGCAGGTCTTGAAGCAATGTCTCATGGGCTACCGGTAGTGCTTGCCGACTCAACAGGCTTAAGTGAGATTGCTCAAGGTGCCGGTTTTATCTGCAATCCTAAAGATATTAATTCGTTTGTTAATGCCGTCATTACCATTTTTTCAGACAATGAATTAAAGAAAAAATTATCTAAAAAGGCTATTCGGATTTCAAAATCATTCGATAGCAACATGGGAATTGAAAAAATTATTAAGCTTTACTCATTAGTTATAAATAATTACAATATGACAAATTAGGCAATGAGCGCAGACACAATAACAGAAACGCCTTTCCAAACTCATTTCACCGAGCAAGCGAGTAAGATCGAAACTGAAACCACAAGTGAGATTACACGTCTTGTCGAAAATATAGATGGTCAAGGCTTAAGTAACTTCAGTACTTTTGAATCGAGTCGATACCAAGGATTGATAGTTCCTTATACAAAAGTATCTGTCGATAAACTTTTCGCGAATATGCCCAATGTAACAGTAGAGGATCTGAGCGAAAAAACACCAAGGCAAAAAGCAACCTACATTATCTTTATGGGTTACGAATTCCCTCCAAGCGGACACCCGTTTACTGCATGGGATATAGTCTACGACAGGGCGATTACTTCAATGGGAAGAGTCAAAAAAGAAGATATTGAAGTTATCGCACTAGGATCGCCGATTGGCTTGGGCGGAAAAGTCACTAACGAATGGGTTGATAATTTATATAAAGATGGTTTTTCTGCCTACGGTCAAATTTACTCAGAACTAATACTAAAAATGCTAAAAGAATCCGATTACACTAATGCGAAATTCGTCTTTCAAGGAATGTCTATGGGCGGTCCGGTTGCAGATCATACAGCAAGGCAGCTTCCTGAATTGCAAGGAAATACCCGGTTACTTCTTGATAACCCGGCTGGTATACACCACAGTAAGGCTACGTCGATCTTAAAAGGGCTACAAATACCGTTTGGCTTTGCTACAGAAGGTTTAGTAAGACTATCAACCGATCCTGAAGTACGTAAATTCTTTGGCAAAGAACCCATTTTTGTTGACAAACTTAAATCTATATTGACCGACAGACATATTTATACTCAAGAATCTAAAGAACAATTAAATCTTAAGAAAAAAGCTTTGATTATTAATGTGATTAATTTGATTAAGGGCAGTGAACTTGATACCGAAGGAGTTCGCGTATATATTCGTCGTGGCATAAAAGATCCAACAGCCTTCTCTATAGATAAATTCATAGCAAACTTGAAATTACTGGCGGAAAATAAAAATCCGGTGACATCATATTTCCGTAACAACAAACCTAATACTAAGGATAGAGTTCTGGACTTTGCAATTGGATCAAGTCATTATATCAACCGTTTCAGAATTAAAAGATGGGAAAGAGCGATTAAATCTCTACATTCGGGAAATCCAGACTGATAATTTTACTTCAACGCTTCAATTCCGGGAAGAGTTGCCTTAGTAAGATATTCAAGCATTGCCCCTCCCCCTATTGAAATCCAATCAAATTTATCATTTAATCCAAACTCGGTTATTGCCGCTTCGGCGTCTCCGCCGCCTGCAATTTTAAATGCGCTTGATGCGGCAATTGCCTTAAATACTTCTTGCGTTCCCTGACGGTGACCAATGTCCTCATATTTTCCCGGAACACCTGCGACTATTACCGTTTTTGCATTCGCAATTTCCTCCTTAAATTTCTCAATTGTGTGGATTGTGATATCTTCCTTATCGGGTATTAATTTACCCATAATTATCTTGTCATTGTCCGGACTTTCCTCGTTAAAAAATAATGGAAGTCTTCCCCCGACAAGAATTTTATCAACGATATTTTTAAAGTTATTTATATACTCAATTTTATCTTTTTTTAGCCCCCCTATGACCAAAACAATGGGTCTTTTTGGCGCGTTTAAAATGCCATCTAAAGTCTCAACTTCCTTTAAAAATCTAAATCCGGCAGCGTGTGGCAAAAACTTAGGAAGTCCCACTATTGATGCATGCTCTCTATGGGAAACGGCAAAAGCTTCGTTAACATAAACCTCTCCTAATTCGGATAATCGTTTAGAAAACTCATCGTCGTTTTTTTCCTCGCCCGGGTCAAATCTCAAATTTTCTAAAAGCAATATTTCTCCCTCCGATAGCATATCCGCTCTTTTCTTTGACTCATAACCAACGGTATCACTGAAAAAATTAACCTTCTCTCCAACAACCCCTCCCAAAACTTCAGCAATAGGCGCGAGTGACAACTCAGATAACTTCTCTCCCTCGGGGCGGCCTTTGTGACCGATTATAATTAGCCTCGATCTTTTCGCGACTAGGTAATCAAGTGTCTCCTCGGCAAATTCCAACCGTGTGTAATCATCTTCAACATCCAAATCTAAGCGTACGATTACCCTTTTACCGCTTACTTCTAAATCTGTAAGTTTTGGAAGAGTCATTAATTTGTAGTATGAATTAAGTAATCGGCAGTATGCAAGATCAAGTCGGTTGTTAGCCTCAATTTTTTTAATATTCCCCAACCTTCGTTTATCCCTTTTCTTTTTATCAAACTTTGTTTTCTTAAACAGTCTCGTTTATCCCACGCTGGATATACTGCTTAATTAAAGATTGGTACGGTATATCTTTCTGGTGTGCCCTCATCTTAACTCTACCAAGCAATGAGTCAGGAATTCTTATAGTGATGGGTGTTGAAGTAAGCTTTAGGTTCGGAAATATCCATTTCTCTGCTTTTGACCAATCCACATATTCGGTGGAATCAACTTTCTGCCAAAAAGCCCTTTCCTCTGCTTCCGTTTTAAACTTTGGTATCTTTTTTAATTTTTTCATACTTCATCACCTCCCTTTTATGCATCCTCCTTGCCGAAATAACTCGAGCTTTGTTTCCTCGTAAAGTAAAGACCACAAATATATATTCTCTTGCCAGAGTCTTACCTGCTATAATTAAGCGCTCTTCTTTCTGGGAATGTTTTACATCTGGAAGAACTATTGATTCATCGTCCGTAAATACCTCTTCCGTTTCTTTAGGTAAAACTCCATGTTTCAAGTAACTTTTATCAAGGTTCCATTTATCCCATTCGAATTCAATTATTCCCTTCTTAAATCGCATTGTACATATCTTATATGTACAAACTACACGTGTCAAATCGGATTAAGGAATTGACGGCAGAAGAATTGTGAGACAAAGGCAGGATAGATCCAGAGGTGGCGGCGCTCGTAATTAAAGCTTTCTCAACTACTCCCTAATTATTCCTCTCAATCCTATTGATATCTTCTAATCTCTTTTTATATTTATTTTTAGAGGAAAATTTTGTCTCTAAAAATGCTTTTAAAATATCTTTGGCTTCGTCTTCCTTTGTATAATCTGCTGCAATGACCAAAACATTCATATCGTCATCATTCCTTCCGGCCTTAACCTGGTCAGGGGTTTTCCCAATTGAAGCTCTTACTCCGTCGAATTTATTTGCAACAATGTCAACTCCCACACCACTGCCACAAAGAAGAATCCCTTTTGAATTTTTACTTTTAGCCACCAATGAAGCAACTTCCTGAGCATACAAAGTATAGTCGTCCTTTGGATCCAAATGGCTTGCACCGACATCCAAAAACTTATATCCCCAATCAAATAACCACGCGGCAATCTTTTCCTTCAGATAAAAACCACGATGATCCGAACCAATATATAAATTCATTGTAAATTGAGAATTCACTTGTATCCCTCGCAAAGATCCAATAATTCTTTTGCGGGATCAGTTGCTGTTACAATACTGCTGGCTATAGCAAATCCACTTGCACCCAACTCATTGCTTTTTCTGATATCATCGGCCGATTTAATACCAGCTCCGACGATCAAGGGAACTCCTTTTTCTTTGGCCAAAATAACTGCTTGAGATATAATTTCAGGTTTTGCCTGAGCAACTGAAGTGGTTTTGCTTCCCACAAGTTCTGGCGGCTCATAAGAAACATAATCCGGAGACAGCTTTAGCACATTTGTTAATCCATTTATGTCGCCTGCGAAAATCAAAGTTTTTAGACCAACCTCTTTGGCTTTAGAATTTGCTTTTGCTAACGTATCAAAGTCGGCAAATTTGTGTTCGGAATGATTAAGAAAAGTGCCAATTGCTCCATCTTCGAAAACTGCTTCGGGAATAATATTACCCGTAAACGCACCGAACTCGACAGGGTCGACATGTTGTGTCCAAACCTCAAGTTTTGTCGACTCGACCGCTTCTTTTATATCCGCAGCTTGAACAACAGGAATAATCTTTATTTGAGTTTTAACGGCCACTTCTTCCAAGACTCGAATTAATTTTATTGCTTCGGATCCTGTACCTTCCTTATAAACTTTAAAATTAACAAAAATCATGTCATTGAATTCCTAAAACCTCGTTTACTCTGTTTTTGTCAAATCCTATTATTGTTTCTTTGCCACCGTCTTCTTTTATGACCAAGGTAAACGGCACGCCCAGAAATCCTCCTGAGACGCTCGCCATCTCATCCCGTGCTATATCATCCTGATCGACAAGTTTTTCCTTAAAAGTTAAGTTTTTTTCGCTTAAATAATCCTTAAGCATTTTGCAATAAGGACAAGTGGTGGTCGAATATATAGTTATCTGCATCCTTTATATCACCGTCTTTCTATAACACGATTGCTTTTATAACAGTTTCGAGAAAACCCCCGAGTCAGACTCGGGGGATGAATCGACAATGCAAAGCATTGGTTATTCACCTGATATGTCGTCCTCTTTTAAAAGGAAACCCCGCCTTTTAAGGCGGGGAGGACGTCATTGCACTTGTAGGCTACCTTCCATTCCTTGAGCCTTATGGTTTCCTACCGAGCAGTAAAAAGTAAACGTGCCGCTTTCGGTAGGAGTAAACTCAATCGAGTCGGAATCCCCTGCTGAAATCGTTTTTGTTGTAATCCCCAATTCATCAATTGCTAAATTATGAGGAAGAGTACCGTTATTTACAAAAGTAAGTCTGACTTTTTGGCCGGCATTTACGCTTAAACTTGATGGGTTAAAAGAATATTCGCTTCCTTGAACTTGTATGTCAATTACTTGAGAATCTTCGACAGGCTGAGTTCCATCCTCAACGCTCCCAACTTCCGATCCCGGTGTTGTTACCTCCAGATTTTCCTCATCGGATATATTCGGAGTCGCCGTCTTATTTCTTGATAATAACCAGCCTCCAATTAACAGTAAAACTGCCAGACTTGAGCCTAAGGCAATATACAAACTTTTTGAGTTCGGTTTAAATCCGGACTGTGAACCTTTTTGTGTTTGATTATTTTCTTCCACGCTTTATCACCTCCTCCAGTTAAGTAGCTCTTTTTAGGAGCACTTAACGGAGTCCCGGTTAGATAGCAGAGCCTATCTAACCGGGACATTTCATTCTAAGTAAATAAAAAGCCTAAGACTTTATACCAAATAGGTGCCTCTATGTCTAATATTTCACCAGTTGAGGCCGAGAGTCTTGTCTGTACAGGAATTGTATAAAAATAAAGATTAAATAGGTTAATCGTTTTTTCCCCGGAAATCTCATACTGAAGTTCTCTTTCTTCCTCAATAATACTCACTCTATTTCCATTTATTGTATTAATTACTTTGGTTCTGAGTATTGTATCTGCGGCAACCGAGGGAAGTATCGAAACATATTTACTACCGCTTGGAGTCTTTACAATAATTTCCGCCGATTTCGAGTCAATCGTTATCGGAAAGTCCGTAATTGCCTTTATTCTGTTTTGGCTTAGTAAGAATTTGTCTCCTTCAATTCCTACTTGCAGCTTCTGAGTCGCCGCCCGTTCTTCGATTTCTATTAGCCCGTCTTTTATTTGACTCACATCCATCTCTCTTTTTTGATTATCGGATAAAACTATAAGGCTGATCTTGCCTTCTTCATTTTTCTCCAGGGATACTTTTGAGTCTTTATCGGGTTTGGCGTTGGCAACGTCTTTAATTTCCAAAAAAGAGTGCCTGGGAATTTCTATTGAGGTATCTTCGGATAATACATTAAATACTATTTCTCCACTTTCTTTTATGACCAAAACACTCGCGCTTGCAGCTTTATACGAAGATAAAGTTAATATTAGGAATAAGATGAATATTATGGTTAACCTCTGCATATATAAAACAAATGCTGATATTAAGATATCATAAAAATAGCTTTAAAGAAATTAAATGTGAAGTATAAAATATCCTACTAACCTAAAAGGAGCCTTCCAATATTATTTGCTCGGGAGTAGCGTCGGAAACACCCTCTGAGGAAACTATAACCTTTGCGTGATCGCTATAATCTTTATCTCCGCTATAATTGAGCATCCAACCTCCCTTAGCCAAAATTAATCTTCCCAAAGAAACTTGTGAGAATTCTTCACTGTCTCTTTCCCCCTTTGTAAGCCAAGCCTGATAAAATTTACCTGTCGACGGATCAGGCATATCCGCAAGAATACTCAACTCAAATTTATTATTTTCAAATTTTCTGGTTGCTATCGCGCTTGCCGTCCCTCCTGATGTGTCTTTTAACTCGGCCTTGTCTACATCTTCGGGAATCTGAAGATTAAATTTATCTTCTATTGCGTCTTCGACGGAAAGGGTTTCCGGAACTTTCGTTTCTTCTCCTCGTGAAGCAATTCTTTGTCTCCAAAATACGACACCTGCCAATAATACCAAGATTATTCCCCCAACTACTATATCCCTTTTATTCATTGGCGATAGATTAACAAATAAGTTACTATGTGTCAATCCCGCTGAGTTTTCAACTCAAAATTTATATCGTTTAATACACACTTATTTCTACAAATCATAAGCTGCAAATATATTCCGCATAATTACCGCATAATATCCGCAGCAATAATTCTTAAGAACTCATCTTTGTATAAACTCCAAACATAGCAAGTACCGCAGCGACCAAAAGCCATTGGGTTGAAGCTAGCCAGATGTCAGTACCAAAATAACCTACTCCCGCAAGTACGATAGCAAGAAGTGCACCTGCCATTAAAACCTGCGAAACAATCTTCATATCCTTCTTTTGCATCTCTATCACCCCCCTACAAACTGGAAAACTTTTTAAACTATATAATTCCTAATAACAAAACCAGAAAGATAGGCAACTATTGCAGCAAACCCTCCTACAAAAAGGGTTTCCAAACCGCTTCTTATTACTCCCTTTTTTGTATATCTACCTCTTAAGGTACCTACCACAAAAAGTAAAAAGCCAACCACAAATATTGAAAGGGCAAACTTGTTTTCAATATTGAAAACATACGGGATAAGAGGGAAAAAACCCGCTATATCAAAAGAAATAAAGGTTATTAATGCTTGCCTCCATGGTGTCGCACTCTCGGTATGAGAGTCTCCCTCGGCTTTCTCGTATTCAATCTCACTTTTTACACCTAAATATGTTCCCGCAGACATTGAAAATCCGTCTGCAAAAAGATTTGCAAATCCTAAAATAACTACTATCGATGGGTCAAGTGAGGCACCCGCCGACCCGGCCACAACAGCAAACGTCGTAACAATCCCGTCACTTGCTGAAAAAACGGCGTCCCTTAAGTATGAAGCTTTCTCATGAAGAAGTTTTTCTCTCATATAACTTCATAATATCACAAATTAATTATTGCAAAGCAATTTTATTTAAATAATAATGAGTGCACGAGGTTGTGTTCCCCCATCGAGTCGGACTCAACGGGGTGATGCATCGAATGATGCGTCAAAGGAACCGGGTGACCTGCCCGCAATGCTTTCAGCATAGCTGATGCAGGCGGGAATTCCCGGACAGTGCCGCTACCGTATAGCCGGAAAACTAACAACTTTTTTCTCATCCCGTCGCAGGAAATATGGCAGAAAGAATAGCTCTCGATACAAGATATTGGAACTCTCCCGAGCAAGGTATAGAAAATACCGCAAGCTTCATGGTCGAACAAAAAGACGGTGCATTGGAAGACCGAATAAATTACACCGAGCTTTTTTTGGACGACGAAAACGACTTATTCCATCCTGTATTCGGAAAACTCAAAAATACTCTTGAAATCAAATCCGCAACTGACGAATTAGAAGCAAAAGCGATAGACAAATTAAACGACTGGGCAAAAACTAATGATGAAGGTCACGCAATCTGGATCAGCCCACCCTACCCCGACCAAAAGGAGTCACGTTTTATCGTCTACGATATGCAGCGAAATGAGGGAAGAAAAAAAATATCTCTTCATGCCGTTTGCGGCAATCAAAATCTAAGTGATTGCCTGACAATTGCAGAACAAATCAGTGCTTTTTCTTGTCAAACTGACTTAAACATTTCAGGCGAAGCGAACCTGCGGGAAACACCAATTACATTTTCTCCAGAACCTTACTTTCCCTCATGGATAGATTTATTGCAAAATCTTATTGAGCCTCCTCAAATCTGGGAGAAAATACGTCAAGGAGTTCATATCGAAGAAAAAAATAAACTAATAGAACTGGCTGCAAAAGAACTCGCCCAATTATTCTCCGAACTTCAATCTGCAGAAAGTGACCGCCTGCATGTAGTTTTAGGCGCAAAATTAGAGCAAAGATTTATCAACCAAGGATTCAAAATTCTACACAAAGGACCCTGTGGAATCTCAAATGTCCTAGCTTTGGCTTCTTTTGAAACAGAGGGGGGGAGTATTAATTCTCCGTTTAATTTAATTTACAATGTACTTCCGGCACTAGATAAATCATTTCCTTGTCCTTCCTGCGAAAAACCGATTCCTTCCGGAAAAGGGATTACCAAATGCCCACACTGCGGCATAACAAAAGAACAAGTCGGGAGTAACTGTGACTAATTTATCTCAGTAAAAACTGATCGTATACGTGCCACGTTTTCAAGTTTTTCAATACCATCTTTTCCAATTTATTCGCTATTTCCTGCATCACCGGCGCGTCACCCTTGTTTTTATACTCTATTTGTTCGTAAAAGTGGGCGTTTAATCTTCCATTCTTCTTATTAATAACTACAGGAATAATAGCTAGGTCATATTTCCTTGCCAACCATAAAGCTCCCGTCGAAAGTTCAATTCTTTTATTAAACATAGTTACTTTCTCGGTATGTCTAACCGGCAGTTCCGCATCTAAGAAAAGAACAACTGAACCGCCCCTTAATAAAACCGGGCGTATATCTTTCATTGATCCTCCCAAACTTACAACCTCTATGCCGTATTTTTTAAATCGGTTTCTGAAAAAATCAAATATTGAAAGCCTGTTGTGGTTATAAAATGGGACTATAAGCTTTCGGTCCGAGAAATGATCGTTATAAATCTTTCCCAATACCGGATACGAACCGGCATGAATCGAAATAAATATTGCCCCTTTCTTTTTATAAATTTCTTCAACAATTTCTTTATTTATCACTCCTGTTTTGTGTCTGACTTTGCCGCTGGTCAAAAAGAGTATTGAATCAAAACGTTGTTTGGCAAAAGCGTAAAACGAAAGGATACAATAGTAGGAAACTCTAAATTTCGACCAGTGGGGTTTAACTACCCTGAAGTTTTTATAACAGTAATAAATAGCTTTCTGCACCCAAAAATTGTAGCATAATCCAATCCGCTACATATGCCGAAAAAATATACCCTACTTTTTATTTTCGCTTCAATAATTTTCCTGGGGCACTTTTTATTTTCCGGTCAGGCAATATACGGCGATGGAATAGACTATTGGGCGTATTTACCAAGTATTTACTTTGATCACGATATCGACTTCCAAAACGAGTATCGCCACGTCTATAATCCCGAAAACAATAATAGCTATAACCCAGAGAAAGCCCCTGAGATTCAGAAAACAAGATACACTTCAATCGGGAAAACCGATAATCCCCACCCTCCAGGAACGGCAATTGTCTGGTTTCCTGCGTTTGTCTCCGCAGATGCAATTTCAGCAATTTTTAATTTTCCTCGAACCGGTTATGCCAATACATATCAAATAATAGTTGGGCTTTGGTCAATTCTGTTAACAACCTTTGCTCTTTATTTAAATGAACAAATTGTTTACAAACTTATAAAGGATAGGAAGATCGCTCTTATAGCAACTCTAGGAATTTTTTTCGCAACTCCTCTTCTTTATTACGGAAGCTATGATATATTAAACTCCCATTTTGTCTCCTTCTTTTTTTCATCTTTGACTCTCTACCTGATTTTGGTAAAGCCAATAGAACTTAAATCCGCACTTTTAATCGGAATAAGTATCGGTTTGGCGACACTTGTCCGAATTCAGGAAACACTTCTCCTTATACCGACCTTTATTTATTTTTATTTGCATAAAGACTTGCGGGTAAAATTACCAGTAATATTTTTTATTTGGTTAATATTAACCCTCCCTCTGGGATTTCTTTGGCTGTATCTTTACGGTTATCCCCTACCCGAAACTTATACGGCTTTCGGAAAAAACGAATGGTTAAAATTCGGAAGTCTATTTCATTTTACCAACGGATTGTTCTTTCGCACACCAATTATTTTATTAAGCCTTTTCGGATTAAAACAATTAATTCAAAAGGAGAAATTGGTTTTGTGGGTGTTCGCTACTTTTTTCATTTTGCAGTATATATTAATCACGTTCCAGGGGGGTTGGGAAGCCGCCGCCTACGGAGGCAGGATGTACATTTCGACTCTACCCCTTTTTACAATACTTCTTGCTTTCGCACTAAAACTTATAAAACAAAAGTGGAGTATGAAATTGGCAACTTCTATGGTCATATTGTTTTCAATAGTAAATATGCTAAGTATTGCAAGTTTTGTCCTTTTTGAAAAAGAAGTCAATTCAGGTCGCAAGCGGGGGTTGGAGGAACAAACCCAGGAAAAAGTTCTGAAAATAATAAATAATTTTTTTTAAGCGACCTCAAAAGTCTAGATTCGCCTCAATCTCCCTGCTATAATAGCCTGTACAATTTATTCCTCGGTAGCTCAGCGGTAGAGCGGGTCCCTGTTAAGGACAAGGTCGTAGGTTCGAATCCTACCCGAGGAGCCATGAAAAAAGTGGCTTCCTTTTTATTGAAACAATATCTAAAAATGTCGGGGGATAAAAAAGTAAGGATAGCAATGCAGTTGTCTAAACTCGTTAGAGATGTTAATAAGCAAGGCTTAATTCAAACTAAGTTAAAATCTAATGACTCAAACTAGCCAAGAACATCTTCTTTTATCGATAGCCTCTTTATTAAATAAAAACAATTTTCCATATATGCTAACTGGCGCCTGGAGTGTGATTTATTATGCAAGGCCGCGAGCGTCACACGATATCGATCTCGTTGTCGAATTAGGAAAAAAGGATTTATCAAGAATTGAGAAAGCTTTTAAGGAACTGTCTCCTGAGTTTTTAATACAAGCAGACCCGATAAAAGAAGCAATACATAAAAAAGACATGTTTAATATTATTCACCTTCCTACGACTTTAAAGATTGATTTCTGGCTTCTTAAAGACGATTTGTTTGACAAACAAAGATTTGCCAGAAGAAAGAAGATTAAGCTGTTTAATCAGATAATGTGGATCACAACTGCCGAAGACACAATTCTTAAAAAACTTGATTGGTATAAAAAATCAAAATTAGAAAAACACTTAATCGACGCCGCGTTTGTCTATCAAGTTCAAAGAAAAAATTTAGATAAAGTTTACCTCAATAAATGGGTAAAAGAACTGAAATTAACAGGATTGTTTAAAGAGCTACCAAAAATAGACCTAGAGGAGCACATGTAACAAATCCCAGGTGTGCGAAGCTGTTCCACTCCTGGAGTGGTTAATTGGTACCGCCATCATGTCCCCTTTCCTTATTCCCTTCTTCTATTTCGGACAGAAACTAAAAAGGTCAGGGGTTGATAATTTAAAATACACTTTAAAAATCTCTAAAGGAATGTTGATCTATACAGTTTTATTCGTAGTGGTAAACATGATAGCCGGCGGAGCGGGCTTTCTTTGGTTATTACTTCTATATTACTATTACAAATCATATAAAGAGACAAAAGATTTCATCCGTAAAGATGATTAATTTCTGTATTCGTGCACGCATGAATAAGTAGCTACATCTTTTCATTTTTCTCTCCATAAAAGAAGAGACTACGATAGTGAAAATCAGAACTTCGGGATAGATTTTACGAACAGGGGCGTACTTTTTTTCACTCCCTCATGCATGAAAGACTCGACTCAGTATCTTAATTTCAAAAGAAGATTAAATTTACTCCTTTTACTCAAAATTCCGCGTTTTTAAGAGTACATAATAGGTATTTAATTAGTATTGAAATGAGGTTAAATTGGCAAATTATAATATGATATAAAATGAAACGAGTTTTTGTATAATATTTTAACGAAAAATCAGTTGCGTCAGCCTATTATTTTCGTTTCTTTAAAGCTTCATAACTGTTAAAATACTGACAGAATGTCACCATCAGAAATACTTGATATCGTTGATGAAAAAGGAAAAGTGATTGGTCAAGCTTCTAGAGCTGAGTGTCATAGTAACCCAAAACTTATTCACCAAGTATCACACTGTTGGATTTTCAATAATAAAGGACAGATATTATGGCAACTACGTTCTTTGAAGAAACTTGAAGGTCCTGGAGCTTGGGATATGTCGTGCGGCGGACATGTTCCAACGGGAGAAAAGCCAGACATTACTCTTCAAAGGGAACTTAAAGAAGAACTTGGTTTAGAAAACGTTGATATTAACTTCGTGGAAAAATATGTTCGAGGAAATGAAAAACAAACCGAGTTGATTTATTTATATTACGCAATAGTCGATAAAACTGAAACAGAATTCGTAATACAAAAAGATGAAGTCGAAAAAGTTAAGTGGATAGATGTACACGAAGCCCAGACTCTTTACAAAGAAGGAAAAGTCGAATCAACGGAATTTGTAATTTCCCAAGTGTCAAGAATACTTCAACATGATTTAGTCGTTCCTTGAATTAGAGATAGTTCAGGCTCGATCTTGTGACGTTTGGCTTCAATCCTAAACTACTTTCTAAGTTCAAATTTTGATAAAATACAAATATGGTAAAACCCGCACAAAACAACATTCTTCTTGAATTGCATGTAAACAATTTTGAAAAAGTAAAAGATTTTTACGGGAAGCTTGGTTTTAAGGTTATTTGGGAAAGAAAACCAGAGGCCAAAAAAGGTTATTTGATAATAAAACTTGATGATAATATTTTATGTTTCTGGCCTGGTAATGAACAAGTTTATAACCAAAGTTGGTTCAAAAGATTCCCCAAAGATACGAAAAGAGGGTATGGTGTTGAAATTGTGATAATGGTTAAGGACGTCAAGAAACTTTACGAAGAAGCTAAATCATTTGCCAAGATAGCTGATAAACTTCAAAAACAAGCGTGGGGTCTGTGGGACTTCAGGATTGAAGACCCTTTTGGATATTATCTGCGAATTACTGAGTATCACAACATTTTAGACGGTACAACGAACTCAGTTAAATAAGAAGTTAGTTCTGGAAACTTATAGCAGATGAAGAATTATTGTCTATAAAATAAGTTCGAACGTTGTCTATCAAAGAGAGCAAGGTATTTTTTTAGAGCTTCACAACTGTCTAGATATTTAACTACCCCCATTTGTTATAATAATTTTCATGAGTAAAAGACAATCTGTCGCTTACGTTATTTGCGGATTTATCGGAGCAGGTAAAACGACTTTC
>Ga0155716_110_pt2 | contig 16778 bp, 12 predicted proteins | sample RifCSPlowO2_01_FD_107373 | JGI IMG/M metagenome (GOLD analysis project Ga0155716, IMG submission 107373) | Candidatus Woesebacteria bacterium RIFCSPLOWO2_01_FULL_37_19 | reverse complement strand
TATTAATATTATTGATTGAGCAATCCAATTAATTCATTGTGCAATTGTTGAATTAATTGAGCATATTCAGGTTTATAAGCAACGTTATTTAATTCATAAGGATCGTTATTCCTGTCATAAAGCTCTTTTTCTCCGTTTATCAACTCTACATATTTCCAGTTTGGTTTTATGATTCCGTTAAAATTAGTAATTCCGAAACCATAACCACCCCAACGAATAAGCAGGCCGGTTCTGCCTAAGTTACCGGTTCCGTTGAGTAAGGGTAGTAAACTTTTTCCGTCAGAGTTTTGCAGCGTAACACCTGCGATTTCTGCGATGGTTGGGGCAAGATCTACGTTTGTGACAAGATTAGAGATTTCTCGACCTCCCCTAAAAGGGTAGCGGACCAGTAAAAGTATGTGGTTACAACTATCGTATTCACATACTTTGGCAACATGTCTGTGTTCTCCCCACGAATGTGCATTATCAGATAGGTATATTATGATAGTCCGGCTTAATATGTTTCTGTCCAATAAAGTTGTGTTCATTTTTTCGATCCACTCATCTAAGGACAACCCCATTCTATATTGTGCGGTTAGATTTTCTTCCATCAAGAGAGGATCACGCAAAGGTAAATTTTTAACCCATGTTGGTTTATCACTGACATCTGCTTCATTGAAACTTGGATTAAAGCTAATTTCTCCAACATCGGCATTCAGATGTCTTGGGGCCGGTTTGTAAGGGTAGTGGGTACTGTATGGTGCGAAATATAAAAAGAAGGGTTCTTTTACATTTTTTAAATAATCCACGGCTTTTTGGCCTACTACATCGGTTGAATAATCGGAGGCCGATACCCCGTATTTTGTAATTTCACCGCTGGCACGATAAATTTCATAATTATAATAGTCTGGTACTACAAACGCTTGAAAAGTATCCCAACCAGGTGGTGTATAAGGAGTACGGCCGTCGATCCATTTATTTAGATATTTCCCGATTAATCCTGTATGATAACCTGAAGCGTTCAATTTGGTTGCAAGATTATCATTTTCATTAAACAGTCTCATTTTATTATTATCTTCAACACCCGTATGATGTGAGTATAATCCAGAAAGTATTGTACTTCTTGATGGACAACAAAGGGCTACATTGTCGTAAGCATTTGTAAAAAGATTCCAATAACCAGTACCCAATCGTTGACCCATAAAAGGCATTTTTTCTAAAGATTCATATCTTTGGTCGTCAGAAACAATTAAAACGATGTTTGGTCTATATGGTAGAGGTGAAAGCGTTGGTATCGGTGTAGGTGTCGGTGTTCTAGTAGGCGTTTGTGTTGAGGTTGGAGTACTTGTCGGCGTCGGATAATTTTTATTGTAATTTACTGACCATATGATGAAATCTATCCCGTTAACTAATCCATCATTATTAAAATCAGGATTTTCATTTTGTTGAACTGGATTTGTCTGCTTGTAATATTTTAACCAAATTATGTAGTCTTTTAAATCAACCTTATAATCTCCGTTAGCATCACCTGGCCCATACTCAGCAACGTAAGTATTAATTAAATATTCATCGTAAATATAATTCAGGTCAAGTAAATCCGGGGCGTAATCAATAAGTTCCTGAACGTCTTCGTCTGCGTCTGAAGCTTTTTGCAGTGCCTTTCTTTGGGCCGGCGATAGAGTATCTATAAAAGTTGCCCCTACAGCATGGGGAAAATATAAATTAAAAAGAATTATTGATAAAATAAATAATAATATTTTGTTTTTTTTAATATACATCGAATATTGATAAATAACATCTGGTGGATATTAAATTTATTATTATCTTTTTATCTAAAATTGTAAATTACATACAATGTCTCCTTCGAAACTAATTTGTATATACTGTAAGTATTATATTTTTATGATTTGGCTTAAAAATTATAGTGGTTGAAAGGAAGTTTACCATATAAGTAGTTGACAAGGTATAAAACCTACGAATACAATGGATTATAGAGCATTTATGGATGAAATAGGTGAAAACTCAACCCTCGATAAGGTAAGACAACGTTTGGGGGATTTATATAGATATTTCCGCAAGAGCCGAAACAGAGGGCTACTAGTATTGGCCGTTACATTATTTGTTCTTCCAGTTACTATTCTTCTTGCCCAAAGAATTGTCCGCAACTTTAGTCGGGCAGCGTCAGCAACTCTCTCATTTCAATCGGCTTCAACAAATTTACCGCCAAACCAGGTCGTAAGCGTAATGGTGAATTCGGGGACAACAAGTGTGGGATTTGCAAGAGTTGTTGTAAATTTTGATATTACAAAAGTTAAGCTTGCTAGCGAGGTAACAACTTCGGCAAGTTTGACAATGAACAATTTGGACGCAGAAAATGACCCCAATTATGTCGCGCCTGCCGACGCCTGTCAGGGAACTTCCCCTTGTATTATCAAGACACCTATGGTTGCCGCAAACAATAGCGGAAGAGTCGTGATTGTACTTGCAAAAGATCCGAGAAATACCGCAAACCCGCCATCCGGCGTTTTTGAATTAGCCAGGATGACTTTTACGGCTGCAACTAGTGTATCCACAACGACGCAGTTGACAATATCCGATTATCAACTCGTCGACATGAGTCCTGCAGCATTTACGATTTCTACTACCCCAATGACCCTTACTTTAAATAGCGGGGGAAATACTCCCACTCCCACTCCGCCAACCGGAAATATAATTTCAGATTTGGTAGTAAACGACACAAACGCTGCAGATTGGAGCGTACAAAATAATATTAAAGTGGGAGATATTCAATATGGAGATAGAACTTTTACTTTCACATCAATCCCCAACCTAATACAGGTAGTTAACGAGTGGATTAGGACAGCAAATGACTCAAAAGCATCAACTCCCACAACTCTCGCTACTTTTAAGGTTAATGCTAACGCCATAGTCTATGTTGCGCATGACGATAGAATTACCACGAAGCCACCGTGGATGAGTGGGTGGACTGATAATGGTATGAATTTAGTTAATAGCGAAACAACCCCCGTAACTTTCAGCCTTTATTCAAAAAGTTTTGCAAGCGGCCAGCCTGTTACGCTTGGATCTAACGGCGGAAGTTCCGGAACTTCGGGGATGTATACGATTATAGTTGTTCCGGCAACTACGCCAACGATAACACCTACAAATTCACCCACACCGACGCCTACTAGAACGCCTACGCCTACACCCACCAGGACACTGACACCTACGCCAAGTCCAACAAATTCACCGACGCCGACGCCTACTAGGACACCCACACCTACTGCAACCAGAACTCCCACTCCTGGGGTAACACATACTCCTACGCCAACGGGTAGTTCTTTACAGGGAGACGCGAACGGCGACGGAAGAGTGGATCTAATAGATTATGTGATCTGGCTAAATCATTACGGACAAAATACTCAAAATGGTCCAACTGATGGAGATTTCAACTCGGACGGTAGAGTAGATCTAATAGACTACGTTATCTGGTTTAACAATTATACGGGTTAGGTTAAGAACATTGCGTCTCCGAACGAAAAGAATCGGTAACCTTTATTAATAGCTTCATGATAGGCTTTCCCGGCCAGGCTTTTTGAGAAATCTGTGAATTTTTCGTTAGAGTTAGGTAAGGTTGCATATGTAGATATCAAGGCTAAAAGAGTACTTTTAGGTAAGTGGAAGTTAGTTATCAACGAGTCTATAAACCTAAATTTATATCCAGGGTAAATATAAATATCAGTCGATCCTGATTGCGGAATTAATAAATACGACCCCTCTTTATCAACTTTTTGAGCGCAAGTTTCGAGAACCCGACAAGTAGTCGTACCAACCGCGATAATTCTTTTTCCGTAAAGTTTGGCCTTGTTTAATCTGTCTGCAACGCTTTTTTCTAAAGTAAACTGTTCGGAGTGGATTTTGTGTTTTGATATATCATTTACTTTTATCGGAACAAATGTTCCTAATCCGACGTGAAGAGTCAAAAATTCTATTTGAACTCCAATATCTTTTAATTGAGCGATTAAGTTTTTAGTAAAGTGAAGACCGGCGGTTGGCGCCGCAGCCGAACCCGGCTCTCTCGCATAAACTGTTTGATATTGTTTTCTGAGATCGTGATCGGGAACTTGCGATTTAATATAGGGAGGAAGAGGGGTAGTTCCAATCTCATTAATCTTTTTTAGAAATAGTTTTGCCGGTATGGAGAACTCGATAAAAGAAGTGTAGTTGTGCCTTTCTGTTATTTTTCCGAAAAAGGAAGGAAAGTATATTTTTTCTCCTTTTGAAAATCCCGGTTTTGTTATTGCCTCCCAAAGATTCCCCCTTAATTTTTTAAGAAGTAGTATTTCGGCTTTCCCTCCGCTATTCTTTTTGCCGATAAGTCTTGCAGGAAAAACTTTAGTGTCGTTAAAAACGAGTACGTCATTTGCTGAAAGAATATTTGGAAGTTCAAAGAATCTTTGATGGGAAATACTTTTAGTTTTTCTATTAACAATCATTAATCGAGAGCTGTCTCTTGGCGAAGCGGGGGATTGAGCGATGAACTTTTTTGGCAGAAAGTAATCAAATTGAGACAATTTCATGCGATTTGTTTGGTGTCAGGAGAGGGATTTGACAATTTGTCGTTTGGACAAATTGGTTATTCTCCCCCGTAGCCCGTTTGGGCGGGACGTTAAATAGTTGTGCTGCAGGCAGGATTCGAACCTGCGTAGCCCGTTCGGGCGCCAGATTTACAGTCTGGTGCGATTGTCCACTCCGCCACCGCAGCATATTTAACGTCCTGCGATTGTCCACTCCGCCATCCTGACTAGGAGCCGTCTTAGGGATTCGAACCCTAGACCTGCTGTTTACAAAACAGCTGCTCTACCACTGAGCTAAGACGGCAAATCTTGTTGCATCTCAGTGGCCAAGCTATGCTTACCACTGAGCTAAGACGGCAAATCTTCTATCAGGTTTAAATTATACCAAATTGGATAGAAACTTAGAAATGAAGATAGAGCTTTAGCTTTATGAGATAACCCCGCTTGGAGGTAAGTAAAGAAGTTTTTTCCCGGATGTATCCAGGTGGGTGAGCTCAATCCGAAACCCTCAGGTCTCGGACAATTTGCTCCAGCTTAAAATCTTTCTTTAAACTGATCCCGCAGCTGCGGGACTCCCAAAGTGCTTTTCGATGAGAAAAAGCCTTCTTACTACCCCTTCGCGGGGCTATATATATTCTATCAATAAAGTCAAACAAAAAGAATGTATAAAAATATGACGAAAGATCAGGTAAATGCACTACCCGGAAGAAGAATTTTTAATACAAAGTCAATTATCGGACTCATTAGAGCTGAAATTGGAGAAGACCCACCGAACGTAGGAAAAATCAGAAAAAGTAGAATTATCATTCCGTAGCGGCGTAAAAAGTTGTCAGCCTCTCTGGCTTCGTGTTCGGGAAGTAGACCGATAAAAATCTTGCCTCCATCGAGTGGGTGAATCGGAATGAGATTAAAAATTGCCAGAACGATATTAAGAATTATCGCGGGGATTAAAACTAAAGAGAGTGCTCCATATGAACCAAAAGCGAAAAAGGATAGACGAATAATTATTGAAGCTAATAATGCAAACAGAAGATTTGCTAATGGGCCGGCAAGAGAGACTATTGCTGAATCTCTTCTGGGTCTTCTGAGATTATATGGATCGATGATAACAGGTTTTGCCCAGCCGAATGGTATTACGGGGATATGTAAAACGGCACGCATAAAAACTAAAACCAAAAGAAGTGTCGTTCCCACGGGATCGTAGTGGACGATCGGGTTTAAAGATAATCTTCCCATTAATCGAGCTGTAGGATCACCCAATCTATTCGCCATCCACGCATGCGAGGCTTCATGAATTGTTATCGCGATTATAAAAGCCAAAATCCAGCCTATTAGTTCCATAATTTACCTTGATAAATAAGGTATTTATTAGTATAATAGTAAAATCTCAAAGCTCAAAGAGCAAAATTCAAAACTGATCATTTAATCTTATTTTGACTTTTGATATTTGAATTTAAACAATGTCTTATATTTGCCAAATTTGCGGAAAGGGAATAAGCGTAGGCCGGTCTCAAAAACACCGTAGAGGTGTTGCGGGAAAGCGTTGGAAAAATAGAGCCCCGGTCACTTCTAGGCTATTCAAACCTAATTTACAGAGAGTTACGCTTCGGATAGGTGGCGAGCGACGTCAAATGAAAATCTGCACAAAATGTCTAAAAAGAATCAGAAAATATGGTTCTATTAAAAATTACTCCAATGTTGCGGTGGGATAACCTTCCTCAAATTGTTTCCAGGTAACCGGGTTTTTGCCTTCGAGCTGGACGGAATCTAGGACGAGATATGGCGTTTTGTCTTTCGTATCTAGGTGTGCTTTTAAAATCTTAATTCTTAATTCCTGATTCTTTATTCTTATAGTTGTCCAAGCACCTGGCCATGGTTGCATGGCACGAACAAAACGTTCAAAAGAATAGGCACTAGGTACTAGGGAATAGTTTTTGATAAAAGGTATTTTCCACTTCTTTTTCAAGGTTTTTCCTTGCAGGCAGGCGTTTAAATATTCAGGAGGAATATAAGCGTCTTCTTTACCGATCATCCGCGCGAATGTCGCTTTTGAATCATCCTGAGGTTTTAAATTGATTTTTCCTTTGATGTAAGCCGGTAACATACTAACTAAAACTTTAGATGATTTTGCAAAGAGCCGGTCGCGGAGGGAAGCGTAAGTATCATCGGGTAATATTTCTTCTTTAGATTGGGTGACAATTTGGCCGTGATCTAATTTTTCGTCCATCTTAATTATTGAAATTCCCGTAGGATTAGTATCAGTTATAATAGCGGCAGGTACGGGGGAACTAAAGCGAAATTGAGGTAGTAATGAAGGGGGGATAACTAAGATACCATAAGGAAAATACTTTATAACTTCTTTTGGTATTATATTTCCATAGGAGGCAAGTACACCAAGATCTGCCTCAATTTTTTCCGATATTATATCTCTCGGATCAAAGTAAATCGGAACCTTGTGTTTGTGCGCCCAATTATCGACGGGAGAGTACATCAACATTTGTTTTCTTCCAACCGGCTTTGGTTTTTGGGTTACAACAGCAGTAATTGGGGACTTACTCAAATTGACTCCGAACACTTTATGGATAGATTCTAATACGGGTAAGACATACTCCGGGGTGCCAAAAAAAACTATTTTCATATCAGTTCCACCCTCTCCCACTCTCCGTTGACATATTCATAAAGTGGCTTTTTTTGTTCAAGAAGCTTATCTATAAATAATATTCCCTCGAGATGGTCAATTTCGTGTTGGATGATTTGTGCGTCAAAATCCGAAAATGAAGATATTTGTTCTTGACCGTTTCCGTCAAGGTACTTTATTTTGATAAACTTGGCCCTTTTTAGCGGGCCATAATAGTGGGGGAGCGAGAGACAACCTTCCAGAATTTTAGATTTTTTTTGTTTCCTCTCTATTTTTTTTGCGACCCCCTTGCCTTTGTTTATAACCTGCAAAATCTTAGGATTTATCACCGTGATAGTCGTTCCCCCGAGTTTCATGATAAAAACCCGTAGTTTTTTACCGATTTGGGGGGCAGCCAGACCTACTCCTTCGGGATCTTTTTGAACCACCAAAGTGTCTTTTAGGTCCGTGATAATTGAGCTGATTTTTTTATCTACTTTAACTACGGATTTTGACTTTTGACGTAATTGCGGATCTGTCGCTTGTAGAATTGGTCTAATCATTGGGCAATTATATCAAATACAAGCTGGCAGTGGCAATTTACGGACCTAATTCGTCCAGCTCTCTTTTGACTAATACGTCGTTTGGATCAATTTTATCCAATATATATTTAAACTCCGCTTTCGCTTTTTGTTTTTCACCCATATCAATGTATATAAGCCCCAAAGCATAATGCGCCTTACTGTAATCAGGCTTCATGTCAATGGTTTTATTAAGTATTTGAACCGCTCTTTCCGTTTCGCCAATTCTCAAATATGCCAAAGCTAAATTATAATAAAGTTTCGCATCAGTCGGTGCTTGTTTAACTGCCTTTTCCAAGATATCCGTAGCCGCCAAAAGATAATTTTGGTTTATTGTTGATAATTCTATAAATACATTTGCGGCCGTTCTTTTTATATTTACATTAGCGGGGGAGAGTGAAATGGCCTTATTTATTTCTGCGGCCGCCGATTCGGCAAATTTAGTAGATAGATTATTGTCCCCACCCTGATTAAGCGAAATTGCTGAATTTTTAGAATTTTCAGAAAGTTCTTCGTAATAAATGGCTTCATTGGGTGATAACTTTATGGCAGTATTTATTTGCTCCCTTGCTTTTGCAAGATTGCCTATTTCATCTTGGAGTTTGGCTTGGGAATAAGAATAATCCGCATACCAGTACTTAGAGATAAGAAGTAAGAAGTAAAAAGTAAGAAGTAAGGTAAAGACAATACTAACTTTTTGTATTTTGCCTAAGTCCCCGATTCTTAATTCTTGATTTTCGCCGTCAGATTCTTTTAAAGCAGTTGCCATTGCGGGGTACAGGAAAAATAAAAGTGCTACCGGAACAACAGAAAAACCAAAAAAGTTGGTAACCAGAATGCTAACAAAGCCAGAGGCTAATGCAAAGTTAAAAGTGTAAAGTTCAAAGTTTAAATTTAAATTTGAAAGCTTATCAGCACTTTTTAATTTTACATTTTGATATGCAATTTTGAATTGAATAAATATGAATATTATTAAAAGTAAATACGCTGATAATCCAATAGTTCCGGTCGTTGCTGCAAAATTAAGGTATTCATTATGGGCCTTGTTATAGAGAAAATCCCACTCAGAAACCATATTGTGCCCGACCGGTCTATATAGGTAATAAGAAAAGGCAAACGTTTCTACCCCGCTCCCGAAAACAGGATAATTTTTCCAAACGTCAAAAGCTCCACGCCAAACAATTTTTCGTATTTTATCCGATGCGGTTCCTCCGACTTCCAATGCTGGAGCTTTAATATTTTGTTCGACTGGAGCCTCAATTTGGCGCTTAGCTATTTTGTTAATACTTGGAGTCCATGGAGTACCGGAAATTGATATTAATATTAAAAATAAAATATTAAAGATCAGAAATACATACAAAAAATTAAATATTTTTTTGTCTTTCAGGGATCTAACCAGATATAATACCCAGAAGATCAAGCTCGACGCTGCAAATCCCAATAAACCCGATCTGGATTTAGTAAAAAGGAGGGTTGAAAAAAAGATAATTGAAAGTATAACCCAAAAATAAAATTTGGGATTTTTTATCTGTATATTTAATTTTTGATCTTTGATCTTTGATATAAGAGAAAAAGCCCATGTTAAAGGAATAAGCGTGACAATCCATGCAGCTAGCCAATTAGGTTGACCAAGTGTCGCATAAACGCGGTTTTGGACGTCTTGTTCCCAACACGAAACGTCAAAACTGCGATACTGAGGTATTAGAAGACAGCTAAAAGATTTACCGAAATGTTCAAATATAGCCCAAACACTTACAACTGCTGCACCTAAAAATAAGGATTTGATTGCAGTAAGCGTTTTTTGTCGATCCATATTTGCTACAAATCCCCAGTAGAGGAGTATATAGGTTACACTTGAAGCCAGTCCCCCATGAAAACGAGAGTAATATCCCAATAGAGATGTTCTTGCGTCCAGTGAAAGGAAAGTGGAGAAAACTTGTGAAAGTAAAAATACTAAAATTGGAATATCCAATAAAGTTCTTTTAAAAATTATCTTTTTTGCGGTGATCATTTTAACCACCCAAAAGAATAAAATTAATACAGCTATTAAATAGGTCAAAATCATTTTATTAAATTCAAATAACTCTGAAGTTTTTGTAAAAAATGCGAGGGGAACTGAAAACATTAGAAAACAGTAAAGATAGAAAATTGCCCTGTCTATTTTGAAAGTCATAAAGCTAATTTAGTTTAGATATATCATTGTATCATTTGGAAGAGTTAAATTTTAAAGGCTCAAAGCGTAATTGCAAGTTTTATGTAAAACGATATACTGAGGTTCAGAAATATTTAGATGAATAATTTCAGAAAGAATTTAAGTAAACTCAAATTAAGATTTTCCGTTACACCCGTTAATTCCATATTAGGATTTTTTTCTCACGATATAGGAATCGATTTGGGTACTGCCAATACTTTGGTTTGGGTAAAAGGTAAAGGAATTGTAGTTAGAGAACCATCAGTCGTGGCCAGAAATAAAAAAACAAAAGAAATTCTTGCAATAGGATCGGGGGCAAAACGAATGTTAGGTAGGGCGCCGGCTACGCTGGAAATAGTGAGACCTTTAAGAGACGGAGTGATTGCGGATTTCGATGCAACAGCTTCTATGCTTTCTTATTATATAAAGAAAGTACACGAAACAAGTACTGTTATTCCTAAAATCCCGAGACCCAGAGTCGTTATCGGAATTCCATCCGGAGTTACTGAGGTTGAAAGAAGAGCTGTTTCTGATGCTGCAATTGCATCAGGGGCGAGAGAAGCACACCTTGTTGAAGAACCGATGGCGGCTGCCATAGGAGCAGGGCTACCGGTTGAAGACCCTGATGGCATATTTATAGTAGATATTGGTGGTGGGACCTCAGAAATTGCAGTAATTTCTATGGGAGGAATTGTCGTAGGAAAATCGATACGGGTTGCAGGAGACGAAATGAATGAAGCAATTATTTCTTATGTTAGGCTCAAATACTCTTTACTTTTGGGCGAACCTTCTGCAGAGGAGGTCAAGATTTCAATCGGAACTTGCACTCCTCTTAAAGAAGAAAAATTTTTCGTCGTTAGAGGCAGGGATTTGGAGACAGGATTGCCCAAGTCTATAAAACTTTCGGGTAATGAGATAAGAGAAGCTCTAATGCCAACCATTCAGGAGATTGTAGGCAATATCGTTAACACCTTAGAAGAAACGCCCCCCGAGTTGGTAAGCGATGTTATGGAGAAAGGCATAATTTTGGCGGGTGGAGGATCGTTGATACCGGGCATTGAAAAGGTCGTATCGGAAGCGACGAAAATGCCAGTATATGTAGCCGAAGATGCGATAACATGCGTTGCTCGAGGGTGTGGAGTAATATTAGAAGACCTGTCCTTACTAAATAAAATAAAGGTAGCAAAAATCATGTGACCCATAAATGGAAACATTATCCTCAACAAAGCATCAAAGTTGGTTATCTTGGTTTTTAAGAGGACTTCTGATACTTAGTTTTTTAATCGTTTTAGCCAGAGTTGTCGATTTACAAATAATAAGAGGCGCATATTTTCGTAAACTTTCCGAAGGAAATAGAATACGGAGGGTTCCGATTGCAGCGGCACGCGGGGAAATTTTGGCTCGCGGCGGAGAGGTTTTAGTCGGCAATAAGGAAGTTGAACTGAGCTTAGTTTTTGATAAGAATTTTGGTTATCAAAAGATAAACGAAAAAGGAAACGCGTCTGAAATAATCACAGAACCGGTTAGAGATTATAAATTAGGTAATTCTTTTGGGCACGTTAGCGGTTATTTGGGGGAAGTTTCGGAAGAAGAGTTGGGGAAAATAAAAGCACGCTGTCCGGATAAGGGGCCAAGAAAACTTGGTGAACTAATAGGAAGAAGCGGATTGGAAGAAGAATACGACTGTTTATTAACCGGCACGGAAGGTGAAGAATTAATTGAGGTCGATTCAATAGGAAATAAAGTTAGAACGTTGGGGAGAAAAGAACCGATAAAGGGTATGAATTTAAAAACCACGATTGATTTTGGGTTACAAAAGAAAATAGCCGGACTTTTGAGTGATAAAAAGGGCGTGGGAATTGTAACCGATATGAAGGGCGAGATTTTGGCAATGTACTCTTCTCCTCCATACGATCCAAATATATTTATTAGCGACCAACCGGAGGAAGTATCAAAAGTATTGAAAAACAAAGACCAACCTCTTTTTAATCGGGCGATAGGGGGTTTATATCACCCCGGCTCTATATTTAAACCGATTGTTGCAATTGCATCGCTTGAGACTGAAGCGATCGATCGTGACTTTGTCTTTGAGGATAATGGAGTCATCGCAATTAATACTCCTTACGGAAATTTTTCGTATACAAATTGGTATTTTACTCAATATGGAGGAACAGAGGGACAGATTAAACTGGATAGGGCAATTGCCAGATCGACCGATACTTTTTTCTATAAAATTGGGGAAATGACCGGAGTGGAGAAATTAATTGAATGGTCGTCTATTTTTAATCTAGGCAATGAAACGGGAATAGATTTACCGGGTGAAATAGGAGGGCTAATTCCGTCGCCGGAGTGGAAATTGAGAGTTAAAGGGGAGCGTTGGTTTTTGGGTAATACGTATCACATGTCGATAGGACAGGGTGACATTGCACTAACTCCCATCGGCATGAACCAAGCAATTTCTGCTATTGCGAGTGGCGGAGAATATTGTAAGCCTCACATAGTTGACAGTCAGGAGTTAGAGAAATCAATGATCAAAAACCCGCCGGCCGGACGGGCAGGTCAAAGGTCAAAATGTGGGGGTTTGGGGATTAACAAGGGGAATATTGATTTGGTTAAGGAGGGGATGGTTGGAGCATGTAGTTCGGGGGGTACGGGATATACATTTTTTGACTTCGGAGAGAAACACGACGGAATAAAAGTTGCATGTAAAACAGGTACTGCTGAAGTCGGAGATGGAACTAATGATACGCATGCTTGGTTTAGTGTATTTGCCCCATCGGAAAATCCGGATATTATTGCCACTATATTGGTTGAAAGGGGTGGGGAGGGGTCAAAGGTAGCAGGCCCTATTGCCAGAGAAATTTTTGATTATTGGTTCGATAGAAAAGATTAAAATAAAATAACAAATTTGTTGACCATGACTGACAGAGAGTATCTTGCCCTACTTTATTCCCATCTGCCCTTCGGTCCAAAAAGGGTAAATTTACTAATTTCTTATTTCGGGAATGCCAAGAAAGCCTGGAATGCGAATGAAAAGAAATTAATAGAGGTTGGTATTGCAAATAAATCGGTAAGCGAGTTTTTTAAATATAAAGAAAGTATAAAAGAAAAAGGGTATTTTGAAAATCTACTTCGCTTAGGAATTAAATTTGTAACTATAAACGATTCAGACTATCCGGAGAATCTACGCGGGCTTGACGGAGCTCCTTTAGTACTCTATTTAAGGGGTAATTTGAAAAAATCAGACGTTAATAGTATCGCCATAGTCGGATCCAGAAAGATGACTTCTTACGGAAGAGAAGTGGCATATAAGTTTGCATCGGAACTAGCTAGCGTAGGAGTTACAATTATTTCCGGTCTAGCTCTTGGAATAGACGCCGTTGCTCACAAAGCCGCGCTAGACGCAGGGGGAAGATGCATCGCAGTTATAGCATCAGGACTGGATAGAATTACACCCGTTTCAAATTATAGTTTAGCCAAAGAAATTGTAAAAAGCGGAGGTGCAATAGTAAGTGAATTACCTTTGGGTGTTGAGATTTGGAGGAGCAGCTTTCCAATTAGAAATAGAATTGTTGCTGGATTATCAAAAGGAGTATTGGTTGTCGAAGGAGCTGAAAAAAGCGGAACACTGCTGACAGCTAGCTCCGCGGGAGATCAAGGTAAACAAGTTTTTGCCATTCCTGGTCCCATTACTTCCCCAATGTCGGTTGCGCCTAATTATTTAATCAAAAACGGAGCTAAAATGGTAACGGGGACTAACGAAATATTAGAAGAGCTCGATCTACTTCTCAGGGTTGATAGCGAAGAGATTGAAAAAGTACTTCCTACGAATAAAAAAGAGGCCGAGTTATTGGTTTTATTAGAAAACGAGCCGTTACATCTTGACGAGCTTGCTAGAATATCAGGGTTGGAAGTTTCCCGTATTTCTGCTAGTCTAACTGTTATGGAATTGAAAGGTATGGTAAAAAATATTGGGAACGGAATTTATAAGAAAATATCTTGAGATATTTTCTTGGCCACGAGTTTGAAATTACTGAAGAATAGATTCTTAGTATTTCAAAATCGTGGTAAAAAATTATGAATTTAATTGTTGTCGAATCGCCAACTAAAGCTAGAACTTTATCCCGCTTTCTCGGAAAAGATTATGTGGTGGAGGCGACGATGGGTCATATAAAGGATTTGCCGAAAAGCGAGTTAGCGGTAGACGTCGAAAAGAATTTTGAACCCAATTACTTAATAGTCGAGAAAAAGAAAGACGCCATAAAAAAAATTGAAGACGCATCTATTAAGGCCGCTAATATTTATATAGCAACTGATCCCGACCGCGAAGGAGAAGCTATCGCTCAACACGTCAAAGAAATCTTAACCGACAACAAACAACTGATTACTGATCACGTATCTCGTATTGTTTTTCATGAAATTACTCAGGGGGCAGTGGAAGACGCAATGAAACATCCTCGTAAAGTAGATAAGAATCTTGTTGACGCGCAAATTGCTCGTAGAGTTTTGGATAGACTAGTTGGATACAAACTTTCACCGCTTTTATGGAAAAAGGTTAGACGCGGATTATCTGCAGGCCGTGTACAGTCTGTTACAGTAAGACTGATTGTAGAGAGGGAAAGGGAAATCGAAGCTTTTAAATCGGTAGAATATTGGGAAATTTACAGCATAGTTAAGAGTTTAAAGTTAAAAGTTAAAAGTGATTTTTCTGTCAAACTATTAAAAATAAATGGAAAGACAGCTGATGTTAAGAATGAAAAAGAAGCAAAAACTGTTGTAGCTGATCTTGAAAAGTCTGGCTATAAAGTTTTCGACGTCAGAAAAAAAGAGGTCAGGAAAAACCCGTATCCTCCTTTTACTACTTCAACAATGACCCAATCAGGAGCAAGACTTTTTGGTTGGTCGGCCAAAAAGACAATGAACATTGCACAGCGGCTATATGAAGAGGGTCTAATAACTTACCACAGAACGGATTCTGTAAACTTATCGACGGTAGCTATTGAAAAAGCGCGAGAGTATATCGATAAAAACTATGGTAAAAACTATGTACCTCAAAAACCCCGATTCTTTAAAAAGACTTCTAAACTAGTTCAGGAAGCTCATGAAGCAATTCGTCCTACTGACGTAAATTCTAAGTTTCAAATCTCGAGTTCCAAATTCGAGAAAGAAGGAGAAATACTGTATAACCTCATATGGAAGAGATTTGTGGCGTGTCAAGTGGAAGCATCGATATTTGACGAAACTATTATCGATGTCCTAGCAACTCCCAAGCTGCCAGCCACCAGCTACTTGCTACGCGCTTCCGGTCAGGTAATGAAATTTGACGGATGGAGGAAAGTGATTCCTTTGTCAAAAGACGAGGAACCGGAGCTTCCATTAGTTGAGAAAGATGAAGCTTTGGATTTAATCAAAGTAATTTCTGAACAGAAGTTCACCCAACCACCTCCACGCTACAATGAAGCATCGCTAATTAAAACGTTGGAAAAACTCGGCATTGGAAGACCATCCACTTATGCCCCAATTATCACAACCATTCAACTTCGCAATTATGTTGAAAAAAATGAGGGAAAGTTTACTCCGACCGCGATCGGTGTCGCAGTTAACGACTTTTTAGTAACAAATTTTAAAGATATTTTCGACTATTCTTTTACGGCGGAAATGGAAAACGGATTGGATGATGTTGCAAAAGGAACCCTGGAGTGGCAAAAGATGATGGCTGAGTTTTACAACCCTTTTGATAAAAAATTGGTAGAGGTGGAAGATAAAGCCAAGCGCGTAAAAATCGAAGTCGAGAAATTAGGGAAAAAATGTCCTACTTGCGAAAGCGAGGGGCGTGTAGGTAATAAACAAGGGGAATTAGTGATTAGAGTTGGCAGATTTGGGAAATTTATTTCGTGCTCGCTTTTTCCTGAGTGTAAGCATACGGAAAAATATGTTGAAAAACTTAATATGAAATGTCCGGAGTGTAAAAAGGGTGAGGTTATAGTTAAGACAACCAAAAGAGGCCTGTCTGCCGGCAGGCAGGGTAAGAAATTTTACGGCTGCTCTCGTTACCCGAAATGCAAATGGGCAAGCTGGAGAAAGCCAGAGAGCGACAAAGAGAGGCGGGCGGGAAAGGAAATTAACTAAAACTATATACACCTTGCAAGGAGAGAACCTTAAAGGTGGAGAGGGACCAGCTCGCAACGGAAATTATTCTTAAATATATTAATGAACCCTGAATTTGTCGATCAAATTAGCAAAGAAGTTGAACCCTTGCGAAGACGTTTACGAATTGGAATTGTCGGAGTCATGGGATCTGGGAAAAGCGAAATTGCAAATTTACTAGCAGAGCGCTGGCCAGATACAATTGTTATTAGAGAGCAATTTGAGAAAAACCCTTTTCTGGAGGATTTTTATAAGAATCCTTGCAAATTCAGTTTTAAATCCCAAGCGTGGTTTTTGAGTATGAAAGCAGAGCAATTGTCCAAGAAGAAGTTGGGTATTTCTGAAGCGCTATACACTACAATACGGGACCCCGATATCGTAAGCGATTATTTATTTGCAAAGACCCAGCATGATTTAAACCAAATGACAGATTTTGATTGGGAACTATATAAAACCCTATATGTATCTTTGAGGGAAGCAAGAGGTGTAGCCGAATCTGATTTGACAATAGTTCCCTGGTCGCCTTTGGAGGTTGTTGTCGAAAGAATTGCTAAAAGAGGAAGAAGTTTTGAAGATGAAGTGGATGTCAATTATTTAAAAGCTTTATCCGACAACGTTTTGGGGTGGTATGAAGAAGAAAAAAAGCACTCACCGGTCTTTTTGATAAGTTCAGATTATTATGACTA
>Ga0155716_170_pt1 | contig 21048 bp, 23 predicted proteins | sample RifCSPlowO2_01_FD_107373 | JGI IMG/M metagenome (GOLD analysis project Ga0155716, IMG submission 107373) | Candidatus Woesebacteria bacterium RIFCSPLOWO2_01_FULL_37_19 | reverse complement strand
TTCGTAATTATTACTTATGTAATAATTGGTTTGCATACTTTCCATCCAGGGCTGCTAATTTTTCTAAGGCTAACCACTATATCAAATTGATCAGACCCGCAAAAGGAATCGAACTTCTGATAGAATGGTCGTTAATGATCAATATAAATTTTTACCCTGAATCTGATAAAGAAGAATACGTAAGCGCTGCTAAAGAATACAGTGAAATTTGGAAAAAGGATGGGATAAAAATATTTAATGCAATTGAAAATTTTAGTGGGTTGAAATTTAAAACCAAGTTAATAAACGCTGTAACTTTTGAAGGACCTAGCTATTCGCTTCCACTTCGTCTGAGAAGCAGTTATCCAGAAAGTCACAAAAAAGCGACTCTTATACACGAATTATGCCATCGTATATTAGTAGATAATTATTTCTACATCTTCGATAATAAAAACTTATCGGAAGATATCCACAAAATAATCTATCTTTTTTTATACGATATTTGGGTGGATCTACTCGGCAAAAAAATCGCGAATGAAAGCAAAGATGTTGAGATTGGATATGGGGATACTACGTATAAAAATGCTTGGGGCTGGGCACTGTCTTTCGATAAAGAAGCAAGGAAACTGAAATTCAAAGAAATGGTAGAAAAATATTCAAATCATCCTAAAGCAATAAATAAACCTAAAACTTAGGTTTAGCTAAATTGAAATTCATATCTAAAGAAGTTCTCTACATAGTTCACTAGCCCCTGCCTAAATTAATTTTTTGAAGCTTGGTTCTCAAGTTTTGAAACTCTTTTTTCTAACTTATCAAACTCGGCAACTGTCGGGGCGTCATCAGAAAGTTCGGCTAATTCCAAACCCAGTCTGTCTAATCTCTTTCCATTCTTATCTACCTTTTTTTCTACCCGCAACACATCTTTCCCAACTTTATTGATATCTTCTTTTAACTCCTCTTTTATTGCTCTTTGTCCATCAAGTATCGCTTGTAATATCTTTGTGTTTGACATGGCTTTATTATTACAAATTCGGGATATTATACAATAGCATTATCTACCTCACTTTGGTTTTGGTAAACTTCACTTCCAAACAAATTCCTGACAAAGTGGTTCGGCAATGCTCACCATAAATCCACTAGTCCCTACATATTGGGTTTCTATTCAAACATATATCAAATTCATATAGTCATATAAAACTGGTATTACTTGGTAACGTTTTTGCAAGTTTTTTTCAGTTTTGCCTTCGCTCACAATTTTAAGAGCAGCATAAAAGCTATCAAAAAGTACCATTTCCTTAGAGTTTTCCAGAGCGGAACGGCCACCGCCTTGAACCCACTCCGTTACTTTTTCTCTAACATCATTGTTTCTAACTAATCTTTTTGCTAGTTGAAATGTACTTGACTTCCTTACTAGACCTTCTTTAACTAATGTTTCAAAATTGGGAATAATCAAACCTTCCTCATTAATTCCTTCCATACTCATGCCTAGTGGACCACTATTCACAAGGCTATAACAGATTTCTAGTTCAGGGTCTGTTAATTCTTTGCAAATAAAATATCCATTCATTTCTTCACCACCCTTATATCTGAACCTTTCACCTAATTCACTTGTCATGCAAAAGTATTCTACCAATTAACTAAATGTTTATAAGTACTGGTTGAGGATTTAAGAAACGTCCGATACTTTCCGGGCTGAATGAAGTCAAAGGAGTTAACTTTATACCAAAGTGTTCGAGGTCAAGCCGCCTGTCCCCCCAGGTAAGTTGAAGCTAATTTTTAGGAGATAGTCTCTCTAATCTAGTGACTCTTTTTTCGAGTTTACCAAACTCCTTAATTGTAAGGGCATCACCCAAGGTTTCAATCGCGGATATGCCCGGGGTCCAAAAAGGGTCTAAGGGTAAACTATTTTTCTTAACCTCACTCTTAATAAAACCAAATGAAGTTTTTAAATTTACAGGAGAAGCAAACGCAATAAATAATTTATCCTTCATACTAATATTAATTCTTATAAAAAACCCACTTACATGAAGTGGGCAGCTTAGCTATATTTTACCACTAATAGAAATATTATTTTGGGGTTTTGTTTATGCAGCAAGAGGCCTTATTATTACTGGGTGCATTGTACTATCATCAACTTCGCAAGGCTCCCCATATAGTGACTACTCAACTTCCAGCATTTCCTGAAAAGAATATTCGTATGGATGATACGAAAAAGACTGCTCTTTATCAAACTTATATTCAGGGTAATTTCGTCTACGTATTATTTCCTGAATCTGATTTCTGTTGGAATGGATTATTGAGTCTTGCGGAATCAATAATTTTTTAAGTCCAAGTTTTTCTTTAACTTCTTTCGCCTTTTCTATTATTTTGTCGAATAGTTGTTCGTGATTTACAGTTGAAAGTAAGTCCAAAGATGGATTTATCCCCGGAAGTGTGAGACAACCATCTCTTACTAGAAAATGAATACCGCCCATCGATTGTTTGGATTCAGAATCAAAAAATATACCATTCCAAAATTGAGGGTCATTCCAAAGTTCCTCATCTGGAGTTACGCATACTCCCATGGTATATCCAGCCACTCCATGCTCTTTCTTTTTAGAAACAACAAAATCCAAATCCACTGTTTGCTTAGTAGCTTCTCCGTGTGATCCAAATTCAAACTTATCAACTTCCTTTCTCATTGTTTTATTTATTCCTGACACGAGATCGGAGCTTATTTTTCTATATACTAACTCCTCAAGATCAATTCCCTCGTCCATAATTAAAAGTTTTTTGTATTCAACAAACTTCTTATCCTTTATTTCTTCGTAGCTCATACCGTAATCTCTAAGAAAATCATCAAGTTTATCAGTAGCTTTTTTACGATTTGTCTCACCTTCAGCTCGATTCACACCCTTCAACATTCCCTTAACCACACCAATATTTCTCTCTTGATACTTTTTAACTTTGTTTTGGACGTCTTTTTTTAAAACGTCCATTTCTTCTGGATGTTCTACTGCATACGTAGCAAGACAATCTTTTATCAAATTATTCTTAATCCGTTCTCCAATGAATTCTTTGTATTTCATGAGTCCGTCGAGAGTTGTCTTGTAACCCTCATCAAGCTTCCCACCATCATGATTTAGATGATATCTGTACATACTTTCGTAAAGAGCTTGTCTATCTTCTTTACTTTTAGGACCACCAGCTTTATACATTTCAATTAATTTCTCTGCTATTTTAGATTCATTAATTTTTACCCTACCATTTCCGTCAATTTCTTTATTAATCTTTTTAACAACTTTCCCTAAAATATTCCAATCTTCAAGATCCAGTTCTTTATCTTCTCCCAAAACATATCTTCCAGTATCTAAGCTCATTTGAGTGTATTGTAAATCATCCAATTCCTTTGGAACGTCACCTCTTCTGTCTGGCCTGTATCTATTTAAGTGTTCATACTGATCTTGGGTTAATCCAATAGCCGGAGGGAAAGTATAGTAGGAGACAGCTTCGTACAACGAGTCTCCGAAATCAGCCTCACTCATTTCACCGGCATATATTTTGTCCTGAAGACTGTTTATTCTTTCCTTAAGCATACCCAGTCCTTCTTTGTCGTCTACTTCTTTCAAATGCTTATATTCCTTAAATAGGTTGTAATCAATTACACCTATATCATCTACATATGATTCAATTAGGGGTTTTTCCTCACTTATCGAGTCGACTTTGGAAAGAAGTTTTTCAAGTATATTTCTGGACTTAGTACCATATTTTTTACCAACTAAAACGATATAATCAATATCGTCACCGGATAATTCTCCGTCCATATTCATAGTAATTAACTTAATGCTTTTAAAATACAAAAAGGCTGCATCTCCCTGGGCTGCAAGAATTGGTTCGATTTGCTTATTAAAATCAAGTTCTGTTAATCCTTTTAAAGAATCTAACAACTCATGACCAATTTGAGGTTTTTGACTAAGTTCAAAGAGACTTCCTAAATCCGTGTTTTGTGGGTACTCGTCAAGTGTCGAGTCTAGCTCTTTTATTTTGTAAAGCGTTTTAACTTCATTTGCGTACAATTTAAGATTATCCCAAGAAGCAAATATCGTGTTGGGATCTTTTAACATTTCTGCAACCTGTGAGACTTGTTCATTATCAGGTACTTTTTCGGCTATTGTTAGTAATTCTTCAAAATTTGAGTCAAAATTAGAAGCTATCGAGTTTAACTCATGATGTGCAGTTCCAGTTTCGTATCCTGAATCATCCTTAGCTACTTGATCTAATATCTGTCCGTAGAACTGGCTTGCTTCCATTCCAGAAACCGATTGTAAATACACAACATCTTTGAATACATGTAGTGCATCGTGAATACTTAATCCTTCCCGTCTAATATACTTAAACATTCTTTCGTATCCAAATAATTTAGCTCCATCTTCAAAAGATTCACAGATTACTAGTTCATCTTTCCAGTCTCCATACTTACCCCGCACGGCATCGAATATCTTTTTATAATCCTCGTCTGACTCAATCTGAGACAGGTCAACACCGTTTCTTTTTGCAATTTCAGCATCCACCAGATTCATAAAGATCTTAGGGAGTGTTGATATATCTTCCTTTGTAAGCTTTGGTGGCATATCAAAAGTTTTGGACAATAATGAAAAATAATCTATGTTTTGTCCAACGATTTCGAGTAATTTATTTGTATCTGCAACTTCGAATAAATCTATTGATGACTGAACATATTTAGGAAGTGTTGCCTTAATATCACTTAGCTTTAATACAGACCCATGCAATGAAATTATTCTATTAACTCTTTCTAGGGATTCTTCCGATATGTCAATAAATCTTGCTGATACTGCATCTCTGGCTGCTTCAATAATCAATTCTTCTATATTTGCGTTGTGGTCAATTTTACCTTCCAATATATCAGCCATAATGTACTCGTCAGACAACTCGCTGTCAGGATCGTATTCATCGAAAGAATAAACAAGTATTTTTCTGATAATTTCAGGGTTCTTGATAACCTCTCGCTTATCTAATAACTCGAAAGCATTAACAATATTCGAGGCTTTTCTTCTCTCATTTGCATTTGGATTAAATTGTTTCGCGGAAATTTCTCCTCGTGATAAAAGCTCTAATACTAATTTGTCCACATCATCTTCATTCCATTCTTTCACTATTTTTTCATAAGCCCTAGATCCGGCGTGTTTAAACTTAAATTGTTCGTTATAATTTATTAACTCTTCTTCCATATATAAATCTGCTATTGGCTTGAGAAATTCTATTTGGACATCTTTGGGTAGCTCTGAGATAGCATCGACCGTATCTCTAACTTCTGATTCTGATCGAGATAGAACAAGACTTGACGCCAGTTCTGGTGAAAATGAAGATATATTTTTCAAAATTACTCTGGCCGCAGGAATAGTTTGCTCACCTCTATGTAAGACAATATTTTCTTTTAGCCATTCAATCATTTCTTCACTAAAATCCCCGTCTCGTTCCCTTAATATCGCTACTCTGAATGTGTTTAAAATACGATCATATTCTTCTTCATAAGAATGTTTAAATTTAGGATCGCCGCGATAGTTTAGTTCATATGAATTGGCAACATCACGAAGAAATCTTGTATTATCTTCATCCGCTAAAAAACTGTTCAATTCTTCTTGAGACCAATTACTCATAGCTTTAGCTAAGGATCCATAATTTCTGTCCCAATAGCTAATACTCTGACCACTTCCTTCTCCCCACGGTGCTGAAAGAAGCTCCCCGAGCAACGGTTTTGATTGCTCAGGCCACCACGATTTCATAATTAAAAACAACCCATCGGTGTACAACCCTTCTAAGCCACTTTTCCCTAAAGTTCTCCTTATAACATCTTCCTGCGCCACTTGTGGCCAACTTTCAATTGCCTTTGCTATGGCTCCTAGATGCTGGCCCTCTTTTTTGAGATCAGAATCAATCATTATATTCACATATGGTAAAGATTCTTCGACAGTCCAACCACGCATGGCGAAGACCTGTTCACCTACACCTGTTTGAGTTGCATATTTATTAACCTGCGGATTGGTATCGTATCCAAAATATGGATTGAGCCGATCCATAAACTGTTTCCCCCTATCAGAGGGCATTTGCGAGATACTTGAGACCAGGAAATGCCTAAGTCCTGTTAGGCGTCTGTACAGATTGGATTTATTCGACTCCTCAATTTCGAATAGTGTATTTATGGTACTATCGTCAAGAACATCTACTGGTATTTCCATCAAGAAAGTTTTTAGTGCGGTTTGCCGGTTTATGGATATATCTTCTTTAGCCACCTTTTCCTTGTCGAGTCCAGTATCCCAGCTGTGTTTCCAGTCAACAAGTGGAATGAATTTAATTGCGAAGTCAATTTTTTCTTCAGGTGTAAGTCTAGATGCTCCCGCTAAAATATCTATAGAATCTTCAGTAAGCTTTTCTTTAGCTTTAATAAAGTCTGCACTATACACTCTACTGTCAGAAGGTCTCAAACTCTCTACTGTTTGCAGTCGCTTAAACAGCTCGGACGCTTCGTAATCATTGCCATTACGCTCTGAACGAGAAATTGGTTCTTGATTCAAGTCTGACATACGGCAATTATAATACTTTACATGGGAATTTTGTGTATCTGAGAATTTTCAATATTTAGGCCGATCATGAAACTCTTTATTGAACCGAACTTATGGTTGGGGTCATTGCTGGAATTTCAGTAGGCAACTGTATTGGAGTATTTGTAACAAATTGCACTGCTTTTGTTGGGAGAACTTCTAGGTCTAAAACATCTGTAATAACTAAGGTATGAATTTTAGAATTGTAATTTCCACTTGCCAACACTCTACTCCCCACATACTTTGATAAATCAAATCTGAGCGTAAAAAGTTCGAATACTTTCCATCCGGGGCTGCTCTTGGTTATTTGATACATAGATACATATATTAGTAAGGCGTATAATTTACAAACCTTTCTACTTTGAGAAAATAATTTACAACAAATGAGATACAATTATGACAGATGAACTTGAACAAACTCGCCGGGCTATCGAATCCCACAAAAAAGATTTGGAAAGGCGAGTTCAAGAAGAAAAAAACTTTGAAGCTTTGCTGGAAAGTAGAACCAAACTAAGGAAAGATAATCTTGAAATAAATCGACAAAAAATCAAACCCCACATAATACAATTGCTTACAACAATTAATCAGCAAGCATTAAACGGAAAAGGACTTGTAAAAAACTGGGATACGCTTATTACAGATTTACGATGGGAAGAACAGTGGCATGAAGGAACTGAAGACCCTGATTCGGGAAGCCGTAACTACTATAAATCGGGTTACCGAGCCGCTCAAGAGCAATATGAATATACTCGTTTATATTTACCTGAAACTGATTCAGTTGTTTTGTCCTTGCTATTAGTGAAAAGTGGTCGAAGTCAAGAATTTCCCGCACTAATTGAACACTTTAATAAAAAGGGGTACTTAACTTACGCTACTAGTAGCGATATAAATAAAAAACAACCACCTTCAGTAACGCTAACTTCGGTAAATACAGACTGTCTCGTTACCGCATGTTGTTACCCCAACTTTATCAAAAACCCGGAAAAATGGCGTCCATTCGGAAGCAGAAACATAAGAGCAATTGACCCGCGTTTTGTGCATGAAGTTGACGGTGCACCCTTATTTGAACCTCTAGAAAACGTTTTGCAATACGCACAAGAGGATATCTTATCAGCAATTAGATATACGTACAATATAGCTTAAGATAAAGAGTGGGTTCACGTAAATTATGTTTCCGTTTCTGTTTAAAAACCTTCAAACCCCGATAATGTCTCCACCACACCCCTGATGTGAATATAACTTGTAACAATACACATATTGGTGATTAATACCATTGGTCAGCTATCAAATTTGTGCGTAGAAAGTTCGAATACTTTCCATCCAGGGCTGCTCGCTTTGCTCGCATTCTACACTGTCTTCGAGGAGCACTTAAGAAAAGTGTTTCATATTGTGTTAGGCGAATCCTAGCAAAGCTGCATATTTGAGTACCGCCCAATAGAATTTATTTAAATATTTCAATCTCTATTTGGGGATGAGTCTTGTTATATTCCTGAAAATAATAACTCACAGTTAGGGTAACAATAATTAGTATTATTAACCTGACGAAGTAAGCTTTTTGAATTTTTTCTTTTATCACTTCTCTGTTAACAACAAAATTGGAGTTTTTATAAAGATACAACAGGTATAAGACAAATATATAAAGATGTAATAAACTGCCACCAACATCAGCAACCAGTCCTAACCAGAATCCTTCTATAACAGCGGCAATAGTATAGACTGGAATAATGTTTCTTTTATTTAATAAGTGCGAAAATTTATTTCTTACTAAAATCTCAACAGCTATAAGAAGTCCGGGAAAAATTAAAAAGAAAAAGTAAGCAGCTACTATTGCAGTAGGAAAAAGAATTGAAGAACCTAGCAAGCCCAGTGCCGCTTCTGCGTCATTAGTAACATCTATATTTCTTGCGTGATCAGCAATCGCCACTATTAAATTAAATAGCAAAAAAATGAAAGGGATAAATTGGAAAAATATTAAAGTCCTTAGCTTCATATTCTTTATTGATCAGAACAAAAAGTGGTATTTAATAATAATATATTATTACAGTTATTTATAAGAAGGAAATCTGGAAAATGATAAGCATAATCCCTAAAGAAGCCCCTGACCATGCACTATGCAATGCCTGACCAATCAGATACCGCATGGTATCTGGCAAAGTAGTTCGGCATCGCTCACTATTTTCACTTCACTAAGGTATGTTGATACACTTTGACTTCTTGAAAAATACACCTCGATATTTTATAGTCCAACCATGCTCACAAAAGTTGATTTAAAAGAAATTCGAAAAATTATTCGTGAAGAAGTAGAAACGGAGGCAGAAAACACTAAAAGTGAACTGCAGTCGGAAATGAAAATGAATATGATTAGGATTGTGGGAGAGTTAAAAGATATTAGTTCTCGGATGAAGAACATGGAAATTAAAGTTAATAAAATACAAAAAGATCTGAAATACTCCGTAAATTTTCTTGACAAATTTGGATTGAATACTCAAAAAAGAATTGAAGGAATCGAAAAGCACTTGAGATTAGAGCCAGTTTCTCCATGACATTCTCCCCGCACTAAAGTGCGGGGTCTCTCTTCCAAAAGAAAATGACATATCAAAGTTCGATTCATCTACGGGCTAAAAGCCCGTAGTTTTCTCGAAATTTGTTATAAATATTAATAATAATTAATATTCTGCTAAAATCTTTCGGTATGGAGCTAGGAAAACTTATTATTTTTACCATAATACACTAGCCCCTGCTCATGGAGTTACAATTTGAATCCCGGCTCTTGCCGTCGCACTCCCAATTTATCAAAATCTTTATCGTAAGATATTACTATACACTCCTTTTTAAAAATACAGTCTATAGAGGCAATAAGTGCATCAATATATTTAACTGAATACTTGCCATAAAGTCGAATTGCGATACTCCTATCAAATGCATTTGCTGTTTTCATGCCCATATTATTAATCAGCTCAATACTTTTAACAATTTCGCTTCGGGGACGATTGTAATATGAAGTTAAAACCCAAACTATCTCTGCTAAAACCAAATCAGACGTTACCGCTTTAATTTCTTTGCTCTCAATTTGGGCAAGTATGTTGCTACAAATTTGAAAACTCTGAACATTTTCTTGAATTAGGACACGCAAAAAAATATTCGAATCTATAAAGTAAACCATTAAACTCTGGTGTAAATTGCTTCCATTTTTTCGCGAGCAATAAGTGCATTTTTGCCGCGAGGGGCTTTGGCAAGCGGTGCAATATCAAGAATACTTTTCGCCTGTTTAATTCTGATGTGACCCTTACCATCTTCAACCACAATGCGACTGTTTGTCTTAATCTTATATTTGTCGCGTAATTTTTTTGGTAAGGTAATTTGACCCTTCTGTGTTACTGTTGTTATTACTTGCACAATAAGTAATACTAACATTGTCAGTATTACTTGTCAATGAATTTTATGCTGATGTTAGGGACTAATATTCCCTCGCTATTTACCTTTCTTGCATCTTCTAATAAATTACTGAATTCGTCGTCTGTTTCGGATAATCTTATAGCTTTCCCTTCGCTTAAAAACAATGGATCTATATATCGAAACTTTTTATGCACTATTACCCCTTCGTGAACCTGTGGTAGCTTCCGCTGGCGTAAGTACGAAAAAATGTTAATTATTTGCTCGTCGGCACTGGCTTTCATTTTACTGACAACATAGTCATCGTCGTGAGAAAAGTCCTCTTTTTGTATTATCCCGTTTCCTAAAGCGTATTTTAAAATTTTTGAAAAAATATGGTAACGCGCAACTCCCTCAAATTCACCCCAATGATTCATTTGCCGATCCAAAAATACTCTTCCGAATAAAGCTGCAGTTTCCCTGTCTCTACAGACTATTTGCCCGTCATACACCATTAATCCATTAAAAACTTTACTTGCGGCTTCCGGGTCAAATTCTCTTAATGAATAATCAACTCTATCGGCACACAGGTCTGGACTTTCCCTTTCCAGTAAGCCGTAACGATGGTAATCTGTCATTGCTTCTACCGAATATTCATAATGCTCTAATATTTCTGCAATTTCAGATTTCTTTAAAAAATCAAGGTGTCCGTCATCCTGAGAACTTTCTGTAGATGCGGTTCCAACCACCCAATCATATACATGCGAGAATGCTTTGTGAGACACGTCGTGCAATAATCCCGCAACTTGTTCTTCTTCCGATGCATTAAATCGTTTAAGCAGCATCATTACACCCAAGCTATGCTCAAAACGAGAATAGCTTACCAAATGATAAAACTCATCGGGAACCCCAAATTGGCTTAGTCCTTTTAATCTTTGTAGCGGACTTGAGGCGATTAAATTACAGATAATTGGAGATTCAAATGTATTTTCTCCGTAAATACGGTCCTTTTCTACAAACAATCTTTCTCTCATCGGGAGAATTATATCAGATTATTTATTATACTTTTGATACAATATCACATTATGAAATCAGCAAAAAAAATAGGTAAATTACTTGTAATTACTGGTTTGTCGGGATCTGGCAAAGATACAATAATAGATGAATTTCTCAGCCGTTTCCCCCATTATCGCAGACTCGTAACACTGACCGACAGAAACCCGCGAGAGGGCGAAATCGAAGGGATTCACTACTACTTCGTTTCACCTGAAGAACTTGATAGTTTGTATCGCAAAAACATGCTTGTCGAAAAGCCACTTAAATACGGAACTTCCCGCAAAGCAACCCCAAAACACGAATTTAAAAAGATTCTCAAAGACGGCAATCATTTGGTGTGGCGTATTGATACCTCGCTTGCGGCAGGGGTGGCTTCCGGAGAATTTTTTAAACGGATTTTTTCAGTCACCGAATATGAGTTACTGAAACAAGCGACAAAAGTTGTATTTGTCAAAGCATCGATTGATGATTTGAAAATACGAAGACAATTTCGTGACAAAACCCAACACGACCAAAGTAACTACTCCCGAAGAGACGAACACGACAAGTTAACCCTCAAAAAATACGAAAGTCATTTTGAACACATAGTAGTAAATAAAACAGGAAAACTTAAAGAATCAGTAGATCATGTTGTTGAAGTAATTGGTGAAAAACCAAACCCAGAATAACTACCTTTTAGTCTGGGTTCATTCGGCAACTTTCTCAAATTCAGCAATAGTTTACCGGCTTAATCCCCCCGAATACTTTTCTTGCCATAATGTAATCAATTATTTCATTACGGGTAAATGATGCTGTAAACTAAAATTTCGTCCTATGAAAACAAAATTTAAAATCAGTAGAATTCTATTTCTATCATTAATAAACATTATTTTAACTACATCCTTATTTGTAACATTAAGTGGAAAAAATAGCATTGCATTGGCACGCTCAACTCCCAACATCTTATCCAACTACCCTATTGTTGAGGCGCTATTGTTTACACCCGTGATTTCCGAAACTTTCGCTTCCATTCCGATTGCTAATAGCAATCCAACAATTACGGTTCACATGGGATCATATTCTATAGACCACAATAACTTAACGAGCGCACAAATTGATTCGGCTATAAAAGCAGTTGTCGATAATATCCCCCAAGTGGATTTTATTGCAATAGGGACTTACCTCGACTATCCAGAGCAAATTAGACTTTGGGCTAACGCTATCCATAAATATGGCAAAAAGGTCTGGGTAAGATCGGCTGGATTTAACTCTTGGCAAGGTACTTTTGGGTCTCAAGCAAACGGATCTGCCGCAATACATATAATTTTAGTAAACAGTTGGATTAATAATAATTATTCTATTTTCAGGGATGGAGATATATTTGAACCCGCTCCCGACGAAGCCTCAAATGGAAAGTACTGGTTTATTAAATACGGCCCAAAAGGGGTTGGTTCAAACTCGACCTCAAAAACTGAGTTTAACAATTTTATAAAATCGACTGTTTCGGTTGCCCGCACGGCATTTGATAGACACAATCTGGGGGGTGTTATCGCAGAATTTTATGCCGATAACCCTTCGGTGATTAAAGACGCTCTTTTTCCCGACACCGTAAATTTACTAAAGTTCGTAGGCACCGATAACTATCCGGAAAGACTTAAGACAACACCAGAAAATGGTGCTGAAGCAATGAAATCCGAGCTTCAGAAGTGGATAGTTGGAACTCATAACAATAAATCATGGAATATTACTTTTGGTCCTAATATTTATATTCAATTTGATGAAGAGACTCAAACGAAGGCTTATCTGGCCGAGCTGGCTGTTATATTGGGTACGGTTCCGAGTCTACATGGGATAACTATCTGGCAATTCGGCGAAGTAAATAACTGGCCAAAATCCCGACTTTTCAATTACACTTCCGGAACTTGGAAACCCCGGTCAATTACGCGGGTAATAGGAAATCAATGATATTTTCGTATGTATATCTTTATATGAAAAAAGTGTATTTTTAAATATGGACCAAAATACAAACCCCGAACCCCAACGGGGTGCTCCTATTCCGGGTGCAAACAATATAAAGATTCTTCTCGTTGAAGACGACCCGGTCCTTAGAAAAATGTACTCTGACAAGTTAGATAGTTATGGATATAATTTAGTTACGGCCAGCGATGGCCAAGAAGCTTACGAGAAATACCAAAATGAAAAACCAAATATAGTAATTACCGACATAATGCTTCCTAGAATGTCGGGTGAAGAGTTACTCGAAAAAATAAAAAGTACTCCCGATGGAGCAAACATCCCAGTTATTGTTTGCACAAACCTTACGCTGGACGAGGAAAAAACAAAAGTGATGGAACTCGGGGCAAGTGAATATTTATCCAAAGAATCTATAACTCTAACGCAATTTGTGGAAGCTGTAAAAAAATACACAAGCCCTCAAGCAAGTAACGCACCTACTACTTAATAATTGACTCCCTCATTTTTGTCTTTATATTTTTCGTACCAAATGAATTTCTTCGCGGCACTTCTATTAATTTTTTGAATTTCAACAAGTACTCTGTCTCTTATCTGAAGCGAAGTTACCTTTGGCCTACCAAACCTTTCTAACCAATTGTTAACTGCCGCAACAAGTTTTTTAGATTCATCCGGCGTCAACCCCGTTACGGCCAATACTTTCAGAATTTTTTCCGGATCGTAATCTTCAATCTTTTTATCTCTCTTTTCTACTTTAATATCGATGTGTTTCATTATTTATCTGTAATTTATCAATATTATATCGCATCTAGACTTTGAGACCAATTTCATTCATCGAATTTTTAAGTTCTCTCTTCGTCCTTGAGTAAAGAGTTTTTACTGCTCCTTCGGTCATATTCATAATGTATGCTGTTTCCTTATCACGCAGGTGTTCACCGATCTTAAGGTAAATAAGTAGTTTGCGTTTATCAGATAAATTTTCAAGGATTTGCCTTAACGCACCGACTTGGGCAGATGTAAATGAAATTTCATCCTCTATTTGATGAATTTTATTGCGTAAAGGATCGGGGAAAATCTCTTCCCCGTCTTCGGATTCCTCATCGGTAATAAGTTCAACCAATTTACTCTTTCTGTGAATCTCATCTCTTCTGTGATTTATTAACGAATTATGGGCAATCCTAAATAGCCACGACCTTTCGGGATTTTCCAGTTCGCTCTTTGGTTTAAAATTTGGAAAGTTGATATAAGCCCGTTCAAAAACTTTTTGCGTTAAGTCTTCTGTTTCAGCCTCACTTCCGTTAAGGCCAAAATATAAATAGGAGTAAATATCTCCGGAATTTTCTTCCATAATTTTCTCGAATCTATCTTTTTGTTCCTCGTTTAAGCCTTTAAAACTATTCTTCCTTATATTTTCCCAAGCCTTTTCTGCAGTATAAGCCACTCCTACTCCGACACCAAAAATAAATATCCCGGCGCCGATTTTATTTGCCGTTAAGTTCTTCGACTCCAAAACTCTTTTTACCCTTTCAAAGATCCCTTTATCTACCTTTATCGGAACCAAATCACCTTCCCCGTCAGATAGATCCGCAAGAATTATAATCTTAGAAGAATTCTCTTCAGGATGAGACAACAACTCTATCCGACTTGGTTTTTCCTTCATTTATGATTTGTTGAACAACTTTTCTATTTTTCGAAGTCAGGCGGATCGGATATCAATCTTGGTTGAACTACTCCTAGTTCTTCCATTTGCCGTCTTTTTTGCTCCGCTTCTTTCTTCGCTTCTTTGTAAACCCACGCAGGCCTTCTTTTTGCTTCCTTCTTTATTTTTCCGGCAGCGTAGACTTGACCGTACTCACAATAACCTCTGTAAGGGCAAAAAGAAGCACAAATATGTGGAGATTTAACCGTAGGATCGGGCAGTTCTCCATTTCTGACCTTTCCCTGAGCTTTAAGCATCTCTCCCAAATATGTATTTACATCGTACTCGGTCTTAGCATTCCACAAAACCAAAGCTTCCTTAACCTGCCCGTTATCCTTATTTATATAAATAACATTTCCCATCGAAACATTAAAACCCTCCTGCCTTTTCGCCCACATGTATAAAAATACTTGTCTTTTCGCCTCATTTGAAGGACTATATATGTTTTTGGTATTTTTCAACTCAGGATCTAATCCCTCTCTGGTTATCTGTCTAAAGCCAAAGCTACTCGTAGTTTTGAAGTCCGCAACTTGCCACTCTCCTGTTTTGGGATTTTTGAAAAAGAAGTCAAGTCGTCCTGCCATTCCGGCTTCTTCTGAGATCACATTTTGCTCGCTCAGACCAAATTCTTTAAGTTTTCGACTCAGAGAAAAGTGAGCAGAAGAACCTATCATCAAATTCATCTCCTGCTCAAAGGTTCGGGGAGCCGGTTTATATCCCAACTCTTGATATCCCCACCACCTAAGACAATTCGCGGCAATTGAAGGAGGAATTGTAATCTCTGTTCCATCGGTAACTCCCCAAATTGAGTTATAAATCTCACCCTTTTTTTGAGCGGCTTTCTCTCTATACTCGCGGAAACTATCTTGATCAGACAAAACAGCCGTTTTAATAAGCGGGGCAAGAAGGTATGCTTTATAAACCTCTTGATTTTCGACTCGTCCTTTTTCCTTCATATTTTGCCAATAATACTTCGGGTATAATACAAATGTCAAAACATGAATAAATTTGTTTGCATTGCCGGAATGCCAGGGTCTGGAAAAAGTATTGTTTCCGACTTCTTTGTCAAAAAAGGTTAAAGGTTTGTACGCTTTGGGCAAATTACGCTTGATATAATCAAAAAAAAGAAACTTCCTTTAAACGAAAAAACAGAAAGAAAGATCCGCGAAGATCTGCGTAACAAATACGGAATGGCGGCTTATGCAATATTAAACTACCCTAAATTCAAAAAGCTTCTGAGTCTCGGAAACGTTATTGCAGACGGACTTTACAGTTGGAGCGAATACAAATTCCTTAAGCAAAAATTCGCCGCTCAAATGATTGTTATTGCAGTCTATGCACCACCACAGTTGAGATATGAACGGATTTCAAAAAGGATTAGCAATAAGTTCGATAAAAAACTTCGTAACCGCCCGTTTACAATAAAGGAGGCTAAGGCGCGTGATTATGCCGAAATTGAAAACTTGGAAAAAGGTGGTCCAATTGCAATGGCAGACTATACAATATTGAACCCTGAGGATCTAAAATTTCTAATGAAACAAGTAAAAGTAATATATGAAGAAATCGAGAACAATAACTAAAAGGCATCCGCGTCCTCCATGGGACGACTATTTTTTGGAAATTGCAAAAGCCGTTAGCGCCCGATCTACGTGCGACAGAGGTAAGTCGAGTTGTGTTATTGTCAAAGAAAACCAAATTCTGGTAAGCGGTTATGCGGGTTCCCCTACCGGATTTCCACACTGTGACGAAGTTGGCCATCAGCTAAAAAGGCTAATTCATGAAAATGGTAGTATTACCGAACACTGTATGCGAACCGTACACGCCGAGCAAAACGCCCTTGCGCAAGCGGCAAAAAGAGGCGTCGCAGTCGAGGGATCGACGGTTTACACCAACATGACTCCCTGCAGGACATGCGCTATGCTTCTTATTAATTCAGGAGTAAAAAGAATAGTCGCAGAAAAAAAGTATCATGCAGGGAACGAATCGGAACAAATGTTCAAAAAAGCAGGAATTAATATAAAATACAAATTCAACGAAGTGGAAAAATACAAAAACCAGTAAACAGCTGTGTATACTTTAGCACTTTAAAGTGCTAAAGTGTTTGCTTATGTAAGTTTCCTTCCTATTCCTCATTGAAAATTGTAAATTGATAATTGATAATTAAATTAAATGGATCCTGCTCAAAATAACTCAAGTAGCACGGGCGTCGCTGCTAATGAAAATTCTAATACTTCCCCAACTACCGAACCAAAGCCGATTTCTCCGACTGCTTCGCCACCGGTAGTTACAAATGAGTTTATACCCCCCTGGAAAAGATCGCGAAATCTCTCGTCCGGAATATTATCCCAATACGCCAATCATGATTCTTTCAAAGACACGCCAAACCCCCAAGAAACTCCAGAAAAGGAATCTATTCTTACTCCCAAAAGTATGATTCAGGATCAAAGTAACAAACCAAAATCCAACAAATTTAAATTATTTTTTTTACTGCTTCTTTTTATATTTATACTCGGAGCTGCGTTTGCCGGATTAGTTTACGGGGTTGCATACGAAAAAATAAAACTCAATAAGTATCCGGATATACAAAAACAGCTTTCCAATATTGTTCAAAGCATTCCATTTATGCCAAAAACACCCAAATTCCTTCTTGCCAAATCTGCTCTTGTCCATAAAAAAGTTACAAAGCAAAGTTTTAATGCGTCTTTAGCGATCGACTCGGACGATCTTGCTGGTGAGTTGGGAATCAACAAAATCGACATTGAAGGGACTGGTTCGGTTGACTACAGCGACCCAAAAAATTTAAAGATAGCACTTGACGCCTCTTTAACAAAAGAATTTAACTTTGAACTCAGGAAAAATGACGAAATGCTATATTTCAAGATAAATAAACTGCCTATTTTTTTATTGGCCTTGTTTGGTTTAAGCCAACAGCACGTCGAGCCGATACTCGATAAATGGATTGCCTACGATACAACTCCCATTCAAACTGAAGCCAGAAAGGAAATCGAAGACAAGGAAATCGACTCGGCAAGCCAGGATTTATTAGAAAACGACCTTGATACATATCTTGACGACAAAGTTCTGGAAAAGATGAAATTGGTAAGTGTGGTTGAGGAAAATAAGCCTATGTACAAAATTACTCTTGCCGCAGACCCAGAATTAATCGATCACATCGGAAAAAAACTGGAGAATCAGTCCGATAAAGCAGAAGGTGCGTCGCTCGATAAAATATCAGAGGATCAAAAGTTATCCGAAATTGTTAAGGAATTGGATTGGGAGATATTTATTGATAAGAAAGAATACTTTACAAGAAAGATTGTTGTCGATGCCGAGCTTGAATTTGATCAAACTAATTTTAGTTTAAACTTATACGAACCGTTAAATCCGAAACAGAATACAAAAGCAAATATTGTTTTTGTAATTAAGCTTAATGATTTTGGCAAAGATATAACTGTTGTCACTCCCGAGTCCGTAATCAGTTTTGAAGAATTCAGCGAAATTCTGTCGACCATAATTAGAGATATTTATGAAGATACACTTAAGCCTTAAACCTCAGTCATCAATTCAAGAGTTCCGGTTGACAATATAAGTTTACCTTACTATTATTCGCCTAATGGAAGACTATGTTTTACCCGGTGAAGTCAATCGTTCGAGTTCTAAAAACGAAATCAGTAAGACAAAAAAAATATTTCTAATTACTTCCGTTATATTATTCTTTATTGCAATCGGAATTTTTTCGTTTGTATTGGGTAGAAACACTACAAAAGAAAGTGGAGAAACTCCTACACCTAGCGTTATTCCTACGCCGACAATTGTTCAGATATCCGAGACGCCAACTCCTGTTTCGACCTCCTCCGCAACGCCGACGAAAAAAATAGGTTTATCGCCAACACCCTCCCCTATTTTAAAAAGCATTATAATTCCTTCTACTTCCGGGTTGGATGGTTTCAGATCAAGCAGTGGGGGTGGTAATAACTCATTAGAAATTCGCGCTGGGAGAAATATAAACTTAGTTTCAAGAGGTTTTGTCAGCTTTAATCTTGAAGATATTCCGCAAGGAGTAACTATTAAAGAAGCTATTCTAAAAATTCACCAATCCAAAATAATAGGAAGTCCATATTCGGTCGGTGGAGCTTTAAAACTTGATCATTTGTCGTTCGGAGACTCACTGGATTCCTCCGATTATGGAATGGCGGCCTTATTATCTAACGTTGCAACTCTTTCTTCAAATACAAAAATAGAGTGGAAAGAGGCAGATGTTGCCGACATGGTTCGCGACGACTTAGCTATTGGCCGCTCGTCAGCACAATTTCGAATTCATTTTACCACTGAAAACGCTGGTGGAGACGCTACCGGAGATTTTGCTTACTTCGATTCCGCAAATACTTATACCGATAACTCCGGTAATAAACCCCAACTCGTTATTAAATATCAATAATCCGTCTTATTGAATTCCGATATTTAAAAGGAATAATATTATCCTAGATATGTGTTATGTCAAATCTTTTCTTAAAATATTTTTCTTATTAATAATAATTATTTTTCTTCCACCCCGATATGCTTATTCAAGTTATTTGAACGATTTTAGCCCATCCCAACAGGATGCGATCAATAAAGCTATAAGTGAGGATGAAGATCTAGGCGAGCTTATAGAATACGCACCAGATCTTATTAACTTTGAAGAAATTTTCAAAGATTACTCGTTCCAACCGTCGCTTATCTTTAATCCCGGCGACGCAAATGGAGACGGGATTGTAAATATGATGGATTACATAATCTGGATAACTTTTTATAATAAACCTTATTCTCCTACCTCAAATGTTAATCCTGATTTTAATAATGACGGAAAAGTTGACGGAACGGATTTCGTTATTTGGCTTGGTAACTATAATAAATTCTATCCGACCCCAACAAATGTTCCTTTTCCTACACCTACCCTTAGACCAACATACACACCTACTCCCACTCCAAGATCTACAACCTCAGTCACTCCTACACCAAAACCTAATATTATTCTTATCGTAAGCGACGACCAAAGACACGACTCAATTCAAAAAATGCCCTTTCTTAACAGTCAGCAGGAAAATTGGTTTAGGTTCCAAAACGCTTTTACAAATGTATCTTTGTGCTGCCCTTCAAGAAGCACGATATTAAGCGGTCTATTTTCACACCATTCCGGAGTCGAGGACAATGGTAGTAAAAGGTATTTTGACGAAAATGACAACATTGTAACAAAACTTGATAGCGCAGGCTATACAACGGCACTCATCGGAAAATATCTCAATAAGTGGACCGGCGAAACTGATGAACCTTATACACCACCGGGGTGGGATGTTTTTACACCTTTTATGGACCCTATTAGCTATTTTAACTATAAACTCGTTGAGGAAGGCGTTGTAAAAACTTACGGAGATACGCCAGCTGACTACGCTACCGACGTTTTGGGGCAAAAGGCCTTGAATTTTATTACGGAAGCCAAACAACCCTTCTTTTTGTATTTTTCTCCATATACACCTCACTCGCCTTTTATCCCCGCTCCCAGGCATGTTGGTGTCGATTTAAGTTCCGTAACACTTCCTCCCAATTTTAATGAGGAAGATGTTTCAGATAAGCCCGAATGGATAAAAAATTTACCGAAAAGAGATCCTCAAGAAATGTTAAAACATCTTAAAAATCAATACAGGATGCTGCTTTCTTTGGATGAGTGGGTAGAAAACATCTATACTGCATTAAAAGATCGAGAAATAGCCTACAAAACTGTAATCATATATATCGGAGACAATTCATTTTCACACGGCGAGCATAGAATAGTTGGCAAGATGTGCGGATATTCCTACTGCAATCAAATACCCTTGCTAATAAGGTACCCCCAAAATACGGGAAGAGTAATAAATAATCCAGTTTCAAACGTTGACATTGCTCCAACGCTAGCGTATATAGCAGGAGTTAATCTAATGAATGTTGATGGTTTAAGTTTAGTACCACTTTTGAATGGATCAACACAACCTCCGGATCAGCCCAGTAGAGGTATTCTAACTCACTGGGGCGGAACCGGCGTATATGAACTTCCGCACTTCTGGGGAATTGTTACTGACAAGTGGAATTACATGGAATTAGCCACAGGAGAAAAGGAACTTTATGACCGAGTCAATGACCCTTATGAATTAACAAACCTAGCCAACATACCGGAATATTCTCAAATACAATCTCGGCTTCGTTTAGACCTTATTGATTTGATGAACCAATAGCATATATAGCCTTAAATTTGATATAATTACTACCTAGCTTCAGATTGAAGCTAGCTAATAGAAATGCTCCTACTATTTGCAGTTGGTTAATAGCATTTCAAAATGTTCTTTTATAAGGAGGTTATATGTCGGACTATTGGCGTGT
>Ga0155716_174_pt1 | contig 21721 bp, 20 predicted proteins | sample RifCSPlowO2_01_FD_107373 | JGI IMG/M metagenome (GOLD analysis project Ga0155716, IMG submission 107373) | Candidatus Woesebacteria bacterium RIFCSPLOWO2_01_FULL_37_19 | reverse complement strand
TGCCTCCGTAAGAATAAATTAACACTTCTCCCTCCCAGTCACTATCAATTACCTTCACGAGTTTTTGTTCAACTCTGTATATACCGTCTTTCTTTTTTATGAATATTTCATCTTTATAACTTGTAATATCATTTGCCTCGCTAAGTATGGCGGGGCCTGCTACTATCTCGCTTCTTTTCGAATCGATCTTAACGCTCGCAATCCTTTTCCCTTCATTATCAAGAATGTAAACAGCATCATCCGAAGCGACCATATTTTTTGCCTTGAATCCGCTTGATAATAAGCTCAAATCCACATAAGGATCCGGTTTAGTATCATACTCTCCCAATATTCTACCTTGAATCCGAGCAAGCTCTGAAGTTAGTTCGTCGAGTTTTGGATCTTTAATATTCTTCTCGTTTAAGGAACGTATTTTATCTCTGGCGTCCAAAAAAAGCTCTCTGGCTCTTTCGGGGCTTACCGAATAAATACTTTGGGATTCATCTAATTTGTGAGTGGCTTCTTCAAGAAGTGTGGTATAACTTGATTTATAATCAGACATCCTTTTTTGCCTTATTCCGAAACCGATACTTACAATCAGCAAAATAAGAGTAATTATTCCAACAGAGAGTGATACCTTCTTTCTCTGGCTCAGCGAGGAAGGGTCATAAGTTTTAATAAATATTTTTCTTTCCGAAATCTTATGAGGGAGAATTGTAGAAATATTGTTTAATAATTTTTGTATTTTATTATCTGAAGCCGATCCTTCTTTATCTGTATGAACGGTGGCGGTAGCTTTAGTTGTTAAGTTTTCTAAAAGCATACTGTCTTTATCTTCTTTTGTCGCCCTCATTTCTGACTCCAGTTTCAGAAGTAGCACTCCTAAGTCTCCTGCTTCCTCTAGCGCATGAACGTGCGGGGCAAAATTTTCGACCAATATTTGGGGATCTCCAGAGTTCAAGATAGATATTATCTCATTATCTTTGAAAGAATCATAAAATTTCTTTGTTGCAAGGATGTAAATATCTTTATCTTTTGCGTACCCCGATGCAGAGAAAGTAAGGTTTGGGGTACTTTTAATAATTCTGATGAGCTCACCCTCGCGAAATATTGCAATAGACGCACCCCCACCCGCCGCAAGATAAACAACATTGTCTATTATTGAAGCAGATGCAATTTCAACTATTTCCGAGTTATTAGAAAATTCATCAATTACTTTGGCGACTGAAGATTTTAAAAGCGTTAACACATTCCTTTCTTCTCCTCCGAAATATTCCTCGTGTAATCTTGCTAGTATTTCTCTTCCGGCAAAAGTGTTTTCAACCCCCCCTTTAGAACTTGCGGTTGACATTACTGCAAAAACTTGACCTTTTGAATGCAATTTTTCTTCCTCTAATGGCTTAAAAGTATAAGTCTGCGACCAACCTAACGAATCCGGGTTAGCACTTAACTTGGCAGTAGTTACTTTAAAGTTCATTAATATAAGTACGATTTAAAAGAGGCTGGGTATAATAAGCGATAGTACGGATATTACCAAGACAAATAGCGTAAAGGCAAAATGTATATAAGCTAAAGTTTTTAGCTGAAGCTCAAAACCTACTTTTAAAGTCGAAGTCATAACTTTAACCTGTCTTATTACTACAATTGCAAATATTAAATAAACCAAAAGGAAAAAGGATATTCCGAACTTAATTGCCAAAAGTGCATAATTTTCGAGTACTGTAGTGTTGGACATGAAATTTATTCCAAAATATTGTTTATCTAACCCTTCCTTCAAGTTTTTCCTGTTCTTCCTCAATCCTTAACTCCCTCAATATCTTTGCCACCCCATCCGGATAAGGAATTGCTTCGAATTCAATTCTCGGTACTTCGGCGGCGGTTTGAATTATCACGTCCCCGTAATTAAAAAAGGTCCTAACCCCTCCCCCTACCTCGACTGTAACATCTTGAATCTGATCAATATTAGCATCGCTTATTTCGCGGTAAAAAAGATTGTAAAAATCAACTTCTATAATCCTTTCGTCAGTAACAATGTTGACGTTAAAAAACCAGTTCAGAAACTTTTCAAAGATAAAGGATGTTAAAACTAAATACCACACCAAACTCAGAACCAGCTCTAGCTCGGGGGGTATTTTAGCGTTAAAAGTTAAAAGGGGTAAAAAAAAAGGGACGAAAATTAATAAAAACGACAGCGATAACCAACCAAGATTTGTAATCGGATGTTTTCTGAGAAGAAGCACGACTTTCTCTTGGGGATCTGCATTTACAAATCTCACCTTCTCGGGATAATAGTAGTAAGCAGAAAGCGGATTGTGAGTATGCCCCGGGAGTCTATGAAGATCTTTACTTTTAAATACGGTGGGGTGTACTGGTTTAATATCCTTAGTTAAAGAAGGGTTTTGATTTTCTGGCCAATTTTTATTGGAGTTAAAAATATCGGGCATTATTAGCTTGAATTATATCACGTTCAAAATAACTAATTTCTAAAGCTTCTCTATATTAAATAGCGAGCTTTTTAAGCCAATGTAGCCGGGTGCTCTTAGATTAAATGCTTTTTTAAACTCCTCTCCGGATATATTAACAGACCCTTTATTTGTGCCCAAACTGATTGATTGAGTAGAGCCCGAGTTTGAATAAACTACCGATACTGAGGACACGCCGGTGTAACCTCCTATCGCGGACAAATCCGCTTTGGAATAAGGATTGCCACTCCAACAGCTCGTATCAACTGGAGATATTCTTGAAGTATCTCCACCTCCTTTATATAAAACTTGCCAAGCATTGGTTATGTCAGCCATTTCTTCCGAAGTTAACCATGGGTTACTGCGACTACATGATCCACCACCTCTTGTTTTATACCAAGCTTTATAAAACCAGGGGGAACCTGAAATTTTCTCATATGCCCCACCCGGCCAATCGCCATCGGCATCTTTAATTCCGGTCCAGCCCCATTGAGAAATCGTATAACCACCCGAGGTTGAAGCATAATAAGTTGTAGCCGCTGATCCTCCTTTTGTTAAAACCCAGCCCCGGGTAGCTCTGACCGCCTCAGCCCACTTACCACTTTTGAGTTGAGGTTTGTATACTTGGCATGATTCGGTTGGACAAATAGATCCACCACCATTACCTGTAACCGCCAATGCATAACTTCTTGCCGCCACAGCTTGAGCTTTTAAGGCTTCAAAGCCACCATTGTCTCCCCAGGATTCGGGCACTTCGTAAATACCCAGTAAATAATTTTCTTCGAATGCGATCCTTCCATAACCCGACACTCCAATCGTTGATGGAACCGGATAGCCTTTATTTAATTCCGCTCCATTATAATAAGCAGATAAAATAGACTCGGCTGATTGTCCTTTCTTACTTCTTCCGTAGGCACCATACTGACTTAAACCGGTTCTATGGGGCGCACCAAAAGAAAATGCTGCAAACGCCGGCTTAAATCCGGGATCACAAAAGTTGGGTGATCCGGGTGGACCTGAACAGGGTTCGAGGGTCGCCGGAGTATCACCAACCGATGTCTGAAACCCACCTGCTTTTAAAGCCAAAAGCTCCTCTTGTTTAGCCGTTAAACTCGCAAGGTAGCTTTCAGTTTTTGCTACCTCTCCTGCCAAAAAATTGGCTCTGTCGCCAACTTTCTTTTTAAGTCCGGCCAGGCTTTCCTTGCTTTTTGTAAGGCTTTCCTTATCTTCTTTAAGCTTAACAAGATCCCCCGCATACTTTTCCATTGTTTTAATATCTTCATTAGCTGCTCTTTGACGAAAAGCCAGCTCTCTAAATGCGCTAGTTGCGTCTTCGGAAGATAAAAAGGGAAGTATCGGATCGTACAATCTCAAGAATTTGTAATGGCTTTCAGTTTTTTCCTCGAAAATTTTTTGGGCGAATTCAAGGTCAACCTCCTTAGCATTAATGTCTTTTTCTTTAACAACCAATTGATTCGATAAGCCTGCAATTCTCTTTTCTAAACTGGTTACTTGGACTTTTAAATCAGAGAGCTCTTTTTTATTGTATTCGTGTGCAGGTTTAAGGGCATTTATCTCCTGCTCAATTCGAGATAAGCAAAAATCAACATCGCCCGGACCCGGATCTTCGCAGTTAGGCTCAGCGGAGATCAGAGTAAAAGAGTAAAAGAGTAAAAGAGTAAAACTAATAAGCAATAAAAAAACTTGTATTGTTTTCTTTGATTGAAAATTGAAAATTGAAAATTGAAAACTCATACTGTTCCTCATTATAACAGTATGTTTATACCCCTTAACTCTTGATTGAAAAAATGTGCTAAACTTTTTAAAGAATATATGAAAAAAACCTTATCAAAATTGCTCATTACTATTATTTTTATTTATCTTCTTAATGCCCTTTTTCCAAATCTCTCTTTTGCTGCAATACCCCCCCCTCCCGGTAATTGTGGAACTTTAGGAAATTCTTGTTGTACCGGAAGAATCTGCTATGGTGGTCTTAAATGTTCTAGCACTACTAATAAATGTATTACAGATCCCGCTAAAACAGCTCTTTGCGTATCTGGAACAGCTATTAACACCGCCATCGGATGTATTCCTATATCTTCGACATCCAATTTGGTTGGTTTTTTCTTAAGGTGGGCAATAGGCCTGGCAGGAGGAATAGCATTCCTATTTATTGTTTACGCAACCTTTCTCATAATAACCTCGGCAGGTAATCCCCAAAGGCTCGGCGCCGGAAAAGAGCTACTCGGTTCTGCAATCACAGGGCTTCTAATGATCATGTTTTCGGTATACATTCTTAGGGTAATTGGAGTTGATATTTTGGGATTGGGGCAGGTGGGTCTTTAATAATGTTGAAATAATTATCATGAACATAAAAATTGCAGCCATACCCTTTTCTACTTGGGAGAAGGTGTTAATCCCCAATGCGAATATTGCCGGAAGACCTTTGGCAAGTATTTTAAATGCAATAATTATATATATATTTCCCATCGCCGGATTTGTTCTTCTTTTTTATTTTGTATACGCCGGTTATACCTGGCTAACTTCCATGGGTGACCCTAAAAAAATTCAGTCTGCAAAGGATAGTATGACCAATGCTCTTGTGGGTTTTATTATCATTTTTTTGGCTTACTGGGTGGTGCGAATAGTCGGAAGAGTTTTGGGAATTAACGTAATAAACTTAGTTTTCAGATAACTATTAATGCTGTTATAAAGTCATTACAAAATGAGTTCTATGGAAAAATTAGCAGTAAGCATCAGTAACAGTTTTTTCGGAGGAAATCACTTCCTTAATACCCTACCCGGTGTTAGCAGGCTCGTTTCAATTCTATTGTCAAATGCAATCGCAATTGCCGGAATCCTATTTCTGTTCATATTGGTTTTTGCAGGAATTCAAATGATTTCCGGTGCCGGGAAAAGTCCTCAAGAGGTGGCAAGAGGAAGAGAGATCATCTTGGCCGCAATTATTGGTTTAATCATAATCTTTCTTTCTTTTTGGATTGTAAGAATTGTAGCAAGATCAACCGGTCTTACTATACTTTAAAATAAACAGTTTTGAAAGTAGACGAAATTATATTAGAATAAAAATATGAATCCTTTTGGTAATGTAGCTCCTCCATCCGGAGTAAATAAATTTGCGGGCGGAACGCTCATGGGCTTGCCTCTTTTTATAACCGTAATTTTAAGAACGCTAATTGTTATTGCCGGGGTCTATACTCTAATTAATATTGTTGTGGCGGGACTTAACTTTATGTCGGCAAGCGGGGACCCCAAAAGAATCCAAGACGCGTGGGCAAAAATTTGGCAGACGGTTCTGGGCTTAGCCATAGTAGCCGGAGCGTTTGTGATAGCCGCTATTGTAGGATTAGTGCTTTTCCAAGACGCTACTTTCTTATTAAGAATTAAAATATTCGGGCCATAATTATATGCACAAGATAGCACAAATTAATATTCCCTTAGGTAACGTAAGCGGATTTGGACAGCTAGGTTTAGAAAATGCCAGACCTATTCAGGCGCCCTATGTTTTCAACACCTTTATATCAATTCTCGTGGGACTACTTACAATTATAGCTGCCATATGGTTTTTGATAATACTAATTACCTCTGCTTACAGCTGGATGAGCGCCGGTGGAGATAAAGGAGCTATAGAAACTGCGAGAAGTAGAATGCTCAATGCACTTATTGGGCTGGTAATTGTCATTGCTGCAGTTTTTGTTGTTGACTTAGTAGGCTATATTCTGGGTTTTCCTCTGATTCTAAATCCAGGATTGTTTTTCAACCGGTTAAATCCTTAATAAAATGTTTAATTACAGCAATCCTTTATACGCAGTAACCACCAACGGAATTGGTAATCCTGCATTAAGTAATACCTTGAGAGCTCTTAATGGCGTCCAATTTATTCAACGATTGCTGCCGGCTTTAATTACAATGTTGCTTATAATTGGCTCAATAATCTTCCTTTTTGTTTTTCTATTGGGAGCTGTACAGTGGATTAGCTCGGGAGGAGACAAGGCAGCACTAGAATCCGCTAAAAGCAAAATTACTAATGCGTTAATTGGCATTGCAATACTTCTTACTCTTTTTGCAATAATTAACTTAATTGAGATATTTTTCGGGACAAGAATAAGGTATTTTAACATCAATAGTATAAAACTTTGAAGCTAATTTACCTATTGACAAGCGGTTGGCGTCGACTACATAATGAGAGTATCAAATAAATATGTCAACTCTTTTCTCAACAGTTTTTGCCCAGACAATAAATTTAACACCTCAAGGACAGTTCTCCACATTAAATGGAATAACTATAGCTAGCGTAATTTCTGCGGTTATAGTTTTGATTCTGATTATCGCTGCACTGGTCTTTTTCTTCATGCTTGTCTGGGGAGGAATAAAGTGGATTACATCTGGTGGTGACAAGGCACAAACTGAAGCTGCCAGAAATCAGATCACAGCAGCACTTATCGGATTAGTAATAGTCTTTGCCGCTTGGGCGATAATCAGCCTAGTACAAACATTCTTCGGTATAAGCATACTTTCGCTAAATATACCAAATATTCAAAAGCCATAAGAAAAGGCTTAAAGGCAAGCCCCGAAAGGGGTTTTTTTAATGGCGTTAAAAACATATTGCCCTTACACTCTTCATAGTCTAAACTAAATCAATATGGATCCCTCCTGTGCAGCGGGCGTAGGTAGAAGTGGTAATATACCGTATCTGAAGTATGGAGAGTGCCTTTTCGGAAGAGCAGTCTCAGTAGTTCTTGCTCTCGCGGGAATAGCTCTTTTTATTATGCTAGTTCTTGGGGGGTTTAAATATTTATCGTCAGGGGGAGATCCAAAGGCTCTGGACTCTGCAAAAAAGACGCTAACTTACGCAATCGGAGGGATGATTCTCCTTGTTTTAAGTGTAATAGTGCTTCGCTTAATTGGCGCCATAACCGGAGCCGACCTTATACATTTTTACATCAATAGATGAAAATAAATCTGCCCAACATTGCTTCAAACTTTGCCATACGCTTAATAATAAATTCTATTTTTGTTTTGATAATATTCTTGGCCTCACCTATTTGGCTCAGGTCTTTTACGATAAAGGCTCAAATCCCACCCCCTTACATACCGTGTAATCAAGTTAGAAGTCCGGAGTTTCACTCTTTAAGGCCTTATCAAGCGAGTCCTTGTAACCAGAATGCTACCGAGCTGGCGCTTTATTGCGGAAGTAGTTTTGTACTTTCGGACACTTTTGCTATACAAAAAACTTTTACAAATCCGCCCACAAGCTGGAGATATATTTATGAGGGAGGCGGTATTACGCCCACTCCACCCGAAGATCCTTTTAATCAACGTGCTTGCAAATTTTGCCAGGGATCTTTCTGCGTAAATGCCTCTCCTCCTTGTATTCCCGACATTAACCAGTGCGAAAGTAATGCCGATTGTTTGTCCAGTTGTCAGAATAATCTGGACGGAACAGAAACCTGTACTTTTTTGGTCAGCAGGTCTCGAAGTGTAGCTATTGATTTATCCGATGCTGAGTTTCCGATAATGGGTAATACCGACGACTTAATAAACAGCCAAAATCAAAATACTCCAGAGGCTTTGGACGCATATGATCCCACCAAAGTGAACGAATACGTCAGTTGGTATTTAAATGGCGTTTTCGGCAGAGCTGAATATCCTCCGTCGGGTCCGCCGAGTGCACCCTCGGCGTATGGCGATTATGATATCGATTTTACTATTGTTGACTTTTCCGGACCTCTTAAAAAACTATTAGCGTTTGAGAGTCAAATCGCTCAAAGAATCTCTGAGATAAGAAAGGTTAGCCAGGGTACAGTTCGCCATAACCAAGTTGTAGGCTGCGACAACTTACTCGGCAATCCAACCAACTGTTACCCCCAAAGATTAGGAGTATTTCAAAGAAGACTATCTGCTTGGCTAAATCGCTTGCCTCCAAGAAGAGCCAATTACAACAATTTTGCCAGTTATTGGAATGCGTATCAAAATTGGAGGAACGGCAGTCCGAAGTTTATCGGAAATTTATTTGACTACATTCCTTTTTCTTCTACAGAGGATAGAAAAGGAATGGTCGAAGCGATCCTAACCAATATCCAACCGGTTCAGCCGGGTGTAACTATAATATATACAAACATCACTCAAACTCCGGCCGATCTTTTCTTTGCCCACATTGATGAAACCGCTCAGCTCGGAACAATTTTACAAAAGACCTTTGCTTTTAAGGGAGCTGATCTTGCCGGACCAGCCTCAGACGTTGCTCCGCCCGCAAATGCATACTGTGATCTGGTAGAGGTAAGAAGTAACCCGGGAGATGATTTATTCGCTGGGGAAATACGCGTTAATATCGACTATCAAGCACAAGTTCAGTGTTCTTTTTATATCCCCTATCCCTTACTCGGCGCTCCGGAGGGAAATTTATGTATAAATTTAGCGGGCGGGACCTGCCAAAACGTACCCAGTAATTATGTTTGCTCCGATTTTTACGGTCAGGTAGACTGCCCCGCAGGTTTAGATTGTGCCAACGGCTGCGGACCGCTTCGTGGTTGTAGTGGTGGAGCGTGTTTTCCTCCAAGTTGGGGTGGGTGTACCGGAGTGCGAGACCCCTATCAATGCCCGGCCGGATATACCTGTGCAGCCAGCTGCGATAGGCCTAGTGATCCTCCTAATTTAACCCAGGAGTGTGCTGTTACCGTAAACATTAATCTTGGCACAGTAACAAAAACTCCCAAAGCGGACGAGTTGTGGAGCCGATTTGTTGCAGGTCCTGCCGGGATATTCAGAAGAGTGTTTCCGAAAATCGTACCTGAGGCTTATGTTCCAATTCAGGCGCTTTGGGATATTCCTGCATCAACCAAAGTGACTTTCCGGGGAGATGGTGGCGTGACTTATGTAGGTATACCCGGCTCCGGCAGAACGGATCCCGAATTATACTTTCCTCATATTGGTGGAATCCACCAGTACTTCTTAAAGTGCATTCAAAGGGCACTCCGACCGCAGGGATTTGGCGAGCCTTGTTTGTCCGGCTCACCAGGCACAAATCCTCCCAAAGGAATCTGTCCAAATGTTCCCGACAGTCAAGTCCCAGGTAAGTGGTTGGGGACAATGAAAACAGGTTTTATTAATTCAGCCAATCTGTGGTGCGCGGGGCGTGGAGAAAACCTGGCGGAAGAGTGTTATAACTATGTTGTTACCGAAAGTATTAATGCCGGAGTTAACCCCGCATTTAGTTTAACTATTTGGTTAAATGAAACTGCAGCGAGCAATTACGAATGTAGTGGTTCAGGAGCCCAGGACTTTGGTATTAATGATTCATCAATTGCCATGAATATCATTGCGCAACTTGAAAGATTTTTGGTTCTGCCTTATTCATCCCTCTATTTATCTTGTCGTCAAGAAGCGCTCTCCAGAGGGCTTGACCCAATGTTTGGTTTCTTGAGAATTTTTAGGGCAGGGTTAGTCTGCGATTTGACACAAAACGATACCAATCCCGGCTGGGATTATTACAACGACCTTAAAAACTTTACCTGGCCGCTCGTCACCGGGCCAATTCGTGTTTGCTCAGGAGCTCGATTCGGAATCCAATGGCCGACCGATTTTGCATGCCCGTGAGTAATTCATTTAAAATTAGAAATTAATCAAATTAAAATTGGTTTCGACTTTTCAGTCAATGTGCTATTATTAAATTAATAAATTATGTTTAAGAAATTACTTCTCTCATTTTTAGCAGCGCTGGTACTTTTTTTTAGTGTTTCTACCCGTTTCGCTAGTGCTCAAACCTGGTATTACCAGGATTTCTTCGAGTGGTACGAAAAAGTATTTGATACCCAAAACCAGGATGAAATTTTCGGCGAACGCTATACTGCCGCCCAAGTTGAGTGGATCATTTACAGTCTAATGGCTTGGGCAATAAACCACGTTGGAAACGCTGATATAAACTGGTGCGCCATAAATTTGTCACGCAACGATCCGGGTTTATTAAAAAGCATAATAGGCAATGTCAGTGCCTTAATTAACGAGTGTCCTTGTGCGGCTGACGATATATGCAACCTTGCAACCTTTGCCGACATAACAGGTGTTTCAAATATTGCTTGCGGTCTCGTTGGAAAAGTAACCTGTCCATCAGGTAGATTGGGCTATGTTCCTCCAAAAACAAGATCGGAATCACTTGTAACCAAGGTTAACCTTTTTCCAAGCTCAAACATATCACTGGTTCATTATTTAAAGAATTTTGGCGCAAAACTCAATCTTATACCCGAAGCTAAGGCACAAGGATTTGGATTCCGGTTTGCGGCAAATACGGTGCAGAACTTTTGGCGGGCGGTTCGGGACTTAGCTTATCTTCTTTTGGCAATCGTAATAGTTATCACGGCATTCATGATAATGTTCAGGGTGAAACTTTCCCCTCAGACTGTGATATCAGTCCAATCCGTACTTCCAAAAATTGTCATGGCTCTAATCCTGATCACTTTTTCCTACGCGATAGCCGGCTTTTTAATCGACATGATGTACGTTGTCTTGGGTCTCCTGGCTGTTTTTCTAACTTCTCCACCGGGAAACGGTATAAGCAAGGACAGTTGGCAAACAATGTTTACTACATTTACCCAAAGGGGCACGATTGGACTCATTGTTTGGTATTGGGTGTGGTGGATTTTTGCTGCCTGGTCTGCATCGCTCCAATTCTCCGGTGCCCTAATTGGGAATTTTGTGGCCTTAATTTTAATGGCAATAATTTGGATCATTCTTGTAATCGTACTTGCCATTGCCAGCTTTAAAATCTGGTGGATGCTTATCAAAACGTACGTTAATATTCTTCTTCTTATCATTGCAGCGCCGCTTTACATACTCGGTGGCGTTATTGGTGTGGGAGGACTTGGAGCTTGGGTTACCGCAATGGTATCAAACCTTGCGGTTTATCCCATGGTTGGGCTACTTCTCGTATTGGCCTTTGTGTTTTTAGCAACTCCCTTAGGGGGTGTCTCATTACTGCCGTTCGCGCCCAACCCTCAATATATTATCTCCGGCGCAAACGCCTGGGATCCACCCTTAACGTTTGGCTCAGGAGCGGTTGAGTTGATTATGGTATTTGTCAGTCTATTTATTATAATGTTAATTCCTAAAGTGGCAGAAATAATTAAATCAGTTATCTCAAGGCGTCCGTTTGCCTACGGCACCGCAATAGGCGAAGGCCTCGCACCGGTGGGTTCACTCGGAACCGGTGCTTGGGGATATGGACTAAGCGCTCCCGGAGCAAAACTAGAATCACTCAGGAATGCTCAGCGGGGAGGGGCCGTCATTTCTCAAGCTACACTGGATAGGTACGAAAAGTATGCCAGATGGGCTTCACTTGCCAATCGACTTACTGGAGGAAAACCCAGATAATAAAATCTTACTGTATTTTTTAAGGAGTTTGAGTTACTGGTGCTTGCTGCCTTTTCTTCCTCTCTACATCAAGGGCTTTTTGTTCTTCCTCAAACCTGATGATTTCTTCAGCTATCCTTTTACTTATACCCCTCTTAGTTCTTTCTCTTGGAGCAAAAAGGGTCCCTTCAATATAAATATCATACAAAATATTCCAGGTTTCGGTTACATTTTTTGCACGATAGGCTTCGTAAAGGTCTTTTCGTCGAGCGGGGCTTATAAAGAAACGGTTATCGGAAAGCGTCGAGGTTACAACTGCGTTGTAGGCTGACTCTGGAATGTCAAGTAGAGTCTCCGGCTGGCCTGCAACAAACCCTTTTTCAGGACTCATTATTAAGGCAGTGGCTCCAAGAAGATAAGCGCGGTCAGTATATATTGGAGCCAACTTTGCATCACCTCTAACTTTAATCCACTTGTCAAGAAACGCTTCTCTTGAGAGCCTACTTTTTCTCGGATCGCCACCCGTCTGATGTTCTTCTAAGGAATATACTGCGCTACCTAAATCCCAATAATATCCCCACCATTCTCCTGCTCTAATCGCACTAAATACCCTATCAGAGTTGCCTCTTCCGTTATTAGTCAGGTCAAAGAGTTTAATATCAAACTCCAAATCCTCGTCCTCTACTCTTATTTTAACTTTTTGGGTTGTATTTAAAGAACTTTTTTGAAATCTATTATCTATAAGAATGTCCGCAACTGAAGTTGATGACAAACTCTTCCGCTCCCCCGTTTGTGGATCGTCGTACTCTTGACCACCTGTATCGATCATTTCCAACATACTATAAAATACTCTGTCTGGAATATAATCTCTTTCTCTTTTGTCAAACTCGTCCCTAAAAGTAGTACCTTTTTTAGTTTTTCGTTCTCTCGCACTATAATTTTCTCTTACCCACTCACCCAAGGGTCCTCCATATCCCCGCTCTGCATTTAAAGTTCGTTCCAGTTCTGCCACCTCACGTTCAATATCCTCAAGCTTATTGGGTGTAATTCGGCCTGCTGCCAAATCTTCCCGAATCTTCTGTATTTTAGCTAGCTTATTTTCATATCTCTTTCTAGCTGAAAGTCTTTCCTTAAGTTTAAGTCCAGGTGAAAAGAATTCACGTACTCCGTCCGAAATTGTGTGTGATTCCTGTAATTTGACTGCATAATCTTTACGAGCTGGATCATCTTCTTCTTTTGTCGCTTCGATTGTCTGCCTGTAAACATCAGCCGAATCATACGCCCCCGTCGAAAAAAACATCTCGTCCGCTGCATAGACAGATGTTTGAATTAGATCTCTGATTCCTTTCTGCCTTAAGTCATTAATTTTTTGTTCTGCGTCTTCAGTTGATAGTCTACCGGTTTGTAATAATTTGTATATTTCTGCAACTTCCCGCTCGTCTATTAACCTGTGATCCCTAGCCCATTTTTCTGCTTTTTCATATTCTTCGTAGCTATCGAAGTGCTCTTTTTGTTCGTCTGTAAGCTGATCTCTGGTCAATACGCTATCATCTATTTTAGCTCTCGTCTCTGCCACCTCACCTTTCCACTGTTGTGCATTCATTAAGCGGTTGGTCATTGCCTCTGTAAGTTTTTGTCGATACGCTTCGATATTTTTTTTATCTAACAAGAGCTTATATCCTTTTTCCGTAAGTACAAACTGTTGAAAATTAAATTCTTTATCCTCATCGGCCCGCTTGCCGTCTTTAAAGTTTAACTTACCCTCGAAAAAATCAGAGTTTTCAAAAAGGTCAGTTGACATGGTTAGTGCTGCCATTCTGAAACCTGGCATATAATCCCATGCCATTTTGAAATATTCCCTATTTATTCTTGCTCCTTGTGCTTCCATCCAATTTTGGGCTGTTTTCGCACCAGTCAATTCTTTTATATATGTAAGTGCTCCAAAATTTTCGAAAAGTCGTATAACACCTTGATATCTTTCTCTCTCTTCGGAAGATATTCCTTCCTGTTCGAACCTAAACCAGTAAGGATTGCTTGTATCAAACTGTTCAGGATTCATATACGCCCTTTGTTTGATTGCATGAACAACGGCTTCGTAACCTGTGAGAAGTGCTCTGTTTTGTTCCAACGCCATTCTATATTGGCCTTCTGTAAAATCAGCCATTTTCTTTAACTGTTCCAATACGGCATCGCTACCCAATTCAATACTACCAACAGCGACTTCTTGCCCCTTCCTTTTTCTGCCCCGAAGCTGATCGAGTGCATCCTGTTTCAAGTGCGGTCTAGCTTTTCCCCACCCCACTAGATCGATTCTTTTTCGTATCTCTTCAGCATTAAGCTTAGCTTCTTCTGCTTTCTGTTCAAAAACTATTGCTTCTTGTGTATTACCTACAGATTCTGCTGCTTGGGTTTTAACTTTGAAGTATTGATTCTCTGCATCGGCTAAACCCAACTCCATTTGATCTAATGCGCCGCTTATATAAGCAGTAGACATTCCGGCAAAATCAGGTGAAGATCTGTTTAATCTACGTGTTTCGACTGCCCGTAATTCTGATGGGTTGCTTTTAAGGCCATCTATAACTTGCATTGCCTCGAGGTAATCATATTTTTCCTGAACATCACTTATTTGAATATTTATTCCGCGTTCCTCTCCGGACATGGGGTCTTTATGTCTGAAAATACCTGCCTTTTTTGCCGCTTGGACTAATACCTCATCTCTGGCAAATTTAAGTCCACCAATAGCTTTTATTACTTCTTCATCTGTTAGGTTTTGGTCATTAAGTTTTACGTCTTCAGGCCTGTCGGCCAAATCTAAAAGTCTTGTCTGAATCAGAAGGAACAAACTCTCGTTTGGATTATCTGCTTTTGTCTCATTAATCTCATCGACCAAACCCATTAACTTTTCATTGTCTTTAAACTCTAACTGTAAAGCTCCAATGGTTGCCTTCTCTAAAACCTCTCTATAAACTAGTTTTTTTTCATCAGAAAGAGTACTTCCGTCAAATATAAGCTTAGGTAATTTATCTAAATATTCGCTTCGAGTTGTTGGCTTTTCCTTAATTTCTCTTAGAATTTCATCCATTCTTTCTGAATCCTTATCGCGACCAATAAACCTATGTCCTTCGAAATCAGGTTTTTTACCTATTTCCCATCTTGCAGGAGCAACTCTTATTATATCTGCTGGATTTATTGATTGCCCTTCTCCTCCTTCTCCATCTGACATATTTTTCATTATCCTCCCTTCGCACAATTATATCACTTTGTAACAAAAATTTGTGTGTTTGTGAAATATTACAAATAATTTGATCCTTGATGCTAAAATAGTCTATAGGACAATATATTTACCTATTTTTAACTTTTTCACCAAGAAAAACTGTGTCTAGAAAAGAATTAGAAAATCGCATAAAGCGCTTAAAAGAACTAGAGAACGAAATAATGAAAAAAGGACCAGCAGAACCAAGCGGAAAAAACATCCAAGCTGAAAGTCCTAATGATACTATTGGGGATACAATCGAATCTCCTTATGGGCGAACTGGCAACTTAAATCCTAAAACCTTACATTTCGGGGAAGAGCTACAAAAGTCAATCGAATTAGCTGAAGAAGCGAAGCGAGCGTCTGCTGAAAGAAAAAAGGTGGAAGAAAAATTAAAGAAGGATTTTTTGGAAGAATTTAATTCATTAAAAAAGGAACAGCTTGATAATTTAGCTGAAACTTCAGTAAACCCAATATTAACAGACATTAACGAAAAATTAGCTAAAGGATTGGGAGATCTTAATCATTCTTACGTTACCAACCCAGAGAAACGTTCTTATAAATGTAGTTATCTTAGCTGGAAGTATAAAGAAGAGGATGATTTAAGAGGAACAAGAACTTTGTATTTCAAAAAAATAGGATTGCTGATTGACGATTTAGGATTCATATGCCCACTAGGAGATTCAGTAAATCTTGATATAAGAGAAAATAAAGATGCAAAAGGACGCATCTGGAATACATACAATGGTGTAAAATCAAGTACTTCAAAAACTGATGTAACAAGAAGTTACGGGTCAACAAACATTTTTCTTGATAGCTCTTGGCAAGAAAAACTCCTAGGAGAAATCAAAGAAATGATTTTAAATAATGACTGCAATCACACGTCTCGAGAATATTATCATTACTTTGATGATTATGACCCGTGGAGAGACAAGGAAATGTATTAAATGCTCCAGTTTTTTATTCTTTAATTTACATTATATTTGTTACTAACTCCGTTTGTGAAAAAGCTTCGTTCCTGAAAATCCTCGTTCGTAAGGTAAAAGTTGAAGGGCGAAGGGTAAAAGAATTATTAGTCAGCAGTTATCTTTTCATCTTAGCTTCGTATCTTTCCAAAAATTCTTCGATGTATTTGGCAAATTGTGCCAAGTCATCTAAATGAAAGTTAATATTTTTATAAGTTTCTTCTTTATCAACATCTAAATATCCATGCACCAACACGTTCCTATAACCAGTTATGCTAACCATAGTTTTAGCAAAATCTTCTGGAAGGATACCTTCCTTATACAAGATTCTAAAAGTCTCGGCAGTATCTTCTTTTGGTTTTTTCAATCCCAGTGAGGCAATTATATGGTTTGATATATCGATACAAGCTTGTATCGCTGTTTGTAATAATCTTTCTGCAGATGCATTAAACATCTCGTCCTTAAAAAACCTATCTTTGGGCTGATCTTTATAATCTCTTTCAAGAATTCTGGAATTCCCCCTGATCAGACTCAACCTCTCGGCTATCCTAGAAGTATCTAACATTTAGTTCTCCTTTCTTAGCTATTTCATGAATCGATTGTACATATTCATCAAAAAAGGGTTTCATATCAAAATAAACCCTTAATATTCTTTCTTCAAACTCGACTCTTTTTTTAGATTCCAAGCCGACTAAAAGTTGACCTTCAGATAAAACTCTGTGCGCGAAATCTATAGAAACGTCTTCTAGATTTTGTACCTCAATCTCCTTGTGAATGATCCTTTGAAGTTCGTGTGCATACCTCGTCTGAGGTATATCAAATCCACTAAAGTTTCCTTTGTCGTTTACCAAAGCCGCCAAGTCGATATCTGAATCGCTTCTGGCCACATTTTTAGCTTGTGATCCATATAAATAAACCGCCTCAATTTCAGGCTTTTTTGAAAAATAATCTGTTATTTTCTTGCGAATCTTGGAATTTAATTTCATATTAGATAATTATATCACTCTTCGCTACAAAAACTCGGTGTGAAAAAGCTTCGTTCTTGAAAAACCTCGTTCACGAGGTAAGGTTAAAGTTGAAAGGTAAAAATTAAATGGAAGTTTCATTAGATTTGGGTTACATAACCAGCGCGAACTTGATAATATAATATTATTAGTAAGCGAGGTTAAAGTATTACTTTACGGTTCACGAAAAAAAGTAAGAGAGAGGATGAAAAAATAATCCTTTACCATTAGCCTCTTGCCAATTACCGTAACTATGGAGTTAGAACATCCCATACCCCAACAGATATCTGCCTATCAATTTAGGCTAGTGGGTGACATGACCTTAAAACAGTTTTTTCAGGTCGCCGGGGGTGCTTTAATTTCTTTAGTTATATACTCCTCTTCCCTTGCCTCGTATATAAAATGGCCTTTAATTATATTTTTCTTTTTGGGTGGAGTTGCTTTCGCTTTTTTTCCGCTTCAGGATAGACCCTTAGGTCAGTGGTTAATACTTTTTATCAAGGCGATTTATTCACCCACTCTTTATGCGTGGAAAAGAAAAGCCGTAAGAACTGAATACTTTCAGGCGGAACCGACTCTTGCTCAAGTCTCCATCACTCAACCGACCTCTTCCGTCTCAACCAAAGAAGGCACCAAAGAAATACAAAATTTGGAAAAAAAGGAGGAGGAATTCTTAACAAAAGTCAGCCAACATTTTCAAAGACCTGCTTCTTTGGCGCCTACTCAAATGGGGCCCAGTAAACCTACCGAAATGCTCGAATCATACCAAATACCTAAGATTGAGCCAAAAAAGATTGGGCCTCAACAAAAAGAATTTGTCGTCGCGGAACAAGCGACCGCCAAAATGTCGAGCGTTGGGAACCAAGTAATTCCCTTCTCGGGTCAAATCATGCCCAATGTTGTCTCTGCCCAGTTTTCTCCCGAAGCTTCTCCACCAATTCCACCCTCGAAACCAAATATTGTGGTCGGGCAGGTAATGGATTCTCAAGGAAAAATTATCGAAAACGCAATTCTTGAAATCAGAGATGCGGACGGGAGGCCGGCGAGGGCCTTGAAAAGCAATAAATTAGGCCACTTCATGATAGTCACCCCGCTTTCCAACGGTAAATATGAAATAATAACCGAAAAGGATGGTTATCAGTTTGACACGCTGTCCTTTGAAACGAGCGGTCAAATTATCCCACCCATTTCTATAACGTCTAAGGGATCGGGCGAGCCGAAAACTATTAAATAATTATGGCAATTCCATTTATTTCCACACCGGATAAAGAAATCACTTCAACTACCCAGGATCTTATTCCAATTGCAGACATAGTTGACGGGCTGGTTATATATAAAAATGGGGGCGCAGCTCTTATACTGGAATCCACATCTCTAAATTTCGGACTTTTATCCGAGCGTGAACAGGAGGCTGTAATTGCTTCATACGCAGGTCTTCTGAATTCATTTAATTTTCCGGTTCAGATAGTTGTGAGGTCGCAGAAAAAAGACATTACCATTTACATGAATTTTCTGAATCGGGCCAAAGCAAAAATCAAAAACCCTAAACTTTTATTAATTATGGAAGACTATAAAAATTACATTTCAGATGCTATTAAAAAGAAAAACGTCTTATCCAAAAAATTTTACATAGTGATTCCTTTTACATCCTACGAGCTCGGGATAAGCAAATCGTTTAGGACTTCATTCAGGTCCTCTTCAAATGCTAGATTGTCATACCCAAGGTCTTATGTCATTCGAAAAGCAAAGATTGCTCTTTTCCCAAAAAGGGAACACTTAATGAGACAGGCAAGACGAATCAATCTTGCTCTAAAACCGCTAAGCGACGAGGAACTTATTACGCTATTTTATAATATTTATAATCCCGAACCTCCCGTTAAGGAGCAGGGTTATTTAGCCTAAAACAATGAATCTGCCTTTTTTTAAAAAAAACAAAGAGAGCGTCTCAAAAATAACTGAGCAACAAAAACCAGCGCCAGAACCCGTCTCTGGACAAGAACCTATTCCTGTTACTAATCCGCCGGTGACCGAACCCTCCGGTAACCCACAAGGTCAAAGCAACAATCTTAGGCAAAAACCTCAATTTATCGATCCGAATCTAGCCATCAATGATATGAAAATGGATATAATCGATGTCGTCGCCCCCGAACTTGTCGAAATAGATTTTGATTTTATGAGAATTAACAATGTATACCTTCGCACCCTTTTCGTTTCCGGTTATCCAAGATTTGTATCTCCCGGCTGGTTAGAACAGGTTATTAACTTTAATAGCTCGCTGGATATCTCATTTTTTATTTATCCCATTGAAGGTAAAAGCGTACTCGACGATCTTATGCACAAGATTGCCGAAATGGAGGCGGAAATTTCGACAGACCTTGAGCGGGGTAAAATTCTAAATCCCGGAACACAAGCAAAACTAGAAGACGCGAGGCTCTTGCAAGAAGAGTTGGTCAAAGGTGCCGAGCATTTTTTTGAGTTTGCTTTCTATATAACCATTAGGGCTTCAGATCCGGAACAGTTGAGTCAAATTACAAAACAGGTCGAATCCACCTTGGGATCTCTCCTTATCCTATCACAACACACCACTCTTGACATGGATAGCGGATTTTTGTCAACCGCACCCTTTGGTTTGGATAAGGTTTCAATTACCCGAAATATGGATACCACGTCTCTTGCGACAACCTTCCCGTTAACTTCTGCGGAGCTGTCGGGTGATAAAGGAGTATTATACGGGATAAACTCCCAGAATGGATCATTTATAATCTTTGACCGCTTCTCGATGGAAAATTCAAACATGGCAGTTTTCGCCACATCTGGCGCAGGAAAGTCATATTTCGTCAAGTTAGAGTCATTAAGATCATTAATGCTCGGTACTGAAGTTATAATAATCGACCCCGAAGCCGAGTATAAAACCTTAACTGAAGCGGTTGGTGGAGAATATCTTTCGTTTTCTTTCAATTCTCCTGCCAAAATTAATCCATTTGGCTTGACACAAGTCTACGAAGAAGGAGAAAATCAACTAAACCTCAAAATATTATCTCTTCACTCGCTTTTCAAAATTATTATGGGGGCAATATCGCCGTCCCAAGAAGCGCTTTTGGACAGAGCGCTGGTGGAAACCTATAGATCGAAGGGAATTGACCAGGATCCGATAACTCAAAGCAAAGAACCGCCTTTGATGGAGGATCTTTATAAAGTATTAATCGGCATGGAAATTCCAGACGCTCTTGACTTGGCTGCCCGAATTGAAAAATACGTTAGGGGTTCATTTGTAGGAATCTTTGACCAGCAGACAAATATTGATATAAATAATCCCTTCACCGTTTTCTCTGTACGAGAACTCCAAGACGCATTAAGGCCGATTGCCATGTTCGTTATTCTGGATTATATTTGGACAAGGGTCAAAAAAGATTTAAAGCCAAGGCTTTTAGTGGTGGACGAGGCGTGGCATATGATGCGCTATGCCGACACCGCACAATTTCTCTACTCTATCGTAAAAAGGGCAAGAAAATATTATCTCGGATTGACTACAATTACCCAAGACGTAGAAGACTTTTTGGCACAAGATATCGGTAAGGCAATAGTTACAAATTCAGCACTGCGGGTGCTCATGAAACAGGCTCCTGCCGCAATAGATAAAATAGGCGAGGTATTTTACCTCTCACAGGGAGAAAGACAGCTACTTTTGGGGGCCAATGTCGGAGAGGGAATCTTTTTTGCCGGAGTAAATCATGCGCCAATTTCCGTTGTTGCGTCCAAAGAAGAACATAAATTAATAACAACCCGTCCGCAAGATTTAATAAGACAGCAGGTTGTAAAAAATAAAGAGGTTAACACAAGTCTAAATGAGATGAGTAGAAAATAACTGTAATTATGTTGGACAATAAAGTCGGCGCAGCTTACAAAATACTTCACAATGCAGATTATTATGGTCCGCTGGAATTTATATCCCAAGTACACGATAGGCTTAGGCCAGATCCGTTACTGATCAGTAACGCACCCTTAGGAGAAAGGTTTCAAAAGGCGTATAAAATTATTATTGAAATTATAAAGAGTGCTAAGGTTGGCGGTATAGTTACCTCAAAAATTCCCGAAGAATCCAGAATAATAGGACTCCAAATCGTTCCCAACGATGGTCTCGACCCGCTGAGTGTAGAGCAAGCAAAATTACAAACCCAGGAAATTAGGGAAGCCTTTTTTAAAGCAGGGCTTATAGATTCAAATCCGGAGAAACTGGCAGAAATCAGTACCAAGCTAAATTTAACTAAGAAATTAGCACCTGAAGAAGTCAATTCCGGAATGAATTTAGCCAGATTCGGGATAAAAGGAGACGACTTACGTAATGCCGGAAAGTTGTCCGGTTTTCTTCAAAAACAAGAGGTTGAATCAATCGAAAATATTGCTGCTGTTCTTGATATAGCTTATGAAAGTGATCAGGAATTATTTAATAATATTTCTTTGGCTCAAGAATCTCCTACTATTGCGTTTGTAGATTACTCATCCACTCCCCCTCCTGACGTAGAAAGATTTAATAATGTTTTTTTTGAAAGCACAGATAACGGACTATCTCCGATTGTTGGAATTGGCGAAGATATTGCTAAAAACAAGGCACAAGGATTTATCGAAGACGCTTTTAAAAAAGGGGCGGAAAAGGTCGCTAAAAAAACACTTCAGAAAGGTGCCGAGGCTGCAGTC
>Ga0155716_150_pt2 | contig 21816 bp, 29 predicted proteins | sample RifCSPlowO2_01_FD_107373 | JGI IMG/M metagenome (GOLD analysis project Ga0155716, IMG submission 107373) | Candidatus Woesebacteria bacterium RIFCSPLOWO2_01_FULL_37_19 | reverse complement strand
TCCTTATCACTTGTGAATAAACTTTGCGGATTGCTACCATCCAATTTCCTCATCTCGAGTATATATTTCGGAGTTCTCTTATTGCTCTCATTGGAAACTACGAAACCCTTATTCTCTAAAACATTTTGAAATCTGTAAACTTCTTTTCCGTCGCTTATCAAAACCGGTTCACCTTTTCCGATTTTGAAATTGTACTTATAGACGGATAGAAGTACATAATATCCCGATTCGCTGGTTTCACTTGTCGAAATACTGCCTTTCGGTCCTGTTCCTTTTCCATAATAAACTTCGTCATTTCCGTTCCACGCTATACCCTCACAAGAATAGTTTTTGTCAGCAATAAAATGTTTTCCCAGCTTGCCGTCAGTTTCTACCTCATAAAAATCACAAGAATAATTGATACCGTAATTTTCGGGTAAAAGGGAAACAATTGTTCTACTACCGGACGGATTGGTGCTAATTCCTGCAACTTGTGTATACCCATCAGGAAGTTTAATTTTTTCTGGTTTTTGTGTTGTAGAATCATACAAAACAAGCTCAGAACCATAAATATTATAGCTAATGAAAACAAATTTGTTTTCATTAATCCAAGAACCTAGTGAATGGTACTGTTGTTCTGGTTTTGCAATTATCACATCTTTTGAATTTGCCATATCAAAAATATGCCATTCTGCGCCAGGACTAGAAAAAGACACTCCAGCATTAGGATTATCAAATCTCGGAGTTGCAGTAGAGTAAATAATTTTTTTGCCGTCGCGAGACCAGCTAAAAGTTTCTACATTATCAAGAATTTTCTTTTTGTTCTGCCCTTGATAATCAATCAGGAAAACGGGAGCAGGTGCGGAAACTGTATAGTTTTCTACTGGCGGAAATTTATAAGCTATTAAATCTTTGGTTGGAGAAACCTTGATATCTACAACTGTAAAGGGTCGAGCTCGTGTGTTGGGTTCGCTAATCTCCTGCGAGAATATGAGCTTTCTGTCAACCCCGTTTGAATTAGATGAATAGATATTCATTTTTAATCCCTCAACAATAGCAAAGACCGCTCTGGATTCGGCGCTCACTTCAGCAGTTTTATCTACGGGCTTAGAAGTTTGAACTTCCTTTTTCAGCGATTCCGATTTTGGAGATTTTTCCTTTAAGAGGATAATACCCGCCACTGCTACCACCCCGACGATCAAAACCCCACCCAGTATGTATAGCCAGCGTTTAGACTTAGAGGGTTCAGGAAGAATGGGAGTGGTCGGCGGTAGTGTGTTATTTGGTTGAATTGGTGGTATTGGTTGTTGAAAATTATCCATAGGTTTGCAAATTAATTATAACTTCTTATGAAATGAAAAACCAATTGATCAATTCATCAACATTAACCTCTTGGGTTTTCGCAACTTTCTTTAACGTATCCAATCTTGGATTTATATTCTCACCCTGTTCAATATTAATAATCGTATTATTGGCTATATAAGCAAGCCTTGCGAACCGATCTTGCGAAAGCCTCTTTTTCTCTCTTGGTCGCGGTGCTGGGAATTAACAGTCTTGACAATTGTCTAACAAATGTTAGACTTTAAATATGAAAATTATTGAGAGGGTCTCTGTTAGGGATTTACAACACAAATTATCCAATTACTTAGAAATTGCCAAAATTAAACCACTTTTAGTAACCAAACACGGCAGGGATGAGATTGTCTTAGTTAACCCAAATCAATATAAAATTGTAAAAAATAAGACAATTAAGAAAACCTCTGAGGATATCATGGCCTCACCTTTTATCGGAGTGCATAAAAATAAAAAAGAATGGAAGGGTAAAACTTCGGTTGAAATAGCCAATGAATTGAGAAGACAAGCATGGTATGGTAAGTAAAATATTAGCTGACACCTCTGTTCTTATCGATCTTCAAAAAGGCGAAGAAAAAACTATAAAGCTCTTCGGAAAATACAAAGATAATATTTGTATCTCAAGAATTACTGCGTGCGAATTTATTTATGACTCTAAAGACAATAAAGAAAAAAAGATAAATAAGGATTTTTTAGAAGAACTGACAATAATCGAAATTAATGAGAAAATTTCTGAATATACATATTCTCTTTTAGATAAATATGGATTAGGTATGAAGTTTGGAATCTCCGATGCATTAATACTGTCAATGGCAATTGTCGAGAACCTTCAGTTTTGGACACTAAATACAAGACATTTTAGAAGAATTAAGGAACTTAAATTGTTCAAGCCTTAATTTAATTTCTTGTCGGGGTGGGCAGAATTGAACTGCCGCCGGACGCACCCCATGCGCCCATTCTACCGTTAAACTACACCCCGACGACATAGTTATTTTATCATTTTGAAATGTAAGTAGAAATATTTACTATATAAAGTGCTACAATTATTTTGATGAAGAATTTGAAAATTCCTGCTTTAATATTTTCTATTTCACTCCCACTCTTTGCAGGATTTATAGGATCCGTTTTTACTGCCCCAGCGATCGGAAGTTGGTATATTACTTTGATAAAACCTTCTTGGAATCCACCCAATTGGCTTTTTGCGCCGGTCTGGGCTCTACTTTATTATCCTTATGGGAATCGCGTTATACATTGTGATTACCACAAAAGCTAAAACGATAAAATCAAGGGCTTATACATTTTTTGGGTATCATTTACATCAATATTAAATTTTACAGTAATACGCTTAAATTAATATGAAAATAGCAGTTTTGTCGGACATTCACGATCATTTAACAAATCTTGAAAGGTTTCTTGAACAAATAAAAGAGAAAAATATAGAAGCAATAATTTTCTGTGGCGATATGATTTCCCCGTTTACTACCGGAATATTGGCAAAAGCAGATTTGCCAACATATGCCTGTTTGGGTAATAACGACGAAGATCATATCGGAATGATGAAAAAGGGAGGAGAAAAATTCACTTGGTTTCATCTTTCTCAGGAATATGGTGAAGTAGAGCTAGATAGAAAGAAAATTGCATTTTGCCACTACCCCAAACTTGGAGAATTACTTGCAAAATCGGCTGAATTTGACGCCGTCTTTTTTGGTCATACTCATATTTCAAAAAATGAAACAGTCGGAAAAACACTTCTTGTTAATTCCGGTGCGGTATGCGGGATTAACTTTGAAAAGAAAGCTTACGACACATCAACATACGCTATCTACGACACTCAAACCAACTCTGCTGAAATTGTTGAGATTAAATAATAGGCTTCGTGATATCCTTAAAGAATGGAAATATTTTTGATAAGTCTTCTTACTCTTATCGCAAGCTTTGTGGGAACTATATCAGGTTTCGGGCTATCAACGGTAATGCTCCCAGTTATAGTCCTATACTTCCCTCTACCTATCGCACTTCTTTTTGTAGGTATAATTCATGCCTTTTCTGACCTATGGAAAATAATTCTCTTTAAACACGCTTTTGACAAAAAAATAATACTAATGTTTGGAATACCGGGAATTATTGCGAGCTTGATTGGCGCGAAAATTGTACTTACCACACCGCAAACAATTCTCCTTCAATTTTTCGGTCTGATTCTTATCGCTTACGTTTTAATCATTACCTTTAACTCGAGGTTTAGGCTACCTCATACACCCTTTTATTCCGGATTAGGAGGAGTTACCTCTGGATTTTTAGCAGGAGTATTTGGCATGGGGGGTGCGGCAAGGTCCGTGTTTTTAACAGCATTTAATTTTCCAAAAGACGTATACATTTTTGCTACAGGTGCAATCGGAGCAATAATTGACTCGGGTCGACTTTTCACATATTATTTCGGAGGAATAAGGCTTGAACAGGATCTTATTTACGGCCTAATAATTTTTATCCCGGTTTCTTTTATAGGAGCAGAAATTGCAAAAAAGTTCGTCGATAAAGTCCCTCAAAAATTATTTCGAAATGTAGTTGCCTTATTTTTATTTCTCGTCGGCTTAAAACTTCTGGTATTTCCGTAATATACTAATGACCGATTTCGGGGAAAAGAATTCTAATTCCAACAATTGCCAAAATCCCTAATATCAAAAAGACTGCTTGCTGTCCTAAATATCTCCTTGGGGCGTGGGTAGCTTCGGGCAAGAAATCTGTGGTTGCCACATAAAGAAAAAAACCTGTAGCCAATGCCAAAAGTATTCCAACTCCTTGCCCAATCTGATCCGCGTAAAAATATGTAAGTATTGCACCGGGAAAAGTCGCAAGCGAAGAAAAAAAGTTAGTCCAAAATGCCTTTCTTCTACTCCAACCTCGAGCTAAAAGAATTCCAAAATCGGCAATTTCATGAGGAGTTTCGTGCAAAAAAGTTGAGAGTGAAACTACCATCGCAAGAGCCGGATTTACCAAAAAAGACGCGCCGATCACTACCCCATCAAGAAAGTTGTGAATTGTGTCTCCGAAAATAATTAAGGGGATAACTTCTTCACCTTGAACATGATTGTGTCCTGCATGTGTTTCACCGGTTTCCTGATGATGGTGAAGATAAAAGAAAAACCTCTCAATCAAGAAAAGTACTACAAAAACAATTAAAATTACACTAAAAGCAGTTTCTCCTACTTCCTCAACCGCCTCAGGCAAAAGATCAAGAAAAGAAAGTGCTAAAAGTATTCCTGCGGCAAAAGGAACAGAAACGGACGCAAGTGCCTTCGCCCATTCCTTTTTAAATAGAAGAATAACTCCCCCAATTAATCCAGCTACGCTTCCGATAAAGGAATATACCAATAATAATGGTAAATTTCCCATATCTTTAATAATAACCTTACTTTTAACATTTGCCAAGAACAAACGATATCAAAAATGATACAATCACTTATCTTAACTATGGTCAAAAAACACAAAGATGCTTGGAATTTATCTCTTCTTTTCAGGAATGAAGTACAAATTAAATCACATAGAAAGTTAGTTGAAAAGGCATCTTACCGATTTATAAATAAATGGCAAAAAAAAGACGATTATTTGTCTGACCCAAAAATATTAAGGGCGGCGTTAAATGAATATGAAAATTGGCAGAAAAACTTTGGCGCAAACTTTAAAGAAGTCTACTTTTATGAATTAAAGCATGCATTAGACGAAAATAATCCCGGCATTAAAGCCAAGTTAAATAAAGCAATCGAACTTTCTCAAAAAATCCAAAACGATATTCAGTTTTTCGAAATTCGGCTTTCAAAAATCGACGAAAAAACACAAAAGAGATTTCTCAGAGACCCTAAATTAAAAACCTACAAACATTTTCTCGAAAGACTTTTTGTAAACGCGAAGCATTTACTCTCGGAAGATGAAGAAAAAATATTAAATCTAAAGTCTGTTCCAGCTTACGACCGTTGGATAAGAATGCTGTCGGGATTTCTCTCGCAGTCTGAAGGAAAAGTAATCACTGAAGATGGCAAATTACAAATTAAGAATTTTTCGGAATTGATCGGCTTAATGAACAGTAAAAATGCAAAGACCCGCGATTCTGCGGCAAAAGTTTTCAACGACATATTAAAAAATAATTTGGAAGTAGCTGAAAATGAAATAAATTCGGTTTTTACAGATAAAAAAATAAATGACGAATTAAGACATTTCGAACGTCCTGACTCGGCGGCACATTTAAAAGATGATATTGAAACAGAAGTTGTAGATACTTTAGTAAGGGTTGTGAACAAAAATTTCAAAGTTGCCAAAAGATACTATCAACTAAAAGCAAAGCTATTTAATGTTAAAAAGTTAAAATATCACGAAAGAAATCTTGAATACGGAAATATTGCCAATAATTATACATTTGATCAGTCCGTAGAGATTGTACTAAAAGTAACACAAAAACTCGATAAAGATTTTGCACAAATATTTGAAAAATTCCTTAAAAAGGGCCAAATCGACGTTTTTCCTAAAAAAGGAAAAAGAAGTGGAGGATTTTGTGCCGCCGGGCTTATCACACACCCTATATATATTCTTTTAAACCATAATGGATTATTGGATGATGTCCGGACTTTGGCACACGAACTGGGACACGGAATAAATGATGAGCTAGCTAAGTCAAGACAAAATGCTCTAAATTTTGGCACTCCAATATCAACTGCTGAAGTTTCAAGTACATTTTTTGAAGATTTCGTAATTGAAGAGTTAATAAAAGAAGTTGACGACGAAACAAGACTTGCACTTATGATGAATAAATTAAACCAAGACATTTCGAGTATTTTCAGGCAAATTGCTTTATACAATTTCGAGCTCGAACTACATAATAAAGTGAGAGATAAGGGGTACTTAAGCAAAGAGGAAATCGGCAAACTTTTCCAAAAACATATGTTTGGTTATATGGGTGAGTTCGTTGAAAAATCAGAAGGGTCCGAAAACTGGTGGGTTTACTGGACGCATATCAGATACTTTTTTTATGTATATTCATATGCATCCGGACTTTTAATATCAAAGTCTCTCCAATCCTCTGTTAAAAAGGACCCAAATTTCGTTAAGAAGGTAAAAGAATTCCTTTCTATAGGCCTTTCCGACTCACCAAAGAACATATTAGCAAATCTTGGAATTGACATAACCGATAAAAAATTCTGGGAACAAGGTATTACCGAAGTGGCCGATTTATTAGAAGAAACCGAACAATTAGCTAGGAAATTAAGTAAAATTTAAAATCTTGATAGGCCTGTCTTCAGACTTACAATAGTTGATTGTGGTCTTTCGTCTTTCAGAGCTCTGCGAGCAACTTGGATCGGTGCTTCGCTTTTGGGATCTGCAACTTTCCTTAAACCAGATAGGTAATAATCTAATAACCTACTTCCCTCTTTTGTTAAACCCGCATCCTTAAGATGCTGAATAGCCTCCAAACTCAATCCTATACTTATCCAGCCGGAAGTAGAACTACTTTCGAAAAATGTTGAACAACTTTGACGGGAACAAATAGCGTCAACTCTTGCGGAAAGTAAGTTTGTTTGAGGACTTGAACTATTTCCACCGGGATTTTTCAGTAAGTCTTCAAAATTCTCTACCACCAACTCTTCAACCAAACCTTTTTGACCATTAAAACTTTCCGTTACAATATCAGAAATTTTTTGATTTAGACGAGAATGAACATCATAAAAGGCATTTTTCCAACTACCGTTCTCCGTACATCCGCATCCTGTTGACCATCGGGAAAGATTATGAGAACAGCTCCAGGCAGAATTCTCAATTAGTTTGCCTTTTGCCAATTTATTTTTTTCTAATATACTTAAAAGCTTATTGATTGGTAACTGACTTACTCCGTGATTTCCCAGTGAAATCTTAAGAAGATATTCCAGAAATTGATCGGCAAATTTTTTATGACCACCGAAGGTCTCACCGTCGACTTGAGTTACCAAAATGCCGGAGGGCGTAGTCGACAGACTTGGAAGAATATGTGTACGAGTAAAGGCGTCGGCATTTGATAAATCCCCAAACGCCAGTTTATTAGATACGTTCCTGTCATAGGGAATCGCAATTATTTCACTTCCGCTTTTTAGCAGCAAACGAGTAAACTTATTATCGCTCGGTGAACCGTCTTCCTGCTTTAGCTGTTTGGGGTCGAGTAAGACTGCTTTATATCCAAAATCAATAAGTACTTCCAGCGTTTTCTCGTCCAGTGCCGACTCGGGAGCCCAAAACACTTTTGGGTGAACTCCTTCTTTCTCGAGTGCCCTTAAGCCGGAACCTATCACTATCCTTTTATCGTCGTTATTTAAGTGAGGTAAAATTGGATGAATAAAAGGGTCTCCTATTTTACTATCCTTTGAGCCTCTGCGAATAGTACTAGCAGTTTTGGCATCAATTTCCTGAAGCTGCATCCTTAAAATACCGAAAATGTCATAAGAAAGCTCTGAACCAAACAAACCCTTTGAAGCAAGTTGACTGTAACACTTGTCATTAATTATTTCGGTCCAATTTACCCCTTTTGGATCTGTATTAAAGTCAACAAACTCTGAGTGATATAACCTCCTTTGAGGTTGGTAAAAGTGGGCACAAGGAATGTAAACTCCCTTCGTTTCCTTCATCCCTATAGTATAAAACTACGCTACGCGTTCCTTCAATGCAGAGTAAGAGAACCTTAGCATTGCCCTCAAGCAACCCTTTCTTTGAGGGCACTGTAAAACTTTTGCAGATAATCTTCGGCTCGTTCCCAATGGTCTTCTCCAAATCCACGTTCGGCTAAGTTACGCTCGACCGATGCTAAAACTCTTAAATGTGCTAATTTTGCAGCTTGGAAAAGCGAAATCCGATAAACCTCCGCGTACAGTTCTCGCGCCGTGTCTTCAAGCTCGACTGCTTGTTCTATTGTCTCCTTTTCGCCCATCTCCTTTGTCAATTTTATCTCCAGAATTGCCGCGAGTGATGGCTCGAAAGCGAGCTTAATTTCATCTTTAATAAGTTTATAAAACTTGCTTGTTGCAACAAGTGCTTTGTCCCACTTATTTTCATTTCCTTCAATTGCGGCTTCTAGCACATATTTTGCCGCTTTCTTTGCCAAGTTTTTTGAAAGACCATACTGCTCACTTAGGTGATTAATTGCATATTCGCTAAACTTGGTACCTTGAGGGATCTTTCTCAATCTCCACCAATTAATTTCAAGCTTCGCTGCCAGTTCCGGTTTAAATTTGAAATGGGTAACCTTATCTTTCGCGCCAAATCTCCTTCGACGTCTCGAATAGTCGACTATTGCGGCTTTTAATTTTTCAGGAGTCATGTCTGGAAGGTGCGACTCCTCAAAATATAATTCTGTATATACCATCTGCCAGGGTAAGTAACCACTGGTTCTTTGTTCCCCAGAAGTTCTCAGAAATAAATCGGGGTAAGGATAGGGTTGTCCGGCCGTGTCAAGATAAGATTCAAAAAGTTTTTCGTCAATCTTTGCGACAGGAATTTTGTCTTCCACTATTTTCCTAACTGCCCGTAAAATTTCATCCTGGCCTCCGTAATCCAATGCGACATTGAGAATTTGTTTAGTATTGCCTTCTGTTTCTTTCTCTGCTTTTTTAATCATCTTCATAAGGTTCGCGGGAAGTCTGTCTTTCCTTCCGATATGATTAAACCTGACGCCTTCCTCTTTAGCTTCAGAAATCGTTTCTTTTATAGTTTTTTTTATCAAATCGAATATTTTCTTTTTTTCCGTATACGGACGTTTCCAGTTTTCGGTTGAGAATCCCCAAACAGTCAACGTGTGTATACCCCACTTACGTGTGGCACGAATCAATTCCTTGAGAGCTTTTGCCCCGGCTTCGTGCCCTTTCGTAACCGGCAATCCTCTGGAACGAGCCCAACGTCCGTTACCGTCAAGTATGATTGCTATGTGGTTGGGGACTATTGTTCCCTTTGGAAGTTTACTTCTCGTCTCAGGCATGTACGAAATTATAACATACCAATATAGATTTTGTAGTATAATTGAGCCTGTTTGAAAAATGGTAAGCATCGATAAAATTGTTACGAAAACAAAATCAAAGAAGGCGGCTGATGCAAAGACTACCTTAGAGAAATTTGTTTCAAAAATCGAAAATAAACTCAAAAGTTATTTTGATAATGAAATCTCTAAAGCATTCGGAGTAAGTCGCAAAGAAAAAAAACTATCAATATTTATCTGGAAGCACATTAAAGAGCACAATCTTCGCCCAGCAAAAAGACTGCGCGGTTCATTTGTTTATTATGGCTACAAGTTACTTGGCGGAAAGAAAGAAAAGGATATCCTCCACGCAGCTATGAGTATTGAATTAGTTCATACAGCGCTGCTTATCCACGATGACTTTATGGATCAGGACGTTACAAGAAGAGGCCTTCCGTCCACTCATGTCTACTTTGAAAATTATCATCTGAAAAAAAAATTCAGATTTGATCCGCTTCATTACGGAGAAAGTATGGCCGTAAATAGCGGGGACGCCGCCCTTTGTATTGGCTATGAAATTTTAGGAAAAGCAAATTTTGACCCACGCTTAAAAATAGAAGCTTTAAACCGACTTTTCAGGGGAATAACAAACACTGCTTTGGGACAATCATTCGATATCACTTTGGAAGGAGAGGGGCTTGCTTCTGAAAAAGATATTACAGATTTACATCTGGCAAAAACAGCAATCTATACTTATGAAAATCCTCTTCATACGGGTTCTATTCTTGCAGGTGCTAAAAAAACCGATTTAGAATTAATTAGTAGATTTGCTATCCCTGGTGGAGTTGCTTTTCAATTACAGGATGATATTTTGGGGCTTTTTGGTGACCCTATAAAAACAGGTAAACCAGCACATTCAGATTTAAGACAAGGGAAGATGACACTTTTAATAATAAAAGCATTAGAATTCGGCTCTTCTTCTCAACAAAAAAGACTTAAGGAAATCTGGGGGAAAAGAGATTTAACGGAAAACGAGGCCAACGAAGCTAGAAAAATAGTAAGAGAAACGGGCTCATTGGAATATTCTCAAAGAGTCTCGGTAAAATGGGCAAAAAAGGCCCAAAAAGCTATTCCTGAAATGAAAAAAAGGAAATGGAACGAAGATGCAATTTATTATCTTGACGGCATAGCACAATATATGGTCGAGAGAGAGATGTAAATATTACCTTTTTGGAGATTGCTTTTTCCTCCTCGCTTTACCCCCCATACCAATCATTCTTCTTTGTCTTACTCTGGCATCTCTAGTCAGAAGTCCGGCATCCTTAAGGGGCTTCCTAAATTCCAATCTTTCTTTAGCGAGAGCCCTTGCGATTCCTAGTGTAACTGCCTCGACCTGTCCTCTCAAGCCTCCGCCGGCTACTTTTACAGTCACATAATATTTATCGCTAACATCAACGATTTTGAACGGTCTTGCCCATAAGTCCTTATTAATTACTCCTGAAAAATATTCGCCTATTGGCTTTCCATTGACTGTACTTTCTCCTTTTCCACGATAAAGACGTATACGTGCCGAAGCCGTCTTCCTTCTACCCTTAGCATATTTAAAATCTATTTTTTTAGTTTTTACCATTAAATTTATCTCCATATGGGTGCGTTTCACCCGAAAAAATTTTTAATCTCCTTAATCTATCATCTTTTAGCCTGTTATCGGCTAACATTCCGCTAACTGCGTGTTCGATTACCTTCTTGGGCTGTTCTTTTAGAAGTTGTGAGTATTTAACTTCCTTAAACCCTCCGGGATAACCCGAGTGACGACGATAGACTTTTTGTTTATCTTTTTTCCCGCTAACGCTCACTTCACTAGCATTAATTACAACTACATAGTCTCCAATATCCATGTGCCTCGAAAATGAAGGTTTGTTTTTACCGGTTAGGTAACTAGTTATCTCTGTTGAAATCCTTCCCAATATCTTACCCTTGGCGTCAATTATGTGCCAATCTCTCTTGATATCTTTTTTCCTTGGTTGATATGTTTTCATATTTACTAATTTACTCTGATTTTTTTACGGAACTTTCGGCTTTCTTTAAATTACTCAATCTGCTTTTCAGCGACTTTTGTGTTACAGGTTTTTCAACCGATTTGGCTTTATTTTTAACTCCTTTACTTTTTTCTTTTAGCTTGTCAGCTGTCGTTATCTCCTGACTCCACTCAAATCTTACCATTTTAGCTGAATCACCCCGCCTTTGTGGTAGATTAATCATTCTGGTAAAACCGCTTTTCCTATCTTTAAAAACGGGCGCAATTGTCTTTAGCAATCTTTCGCTTAGAGCGCGATTATTGGCCAGATAAGAGTAAACCAAACGCCTTTTTGCAATGGAACCATCTTTTGCTAACTTTATCATCTTGTCAACTTGACCTTGAACTGCTTTTGCCTTAGCCTTTGTTGTCTTAATTGAACTATGTATTATTAGCTCACGTATTATCGACCTAAAAAGCGCACGCCTAGTGTCGCTATCTCTTGAGAGTTTTCTGCCGAATAGTTTCTTTTTCATAGAATTTCAGTCCGCTACTTTCTTTCCACAGCCAAACAAGATCCTGCTGATGACGAAGAAAAATAGATTTAAAACTTAACCTAACCAATTATGGCAAGTCCCTTTTCGCCTAATGCAGCCTCGATAATTTTTACTGATTTTTCACCTAGATTTCTAACCTTTACCAGATTGTCTCTATTTGCTTTCACCAAATCCTCAACTGATTCATATCCTGCTTTAAGTAGTGCATTTGCCACTCTAGTTGGCAGTCCTATCTCTTCGACTGAAAGTTTTCCAACCACTCCCAACTCATCTTTCATTTCAACCTCTTCTTTCTTAACCTCTTTTGGAGAAACAACTTGGTTATAATACGAAACTAAAATTTTTGCTGCGTTGACGAGTGCATCTGCCGGTTCGATTGTCCCGTCTGTCCATACTTCCAAGAGTAACTTATCGTAGTTGGTCAAACGTCCTACTCGGGTTTCTTCGACTTTGTAATTTACCCTAGTCACGGGTGAAAAAACTCCGTCTAGCGGAATTAATCCGATTTCTCCGGTTGCTCTATCTTCGGAAGGCGAATACCCAACACCAATTTCAATCTCCATCTTTGCATCTAATTTTGAACCTTTGTTCAAATATGACAAAACTAAATCCGGATTAATAACCTTTACAGTTGGTTCTGTTTTTATATCTCCCGCTTTGACATCTCCTGCCTTATCTATGTGCAGGGTAGCCTTAGTAGGTTTATTGTTTTGATACGAAAACCTTACCTTCTTAAGATTGAGTAAGAATTCTACCATATCTTCCTTCATTCCTTTTAGGCTTGAAAACTGATGTTTTACCCCTGATATTCTTACAGAAGAAATCGCAGCTCCGGGAAGGTTGGTTAATAGCACTCTTCTTAATGAATTACCCAGCGTAATACCGTAACCTTGTTCCAAGGGTGATATTACAAATTTTGCATAATTATCTGTTTTTTCTTGTGTATTTATTTCAAAAATCGGCTCAGACATTTAATTTCACCTCCTCCAGTGAAGTAGCACTTTGTGCACTTCACGGAGTCACGTTAGATGTGCAAAGCACTATCTAACTGTGACCATTTACCTTGAATAGAATTCAACTATATCTTGTTCTGAAACTGGCTCAGTAATATCTTCTCTTTTTGGCTTCGCTATGACTTTTCCGACCGCGCCCTTTCTCGCTAACCACGAGGGAAGTTTAATTTCTTCCTGCAAATGTTTTTTAATAGCCGGTATCTCCATCGCTTTAGCTGTTAAATTAATTGCTTCACCGATAACAACTTGATAAGACGGAATGTTAACTTTTTTCCCGTCTATAATTACGTGTCTATGGGAGACAAGTTGCCTCGCAGCAAACCTAGTCGGAACAAATCCTAGCCGAAATATCGTATTATCAAGTCTGCTTTCGAGCAGAGATAATAGTTCAGCTCCAGTACTTCCTTTTGATTCCAGCGCTTTATCAGCATATTTTCTAAATTGTTTTTCCAAAAGTCCATATAACCTTTTAACTTTTTGCTTTTCTCTAAGTTGTCGTAAGTATTGGGACCCTTTTCTTGTACCCTTCGGTCCATGCATACCTGGAGGCACAGTAAGCCTCGTCAATTTCGATCCTTTTCCAAAAAGGTCGAAGCCTTCTCTTCTTGACAATCTGTCTTTTGGTCCTTTATATCTTGCCATACAATTCAGGTAAAAGGTTAAAGATGAAATAAACTTGTCTTTTAACTTTTACCTCTCGCCTTTTATCTATTCATCACGCTCTCCTTTTTTTCTTTGGTCTTGGTCCATTGTGCGGAATGGGAGTTACGTCTGCGATGAGTGCAATTTTTATTCCACTCGCCCTAATAGCTCGCAGAGACGAATCTCTTCCGGGACCTGGTCCTTTTACATATACTTCAATTTCTTTTAATCCATGCTTATCTATTGCGGACTTTAGTGCCTTTTCAACTGCGGTTGTAGCCGCAAATGGAGTTGACTTCCGGGTTCCTTTAAATCCGGACGAGCCAGAGGAATTCCACAAAAGGGTGTCTCCCTTATCATCTGTAACCGTGATAATAGTATTATTGAAAGTTGCAGAAATATATACTTTACCCAAGTCTACTTTTCTGCCATCTTTATTCGTCTTTTTTGCGGTTTTCGTTTTAGCCATAAATATTATTTTTCTGTTTTTGTCTGTTGCATCTTAGCAAGTGCTTCTTTTTTGAAAGCACCAACTGTTTTTCTTTTACCTCTTTTTGTTCTGGCATTGCTCCTTGTCCTTTGCCCCCTTGACGGTAACCCCCTCGAATGTCTTATTCCTCTGTAAGAACCTATATTTTGGAGTCTTGTTATATTACCTCTTACTCCTCTTATTAAATCTCCCTCAGTCGGATATTTCTCAAGCATTGAGGCTATGGCCGCAATCTCCTCAGACGAAAGATCCGATACTCTTTTGGAAGAGTCTATTTTTATAGTTTTTAATATTTTTTCCGACAAAGACCATCCTATCCCTTTAACTTTTGTTAGGGCGTATACTACCTTCGAATTGTCCTGTAATTCGATACCTGCTATTCGTGCCATATTTGTTAGAGTAAAGAGTATAAGAGTTGAAGAGTGGAGCTAGAAGATATTTAACTCTTCTACTCTCCTGTTCTTCCACCCTACCCCTGTCTTTGTTTGTGCCTAGGATTTTTACAAATAATATATAAAACTCCTCTTCTTTTAACGAATTTACAATCTCGACATCTTTTTTTAATTGATGAACTTACCTTCATATTATTAGGATTAAAGGACTATAAGAATATATGAAATAAGATTACTGTCTCTCTACTCTCTTTATTCTTTTATTCTTACTTTCTATATTTGAATACTATCCTTCCCCTTTCTGTATCGTACTTGGTCATTTCAACTCTCACCTTATCACCTGGAAAAATTCTCACATATCTTCTTCTTAATATACCCTTGAGTGTTGCTAAAATAACTTTTCCCTCGCCAAGTTCTACCTTAAACATAGTGTTAGGTAAGGCTTCTAACACAGTCCCGTCAAATATCTTTATATCTTCATTTTGCATATTTTTTCTATCTGCCTTAAACAACAAAAAACAAGCTAATTTCGATAAAATTAGCTTTTAAACCCGCTTAGGTTAGTATTATAGGACCGTATTTTGTAATTGCAACGGTCTCTTCAAAAAGCGCTGATATTTTATCATCACTGGTTACAATTGTCCATCCATCATTCTTAATAGCTACATTTCCGCTGCCGCTCGTATACATTACTTCTATTGCAAGACATGCTCCTTCAGGAATTATAGGAGAGTCTTCTTTTCTACCAGCAACAAAACATGGAATTTGGGGTTCTTCGTGCAATTCTCTTCCGACGCCATGCCCCACCAAAGCTTTAACCGGCGAGTATTTATTTTTTTTCAGTACGCTTTCAATCGCTTCGGAAATATCATAAATTCTGTTTCCTTTTTTGGCTTTTAATATTGCCTTTTTAAGGGCCAGGCTGCCGCATTCAAGAAAATTCAAGTCTCCCTTTTTCAAATCAAGCCCAACGCTAAATGACGTATCTGTATGGAATCCTTTATAATAAATCCCAACATCGACACTGATAAGATCCCCTTTAGTGAAAACAATATCCTTCGATGGAATACCGTGGACTACTCCAGCGTTTACGTTAACGCATGTTGTCCAGCTATATCCCCTGACCATCTTAAAAGAAGGTTTCGCTCCACACTTTAAGATTTCGCTTTCTGCCAATTTATCAATTTCAGCGGCATTATTTCCTATCTGGACTTCTTTTTTTAAACGTGCTTTTATCTTTCTTAATTTCCTTCCTCCTTCAGCCATTATTTCTATCTCTTTTTCCGATTTCACTGAAATTCCCATTCTTTTCTATTTTAAATATTTAACTTTGTACAAATATCTTGAAAAATTTCATCAATAGACCGTTCCCCGTCAATCTCGACCAGAATTCCGTCTTCTTTAAGTGCCTGCAGTAAACTTTCAGGAACCTTTTGAACCTTAAGTCGTTCCTGTATGGCTCCAGGTTTGTCATCGTCCCGTAAAATAAGATCCGACTCTTTAACTCGAGGTCCTGGTGGATTTGTAATTAAATTGTAAATTTTACCAGTTTTGGGATCATATCTCCTAGCTGAAATTCGCTTAATCGCTTCTTCATCGGAAATATCAATGTAGATTGCAGCGTCAATTTTTCTGCCGTTTTCTGCAAAAAAATTTTTCAACCTAATGTACTGATCAAGACTTCTTGGCGATCCATCGAGTATAAGGTTATCAAAAAGATTGTTTTCTTTAATATATTTTTCCGTTAGAGCTATTACTTTACCATCGGGAACCAAGTCTCCTTTCTTCATTATCTCAGATATTACCGGATCAGATTTTTGGGCTTTTCTTAGCAAATCACCCGTAGAAAGATGGTAAAAACCTTTTTTCCCTGATATTAGTTTAGCCTGAGTTCCTTTTCCCGATGCTGGTGGTCCAATAAATAAAAGTACCATTATCTCAAATAAGTTTCGTATCGCTTCATGACAAGTTGTGCTTCTATTTCACGCGTTAATTCGAGAACTACCGAAACTACAATCAATATCCCAGTTCCTCCGACAGCCAAATTGGCAACTCCAACGACGTTTTGAAAGAAAGATGGTAATATTGCAATGAGACCCAAAAATGCAGCTCCGACTAAAGTAATCCTGTTTAATATACCCTGTAAATATTTTGTAGTCTGAGTTCCCGGACGGATCCCAGGGATAAAACCTCCACCTTTTTGCAAATTTTCTGATATTCTCTCGGGATTGAAAACCACAGATGTATAAAAATATGTAAAACCAAAAACCAAAAGAAAATAAATAATGTTATACAAAACGGAAGTCGGATTCAAAAGTGCTGCTACCCTTGTTGCCAGCTGGGCAATAGCAGGATTACCAACTCCGGTTAAAAATTGACTTAGAAGTGAAGGAAGCAAAACTAGTGAAACGGCAAAAATAATCGGAATGACCCCGGCTTGATTTAATCTCAAAGGAATATAAGAAGATGACAAACCCGCTCTTCCAACCCTGCGTGCGTAACTAACAGGAATTTGCCTGGTTGCTTCATTCATAAATACAATCAAGGCTACAATTGCAACAGATAGGCCAATAAATAATCCTATTTTAAGTATGTCCTCGGTTGTAATAATTGCAACCGATTGACCAAAAGTAACTGGAAGCCTCGCCACTATTCCAGAAAATATAAGAAAAGAAATACCATTTGATATTCCGTATTCGGTAATTAACTCTCCCAACCAAACGGAAAGGATTGCTCCAGCAGTCATTGTTGCAGCCAAGGCTAAAAGCGAGATCAAAGACAATCCCGAAATTATTCCTTGACTTCTTAAAAGCGTATACATTCCCAAACTTTGTACTGCAGCCAAGGGGACTGAAAGAAACCTCGTATATTGGTTAATCTTTTCCTGCCCGAATTCTCCTTCTTTTGATAGCTCTTCTAATTTTGGTATTACATAAGTCAAAAGTTGGATAATAATGGAGGCGTTGATATAGGGCGTAAGCCCGAGTGCCAGAATCGAAAAATTAGCCAAGGTTCCTCCAGAAAAAACATCCAAGAGTGAGAGTAGCGGGCTACTGGAAAAAAGTGCTCGAAGAGAAGCCTGGTCAATTCCTGCAGCAGGAATGTGTGCAATTAACCGATAGATGACTAAAATACCGGCAGAAATTATAAGTTTCCGCCTGATATCCGGTGACTTAATTGCTTTTGAAAAAAATTGAATTATCGAAGCAAACATAAAATTAACTCAAAATTACTTTTCCTCCCACTTTTTCCACCACTTTAGCTGCGCTTTTGGAAATTGGTAATTGTATCGTTAGTTTTTTAGTCAATTCTCCATCTCCTAAAATTTTAACTCCGAATTTTACTGCGTCTTTTTTATCGACAATTTTATTTTTTACCAGACTTTCAATATTTACTGTACTACCTGTCGTAAGCAGATTCAAAAGAGATAATTTCACAATAATAGGTTTCTTACCGGATTTAAATTTTCCTTTTCCTCTTTTAAGTGGTAGTCTTTTAATTAAAGATTTTTTTACCTTAGTGCCTTCAAAAATCACCCCGATTTTTCCTCTGGACTTTTGTCCTTTCTGACCACGACCGGATGTATGACCCCCTTTGCCTGATCCATAACCACGACCAACTCTTTTTTTACTTTTAACGGTTGTTTTCATCAATTTTTCTTCCATACAGTTCCTCTAATTCATTTTCCTTTTAGAGCTTTTTTACGTATATCAATATCCGCAATTGTCTTTAACGCCCTAAGTGTAGCGTAAACATTCGATACCTTATTTTTGGTACCCAAAATCTTACCAACTGCATCTCTTATTCCTGCTGCTTCCATTACAACTCTCATCGGCCCACCCGCAACAATTCCAGATCCAGGCGGAGCCGGTTTCAAAATCACCTTTGCTGCTGAAAATTTTTCTTCAATTGAGTAGGGAATGGAAGTTCCTTTGATGGGTACATTAAACATTTTTCGTTTTGCAGCTTCCAAAGATTTTCTTATCGCGCCGGAAACGTCAGGTGCCTTTGAGAGCCCTACCCCAACCTTACCCTTTTTATCTCCAACGACCACCAATGCTGAAAATCGAATTGTATTTCCACCCTTAGTCTTTTTTGAAATTCTTTTAATTTGGATGACTGTCTCGTCAAACTCGCTAGCTCTTCCGTATCTATCCATTAGAATTCTAGCCCTCCTTTCCTGGCTCCTTCTGCTAAAGATTTTACTCTTCCATGATATTTATAACCGTTTCTATCAAAAACTATTTTCTTAATTTTCTTTTTCAGAGCTTTCTTGGCCAATTGTTGACCCACTGCTTCCGCTACTTCCAACTTAGTGTCCTTTTTGGATCCTTCTTCTTTTTCTTTCGTAGAGATTGCAACAAGAGTTGCTCCCTGTTCGTCGTTTATGATTTGAGCATAAATATACCTATTTGATCGATATACTGATAATCTCGGACGCATCTTTGTACCAAATATTTTTGCTCTGATACTTTTCTTCTTTCTGATTCTTGTTTTAATCTTATCCATATTAATTTAGGCTACTGCTTTTGCAGCTTTGCCGGCTTTCCTTCTAATAAATTCATCTTTATATTTAATTCCTTTTCCTTTATATGGCTCAGGTGGTCTAACGGCTCTGATCTTTGCAGCCACTTCTCCCACCAACTCCTTATCTGTTCCTTCAATCGTAATGTCTGTTTTCTCAACTTTAAAGGCGATCCCGTAGGGTGCGACAAATTTAACCGGATGAGAAAAACCAATAGCTAATGTTAAGGTATCTCCTGATAGTTCGGCCCGATATCCCGTGCCTACCAGCTCTAATTTTTTTGACCAGCCTTCGGATACTCCCTTAACCATATTCGCTGTCAATGCCCTTGTTGTTCCGTGAAGTGCATTCATTTTTTCACCACTTCCTTTGGCCACTATTAAAATTTCTGCTCCTTGATTGAGCACCTCGAATTCCTTAGGAATATTCCGGGTCAATGACCCCTTAGGACCGGTTACTTTTAAGGTTTTTCCTTCAATCTCAATACTTACACCCTCAGGTATTTTAATTGCTAATTTTCCTATTTTACTCATATTTTTTTACGGCACTCTCCTCGAGCTATAGCTCGGGGTTTCCCAATAATCTATTACAATACTGCAACGATAATCTCCCCTCCTAAATTGTTTTTCACTGCGTCGGAAAGTGACATAACACCCTTGGGTGTCGAAAGGAAAAGTACTCTTGGACCTCTTACTTTTTTTAATTCATCTACTCCCTTATAAACTCTTAAACCAGGCGTAGAAACTAACTTCAAATCTAAAATTAACGGCTTTTTGTTTCTAAAAGTTAATCTGATAGAGAGATTCGATCCGACCTTCTTAACTTCATCTAAATATCCTTCTTTCTTTAGTGCCATAGCAATTGCTTCAATCAATTTGCTATTTCTTACTTCGATATATCTTTTATCTATCATGGCGGCATTCTTAATTCTTATTAAAAAATCACCGACGGGATAATTCGTCATACCAAAACCCTTACGAATTTGGTTATCATGAGTTTCTTTTTTAGACAACTTTTTAGTCATATTATTTTTTTCTTTGCCATACTTCCTTTTCAGCAAGCTCGCACTTTGTTTACCGCTTGCGTCTCGAGCTTACGCTCTTGTCGTAAGAAAGTATGAGGTGTATTACCAACTTGCTTTTCTGACACCCGGTATTTCTCCTTTATGTGCAAATTCCCGAAAACAAAGTCTACAAAGACCAAACCTACGTAAGTAACCCCGTGAACGTCCGCAAATCCTACACCTATTGGTGTAGCGGGTTTTATATTTTAATTTTTTTGTCTCTCTTACTTCTTTTGACGTCTTTGCCATAGTTTTAACTTTTAACTTTCACCGTTTCTCAAACGGCATTCCTAAAAGCTCCAATAATCTTTTTGATCTTTCTTTACTTTGGACATTTGTAACTATCGTAATTTCCATACCTCTAGGTTGAGATTTCGCTATATCAATTTCGGGAAAAACAGTGTGCTCGGCTATACCCAAAGTATAATTACCACCTTTATCAAAACTATTAACCGATACTCCCCTAAAATCTCTAAGACGCGGTAAAACAATTGAAAATAATCTATCTAAAAAATAATACATTCTGTCTCCTCTTAATGTTACCTTTAACCCGACGAGCATTCCTTTTCTTATACCAAAGCTGGCTACGGAAATTTTCGCCTTTCTTCCTGCGGGTTCCTGACCAGATATTATTGCGAGATCCTTTTTGATAGATTCCAAAAGTTCCTTATTTTTCAAAGTATCGCCAATTCCCATATTTATCACGACCTTGGATAATCTGGGTACCGCAAGCCTATTTTTAATATCAAATTCTTTGGCTAAGATATCGACAATTTCTTTATCATACTTTTGTTTCAGCCTTGGGATTTTTTTATCGTTCATATTTTATCTATTTCCTTTTTACACTTTTTACAAATTCTCTTTTTTTCCTTACCGGCAATATTAAACCCCACTCTTGTTGTCTTTTTACACTTGGGACAAATCAAGATTATATTTGAAAAGGGTAGCGGTCTGGGAATTTCAAAAATTCCACCTTTCTGGCCCTGACGTCCCTTGACGTGCCTTTTATAGATATTCACTCCCGGGATTAAAGCCCGACTTTCCGAAGGTAAAATTTTTTCAATCTTGCCCTCCCGGCCTTTGTCTTTTCCGGCCGTTACCTTAACTTTATCTCCAATTTTGAACTTTAACATTTATATTTTTAAACCACTTCTCTTGCAAGCGATGCAATCTTTGTGTATCCTTTTTCTTTAACTTCCCTTGCAATTGGTCCTAAAATTCTTGTTCCGCGAGGCAAGCCCTGCTTATCGATTACTACTCCGGCATTGTCGTCGAATCTGACAAAACTTCCATCTCTCCTTCTTACCTCTTTTTTGGTTCTTACTATAAGAACATTTATTTTTTCCCGATCAGAAACTACTCCATTCGGATCTGCACCGTCCACGACACACTTAATTACATCTCCAATCGTTGCAAATTTACCGATTTTATGAGACAAGCCAATGACGTTTAGGTGCTTCGCCCCCGAATTGTCCGCCGGTACTAATACACTTCTAAGTTGAATCATAAATATTATTTTTTATTCGCCTTTTTTTGGGCTTTTTTTAATCCTTTCTTTTCCTTTACGATGTCGATCAACTTCCACTTCTTAGTCCTGCTATAAGGTTTACTTGCCACAAATCTTACAACCTGTCCCATGTTTGCTCCGATCTCGTCGTGTACCTGATACTTTTTTGTTCTTCTAAATCTTTTTTTATAAACAGGATGAATAACAACTCGGTCAATCGCAACAGTTGCAGTTTTATTCATTTTTTTTGATATTACCTTTCCTGTGAATATTTTCATTTATTTATCCTTTAATTTCTCTGCGATTTGCTTCTCGCGT
>Ga0155716_177_pt2 | contig 27374 bp, 20 predicted proteins | sample RifCSPlowO2_01_FD_107373 | JGI IMG/M metagenome (GOLD analysis project Ga0155716, IMG submission 107373) | Candidatus Woesebacteria bacterium RIFCSPLOWO2_01_FULL_37_19 | reverse complement strand
AAGCCTTTTAAAAATGAAAGGTTTGATAATATCTCAGGGGCAATACAAAAGTTTGCAGAAGAACTTATAATTTCTTGGGCAAGCGCTTCAATTAATAAAACCAAAGTTTATGATTTAGTTTGTGCAGGAGGAGTTTTTATGAATGTAAAAGCTAACCAAAAGATTATGGAACTTCCTGGAGTGAAAAGTCTATTTATATTTCCGAGTTGTGGGGACGAGTCGACCGCAATTGGGGCAGCATATTATGTGTATCAAAATGCACGGGAATATGATAACTCGCTGTCACGGATAGAATCGATTGAGGAACTGTATTTTGGCCCTGAATTTACGGAGAAGGAAATTTCAATGGAACTAAAAAAGCCTAAATACAAAAAGTATAAAGTCAGGAAAGTTACCGCCATGGAAAAAGAAATTGCAAGTCTCATTTCCAATAGAAAGATCGTCGCCCGGTTTGCGGGTCGTATGGAGTGGGGAGCCCGAGCACTGGGTAATAGATCGATCCTTACTCACCCCCAAAATTTGGAAGGTGTCAGAGATATTAATGAACAAATAAAAAGTAGGGATTTTTGGATGCCGTTTGCTTGTTCGATACTATCCGAAAAAATGGATAAATATATTATTAACCCTAAAAAAGTTGCGGGCCAGTATATGATTTTGGCTTATGATACAAATAAATTAGGAGCTGAAAAACTGCGAGCCGCCATTCATCAGTATGATTTTTCGGTAAGGCCCCAAGAAGTTATGAAAAAGTATAATCCCAGATATCATAAATTGATTTCTGAATTTGAAAAACTGACTGGAACTGGAGCGGTCTTGAATACATCCTTTAATTTACACGGATATCCCATTGTTTGTTCACCTGAGGACGCTTTGTATGTTTTTGAAAACTCCGGGCTAGAGTACTTGGCATTAGAAAACTTTCTTGTGAGTAAATGATATTTAAAAAATATAGTTGGCAACTTTTGGTTGTTCTATCTTCACTGGCTCTCGTTACTATCTGGTTCAGGGGAAAAAATTTGCTTGGGGCTGCAGAATCTGCACTGCCCTTTTATGATCTGCAAATAGAATACGAAATGACACGTTGGTCGTGGTCTACCCCAGGAGTAGGCAACTCATCCGGAAACATAACTGCCTCTTTTCCAACGTATTGGTTTTTGCTCCAAATAGAAAAGAGGGGAGTACCAGCATATCTCATTGAAGCGGGTCTGTTTTGGTTTTTACTTCTTGTCTCCGGTATGTCGATAGGTTATTTAAGCAAAGAATTTTTTCCTAAACTGCCTCAAAAATTCATTATTTTAGCTGTAGCGTTTTATTGGTTTAATCCTTTTGTATTAGTAAATGTATGGAATAGATTTCTTTATAACCATATGTTTTTTTGGGCACTTATTCCGCTTGCTTGGTTACTCTTCTTAAAAGGTATTAGGTTAAAGGATATTCGTTTTTCAATATATGTTGCCTTGGTGTCTGTCGTTTTTTCTTACGCTTTGACTTCACCCGCTTTTGTTATTTTGTTGTGGCTATTGTTTTCTCACACTATTCTCTTTAGGTTTCTGTTTAAAGAAAATAATCGTGTTTTTTTAATAAAATACTTTTTTTCGAACCTTATTTTCTTTATAATATTTAATTTATGGTGGTTAAGCCAAACACTTAGTTTTGCCGGAACTTCTTCTTATGAAGCTGCAATTTCAAGATATTTTAGTTCTATCGGAAATTTGTCTACCCTCTCTTCGATAAGCAAAAGCTTAGGAAAGTTAACAGATTTGGTAAGACTCCTTCACGCCGATTTTATACACACCGGACCAAGCTGGGCAAGATATTATGATATTTTTACTGTTAGGGGAATTCAGTTTTTTGCGGCGGGAAGCATTTTTTGGGCGATTTTAAAATTTAAGAAAAACAAAGAAATTCTTTATTTGGGTAGTTTATTTGTCATAAGTCTCTTTTTAACTAAAGGGGTTCAAGGTCCATTCGGCGAAATATTTCAGTCAGTTTTTCAGAAAAGCACTATCTTTCAGGTTTTCCGCAATCCCTTTGAAAAATTCGGTTTTTTACTCCCACTCTCTTCTTCACTCCTTTTTACTTTTGCAATTTGGAAGATTTCTTATAGCAGATCTCAAGAATACCCCGATTTAATCGGGGATGAATTGAGCTCTGATATGTCGTCCTCCTTTAGAGAAAACCCCGCGCTATTAGCGTGGGGAGGACGTCATAAAGCTAAATACACATTTATTTACTATTTATCTTTAGTCTTTCTAATTGTTATTTGGGGTTTTCCTTTTTGGACTGGATTAATTTTTACAAACATAAAATATTTTGGAAGTAAAGAGCTTACTAATTATGAAGTAAGGGTTCCTTCCTATTATGAAAATGCAAATAATTTCATTAAAGAAACAGTAAAGGACAGTCGTTTTATAGCTTTGCCGATAGGTGACGAAGGAATAACACACAATTGGGAAAAATCATATCGGGGGGTAGAGCTTACAAGCAGTCTTTTCACAACTTCCGGAATTTCTCTCAGAACAACTATTCCCTTTTATAATGATCTCGCCTCAGAAATTTCGGTTAATCAACTTACAGGAAATATCATTAATATCACCCCTTATGCTAATGTCAGCCATATTCTCTTGAGGAGAGATATTGATTATAGGGAAAGGCAGATGGCGAATCCTTCTTCGGTAGAAAAAATTCTTGAAGGTTTGGTAAGGGCCGGACGTTTGAAAAGAGCGTTCGAAAAGGGAGGACTTATTATTTACGAAGTCGGAGATAATTATTCTTGGCCTAAGTTTTATTCTACAAAAAATTTACTTTTGACAAATGAAGCAAGAATTTCTGAGTTATCATCTTTTTCTGAGAACTTTCCGGAAGAAAAAAATGCATTTTTATATTCTTCATCCCGAAATGATAATATAACATTTCGGAAATCGATATTTTTTCCCAATAATACTTTCTTTCAAAAAGTAACTACTCCAATCCCGAAGGATCTTACTGACGAGGATTTACTTTCACGATTATTTTATGTGAAGCATCTTCCGGGAAGTTTTTTTTATCCTTTTGCAAGAATAAAAGAAAAACTTTTGGAAGGTTCCCAGGATGATTATTTCGGCAGGATTATTTATAAAACAGGAGTTTTGGATAAAAGAGCAGTTGAAATTTATAAACTGAAAAAGGAAGGGAAAAACGGAAAAATTATTTTGATGGCAGAAAGTAATTTCGAAAAAGAATTTAAGAATATAAAGTCTGAATTTACTCAACTAATCAGCGGGCATACTTCTGTCGAAAGTTTAATAAAAATGTCCCTATTATATCAATGGATTCTTCTTGATAGAGTTGATTCGGACGCAGCTCACTATATATCGGAATTTTTAACAATTTGGGGTATCAAGCCCAGGTTTGAGTTACCCGTTTCCGAAAGTAAGTACGTAATATTTGGCTTTAAATTACCGGAATCCGGAAGTTATGACGTAGACATGAGTGGAATATACGTAAGCCCACTGTATTTAGACGGAAACCTTTTATCTGAACAAAAACCTTATCTCGAGAAGGGTGAACACGAGGTGGCATTTTTTGTAAAAGATAATCTTATACCAACTGATGTTTTGGAAGAGAAAGAATTTATGATTTCTAGTTCGGCAGATAACGGTTGGAATATAAAAATTCCTCCTACTCCTACAACCTTTATGGTTTCTTTCGATTACAGATTTGTTGAAGGAGATTCATTCGAAGTTAACTTTTTTCAGGATATTGATAGAGAAAATTCACCGATTCTTTCGGGTGGAATAAGAAAAGAGAAAATGTATCATGGCTGGAAAAGAATGGAGAAAAATTTCACTACAACTCCGGGTGCGACTAATGGTATTTTGAAAATATCACCCACAGAAATAGTTGTTTGTAAGAGAAACTTGTTGTTAGTGGAGGAGTGTTCGGAAAAAAAATCCAGTTTTGAAATTCAAATTAGAAATTTAAACGTAAGCCATGTTGTGTTACCAAGTGTGACGTTGATTACAGAAAATGGCTTGTTTGATGATACAGAAACCCAGATAGAATGGAAAAAGATTAATCCGACTTTTTATAAAGCGAGAGTTCAAAAAAAGGATAATGAAAACGAAATGATCGTGTTTTCCGAACTATATAACTCAGGCTGGAAGGCGGTTCTTGACGATAAAGATTGGATTCAGGAAGATAAGCATTTTATGGTTAATGGATATGCGAATGGCTGGCTTGTTGATAAGCAAGGTTCATATGAGATTGACATTAAATTTGCACCTGAAGATTATTTCAAGAAAACCAAGAAAATATCTGTCATATCGATTGCCTTAGCGATAATTTTTTTAATTGGTCTTGAAGGCAAAAAGAAAAAGAAATGAAAAAATTGAAAGTCTTTGTATTTACAATATACACCTTATTTTTTGTATGTTTGATTGGGCTTGAAATTTATTGGCAAATAATAAACTCAAGCATAAGCGTACTGTCTCTTATTTACTGGATGATTTTGGCTGGCTTGTTGACAATAATTATTGAAAAGAAATTTAGGAGCGAAGTTTCGTTTTCTTGGGCATTTGGTTTATTTTTTATTTCTGCGGCTCTAGCTGTTCTTGGATTAAATTTTATCGCGGAAATTATTATGAAAATAAGCTTCATCGGGTGGATGATTGGAATAACTCAAGCTTTGATTGAATATAAGAGATTAAATTTGAGCGATTAGTGTATATATCTTTTCTTCTGGAAAGTTTACGGGGACGCCTCCTAAATCTTCGTAATAAACCCTTAAACTTGAGTCGTTATACAAAAGCTGAAGAGCATCTTCTCCATTGAGTGCAAAATAAGCTTGTTTTGATGTTCCTCCCCAATCTTCTGATATGAACGGGTAGTTTGGATCGTTTGTAAAATATATTGCAGAACCTTGAGGAAGAGAAGGATATTTTGATTTTACAAGTTGAACAAGTCTACCGGCGATTTTTCCCCTAGTTGCCGCCCAATACGTAGTTCTACCAAGTATTGCTGACGTTATCGATAGCAAGGCAAGGGAGGTTAAAAGTGAAACTAAAAAGAATCTTGAAAAGTTGGGATGAGAATTGGTAAGTTTCTGATAGCCTGTAAAGATTATATATCCCAGCGTTCCCCAGAAGGCTGGGAGAGAAGGGTAAAGATAATGGCTTGATTTATGTTGAGGCAAGAATAATACGGGCAAGATTCCAAGCGGAAACCATATAAGAAAAAACAAGAAATTCTTATTAACAAAAACTTTTTTGCTTTTTAAGAATAAATTCAGAGTCAATATAGAAATTACTAAAATTGCAAGGAAAAACATTGGAAAAATAATTCTGTAATAATTACCCCAATATCTCATCAGATTGGGATTTAATCCAAATCCAGGGAGAAGATAGTCTACAAAAGTCTCAGGCAATCCCAATGCCCATACCCCATACCAAGCGAGTGTTTGTATTGTTGTCTTAAAATTGAAAATCATTTGGTATTGAGTTTCTGTGGATGAATAACCGATTACTGAAATATTTAAGTAAACATAAATTGCTAGCGTTAAGAATAAAGGCCAAAGCTTAATAATTTTTTTTAATCGATTCGTTTTCAGTTTGAGAAAAACCAGACCCGATAGTAGTATTGGAATAATTGCTGATTGTTCGTGTGACGCAAGTGCGAGTATAAATGTTATCAAAGTGAAACTAAAATACTTTGATCTTTTAGATTTCAAGTATTTAATAAATGAAATTAAAGTAAGAAGTATTAACATCGTTGCTCCCTGAGTTTGAATTCCTCCTGCGAGGTAATAAAAAGGAGCTACATTGGCGGCAGTAACTCCAAAGAAAAAAGAGGTAAAATATGAGATTACTTTTTTGTTAAGTAATTTTTGCATAAAAGAGAAAACCAAATAAATGTTTATGAAATGAATGCTAAACGAGAGAAGTCTAAAGGGTATTTGATTTAATCCGAAAAGATAATAGAAGGAGTTATACAAAACCTCTCTGAATAGCGGTCTGTAGAAAGCGATTTGTCTTTGCTCAAAAGGATAGAAACCGAAGAATTTTATAAACTGTCCAAAACTTCCATCAGTCAAGCTCACTTTAAAATGAAAAAAATCATCATGCGAGAAAAACGTAGAAAGCGCAGGGCAATAAAGAACAATGACAAAAATATAGATAATAAGAAATGGAAGTAATTTTTTAAGCATTATATTAATTATATTGATTTGAGTTAAAATATAATAAATGAGTAAAATCTCAACATTCAGCTTTGCGATCGGTATATTATTTCTTATCTTAAGCTTTTTCGCTATTACTTTAAACCATCCTTCTTTTGCTCTGAGACTAACAAATTATTCATTTGCATCTTTAACATTAGGAACCTTTTCTTATATATCTACCATTTTTAAATAATGAAAAGAAATAGTTATATTTTGTTGGTAATTTTGTTAGTTTTAACTTTTTGGAAATTTTTTATACCGGGACCTAAAGTTGCAAATGACTTTCCGTATATATTTTCTGATTCTTTGAAAGAAAGTTTCCAATTACCCTCAACCTGGATATCTAAAGGTGGGGAAGGAATGGGGGAACCGGGAGTATTAACTATGTGGTCGTGGCCGATTGATTTTCTTTATGGGTTGGGTGGGAAAATTGGTATCTCATTTGAAATCTTGGAGAAGTTTTTGGGAGCACTTTTGGTTATAGTCTTAGGAGTTTTATCGATACAAAAACTCTTAAATAAATTTGGAGTTAAGGGCGAAGCAGCCTTCGTTGCATCACTTTTTTATTTAACAAGTTCGTATATGATCCTTCTTATAGACGGAGGGCAATTACAAATTGCAATCGCCTATTCTTTTTTTCCTCTTGTCTTTGTTTGGATGAGTGAAGGTATTGAAGGTGGACTTAAGAATAAAATAATTGGTGGTTTGGGAATAAGTTTGCTAGGCTTTCTTGATATACGTTTTGTATACGTATTTCTTTTGCTTTTGGCAATCTGGGTGTTTTATAATTCGCTCTTTTTAAGAAAAGAGAACGTCCTTAGCTGGGTTAAAAATGTGATTACCTCAGGATTAGTATCTCTTTTTGTTTTTGTTGGGCTTCATTTTTATTGGATTTTGCCTTTAGTGATGGGTAGAGGAGCTTCTTTGAACTCAAATTTAACAAGGTTAACTCAGGTCACGTCTTTAGGCTTTACAAATATCGGCCATGCTCTGTTTCTCCTACAACCTCATTGGTTTAAAAATGTATTCGGAAAAATAACGCAACTAAGAGTCGAATTTATAATAATTCCAATTTTAGCTTTTCTTGCCCCGGTTCTAAAGAGAAGTAAGAATGTTGGTTTTTGGTTATTTGTTGCTCTTATTGGAATATTTTTAGTTAAGGGTGCAAATCCACCTCTTCAGGATATTTACAACTGGTTATTTGCAAATATACCCGGCTTTTCGCTTTTTAGGGACTCCACAAAATTCTTCTTTTTGGTAGCACTATCTTATTCTGTATTAATCGGAATTACAGTCGAAGAACTTGGAAAACGACTAAGTTGGAAAATAGAAAATGGTAGGTGGAAAACCATCTTTGTTCCCTTACTTCTTACTTCTTACTTCTTACTTCTAATCCATCCTGTTTGGTTAAGCAAAATGACCGGGACATTTTCTGAACCAATGTACAAGGAGGAGTTTCTAAAAGCCGCAGATATTCTAAAAAAGGACGATAACTTCGGTCGGATTTTTTGGATTCCATCTCGCGCATCGCTCGGGTTTGCATCACCCGCCCACCCTTCTGTCGAAGCGGGAAGATTTATTAGTAAAAGACCTTTTGCAATAGGAATAGTTGGAGATTACGAAGTATTTAATTTTTTGAGAGAAGCCCCTTTTATGGGTGAAATTTTTAAAATCGCAGGGATAAAATATATTGCCTATCCATATCCTGACACCCGACGAGAGGAGTTAAATGAAGATAATGTTAGTTACTACAATACTTTCTTGGATCAACTTTCAAATCTTCCCTGGATTGAAAAAAGATTACAAGAGCCTCCGGTTACGCTATTGGAAACAAAAGAAAATAAGGACCGTTTATTTTTAGTCGATAATACTTATTGCGTTGTAGGATCAGACGGAATTTACTCGGATTTGGTAAGTATTGAGAACTTCGACTTATCAAAAAATGGCTTGATTTTCCTCGAAGAAAAGCCAGGAATGGGTAATATGCTCAAGGATACTCCTTGTACATATCTTATGTATGATAAAGAGGTTATAGACTTGAGTGCTACTTTCATAGACCAAAGTAAGTTTATTTTTCCGGCAAATTATTTGAGTAACAGTCCTTCTGAAACAAAAGGATCTTCGGGATGGTGGAAAAGAGAGACGTCGGACTTTGTTTGGTGGAGAAATTTTTTACAACAAAAATACAGTATTGATAATTTAGACTTTGATTTTGGAGGAGGGTGGGCGGTTGCTGAGGGAAGCAAGGAGTTAGAAGTAAGGAGTGAGAAATTGGAAACAGGAAATGTACTTTTAGTAAGGGTTATGAGAGGCAAACGTGGGGAAAAAGTAGCGTTTTATCAGGGAGAAGATAAGATTGGTGAAATTATTACAAAAATAGAAATCCCGGAAAAAGTACATTTGAAACTGACTGGAACAATTAATATACCCGATCAATTGTTTGAATATGATAAGGCCGATTTTAGATGGTTTGAGGTAGGGAATTTAACCGATAATGGATTTCTTTCAATAAAGGCCGAAGGGGATATTAATGTAGTAAATTCTATAGCTGTAGTTCCGGAAAACCAGTGGGTTAGTATAAATGAATCGATTGATCGATATAATATCGCACAGTGGAGTAAGCTGACGGTAAGCCAGAAACAAGAACTATTTAAAGTGGATAATCATACGGCGATCTCTTACGAAAAATTATCCCCCACTCATTACAAGGTGAAAATAAATGAAATTAAAAGGCCAGTAACTCTTGCATTTTCAGAAACATTTGATTCGTTGTGGCAGTTAGAAGGCAGATCTTCATATTCTTTATATAGTATTATAAACGGATTTTATGTCGAGAAGGACGGAGATTACGATGTTTATTTCTCACCTCAAAAATATGTTTTACCCGGTTTTATTATTAGCGGATTAACTTTAGTAACATGCCTACTCTGTATTAAATTCTTCGAAAGGAATCGAACTTCATAATCTTGTATAATTTAAGTATGATTCTAAATTACCTTGGGGGATTTTTGGATGCAGGCACATTTAAAAATATTATTCGGACTTCTACTTTTAGACAATCTCTTATAACTTTTAGTGGAACATTTATAAATGGCATTTTAGGAGCCGTTTTTTATATTCTGACTGCGAGATTTCTCGGTCCGTCATCGTTCGGTTTAATGACGGTCGCAATTACAATCTTAACCTTAGTTGCCGACATTTCAGATTTAGGAACAGATACGGGTATTGTTAATTTCGTTCCCAAGTATCTAAAAGAGGATCCTGAAAAGGTAAAAAAATTTTTAAAATTAGGGCTTTCAGTTAAATTAATTATATCAACAGTTGTACTAATTCTGGGCCTGGTTTTCGCAAAATCTGTAGCATCAGTTATTTTTGCTAAACCCGAACTTTCCGATCCAATAAAAATTGCATTTATTGGAGTAGGCAGCCTGCTTTTATTCTCTTTTTTAACACACACTCTTCAGGCTTACCAAAAATTTTGGGCTTGGAGTGGGATCCAAGTAGCTACAAATACAGCAAGAGTGGTGTTAATTTATTTCTTTCTCCTAGTTGGAATAATTACGTTAAATAATGTATTAATTTTATATATTAGCATTCCCTTCTTAGGATTCATTATCGGATTTTTATTATTAGATCGAAAGGTACTATTTGTAAAAAACGTATGGTCGGTTAGTAAAGAATTTTTTAAATATAATAAATGGGTTGCAAGTTTTACGCTTTTGGCAGCATTTAGTTCGAGACTGGATACATTTTTATCGGCAAGATTACTTAGTAATAATGAATTGGGAATTTATTCAGCGGCAACCAATATGGTGAAAATAGTACCACAACTGGTTGTTGCGATAGGTACGGTTATTGGGCCAAAAATGGCCTCAATAGGTAATGTTGATGAACTAAAGATCTACCTAAAAAAAACCCAGGTTTATGTACTTAGCATATGTATTTTAGGAATCGTTTCTATTCCTGTTGTTCTTTATTTAATCCCTATTCTTTTTGGAGTTGAGTATTTATCATCTGGTCCAATATTTGTGATACTTCTTATTGCGATGCTTACCTTTTTATTTTCCGTTCCAATTCATATGTCAATCTTTTATTATTTTTCTTATCCGAAACTATTCTTTTGGCTGTCGTTATTTCATTTAATCATAATACTGTCTTTTGGATGGTTTTTAATTTCGATCTATGGAGTATTGGGTGCAGCACTAACAGTGCTGGTCGGACAAGTATTTAATTTCGTTATCCCTCTAATCTGGGTGATTAGAAAAATGCGTTCATGAAAATTTGGGCACATACGTTGGTAAAAAATGAGGAGCGCTACCTCTGGTTTGCAGTAATGAGCGTTATTGAATACGTAGATAAGATTCTTATTTGGGATACCGGGAGTACGGACCGAACACTTCAAATTATTAAGGAGATAAAAAAAATATATCCGGATAAAGTTGAGGTAAAAGAGTGGGGTGATGTTAACTCAAATCAAATAACAGTATTACGACAAAAGATGCTTACCACGACGAAAGCCGATTGGTTCATCGTCGTCGACGGCGATGAGGTGTGGTGGGAAGATAAAATCAAAACATACAGAAAAATTATTGAAGAAAAAAATGAAACTCTAAAATTTATTGTAAGCGGTTATTACAATCTTGTCGGAGACATTTTTCATTATCAGGACGAAAATGCTGGCAAATACAAAATTGGTAAATTAAAAGGCCATTTAAACATAAGGGCTACCAGTCTCAGTATTCCCGGTCTTAAATTTAAAAATTCATATCCCCTCGAAGGTCTGTACGATCATAAAAGTAATTTAATACAAACAGATTTAACAAATAAATCTTTATTTGTTAAAAAGTCCTATCTGCATTTTACACATCTACCGCGTTCATTAAAGACTGATGAAGATGCATTAGGAGGAAAAAATAAACGCAAATATGAACTCGGAAGAGAATTTCCTTACAATTTTTACTATCCTGAGGTCTTATTCAAAAAAAGACCTTCTTATGTCCCGTGCCCTTGGACAGTTAGAGACATAAAATATAGCATTAATGCTGCTTTTCAAACACCCTTTAAGTACCTCAAAAGAAAATATTCATGACATGAAAGGCAATATTATTAACCCTGTTTGGGAAAGTAGAAAATATTACGATTGTGCTAAAAAAGGGAGTTTAGACACAAGATATTTTGGGATGAAAATATTGAAGCGTCACGCAAAAGACGCAGAAAAAATTTTAGATTTAGGTTGTGGTGAAGGAACGAGACTAAAATATCTAGCAGATTCTAAAAAAGGAGTTGGTGTAGATATTAGCGGGAAAGCAATAAATATTGCTCAAAAATCATATCCGAACTTGGAATTTATAAGGGCGAATTTAGAAATCTTACCTTTTGAAGATAATACTTTTGATTTAGTATATTCTGCTTTTGTATTAGAACATTTAGAAAACCCGGAAAAAGTTATTTTGGAGGCTATCCGTGTAACAAAAAAAGGTGGAGTGCTCGGATTTATAGCTCCAAATTACGGTGCTCCCAATAGAGCTTCTCCGGTATTTCTTGGTTCAAGATTAAATAAATTTTTTTGGGGGTTTATATATGACTGTATACCAGTTTTATATCGGAAAAATAGTCTTTCTTGGTCGAAAGTAAAACCACAAGTAGAAACCAAGAAGTATTTTCAGGATTCGGATACCCAAACAGAACCTTATTTAAGGATCCTTATTAAATTTCTAAGCAGTAAGGGGCTAAAAATTGTGGAATTCAGTTCTTGCTGGGAAGAAGAATTAGTAAAACCTAAATTACATCAAAATATTTTCAAATTTTTAGGAAAGTCAGATATTTATCCTTTCAAGTTTTGGGGGCCACACCTTGTTGTTTTAGCCAATAAAATTTGAGTATTAACTTCTTAGTAAATTTCTAATGATTCTAATATATAATTTAGTCTATAAACGTTATGAAGAGTGTCGGACACAAAACTTTGGAAACGATGGCTTTTGCCAAATGGTATAACAAGTGGCTTTTTTCGTTAATTCAGCCCTTTTTAGGTAATGAAATTTTGGAAGTCGGAGCAGGGATTGGGAATTTTACAGACTTACTATCTAGTGTTGGAAACGTTACTGCAATAGATGTAGAGAGAAAATATATAGATAATCTTATAGTGAGATCTGGTAGAAAAATTTCTGTAGGTATCGGAGATATTGAAAAAGGAACATATTTTTTCAAACAAAAAAAGTTCGATTCTGTCGTATGTCTAAATGTTTTGGAACATATCAATCACGATGCTGATGCATTAGAAAATATTTATGGTTTATTGAAAACTTCTGGAAAGTTTATATTACTGGTTCCTGCACATAAAATTCTTTTTAGTAATTTTGATAAAGAGCTGGGTCATTTTCGTAGATATTCAAAAAAAGAGATAGAAGTAAAATTGAAAAAGGCGGGGTTTAAAGAGATCTCAGTAAGGTATCTAAACTGGTGGGCAGCCGTAGGATGGTTTTTCTTTCTTAAGCTTCTAGAAAGAAATATTATGCCTAAACCCCCGGTTGTAATTTTTGATGTCTTTGGGCAACTTTTTCTCCTTCCGGAAAAATTCATAAAGATGCCTTTCGGTTTGTCAGTATTTGCTATTGCTCAAAAAAAATGAAGCTTTCAATAATCATTCCGGTGTATAACGAGGAAAAGACGATAGAAGAGTTAGTAAAAAGAGTGAAATCGGCTAAATTACCTAAAAATTTATCAAAGGAAATCATTGTAATTGATGACGCCTCGAGCGATAAAACGGCTTCAATACTTAGTCTTATCAAAGGTATAGAAGTGATAAAACATAAAAACAATATGGGTAAGGGATTTGCGGTGCGTACCGGGTTAAAACACGCAAGAGGTGATATTATTCTAATCCAGGATGCCGATTTAGAATATAACCCGGACGATTATGGAAAGTTAATCTTTCCTATAATTTTGGGTAAGGCAAAAGTTGTGTATGGCAGCAGGCTAAAAAATTATCCCCTGAAACTATTCGGAAAAAAGAGGACTCCCCTTTTAACTCATTTTCTGGGTAATAAATTATTGACATTGGTTACGAATATCTTGTATGGAGATGGTGTTACGGATATGGAAACATGCTATAAAGTTATGTCTCGCGGAGTTTTAGACGGGATTAAGTTAAATGCCGAGAGATTCGACTTTGAACCCGAAATAACTGCGAAAATATTAAAAAGCGGTTTTCAAATTCACGAAATACCCATAAGAGTAAATCCACGCGGTTATGATGAGGGTAAAAAAATTTCCTGGAAGGATGGCTTTATTGCTGTTTGGACACTTATAAAATATAAATTTACAGATTGAAATGAAAATTGCTTTTTTGAACGGTTATCAAAATAGGAGAGGGGCCGAAACTTTTGTTAATGAATTATCCAAAAGACTTAAAGAAAAGCATAGGGTTGATTTGATGCTTGGGGATAAAACTGTACCAAAAAGGTGGCCTTTGTTGTGGCGAGCTTTTCTTGATCCGCATGGAATTTATACTTTTCTTTTCACTCTAAAATATATTCCTAAAATGTGGAAAGTAAAATTTGATGTAGTAATTCCTATTAATGGCGGATGGCAACCGGCTCTTGTAAGGTTAGTTACCTGGCTTTATGGTGGGAAAATGGTAATTTCTGGACAATCCGGAATCGGATGGGATGACAGGAATAATTTATGGTGTTTTCCGGATTGTTTTGTCGCACTATCAACTTATGCTAAGTCTTGGGCAAGAAAGGTTAATCCATTTGTTAAAGGAGAATATATTCCAAATGGCGTAGATCTACAAAAATTTAATCCAAAAGGAGAAAAGCTTAAGTTAAATCTTAAAAGGCCCATTATTCTTACTGTTGCAGCACTCACGCCTTCGAAAAGGGTTGACCTAGTTATAAGAGCAGTATCAAAATGGAAAAAAGTGAGCTTGTTGCTGGTAGGGGATGGTGAAATGAAAGATGAACTTGAAAGTCTTGGAAAAAAGTTACTCGGTAATCGATTTCAATTAATTAAACTATCCTTTGAGGAAATGCCTAAGGTCTACCGTTCGGTTGACCTTTTTACAATTGTTTCAGAAGCCTATTATTCTTTTGAAATTGTAATAGCTGAAGCGATGGCTACTAATATACCGGTTGTGGTCAATGATGATCCCATCAGACGCGAAATAGTCGGAGATGCAGGAACATTGGTTAATCCTGTAAACGAAAGTAAGTATGCAGAGGTGATGAATGATGCACTAAAAATTAAGTGGGGAAACAAACCTCGGAGTCAAGCAGAAAAGTTTTCTTGGGATAAGATTTCTGAAAGTTACGAAGAACTATTTAATGGGTTGGTAAAAAGATAGCTGTTACTATGATTCGGAGCCGCAGGCTGTTATTCATCGTAGTAACAAAAAAAGTTTATGAATAGAAATAAAATTTCGGTAACGATAATAACTCTTAACGAGGAAAATAACATTGAAAGATGTATGAAGTCTGTGAAAAGTTTTGCCGATGAGGTAATTGTTGTCGATTCGGGAAGTACGGACAAAACTGTCGATATAGCAAAAAAACTTGGGGCTAAAATATTTGTTAGGAAATTCGATGATTATTCGAACCAAAAGAATTTTGCGGCAAGTAAGACTGTTGGTGAGTGGGTATTTTCTTTGGACGCCGACGAAGTTGCAGCCGAACAACTTAGCGAAGAAGTGAAAAGTGCTGTGAAAGTGAAGGATTATAACGCTTACCTCATTCCAAGAAGAAATTTTATACTTAGAGCTGAAATTAAGTATACCCGCTTCAGTCCGGATAAGCATATATGGCTTTGGAAAAAAGAAAAAGGAAAATGGGTGGGTAAGGTACATGAGGAGGTTAAAGTTGACGGTTGGGTAGGAGAGCTAAAGAACGCAAAAATTCATTATCAGTATGAAACAGTAGGAGAATTCCTGTCCATGATGAATAAATATACGGAAAGAATGGCAGATGAAGCGATTGAAAAAGGAAGTAGATTTTCACTCCTTCGGCTTTTTTTTGCTCCAACTTTATCTTTTTTTAGACGGTTTTTTTACAAGAAAGGATTTCTTGATGGATGGCGTGGTTTCTTCTTATCTTATCTTATGGCCATTTACAGAATGACAACTTGGATAAAAATATGGGAGAAGACTATGCGTAATCGGAGCAGCCCGTCGGGTTTGTTAAAAAAAGCTTATATAGTATTTCTTATTCTAGTAGTAGCATTAATCCTGCGTTTGCTGGTTATAAATCAGTCGTTATGGCTGGATGAGTCAATCGGAGCATATGCTGTTAAAAACTTCACATATAAGGGTATTTTGACTCACTTTATTGCCAGTGACTTTCATCCTCCGCTTTATTATTTAACGCTCAAGTCTTGGACGGTTTTATTTGGGTACTCCGAGGTTGCTTTAAGATTTCCGAGCATTATCTTCGGAATTTTAACAGTCTACCTGACGTATTTGATAGCTGGAAAAATTAGTGATAACAAATTTTTTCAAATGGCCGCACTCGTTCTAATTACTACATCTCCTTTTCATATATATTATTCTCAGGAAGCCAGGATGTACTCTATGGCAGCTTTTTTTGCAGCCTTATCGATTTATTCGTTTATAAATTTGCTTGATAATACCAAAGCAAGCCTAGCTTATTGGTTTATTTTTTCTCTTTCTATTGTTTGGCTAATTTTTACCGACTATATGCCCATTTTTTTATTTCCTGTCTTTTGGACAGCTGCCTTAATTAGAAGAAAAAATTTCAATTGGTGGATAAAATTTTTCTTTACTCATGTGCCTGTTCTTATTTTTGGAATTCTTTGGTTGCCTACTTTAATGAAACAACTAGCAGGGAGTAGATGGTTACTTTCTACTTTACCAGCCTGGAAAGTCGTTGCCGGCGGAGCGACCATAAAACAACTGGGTCTTGTTTGGGCTAAATTTACTTTGGGAAGACTATCTTTGACTGATAAATTTCTTTACTACACTCTTATTACATTAGCTTCGATACCATTCATGGTTGGGTTGACCAATGCTGTAAAGAAAAGAGAGATAATAACAAATATAATTACAATGTGGTTAGTCTTACCTCTGGTAATAGGATTTATCGCTTCAATCTGGTTTCCTGCCTTTGTTTACTTCAGATTTCTTTATATTATCCCGGCATTCTATTTATTAGTTTCCTGGGGAGTATCAAATTCACGTTCTCCAATTTTCACGAGAATTATATTCATATTTTTACTCTTAGTAAATATATTTGGTCTTTCTATTTACTATTTTGATAAGAATCAGCATAGAGAAAACTGGCGGGAAGCAGTGGATTTTGTTGATAAGGTTGGTAAAAATAACGAAGCGATCATTTTTGAATATCCTGAAGTCTTTACTCCGTACAAGTGGTATACAAAAGGAAAAATTCTAGCAGTTGGAGCAACGGATTCATTATCCCCGAACTCTGATATGATAAGCCAGAGGATGAATCGAGTTCTTCAGGGGAAAACAGGGGTCTATTATTTTGAATACTTAAGGGATCTTTCAGATCCTAAGCATTATGTTGAATCGACATTAAATGAGTACGGATATTCGGTTAAAAAAATATATAGTTTTAACGGAGTAGGGCAAGTGTTTTATTGGACTAAGAGTAAGATATGAGAAAAGTTAAATCATTAACTTGGTTGGTCGGACTACCCATAATTATCGGTTCGCATTTGTACTTACTAAGCCGCTTGATTTTTTTTCCGTATCCCGAATTATTCATATACTCATATCTAACGAAGCAAGGACTATTGCCTTACAAACAAATATTAGATCAACACTTCCCGGGTGTGATGTTTTTTCCTATTAATCTAGCGACTTTGGGTATTGATACGCCTCAAGAAGCCAGACTGCTGCATTTTGCAGTAGTAGCGATCACACAAGTAATTCTTTTTATAGTTGCGAGAAAATTGTTTAATTCAGATTTTAGAGCTTTAATTGTGAATTTCTTATATCTGCTTTGGCAGCCGTTTTATGAAGGGTATGTTTTATGGATCGATACATTCGTTCCCATATTTTTGTTGATAGCGTTTTATTGTCTGATTGAACACAAAGCCAAACCTAATAAATTATTTTTATCGGGTTTATTTTTAGGTATCGCCCTTATTTTTAAACAAACCGTCGTTCCAATTTTTATTCTATTAACGATTTATTTATTTTTATATACAAAAAAACAAAGTTTTTATAACAGCGTTCAAGAAAACCCCACCCTTAAGGGTGGGGATGAATTGAACTCTGATATGTCATCCTACTTAGGGAAACCCCGCCTTTTAAGGCGGGGAGGATGTCATAAGTTTTTTGCAGGATTTTCTATTCCGGTTATAATATTGGGCGTTTATATTCTTTTAATCGGAGTGGGGTATGACTTTATATACTGGACTTTTATTTTTAATATTACTACGTTCGCCGAAATGGGAAGGAAATATCCTAACTTCGCCGATATCCTTAAAACGGTTCCCTTATTTGGGTCGTCTGTATTTTTATTAATTTATTTTTATTATATAAAGGCCTTTAAAAATGTAGCATTAGTTGCAATATTTTTTGTCGGCAGTCTTGCTTTTGCCTACGCGAGATTTGATCTTATTCACTTACAACCGGCCTTACCTTTTGCAATCCTTTTGGTTGTAATATTATTAAATCATTTTAAATATTATGGAAAACTATTTTTATTTGCTTTTATTGTCTTCTCAATAATTACCCCGATATCATTTATCAAATCTCACTCCGGGAAAAAGATCTTGTTTTTCACAGACTTTGAAAAACAGACTGTTGTGGAAGTTAAAAAGTATGCAAAACCCGGCGATAGTATTTTTGCCATGGGTACATTCCATCACGTATATCAAATGACAGATACTCTCCCGCCGGGTCGGGTTTTTGTATTCCAATTTCCTTGGTTTATGGTTGAAGCGCAGGACATTATATATAAAGGTATAATAAGCGATCCGCCTAAGGTTGTAATTAGAGATAAAAACGCAAGTGTAGATAACATGAACCTGGTTTCCTATATGCCGAATATTAATAATTACGTCGATAAATATTACAGAATAGTAAATACAATTGAAGGAGCTGAAATTCTAATCAGAAAATGAAAATTGCGATTGACATATCACAAATTATTTATGAAACAGGAGTGTCGGTTTATACCAAAAATCTCGTTGAGAATCTTTTAAAAATAGATAGAGAAAATAAATACGTTTTATTTGGAGGTTCACTACGGAGGATAAATGAGATAAAAAATTTCTATAAGTATCTTCATGAAAAAAACTTGCAGAAGCTAATATTTCCAATACCTCCCACTTTAGCTGACTTGATATGGAATAGACTACACATTTTACCGATAGAAACGTTCACTGGCAAGGTGGATATCTTTCACTCCAGTGATTGGTCACAACCGCCGGCTTTCGCAAAGAAAGTTACTACGATACACGATCTTGTACCGTTTAAATTTCCAGAACTCTCTCATCCCAACATTATCGATACCCACAAGCGGAGATTAAAGTTTGTTATTAGAGAAGTCGACAGAATAATCTCGCCCTCAGAAACTACAAAAGCAGATTTAATTGAATTGGGAATAAAGGAGAGAAAAATTTCAGTAATACCTGAAGCGCCAGACCCTATTTATAAACCCGCAACTAGAAAGCATGTCGAATCAATAAAGAAAAAATTTGGTATTAAAGCCAATTACCTTCTTGCAATTGGAGTGAGTCAAAGAAAAAATATTGATAGGATTGTAGAAGCCTATGAAAACTTGAGTGAAAAAAGCGATCTATTGTTGGTGGTTTTAGGAGAGCCTAAAATGAAAGTTAAGCAATCTAAAGGTGTTATATACCTGGGACATATTAACCGGACAGAAATGCCAATTTTTTACAGTGGTGCAGAAGCCTTAATTTATCCATCACTTTACGAAGGATTTGGTTTGCCGATACTAGAGGCGTTCAAATGTCGAACGCCTGTTGTCACTTCTAATTTTGGCAGTATGAAGGAAGTAGCAGGAGATGCTGCCATAAAAACTGACCCATATAACATTGATTCGATTACCGAAGGAATTAGGTTGGCGCTGAGAATCAAGGAAGAGATGATAAGGAGCGGTGTGGAAAGATCTAAAGAATTCACCTGGTTTACGTGTGCAAAAGAGACTTTAAAAGTTTACAGCGACTGCTATTACCTTTAGGGGACTCTTTTATGATGTAATAGATGAAAAGCTACAAAAAGCAAATAATAATCGGTATAGATGGGAATGAGGCAAACATTGAGGAAAGAGTTGGTGTACACCAATACGCTTATGAAATCTTGTGGGCGATTTATAATTTGAGAAAAAACCAACCTATTAATTATAGGTTTATTATATATCTTAAAGAAAGACCGAAAATATTTTTACCCTTACAAAATACTTGGTGGGAATATCAAATTTTACCTGGAAAAAGATTTTGGATTATTAAAAATTTAATGCTTGAGCTGTTAATAAGGAGGAGACCGGATGTTTTTTTCTCTCCAAGTCATTATTTACCGCCTTTTTCTTTCACTCCCCAAGTTTGCACCATCCATGATCTAGGTTATCTCAATTTTTCGGGACAATTTAAAAAATACGATTTTTGGCAGTTAAAATACTGGACTGCTATTTCTATAATTGTATCAAAATATATCATAGCAGTATCAAACTCGACCAAAAATGATATTGTACGACATTACGTTTCCGCTTCAAAAAAAGTATTTGTAAGCTATCATGGTTACGACAGCAAAAGATTTCACTCTAAAATTTCATACAATGATGTGCGACGAATGAAAACAAAATATGGGATATATAAAGACTATATACTTTTTTTAAGTACGCTCAAGCCAAGTAAAAATATTGAGGGCGTTTTGAAAGGATTTAATCTTTTAAAAAAGAAAGGTTACGATTATCAGTTAGTGGTTGCCGGCAAAAAAGGTTGGTTATATAAAAGTATATTTGAAATAGTTAAAAATTTGGGTTTAGACAAACATGTGGTATTTACTGATTATATTTCTGAGAAAGATAAACCTGCTCTTTTAGCAGGTGCAAAGGTATTTGTTTCTCCATCTTTTTGGGAAGGGTTTGGTATACATGTACTCGAGGCGCTTGCTTGTGGAACGCCGGTAGTAATAAGTAAAATTGCCAGTTTTCCTGAGGTGGCTGGAGAAGCAGGGATTTATGTTGATCCTTATGATAAAGAGGATATATGCTTAGGATTAGAAAATGTACTTAAAATGAGCTCTTCAGAGTATAATAGACTTGTGAAGAAAGGATTAAAGCAAGTTAAAATATTTACTTGGGAAAAGTGTGCAAAAGAAACATTGTCAGTGTTAGAAAAAGCAGTGGTAAGTAAGATCTGAATTATTTATGGCAATTTTCAAAGATAAAATGGGTCGAGAATTGAACCTAAACGAGGCAACCCTTAAAATAAAGAACCGAATATTTAATTATTGCCTTGATATCGAGTTAATGCTGCTTAGGTGGGTAGGTTACATTCCCTTTCATTCAGTGAGAATCCTTTTTTATAGACTTTCTGGAATGAAAATTGGAAAATGGTCAGTTGTCCATATGGGAGCTAATTTTTTTGAACCTACAAATATCAAGATTGGCGAGGATACAATTATTGGTTCCAGAGCATTTCTTGATGGAAGGGCAAGTTTAATAATTGGCAATCACGTTGACGTAGCTTCGGAAGTAATGATATATAACTCAGAACACGACGTAAATGACCCAGATTTTAAAGCCAAACAAGAATCGGTAAAGATAGAGGATTACGTATTTATTGGACCGAGGGTGATAATATTGCCTGGAGTGCGGGTTGGTAAGGGCGCCGTTGTTGCGGCTGGTGCAGTTCTAACTAAAAATGTACCCAATAATGCAATAGTTGGCGGGGTACCCGCTAAGATCATAGGGGAAAGAGTAAATAAAACCCTCAACTATCGTTTGGGTAGAGCAAGACTCTTTCAATAAAACTAATTATCCATGAAATATATTGTGAAAACAGTTTTTTTACTTTTATCTACTTTGTTTATTTTTTATCTTTTGCTGCCTGAACCCGATTTTCCAAAAAAATTACCCGATTCTTTCCAATCTAACGAACCAGCAGATCAAGAAACTCCACTAAGACGCGGTTATTATACGAATTTTGAAAGACCGGACGTCTTGGACTATTATTTGCGTCAGTATAAAAATATTTCTTTTTTAAATATCAAATTACCAACTTATAGACTTAATTATCCCCCAGAAGAAGCTCAAATAATAATAAGAGATCAAACCAGAAGTACTTTTTTAGAAGAAATAGTTCACCCCTTTAGAGAATCTATTTATGTAAATGGTTTTAAGCCGAAAGAAGACAAAGACAGAATTTTGATAAATGATAAGAGATGGCTTCAAAAAGTAACAGTACGATACGTGGCGAGTGGTGTTTTTGCAAGGTTTACGGTTGGTTTATTAAGCATAGCTTTGTTTATATGGATTTTTAAGGAATACACCCGATTAATAAAAGACATGTATTCACAATCTAAAATAATACAGAAATCACATATCTCAAGTGGAATAAGAGATTAGTTATTTCTGTTGCGTGCATCTCATTCTTTGAATCTCGTCTTGAGATTTGTATTAGAAAAAATTCGTGAAATATGTTTAAAAAAAGGGGGATATTCAATTCGTTAATGACATTCTCCCGGCTCTTGCGAGCGGGGTTTTCTCTTCTAAAAAAGGATGACATACTCGCCTCGCTCAAGCTTTGGCGAAGCGGGTCAGGTTCGATTCATCCCCGAACTAATGCTCGGGGTTTTCTCGAAACTGTTATAAAATATACTACCGCGGCTATTCTTTTAGGAGTGCCGCTTTACCCGAAATTTCCTCTTATTAGGATACCTGCGACGTTTGTATCTATTAGACTCGAGGACATTTTAATTGCATTTTCTGCAATTTTACTTTTAGGTGCTTATTTACCAATAGTTAAAAAAATATTTAATTCGGGTTTAAAAAGATCAGTACTTTTATATATTAGCGTCGGATTCGTCTCGTTAATTAGCGCAATTTTTATAACGAAAACAATAATACCTCATATAGGTCTATTACACTGGTTAAGACGGATCGAATATATAATTCCTCTTTTTTTGGGTATAGAAGCCGTAAAAAGAGATCGAAACAACCTTGATTATTTTTTCAAATTACTTTTAATAACTATTTTTTTAAGTTTTATCTATGGGTTAGGGCAAAGGTATTTTCAGTGGCCGATTATTATTACTCAAAACGAAGAATATTCAAAAGGTGTAGCCTTAAGATGGGTTCAAGGCAGCCATATCAATTCAACATTTGCGGGCCATTATGACTTAGCTTCATTCTTGGTTTTAGTATTACCAGTGGTAGTTGCCACTTTTTTTACTTTATCTCACTCTAAATCAAAAATTATTTTAGCTTTAACCTATTTCTCAGGAATGTGGCTACTCGTTAATTCAGCTTCTCGAATTTCACTTGTATCTTATTTAATAGCTACAATTTTTGCCCTTGCTTTTATCAAGAAGTACAAAGCGATATTGCTTGTAGTTTTAGTGAGCCTCTTATTTATTAGTTTTTCTTCTAATTTAATATCGCGCTACCAACGGATAATTGACGTCAGTATAAATAGAATAAAAAGCGTGAAATTGATGTTTAATATATCAAATAATGTGCTTGCCACTAACGAAGAAATTATTTTTCCAAGGCAAAGGCTTCCTTTGACGCCAACACCGCAACCTGTTTTTGAAGACCGATCTACAAATATAAGATTAAATGTTGAGTGGCCGCGTGCCTTACGAGCTTTTGCAAAAAACCCGCTTTTAGGTACGGGTTATTCTTCGATTACACTAGCAACTGATAATGATTATCTAAGATTATTGGGCGAGGTCGGTTTAATGGGTTTTTTAGCTTTTTTTCTTTTAATATTAAGAATATTATTGATATTTATTAAAAAGTATCCGTTTGATAAACATTTTAAAGGTTTAGAACTTTCGTATATTGCAGGGATATTCGGATCGTTTGCGGGTGTTTTTACCAACGCGGTATTTATCGATGTTTTTGAAGCCTCGAAATTTGCAATAGTATTTTGGTTACTAATGGGTTTTTCTATATCAATTCTATCTAAAAATGAATCTTTTAATAATTAGGATTTATCTGACGAAATATTACGATTTATTTTTCTTGCTAATTATTGTAGTTATTGCTTCGTTTGTGTATTTATACAACACACTTTTCAAGAATGCTTTTTCTAAGTACGCAAGAAAAATAGTCACCAAAATTAAATCTGAGAAAGGAAGCTATTTAATTTTATCTTTATTATTACTTTTTGGATTTATTGTGAGACTTTACAAAATAAATAATCCTATCGCTGATTGGCATTCGTTCAGACAAGCCGATACCGCTTCAGTAACAAGACTATACTTAGAGAATGGTTTGAATCTGCTTTTTCCGAAATATCACGACCTTTCTACTACCCAAAGCGGTCTTTTTAATCCAAACGGTTATCGTTTTGTCGAGTTTCCAATTTATAATTTTTTCCACCTTCTACTTTACAAGTTTTTACCATTTCTTACTCTTGAAGTTACTGGAAGAATTTTATCGATAATTTATTCGCTTATTAGTGGCTTATTAATTTTTCTAATTGTAAAAAGGTTTACCAATTCGTCAATAGGTCTTTTATCTACATTTTTTTATATATTTATTCCTTATAATATTTACTTCACAAGGGTAATTTTACCAGAACCCATGGCAATTGCCTTTTCATTAGCATCACTTCTATTCTTTATTAAGTTTGTCGATGGAGGTAATAATCTTAATTTAATAGTAAGTTCTTTATTTTTCGCGGTTTCCTTATTAATTAAACCTTATTCTATTTTTTATGTAATTCCGATTTTGTTCCTTGCATACAAAAAATATTCGCTTAAAGGAATGCTGCGCCTAAAGAAATTAGTTCTTGCAGGAGTAATAAGTGTCCTGCCGTTTATTTTGTGGCGTATTTGGATTAATCAGCATCCGGAAGGAATACCTTTTTGGAAATGGACCTTAAACGGTGACAATATCAGGTTCAAACCCGCTTTTTGGTATTGGCTTTTTGGAGAGAGGATTGGAAAACTCATTTTGGGATATTGGGGACTTACATTTTTCTCAATGGGAGTAGCCTATTATAAAAGATCGAGAGGTATATTTTATGCCATGCTTCTGGGGTTGTTTGCTTATCTCAGTATTTTTGCTACTGCAAACGTTCGCCATGATTATTATCAAGTTATGATTATGCCGGTAATATCAATTTTTACTGCGCTTGGTGTTTATGAGCTTTTACACTTAAAGGGATTAAATACAAATTTGATTAAATTATTGATTGTATTTTCTTTCTTTATCATGTTTGTCTCGGGTGCTTCACAAATCAAAGAATTTTACAAAGTAAACCATCCGGAAATAATAAGCGCGGGGAAAGCAGTAGATAAATTAACACCTAAAGACGCCTTAGTTATTGCGGCATATAACGGTGATACTGCCTTTTTATATCAAACAAAAAGACGAGGATGGCCTGTAGTAGATAGACCAATAAATGAACTTATCGAAAAGGGGGCAGAGTATTATGTGTCTGTTAATTTAAATCACCCACAGACAATGGAATTTATGAACTCATTTGAGATAATAGAAAAAACTAACGAATACGTAATTATTGATCTTAAACAAAAGAAATAATGAAAATACTAATGCTCGTTCCATATCTACCAACGATTACAATGAGCGGTGGGCAGACTCGGTGGTATAACATTATTAAATATTTAGCCAAAAGACACGATATTACATTATTTTCCTTGATAAAGGATGATTCAGAGAGAAGATTTATTCCTGAACTTGAAAAATATTGTAAAAAAGTAAAAGTATTTAATCGTCCGGTTAAACCCTGGACAATTAGGAATATTTTTTTATCAGTATTTGGTCCTTTTCCGCTTTTGGTTATAAGAAATCAATCACTCGAAGAACGAAAAGCAATTAAAGAGGAGCTACGTAACAATAAGTATGATCTAATCCATGCTGAAACCTTCTATGTAATGCCTCATTTGGGCAAGAGTGACGTACCTACCATTTTAGTTGAACAGACGATCTGGCATGACGTATATAGGCATTATGTTATGCATGAAGTTCCTTTCCTATTACGACCGTTTTATTTACAGGATGTAGCAAAAATAATGTTTTGGGAGAAATATTACTGGAGTAAGGCTGATCGATTATTTAGTGTATCGGATGAGGATAGATTGGCTATGATAAAACTGGTGCCCAAAAAGCAAGTTGGAATTATTCCTAATGGAGTTGATACAAAGTACTATAGCGAAAAAATTCTTGAGAAAAAGGATCCCCCGAGGGTACTTTATGGAGTAACTAACTTTGAATGGCTTCAGAATCAAGAAGCAACAGAAATTTTAATTAAAAAAGTGTGGCCGATAATTAAAAAGAGGCATCTGCGAGCTAAGTTGTGGATTGTTGGACGTAAAATTCCTGATTGGATTAATAAGGAAACAGAAAAAAATGAAATCAATGAAATCATAGTTACTGAAAATATTCCGGACGCAAGAGATGCCTATAGCTCCTCAACATTAATGGTCGCACCAATCAAGGGAGCAGGAGGTACCCGGCTGAAAATATTAGAAGCGATGGCAGCTGGTTTACCTGTTGTATCGACTTCGGTAGGCGTTGCTGGGCTGAAACTAACAGACGGAGTGAATGTATTAATTGGTGATACCCCAGAAATGCTAGCTCAAATGGCTGTCAAGCTTTTGAAAAATCCTAAATTAGCAAAAGAAGTTGGGCAAAAAGGTAAAGAACATGTATCAGAATATTTCGATTGGGAATCTATTGTGAGATTACACAATCCAGTGTACAAAGAATTGGCCAAAATAAAATGAAACATTCTAAGCTATCAATTGTTATTCTGAGTTACAATACCAAAGAATTATTAAGAAACTGTCTAAATTCTTTAAGGGAAGTGAGAGGCGAAGTTGATTTCGAAGTTATAGTTTGCGATAACGGTTCTACCGATGGTTCTGTTGAAATGCTGGAAAGACATTTCGATTGGATTAAGAAAATTGTAAAAACTGGTAAAAATGTAGGATTCGCCGCTGGGAATAATATTGCGTTAAAAAACTTGGAAACTGAATTTGCATTACTACTAAATCCGGACACAACAGTCTATCCGAATACATTAAAAACAGTTTTAGAGTATGTTATTAAGAATAAAGGTGTGGGAGCTGCAACTTGCCGCGTAGAACTACCTAACGGAGCGCTTGATTACTCGTGTCATAGGGGATTTCCTACGCCTTGGAACGCTTTCTGCTACTTTTCAGGGTTAGCAAAAATTTTTCCCCGCTCGAAGACTTTTTCAGGATACACCGCCTCATTTAAAAATTTTGACGAAATACATGAAATAGATGCACTAACCGGCGCTTTTGCATTGATTAGAGTAAAGGCCGCTAAACAAGTTGAGTGGCTCGACGAAGATTATTTTTGGAATGGCGAAGATATTGATTTTTGTTATAAATTGAAGGAAAGAGGATGGAAAATAATTTATATTCCACATGTAAAAATTACACATTTCAAGGGGTCGGCATCTGGTCTTAGAAGTTCGGCTGCCACAAAACCGGCAAAGTCTGTAAAAAAAAGGGCAGCTCTTTCAAGTACTCAAGTAATGCGTTTATTTTATAAAAAGCACCTTTCTCAAAAATATCCATTTTTTCTTAACCGGCTTGTTTATTTAGGTATTAATTTACTGGAAACTTTCAGAGTAACGAAGCACTCAATTTAATATGAAGATTTTAATAGATGCAAGAATGTATGGGTTAGAAAATGCCGGAATAGGCAGGTATCTGATAAATTTAATTAATAATCTTGAAGAAATCGATAGGGATAATAATTATGTTTTATTATTAAGAAAAAAGTACTTTAATGAATTAAACCACTTTCGAAATTATAAAAAAGTTTTGGCAGATTTTGGTCACTATACTTTCGGAGAACAAATTAATCTACCTGTCCTTATAAAAAAAGAAAATCCGGATCTGGTCCATTTTCCGCATATAAATATTCCAGTTCTATATAAGGGTAAATTTATCGTAACCGTCCACGATATGACTATGCACTATCAGGGGATATCGGCAACAACA
>Ga0155716_138_pt1 | contig 27449 bp, 27 predicted proteins | sample RifCSPlowO2_01_FD_107373 | JGI IMG/M metagenome (GOLD analysis project Ga0155716, IMG submission 107373) | Candidatus Woesebacteria bacterium RIFCSPLOWO2_01_FULL_37_19 | reverse complement strand
TGCAATTTAAAATATAAACTTAATCATAATGTTTAAGTTAGTAATTCTTATCTTTTGTTTATTTATCTTTCCATCCTCCATTTCCGCACAAGTAGTAATTAATGAGTTTAGTCCGGCTTCCAATCCAAACGGCTATGGTGACTGGATAGAATTATACATTTATGAAAATATTGATTTATCTAATTATTATATGACTCATTTAAAAGCCGATGGGAACAGCGAAGGAAACATTGATATCCCCGAGCCATATGAATATGGACCCTCGTCATCCAATGGACAATTTAAAATTATTTCGGTTAATAACTACCTTGGAAATAACGGCGACAGAATACGTTTGATTTACAAGAATAATACGAGTGTAATTGATGATATTTCGTATGGAGACTCAGGCGGAGTATGTGTATCTTCTCAAAACGGATCAATTGGGAGGGTTTATCAAACTGATATCGAAGGAAGCAACATTATTGATCGTTTTTCAAATTACACAAAGGGACTTTCAAATAAAGATAACATATTAGATCCGTGTCCTTCACCCACCCCTGAGCCGACTGCGACGAGTGTGCCCACCTCAACACCGACAAAAATACCATCCCCTACAAAAACTCCCTCGCCATCTCCGACAAACAAACCGGTATTGAAAACTTCAACACCAACCCGAATAAAAGAAATCGCTACTGAAGACATTGAAGATGTGTTAGATAATACAAAAGAAGCGGTCCTGGGTATAAATGAGATAGGAGATAGTACGGGGACGCCAACGCCGAAATCAAAAATTGCCGACGAAGGGAAGAGAAGTATTCCCCTATCTGCCGGACTTTTTGTTATATTAGGACTTGTCTTTATTTCCTTCGCTTTTTATCAGCTGCTAAGAAGCAGAAAAAAGGGATATAATTTTGGAAGTGTTGAAAATACTGACAAGCAAGAATAGGTTTGTAAGGTACTGGCTACCCCCTTTAATTTGGGCATTAGTAATATTTGTTTTTTCTTCGTTACCGTCTATTAAAGCCTCCAACATTTACTGGAAAGAATTTTTTATTAAAAAATCCGGGCATATGGTCGAGTATGGGATATTTACAGTTTTACTCTATCGTGCCTTTTTAAATTATTTAAAAGACGAGAAGAAAGCGGGGTTATATTCGACCTTAATGTCCTCTTTTTATGGAGCAAGCGATGAATTTCATCAACTATTTACACCAGGTAGGGAACCCACTGTGAGAGATTTCTTATTTGATTCCTTAGGTAGTATTTTGGCGATACTTATAATATGGAAAGTGATTAACGCTTCTCAAAAACTTAAAAATTTCGGCACTAGATTGGAGCTAATAAAAAAAGGAGTTCTCTAAATTTATACTAATATGAAAAAAATTTTAGTGACAGGCGGAGGAGGTTATATTGGTTCTATTGCAACTTATCTTCTTTTGCAAAAGGGTTATGAAGTAGTTGTTATCGATAATTTTGAAACAGGCTATCGGGAACCGCTTGAGCTACTAATTAAGAGATTTGGCGAAGAAAAATTAAGATTTTATGATATCGATATCAAGCAAAATCTCGACCCAATTTTTAAAAAAGAAAAAGATATTGATGCAGCAATCCATTACGCTGCTAATTGTAAGGTTGATGAGTCAATGGAAAATCCTGGGAAATATTTTAGGAATAACGTATACGGATCCTTGAATTTACTCGAGGCTTTGGTTAAAAACGATGTTAATAGAATCGTTTTTTCGTCGACATGTGCCGTTTATGGTGAATCGAAGTATATTCCCATAGACGAAAAGCATCCTAGAAATCCTCAAAATCCATATGGAGAATCTAAAAAAATGGTTGAGGATATTTTCCAATGGTTTGGCAAATTGAAGGGACTCAAATTCGTAATCCTGCGTTACTTTAATGTCTGTGGGGCAAGTGACGACGGATTAGTCGGTGATTCGAAAAAGCCATCAGTTCTTCTGATGCAAAATGCTATCAGAGGAGCATTAGGAATAGAACCTTTCTATCTAACCTCTCCTAAATTTGCGACACCTGACGGGACATCAATTCGTGATTATATTAATGTAGTCGATTTAAACGAAGCACACATTAAGGCCTTAGAATATCTTTTTAATGGAGGAGAAAATGAAATCATTAATCTGGGAACAGGAAAGGGAAATTCTGTTTTGGAAATAATTAAAACTGTACAAAGTATAACCGGAGTGAAGTTCGACTTAAAAAAGGCAGAATCGAGAAAGGGAGAATATGCAAAAATGATTGCGGATATTACTAAGGCCAATAAAGTATTAGGTTGGCAGCCTAAAAGGAAAATTGAAGACTCCGTTTCTTCTTTAGTTACTTGGTACAAAGTTCATCCGAGTGGCTGGGATAAATGAATTGCGTTAATGTGTTAGTATAATTCTACCTAAAAATGAAGAGACTATTAGTATTTTTTATAATTTCTTTTTCAATAATTTTTTACTTTGCTAACACTAAAGAAGTTGTTGGGCAACACGAAGGCGATACTTCCGAACGAGTTATCGTGAAGTTTAAACCTCTGGTTCCTCACTTTCTGAAGCAAAAAGTTTTGGCTTCTTACGGACTTAATTTAGACGAAGAGCTAAGACTTAAGGATTCTTTCGTCGTTAAAGCTTCTAAAGGCAGAGGAAAAGAATTTACAGAAAGATTAAATAGAAATTTGTTCGTTGAATATGCTGAGGAAGATTATGCAGCAGAAAAACTTGATGTCCCAAATGATCCTGAATTAAGTAAACAGTGGGGTCTTTCGAAAATTAATGCAGATTCAGGTTGGGATATTTCTCACGGAAATTCTAATGTAAAAATCGCTGTTGTTGATACCGGGATAAATTACAATCATCCCGATATTTCGTCCAAAATAGAACTCTCGGTAAATTGTACTTCTTCGTCGTGCTCGAGGTATTTTACAAGTGATCCTGACGGGCACGGAACTCACGTTGCAGGTATTTCAGCGGGTATTACTAATAATGGAGTTGGTATAGCCGGAATTGGTTGGGACAGTAAACTTTTTTCGGTAAAAGTATTGGACGATAGCGGCAGCGGCTATTATTCCTGGATAGCAAATGGCATAATGTGGGCAGCCGATAATGGTGCCGACGTTATTAATTTATCGCTCGGCGGAAGTCTATCTTCTTTTACTTTGGAAAATGCAGTTAATTATGCGTGGAATAAGGGCGTGGTTATCGTAGCCGCCGCGGGAAACAGGGGTTCAACTTCCAGGACATATCCGGCTTATTATTCAAATGCGATAGCTGTAGCGGCCACCGATAGCACCGATAAAAAAGCAAGTTTTTCAAACTATGGTTCGTGGGTAGAAGTAGCATCTCCTGGAGTGTCTATTTATTCCACTTATGGATCGGGTTATGAATACTTATCCGGTACGTCTATGGCCACACCGTTTGTATCGGGATTGGCTGCACTTATAAAGGCGAAAAATCCAGCCTTTAGCAATTCGCAAATAAGAGGGAAACTTGAGTCTTCTTCTGACGCTATTTCCGGCACCGGTTTTTATTGGACTTATGGAAGGATAAACGCCTGCAAAGCTCTGGATTGTATTCTCGGCGTAACGCCGACTCTGAGTCCAACAAGTTCACCAACACCTAGAATTTCACCCATGCCGTCCAGTGTGATGACGTTAACCCCCACCCCCTTACCGACACTGAGCTTTACACCCACCCCAACTTCTGTTCCCTTACTTTCACCGACGCCTTCTCCTATTCCTACTCCGTCAATTCCTTGGTGGTGTAAATATTTTCCTTCCCACAATTTGTGTAGAGTTTAGGATCTTATAGGTGTAGAATGCGGTCATATATGAATTTAGTACTTACGTCGGTAGCTGTAATATTAGTAGTCATCGGTATATTTGTAAGTAAAAATTTAACCTCTATTGATATCAAACAACAGTCAGAACCTAAGGTACTATCTGACGAATCTCAGAACAATTTATATTCTACCAGTAGTCCAACTCCTCCAGTATTTTTTGTTACTCCGTTACCGACAATGACTCCGGCACAAACTTCTAATTTCCGCTCCGATATCAATTATTATAAATATCCAAATTCCGAATTAATAAGTGAATCTGAAGGCAAGATGACGCTTATTAATACTGATAACGTAGACGTTATAACCGATTGGTATAAAGATCGGATTAAATCTAGAAATATAAATGTTAAATCATTTGTAAAGACAAAAACAAATGGAGACGTATTAAATAAATTAGCCGGAGCAAGTTCAGATGAAGAAGTAAATATAACAATAAAACAAAACTCTGAGAGTTCAGTGGTAAATATAGATGTAAGTTTGGATAGTCAGTAAATTCATTAAAACGAAGTTATTCTAATCACTTAGAGCTTGACAAGACTTGCCTTGTTCGCTAACATACTGAAACAAATTCTTCTGCCTATAAAAAGTACTTTTAGTACTTTCATTAAATAAAGAAAACATGATATCAAAAACTATATCATTGCCCTCAACAAAATTAGATATTGAAAATATTTTATCTTCATTTACCGATTTATATAACGGGAAGTTTAGTAAGTTGTTATCTAAAGTAAATTATTTTTTAGCATCAATTTCCTCTTTCATTAAAGAAAAAACCGTTAACGAGACTTCCAGAGACGCTAGGGTAGGTTTCAATAAAGAGAAAGATATGAGTAAAAAAAGGAATTATAAAAAATACATAATATACTTATTAGTTTTAGTATTTATTTATCTACTTATTATCGGGGGATCAAAAGTTATCGGTAACATAAAAATAAAAGAACCGAAAAAGGACAAAGTAGAACTTCAGGCAGCCAGATCAACACAAACATTGGAAAAAGAATTTAACATACCCTTAAGAGATAATGCCGGAGAAGAAATCGCAAACTTAAACTACACAATCGACAATGCCGAAATAAGAGACGAAATAATCGTCAAGGGTAAACAAGCAAAATCCGTAAAAGGAAGGACATTTTTAATTCTTAACATAAAGGTAAAGAACGAATTTACCCAATCCATAAAAATTAGTACTAAAGATTATGTAAGACTTTCCGTGAATGGGAATGAGCAAGAATGGTTTGCACCCGATATTCACAATGACCCCGTTGAAGTACAAGCAATTTCTACCGAACCAACTCGGCTTGGATTTGCAATCAACGAAACCGACTCCAATATGGTAATTGCTGTTGGCGAGATAAATGGTGAAAAGGAAAGAATTGAGCTCGACCTTAAATAATAGATGGATAAATATTCTACAAAAATAATTTCAGACACTTTGGTCACCGAGATAAAGAAAGCGATTAAAAGTGTCGAAAACTTCGGAAGCGTTGAAATTTATATTCAAAAAGGATTGGTTAGCCAGATTACCGTAAGGAATATAAGAAAGACAAAAAACGGGAGGAGATAATCTTGCTCAAGCCATAATTACCTATTGTTGTCATTAAAGGGACGAAACGATTAATTATAATAGATACTATAATTATTCGGTTATATAAATGAATATTAAGATTTGATGCTCTTGACAAAATTTCAGAGTTTGTTATAAATATTACTAGGTCTTGAAAGTAAGTAAACGACCTATAAATAAAAGTTATACATTAACCTGCCCCAGAAATTTAATACTCATATTAAATTTCGAGAGCTGACCGCAAACGGAGGCTCTCCAGTTTAACCATATCCACCATTAGGTGGAGTTGAGCTGGGGCGCCTCCGTTTTCCGTTTCAGATTTTTATCTGAGGCGAGTAAAACGGATACTTTAATAAGTAATTAGTATTAAGGTGAAGTGCACCCTAGTTAGATAGTTAAAACATCTAACGGGGAACCAAAAAGAAAGGGGGTGAATAGATTTATGACAAATTTACAAAAGAAAATTGCAACTATAACAGCAACTGCTGCTTTATTGGTAAATACCGCTCTTCCAGTTTTAGCTGGTACTACTATCGAAATTTCCGGTAATGGTACTTATAGCGATAACGACGCAACCGTATCACTTGGTCAATCAACAACCGTAGTTCAATCGAACTTTTCAGATGTTTACAACAGGGTTGATGCGGATGCCGACACTGGAGACAACGATGCCAATGATAATACCGGAGGAGAAGTTTCAGTTGAAACCGGTGATGCATCAGTTGATGTCAGAGTAAGTAACGCTTTAAATAGTAATACAGCTGAAGTAGATTGTTGCCCATCGGGCGATGTCGATGTTTTGATATCCGGAAACGGATCTAACTCGGATAATACCGTTGGACTTAAAATGGGTAGTTCTACCGAACTTTATCAAGAAAACGTAGCTGATGTTACTAATAAGGTATATGCAGATGCAGATACTGGCGGTAACGACGCAGAAGATAATACGGGGGGCTCGGTTTCTGTCGAAACCGGTAATGCTTCAGTAAAAGTAGATTTAGCGACGACCGCTAATTCCAATTCCGCCAAGGTTGGTGGAGAAGGAGAAGGTGGTTCACTTTCTGCTTGGATAACGGGTAACGGGACATACAGTGATAACGACATAGATCTTGAGTTAGGAAGTTTAGTGCTTTTGGCACAGAGTAACTTCGCAGACGTTTACAATAAAGTTGATGCAGATGCGGATACTGGCGATAACGACGCAGACGATAATACCGGAGGAGACGTTTCGGTTGAAACCGGTGACGCTGAGGTAGATGTTGAGGTTGACAATTTAGTCAACTTTAACTGGGCGGATCTCGAATGCGGATGTCTTCTTGATGATCTTTGGGTAAAAATTGGCGGAAACGGATCTGATAGTGATAATACTATCGGAGCTGAATTAGGACAGGAAACCTTGGCTTTTCAAGGTAACTGTGCTGAGGATGGTCCGGAAGGCCTAACCGATAATCACAAGGAAGATTGTGAACTGGAAAACAAACTCGAGTTAGATGCAGATAGCGGTAAGAACGACGCTGAAGATAATACGGGAGAACCAGATGGCGATCCAGGTATTGTTACCGGCGATGCTGACGCTAGCGCAGATATCGAGAATTCCGGAAACGTTAATGTTTTAGGAGACGTATCTTTTGATCTTCCAGAGTTTGATTTCGATTTCGATTTTGGACTCAATTGGCTTCTTATTTGGGGCTGGTTGTCTGGAACGTCAAGTTAGATAAGCTTTAGGGTTTCGGGTGAGTCTATCCGCACTTCGGTAGACCACCCCTACCCGAAAGAGATAAAAATATAAAGTATTTAATTTAATAATAAACCTGCCTTGAGAACAATATACGAGAATATACAAATAAGGAAAATTAACCAGCCAATATATATAACTGCTAAGGAAACGAGTAGGATTGGAATTAACTCGGTATTAAAAAAAATTACCAAAATGAAAACAAATATAAAAAATAATTTTAAAAAGTTTATGATAGCTACTTTGGCAGTAGCTTTAATAGTTGTAAATAATCCCGTAGCACTAGCTATTGCTTACGATATTCCGTCTGCGCCCACGCCTCCTATAGCGCCGGAGGTAACTATTGATGATATAAATTCTGCGCCCACGCCTCCGCTAACACCAGAAAATAACTACGATGCACCAATTGCTCCTTCTGCTCCAACCCTTACGGAAATGCTTGCACCGTCACCAACTCCTGAGGCTCAAGACGAAACATTCTCTAACTATAATAATGAAGAGGAAGAAAATAACGGCGAAGCACTTAATGAAACTTCAACATCGGAAGAAAATAATCAGGACTCAAGCGGTGAAAATTTAAATGGTCAAGTGGGAGATGTAACCATTGATACGGGAGAAGCTACAAACTCTGTTAATATTTTGACGGAAGGTAATGATAATTTGTTAGCATCGCCGTCAAACTCCGGCGGAGGAGTTAGCATAGTAAATGACGGAAATGGTACCGACTCAACGAATTCCGGCTCCATCATAATTGGTGACAACAATAATACGTTTCAAGGGAACACCGCATATGTCGTAAATGACGCAAATCAAGAAACGGTAACCGGAAATAATTCGGCATCTGAAAATGTCGGCAATTCGGAAATAACCACAGGGGATGCTAATACAACAGGAACGGTTGTAACCGCTGTAAATACTAATGTAGACGGAGTTGGGGTTGCCGAATTTAATATTGCTGATGATCACATGGGCGATATAATCCTTGATTTTTCGGGGGCGTGTTTTTCAAGCTGTTTATCGGGGGACACTGAAATAGTAAATACGGGAAACGGGAGTGACTCTACCAATTCCGGAAATGTTGACTCAACCATTAACAATAATACTTTCCAAGATAATGATGCAGTAATTGAGAATAATGTTTTACTTTCATCGGACTCGGGAAATAATACTGCCGATAATAATACGGGAGGAAATTCGGAGATAAGGGCAGGAGATGCCAACGTTTCCGCCGGAATTCTGAATTTTGCCAACAATAATCTTGCCGGAAATGTAGTTTACGCAGTAGTAAACATTTTCGGTAATCTGGTTGGAGATATTATTCTTCCCGACGGCTCTTTTTTGACATGTTGTGTAACTGATGCAACCCTAGCAAACAGTGGAAACGGAAGTAACTCAACAAACACAGCCAATTTAGACTCAACGACGAATGATGAAACTTATCAATTTAATAACGTCGAGTTGGAAAACAATCTTGTATTAGATGCATCTACTGGAGGCAATTCGGTTAGTGCAAATACGGGCGGAGATAGTTCTGTAACAACCGGCGAGATCGATATCGCAGCTCAAGTAATGAATATTGCAAATTTGAACCTTGTTGGAGGTAATTATTGGTTAGTTTTAGTGAATGAAGCCGGTAAGTGGATTGGAAAAATATTGGGCGCTCCGGATGGCTCAAATGTTTACGGATCAGAAGCTTTTGAAATTACGGTTGATGAAAACGGTGAAATTGTGGTATTAAACTCCGGTAATGGGTCGGGATCCAACAATAGCGGCACCGTTACACAAAATACAAATAATACTATTGTTCAATCAAATGACGCAAAAATTGTAAATAATGTTGATCTTTCAGCAAATACTGGCGGAAACAGTGCGAGCAGAAACACCGGAGGAGGCTCTACAATTACAACAGGTGATGCAAATATCGTAGCTAATATTGTGAATTTTGTGAATAATAACATTGTCGGATCGGGAAAACTTTTCGTAACAGTAATTAATGTCTTTGGGAGCTGGCTCGGCGACTTTGTCGCTCCGGGTCAAACCAAAGAAGCTGAGGCCACAAATGATAGTGGAATCGGCGGGGCACTGGATAACCAGGCTAACAATCCAAATTCCCAGTTAAACGCTAACTCTCAGAATTCGACCACCCAATCAAATACTGGTGATACCAGCCAAATAGTAGCTAATGGTTCAAGTGTTTCCTCATCACCTATTTCAAAATTGGCCGGGGTTTTAGCTAGTGCATCCTTATCGGCCGCAAATGGGGATAATTCGGTAGGTTTAGATAGTGGTGGGGTTAACGCAGGCAAGAAAGTAATTAAAATAAATCTTGCATGGCTTTTCACAGTAATTCCAGCATTAGCAATTGTTGTAGCAAGAAAGAAAAGATTTCTCCTTAAGACTGCCATCAAAAAGAATGGTCTATCTTAAACACAAATTTGCAAAAATCAGTCTTGGAATTTACCTCATATTAAATCTTGTCTTCGCTCCCGTCGTAAATGCTACTGAAATTATAATATCTGATAACGGTACGGGTTCGGATAATTCTGTAAGTATGGAAGTGGGTACGACTACAATAGTCGAGCAAACGAATAATGTTAACGTTGAAAATAATGTAACTGTGAATTCCAATACGGGTGATAATGTAGCTTCGGACAATAGTGGTGACTTTGTCGAAATTACAACCGGAAGTACAACAACAAATATAGGAATTGAGAATAATTTAAATACTTCCACCGCCAGTGTAAGCTGTTGTGAGTCAAATTTGTCTGCGGAGATAAATGGTAATGGAACTGGCTCTGGGAATAATATAAATGTAATTGAGGCTTCTAGTACAACCGCTTCAATTAATCAAACCGCAACAGTTATCAATACCGTTCAGGGTCACTCTAATACAGGAAGAAATACTGCTGATAATAATAACGGTAACGTTTCGATTACTACAGGAAAGATTGAGATAATTGGAAAAATTATAAACGGTCCAATAAATACGAGTATAATAAATTTACCTTCCGGGACTTCGGGATTTAATGCAAAAGTTGGTAGCAACGGATCCGATTCAAAAAATGCCATTTTTGTTGATTTGCTGGGTAATTCTAGCTTATATATAATCAACAACGCTTATCTGATTAACGACGTTAATTGGGATTTAGAAACCGGGAAAAACGTTGCAAGTGATAATAACGGGAATGTAAGCATAGATTCAGGAGATATCTTGTTTGATTTCTTTATTTCCAATAATGCAAATATAAATATTACCGACATTACTTGTTGCGATATTTTCGACCCGGGAGAACCTGAAGAAAAGCAAGAAGAGGAAGAGGAAACCCCGGAGGAAGAAGTGAATGAGGAAGATAGCGATGATGATAACGATGATGATGGTGAGATATTAGACGAAGCAGCGGCGACAGAAGCAGGGGGACCTGGAATTGCGGGTTTGTCTGATACGTCCAGCGAAAATGCTCAAACTTTATTTTTCTGGGCAGGACTAATTATGATGATTTTGGGTGTGAGGTTTATTGGGCAAAATATATCTTCAAAAAAACTTGAAATATTTAAGAATTAGGTTTAATCTAACTCCATGAATGGGAAAAAATCTAAATTGGGGCTAGGTGTGGCACTTTTAATTATTGGCTATTTGTTATTTACTTCTAAGTTTCAAGAAAGAGTGAGTGTTTTAGGAACTTCGTTTGAAGGAGAGCCCGTCGAAGTCAGAGGACTTGACGATAGCGGCTATGATGGTTCTTTGGTTCCACAAAGAATTGTTATACCAAAACTATCGCTAGATTTGGAAGTACGGGAGGCAAAAATAATAAATGGATATTGGGAGGTCTTTGCCGCCTCGGGAGCGTGGGGATCAGGTTCGGGGTTGCCGGGTCAGGTGGGTAATCAAGTAATCTTTGCTCATGCGAAAGAAGGTTTGTTTTTACCTCTTAAAAATGCCAAGATTGCCGATATAATATATGTCTTAACCCCAATCTCTTGGTATAAATACGAGGTAAGCGAGATAAAAGAAGTAATGCCGAATCAGACTGAGATTATAGCTCCAACCAACGACGAAACTTTAACTCTTTATACCTGTTCGGGTTTTAGAGATACAAAAAGACTTATAATTATAGCTAAAAGAGCTATTTAATTATTGCCGCCGGTTAAGGGTTTGGGATAAAATGAGATGATGACAACTGCATTAACAGTATTGCACTATTTCTATCCGCAATATTCTAATAATCACAAGGCAAAACTTTTACATTCTCCCACCCTTTTTTTATTGAGTGCCCTACTTTTAATATTTCAGCTTTTTATTCAGTCGCTAAGCCATTCAAATATAAAAATATTAGGATATGCGGCGAATATTTCACCCAGTGAAGTTATTAACTTGACAAACCAAAAGAGGGTTGAAGCCGGCCTTCCGGCACTCGAATATAGTGCCCCCCTAACTCAAGCTGCCAAGGCAAAAGGTGAACATATGATAGCGCAGGATTATTGGGCTCATGTTGCTCCTGATGGCACAGATCCATGGTCCTTTTTTCTAAATTCGGGATATAAGTACAGGTATGCAGGTGAAAATTTGGCCCGTGATTTTACAAATCCTAGTTCGGCTGTTGACGCTTGGATGGCATCCCCTTCCCATAGAGAAAATATGTTGTCTGGCAAATACAAAGAGATCGGTATTGCGGTTGTTGAAGGAGATTTGGCAGGAACGGATACGACTTTAATAGTTCAACTTTTTGGCACTCAGCTGTCCGATACTTCTACATCTGTTCCTTTAGCATTAGCACAACCTCAAGCAACGGCAGCACCAACCAAACTTCCAATAGCGACTTTGTCTGTAACTCCAACCGTGGCCGCTCTGGTGCCGGCAATTGAAGTAACACCGGTAATTTCTGAATTTCCTGAGGAAAATTTTAAAGTCGGAGAATCCTCGCAAAATATCAATAAAGGATTCAGTCTATTATTATCGCCTTTTGATACTACTAGAAGCGTATCCTTAGCAGTAGTTTTATTGCTTTTAGTAGTAATGGTGGCCGATGCTTTTATTGTTTACAGAAAAAAAATTCCGAGAGTTTCCGGTCGATTTTTTGCTCACTTTGCGTTTTTAGGTATGATATTGGCTATTATAATAATAGTAAAGGCAGGAGAAATATTGTAGCAAAATGCATAAACTAACTCGTCATATACAACACTATCTACCACTAATTGGAGTATTTTTAGTCGGAATTTTGGGGTTCAGGATGTTTGCTTACGATAGGGTTTTTCAATCCGTTATTGTTGTCGCAACTGCCGCATCGTATGTTGCTTGGGGATTCGTTCACCACCATATTCATGATGATTTACACTTGTCAGTTATCCTGGAATATATTGCTATTGCTTTTTTGGGAGTAGTTATCGTTTTTTCAGTTCTTTTTAGAGCTTAAGATTTTTTAGAAACTCCGCAAAATCGTTACCGATATCTTTTCTTTCGAGTGCAAATCTAACCTGAGCTTTCATATAGTGTAAAGGATCACCCGTCGTTAACCATTCTCCATCAATGGGTTGAGCAATTACTTTTTTACCTTTTTTAGCTAAGTTGTTTAATATGTCAGTCACCCAAAGTTCATTATCTTTTCCTAGTGAAGTTTTTTCTGCTTCTCTAATTACGTCATAGTTAAAGACAAACCTTCCGAATTGAGCCATATTGGAGAGATTTTTACCCAAAGGCATTTTTTCGAGTATGCCTTCGATTTCATATTTATAGTCGGCTTTCTTTTTGTACTTTACTGTTGCGTATTTTTGTACTTCGCTATCCGGCACTTCTTGTACTGCCAAAATTGCATCGGGACGTTCGCTTTTAAAGACATTTATTAACTGTTTTGATATGGTGATATTACTGTTGGCAAGGGTCATATCGTCCCCGAACATGTATAGAAATGATTCGTCGTCATCAATGAGTGGTGCCGCACAAAGTAGTGGCGTTCCGTTTCCGTAAGGTAGATGTTTTTTTTGTCTGACGTAAACGAAATTTGCCATTTGGGGTATGTCTCTTACGATTTTTAGATATTCAAATTTTCCTGTTTCCTCTAAAGTTTTTTCTATTTCAAAATGGCTATCAAAGTAGTCTTCAATGCTGTGTTGTCCTGCCTGAGTCACCAAAATAACCTCTTCTATACCTGAATTAACCGCTTCCTCGACAACATAATGAACAATAGGTTTATCGATGATCGGAAGCATTTGTTTTGGCTGGTTTTTTGTAGCCGGTAAAAAACGTGTTCCATATCCTGCTACGGCTATTACTGCTTTTTTAACTCTACTTTTTACCTCGCCCATTGTCGAAATATTATATCACTTCAACATTGTTTGCTTAAGAAATATATTAAAGAGTATAATTTTGGCATGCAAACTTATAAAAATGGTTTTTATAGTCCTTCTAAAGGATCATTGAATTTGGCCCAAATTGTCTCTGAGGTTGGGAGTTTTGTTGACGAAGAGCCATCCAGCTTTTATTCATTAATAATTGGAACCGATTCTCAGACAAGAAGAATAAATGGCAAAGCCGAAATCGATTTTGTTAGTGCAATTGTAATTTATAGGAAAGGGCGGGGAGGACGATATTTTTGGAAAAAAGAAAAAAAATTTCAAAAACCGGTTTTAAGAGATAAAATTTATACCGAGACCTTAATGAGCCTGGATTTAGCCCAGAAAATTGTCCCGCTGGTTCGAAAGCTTATATCTCCTGCTAAATATGACCTGGAGATTCATATTGACGTAGGTTCGCTAGGTCCGACAAGGGAGATGATACGTGAGGTTGTTGGAATGGTAACAGGGAATGGTTTTACCGCTAAAACAAAGCCGGACTCGTGGGGTGCATCAAGTGTCGCAGATAAACATACTTAGTGTGTTTACGCTTTGGCAGTCAAAGTGTAACTGGTTTTGACTATAGTTTGGTGAATTTGGTATCATTGACCCATCTAAAATCTTTAATTATTGAATATATATGAAAGGTATAATCTTAGCCGGAGGTAATGCCAGTCGTCTTTACCCCCTTAATAAGATTACTAGCAAGCAGCTTCTTCCAGTCTACAAACAGCCAATGATATACTACCCGATCCAAACTTTGATTTCCTCTGGAATCGACGACATTTTAATTATCATATCGCCCCTTTATTCGGGTCATTTTCTAAACTTGCTAGGTTCGGGTAAAGAATTCGGAGCACATTTTAGTTACGCCATTCAGGAGAAGCCCAGAGGTTTAGCGGATGCTTTCATAGTCGGTGAAGATTTTATTGATGACGATAACGTCACCATGATTTTGGGTGACAACATTTTTGACAATCACGGTTTCGCAAAAGAAATTCAGTCTTTCAAATCAGGGGCAATGGTCTTTGCAAAGGAGGTTCCAGACCCAGGGCGTTTTGGAGTGGTTGAATTCGATAAGGTTGGTAATGTCTTATCTATAGAAGAAAAACCAAAAAGGCCTAAAAGTGATTATGTCGTGGTGGGTTTATATACCTATGACTCTCGAGTTATACGTTATGCTAAGAGACTAATCCCTTCCGCCCGTGGCGAAATTGAAATCACAGATCTTAATAATATTTACCTTAAAAAGGGAGAGCTCAAGGTAAATCTTTTCGAGGGATTGTGGGCTGATGCGGGTACATTTGATAGTCTTTTGGAGGTTAGTAATTATATGGCCAAAAAGTCTAAAAAAGAAAATAAATGAAACTATTGGTAACTGGTGGTGCGGGATTCATTGGGTCAAACTTCATCCGCTATTGGCTCAAGAAATATCCTAAAGATTATGTTGTCAACTTTGACGTTCTAACATATTCTGGAAATTTAGAGAGCTTAAAAGATATACAAGGTAATCCTCATTATGCCTTTGTACGAGGTGATGTTCGTGAACCCAAACAAATTGAAAAAGCAATAAAAGGTGCAGAAGTTGTTGTTCATTTTGCGGCCGAATCACATGTCGATAGGTCGCTTTTTGCGGCCGGTGATTTTGTAACAACTAATGTTTTGGGAACCCAAATTCTTTGTGAAGCCGCAGCGAAAGAAGGTGTAAATAGATTTCACTATATTGGAACAGATGAGGTGTTTGGAGCATTGCCGTTAAAAACAAAGGAAAAGTTTAAAGAAGACACACCTTTTGATCCCCGGAATCAGTACTCGGCGAGTAAGGCTGCCGCCGAGCATTTTGTAAGATCTTATTACAGTACTCATAATTTACCCATAACTATTACCGACTGCACGAATAATTTTGGACCCTATCAGCACCCTGAAAAAATGATTCCTCTTTTTATTACCAATATTTTGGAAAATAAAAAAATACCTATGTATGGCGATGGTCTTTATGTTCGGGATTGGCTTTATGTCGAAGATCATTGCCGTGCAATTGACCTTGTTTTAATGAAAGGGAAAGTTGGAGAATCCTATATGGTCGGAGCGCAACACAAAGAGGTGAATAACCAAGATTTAACAAATATGATTTTAAGTATTCTTGGTAAAGATGACAGTTTTATAGAGCATGTAAAAGATCGACCCGCCCATGATCGAAAATATGCAGTTAACTGGAGTAAGATAGCAAAGCTTGGTTGGAAACCTCAACACGATCTTGAGTCTTGGTTAGTCAAAACTGTGGAGTGGTATAAGGAAAACGCTAGTTGGTGGCGAAGGGTAAAAAGCGGAGAATATAGAGAATATTACACAAAGGTATACGGTAAGAGATAGATAACAAAGAACCGAAACATATGGATTTTTCTTACAAAAACTTATCAGTCGAGAATCTGAAAAAAATTAATTTCAGGATACATAGTCTTAGAGAAAGCCCCACGATTCGAGACGTTTACTTTAAAAAATTGACTATTCATGTTGATGGCCGAGGAGATTTAACGGAACTTTGGAGTAAACCATGGAGCAAAAAAGAAAATGTTGCCCGAAAAATAGAACACGTTTATTTTAACACTACCCACGAAGGAGTAATTAAAGGCTGGCACGTTCACGAAAAAACTCATTCTCAATATACCTGTGTTCGTGGAAAGATGCAGATTGTACTTGTTGATATTAGGGCTTCGTCCTCTACATATGGTTACGTTAACCAATTTATAATTGGAATAGAAAATCCTAGCCTTATTGTTATCCCATCCGGTGTTTTGAAAGCTTGGAAATCTTTGCGTGGAGATTCTATTATAGTGAATTTACTGACATCATCTGACGTAGGGGATAACTTTAAGTATCCCTGGAATGCAATACTTAAGGACATTTGGGAACCCAAAAACGGATAATTATGAAAGATTTAATTTTAGTTACAGGATCTGAAGGAATGATTGGTTCCAGGTTTATCGAGCTTTATCCCGAAAAAAATGAGGTTCATACACCCAGGCAAATTGATTTTGATATTACAGATAAAAACCAAGTTAAGGCTCTGATCGCAAGCTACGAGTTTAAAGCTGTGGTTCATTTTGCGGCCTTTACTGATGTTGACGAAGCCGAAAAGCAAAGAGGTAAAAAAGAACTTAGTTGTTGGCAGGTAAACGTCGAAGGAACAAAAAATTTGATAGAAGCTATGGAGCCTCGAAAAGATAAAATTCACTTCATTCATATATCGACAGATATGGTATTTTCCGGATTGGCCGAAGACCCGGGGCCTTATAGTGAAAATCATCCAGCGGAAGCTAAATTGGAAAATCTATCGTGGTACGGTTATACAAAATCGGAAGCCGAAAGGGTTGTCAAGAATAAGTTGGATGGGAGAGCTACTATTTTACGCCTAATTTATCCCGTTAGGGCAAAATTCGAAGGCAAACTTGATTTTTTACGAAATCCGTTGACTCTTTACGACGAGGGAAAACTCTATCCTCTATACTCGGACCAACAGATTTCGATAAGTTTTGTAGATGAAGCCTGTAAAGCGATAGAGAAAATGATCAAAGATAATAAAACAGGAGTTTTTCACGCAAGCTCGGGTGATACAACCACTCCCTTAGAAATTATATCGTATATGTTAGAAAAAACCCGAAAAGTAAAAGATGTAATAGCCGGAATTACACTCGAAGAATATTTAAAACAATCCGGTGACTCTCCATTGAGATATCCAAAATACGGAGGTTTGAGTATCAAAGTTACTGAACAAAAACTGGGGATGAAGTTTAGCTCCTGGCATCAAATTGTAGATAAATTAATCTCCCAGGGCCTCGGACAAGATTAATTAGCTTCCTTTTTCTACCAAAACCCCAAAAGACTTGAATATTCGCAGACCTGTAGTATAATACTATATAGTTTCTTTTAACTTTCTATCCAGCCTGATAAAGGCTGGTTTTTTATTAGTTATATGCACGACTTAGAAGTTATAATACCGGTCAAAAACGAAGCTGGAAGCATTATGCGCTTGGTCGAACGAATTCACAAGGCGCTTTATGCTGCCAAAATTAGTTACAGAATAACATTTGTAGACGACCACTCAACAGACGATACGACTTATCAGATAAATATTATTTCAGGTAAGTATCCCATAAAACTTTTGATTAAAAAGGGCAAGATTGGTAAAGCCTACTCAATTTTGGAAGGAGCAGGAGAATCAGAAGCTCCTTTTATCGCGATGATTGACGGTGATCTTCAGTACCCCCCCGAGGCGCTTCCCCAGATGTACAAGCTTGCACAAGAACACGGGGTAGTGGTTGCAAATAGAAAAATCAATAAATCAAGCTTGTTAAGACGTGCTGGGTCAAAAGTTAACTGTTTAGTTTTTGAGAGACTACTTCATGGATTTAATTGCGACACCCAGTCGGGTTTAAAAGTATTTCGAAAGGAAATTATAGATCAATTGGACGAGTCTGAAGTTTCTGCCTGGACGCTCGATATGCCGCTTCTTAATACTGCTAAGCAAATAGGACTTTCAATCGGGTCGGTAGATATAGATTTTTCCGATCGCAAAATGGGTAAATCGAAGATAAATTTTATAAAGGCTGGTATCGAGATTGCAAAAGGATCACTCGCGCTTAAAGTAAAAAGACCCAAAGTTTATAAAATATTGGCTCAGGAAGAAAACCTAACTCTTGAAGTCGGCGTTGCTTATAAAGGTAAAAGGTTTGTTACCCATTCCCATCTTCCCCACGAGCTTTCGGCATTATATACGTTAACGGGTTGGCAAAAAGTCGGCATCGTGTCCATTTTAACCTTGGTCTCTTTGGGTCTTTTTTTGAACCTAAAGATGACCGCGATTGTACTAATTGCGTTACTTTCACTAATATACTTTCTCGACCTTATTTTTAGCCTCAGGTTATTACTTAAGTCTCTTCACTTTCCACCGGAAATTAAGGTTAGAGAAGAAGATATAGAATCGTTGAATAATAACGACTTGCCCTTTTATAGTATTTTGTGCCCGTTATACAAAGAAGCTGAGATTTTGCCTCATTTCATTGAAGCTATAAAGAAAATCGATTGGCCGAAAGATAAGCTTGATGTACTTTTATTACTCGAAGAAGATGACGAGGCAACTGTAAAAGCTGCAAATTCGCTTACTCTGCCCAGATACGTTCGGGTACTCGTCGTTCCCGATTCAAAGCCTAAAACTAAGCCAAAGGCTTGTAACTTTGGTCTGGCTTATGCAAGGGGAGAGTACTTGGTAATTTACGATGCCGAAGACAGACCCGATCCTCTTCAGCTCAAAAAGGCTCACTTGGCATTTCAGACCCTCGGAGAGAAAGTAATATGCCTTCAATGTAAACTCAATTACTATAATCCGAATCACAACCTTCTGACCCGTCTTTTTACGGCGGAATATTCACTTTGGTTTGATCTTATCCTGCCCGGACTTCAGTCAGTAGAATCGGTTATTCCCTTGGGGGGTACCAGTAATCATTTTAGAGTTGAAAAACTGCGTGAACTTCACGGCTGGGATCCGTTCAATGTGGCAGAGGATTGTGATCTTGGAGCAAGACTTTTCAAAAAGGGCTATAAAACCGCACTTATCGACTCAACAACCCTTGAAGAGGCAAACAGTAGCATAAGGGGTTGGGTTAAACAGCGTTCTCGTTGGATCAAAGGATATTTTCAAACCTACTTGGTTCATATGCGTGAACCCATAAAATTTCACAGCGAGTTCGGTTTACAAGCCTTAATCTTCCAGCTGGTTATCGGAATGAGAATGGTTTTTATTATCGTTAATCCGGTTCTTTGGCTGGCTACGCTTTCCTACTTTTTGCTTTATAAATTTGTCGGCCCGGCAATTGAAGCCTTGTACCCGGCTCCGGTTTTTTACATTGCTGTTATAAGTTTGGTTTTCGGCAACTTTATCTACTTTTATAACTATATGATCGGGTGTACCAAACGTGGCCAGTGGAATCTTGTTAAGTTTGTTTTTCTTGTACCTTTTTATTGGCTGATGACGAGCTACGCAGCCAGTATCGCACTCTACCAACTTATTACAAAGCCCCATTACTGGGAAAAGACCCAGCACGGGTTTCATCTGAAAAAAGTTACGGAAGAAAAAGTGAAAGTTAATAAAACTGCCGGACTAACTTGGCCCGGGATTAATCCGGCCTATGTTGGAGGAGGAGCCTTGATTTTCTCGTCAATATTTGCGAACCTTTCAAACTTTTTGTATAACGCCTACTTGGGAAGAAAGCTTGACCTTTCCGATTTTGGAACCGTAAGTTTAATTTCTTCCGTTTTTTCGCTGGCAACGGTATTTTCCGCTGCTATCGGAAAAACTTTTAATTATAAGAGTGCATATCTTTTAGGTAAATACAAAACCCCGGTTAAAGAATTTATTACGGGAGTTCGCGGAAAACTTCTTATACTTTCGGCGTTAACTGTTTTGGTTTGGATCTTAAGTGCTGGGTTTCTGGTGTCATTTTTTAACACGGGTTCGGTCTTACCTTTTCTGCTTTTTTCTCCGATTTGGATGGTTTTTTTGATCGGGGCAGTTAACGGAGGTTTTTTAATGGGTAATTTTAAATTTATCCATATAGCGACAGCAGTAATTCTTGAAGCAGCAGTGAAATTGGGACTGGCCTACTTCTTTGTAGAAAACGGCCGTCCGGAGTTAATTTATTCATCCATCCCGGCCTCGTTGATACTATCTACTATGCTTAGTCTCTTTTTTGTATCCCGCGTAAAGCAAGTAAAAACAGAAGTTAATAATAAAGACCTTTCGTTTCCATTGGGATTTTTGGCGACATCTATATTAACCGGTTTGGCTGGAGTATCTTTTTTAACCCTCGATATAATTTTGGCAAAACATTTCTTATCTTCCGAGCTTGCCGGTCAATACGCTCTGTTGTCTTTATCGGGAAAAATTATTTACTTTCTTTCTGGTCTCGCTTCTCAATTTCTCATACCTGTGGTTTCCAAAAACGAAGGGGAGAACAAAGATTCTTTAAAAACTTTCTATAATCTTTTTTGGGTAGTGAGCGCTATCACCCTTGTCGGATATATATTTATCGGCCTGCTGGGTAGTATTACCACCCCCTTACTCTTCGGACAGAAGGCTCAAAGCATAACAACATACCTTCCTATATATGGGATGGCTATGGTTTATTTTGTTATCTCATCTACCTTTGTTATTTATCACCAGATTAAGGGTCATTATTTATTTCCACTATCAGCATTTATATTTGCAATTACCCAAGCGGTTGGTATTATATTGAATCACTCCTCCGTTTCCGAAATTGTTTATGTAGTATGCACGGTATCTCTACTACAACTTGCCGCGATTGCAGCACTTCACTTTTTTTACGATAAAGTCTTAACTTTGGGTAGGAATTTTAAAGAACTTTATGCACTTTTTCAGGAAATTCCCTACTATCCCGCACAAGAAGGGAGGCTAAATATATTAGTTTTTAATTGGAGAGACTTGAAGCACATATGGGGAGGGGGAGCAGAAGTTTATGTTATTGAGATTGCCAAAAGGTGGGTAAAGGAAGGTCATAAAGTAACTCTTTTTTGTGGAAATGACGGGAAAAATAAACTAAACGAGAAAGTTTCAGGGATTCAGGTAGTACGACGCGGAGGTTTCTATACTATTTATATATGGGCAGCTCTTTACTACCTTTTGAAGTTTAGAGGTAAATTCGATGTCGTTATTGATTCCGAAAACGGTATTCCTTTCTTTACGCCCCTATTTGTAACGGTACCAAAGATATTGCTGATTCACCACGTTCACCAGGAGTATTTGAGAAAAAGGGCTCCCTTCCCCTTATCTTATCTTGCAAAGTTTTTTGAATCATTTCTAATGCCGATCGCTTATAAACATACCGAGATAGTAACTATTTCGGAGTCATCAAAGAAAGATATCCACGCACTTGGATTTAAGAAAAAATATATAGAAGTTATTAATCCGGGAATAAACAGGCGTGAATTTAAAAAGATGGATAAAACACCTTATCCTTCATTTGCCTATATCGGCCGTTTGAAGCCATACAAAAATGTCGATGTTGCAATGAAAGCACTGGCTATAATTTCCCAAAAATATCCTGAAACGAAACTTTTGATAGCCGGAAAGGGAGAATCAGAAGCACATCTTAAAAAATTAGCTCAAGAGCTTGGGGTAAGTAGCCAGACCGAGTTTTTGGGTTATGTTACTAATAGAAAGAGAGCAAGACTTTTAGCGGAGTCTTGGGTGTCGCTTCAACCATCGTCTTTTGAGGGCTGGGGAATAACGGTAATTGAAGCAAATGCGGCACGGACTCCTGTTATAGCTTCAAACATAAAGGGTTTAAAAGATTCTGTGGTTGACGGAAGGACGGGACTTTTAGTTCCGGAAAGAAACGAAAAAGTCATGGCAAAGGCTATGGTGGGATTAATTGAGTATGCCGACTTCAGAAAAGAAGTGTCTAAAAATGCTTATGAATGGTCTAAGAATTTCAGCTGGGACAAAAGCGCAAAGGAGTTTTTGAAGGTTATGTTTAGGGTAATTGAAACCGATCGTGAAATTGTTTTTGTAAGAAAGCTTGCGTTAGCTGAAAATTAAAGTTGAATAACCCATAGTATCATACTATAATATACGATTATGAAAGCAGTAATTTTAGCAGGAGGGTATGGAACCCGAATAAGTGAAGAAACTGGTATTCGTCCTAAACCTATGGTTGAAATTGGTGGTAAACCAATTCTCTGGCATATAATGAAAGTCTATTCCCATTATGGGATCAACGACTTTATTATTTGCTGTGGTTATAAAGGAGAACTTATTAAAGATTATTTTGCAAATTATCACATGAGAAATGCAGATATTACTTTAGATTTAGCTAAACACTCTGTCGAAGTTCACAAAAATGGCGCAGAAGATTGGAAAGTAACATTAGTCGATACAGGAGAAAAGACTAGCAAAAGTGGCAGACTACTGAAAGTGAAAGAGTATATTGGGAACGAGACGTTTTGTTTAACCTACGGTGACGGCGTAAGCGATGTTAACATTCAAAAATTAATTGATTTTCATAATAAAAAGAAAGTTTTGGCAACAGTTACTGCCGTTAAATCTCCTGGACGCTTTGGTGCTTTTAGTCTTCAAGGACGGGAGACTCAAATTAAAAGTTTCAGAGAAAAACCCATTGAAGAAGGTGTTTGGATTAATGGTGGATTTTTCGTTTTGGAACCTGAAGTTTTTGGTTATATAAAAGACGGATCATCCGATTTAGAGGAAGCACCAATGAGAAATCTTGCGAAGAAAAGACAACTTGTTGGATATAAACATCTAGGATTTTGGCACCCCATGGATACTCTTCGAGATAAAAATGTCTTAGAACAAATGTGGAATGACGGCAATGCGCCATGGAAAGTGTGGAAATAATATGAAAGTTTTAGTTACGGGAAGCGATGGATATATTGGAACAGTACTAGTTCAAGAGCTTTTAAAAAAAGGCTTTGATGTAATTGGGCTGGATACTGGTTTTTACCGTTCGGGTTGGTTGTATAACGGGGTAAATACACCCCCCATTGTTATCAATAAAGATGTTCGTGAAATTACTAAGGAAGACTTACTTAGTTTCGATGCTGTCGTACATCTGGCTGAACTATCCAATGATCCGCTTGGTCAATTAAATGAAGCATTGACATACGAGATAAACCACAGGGGAACCGTTAACTTGGCTAAGGAGGCCAAAAAAGCCGGTGTCAAAAGATTTATATACTCTTCTTCTTGTAGTGTCTATGGTGCAAGTGACGCGGTATCTGATGAAAATTCAAAACCAAACCCCCTAACAGCATATGCTAAATGTAAATTATTAAATGAGAAATCACTAATAAGTTTGGCAAGCGATGATTTTACTCCGGTGATTCTCCGTAACGCTACAGTTTATGGTCCGTCTCCGAGAATGCGCTTTGATTTGGTAGTTAACAGTCTCTGCGGATTTGCTTATACAACCGGGAAGATAAAAATGCAAAGTGACGGAAGCGCCTGGAGACCTTTCGTTTATATAAAGGACGTGGCAGGTGCTATGATAGCAGTCCTAGATGCTCCAAAAGACTCTATTCATAAGCAGACTTTTAATATCGGCAACACAAACTCCAATTACCAAATAAAAGAAATTGCAGAAATTATTTCGAAACAAATGCCGGATTGTAAAATTACAAAAAATAAAAAGAATGTTGATACTCGAAATTACAAAGTTACTTTTGAAAAAGCTTTAATAAATCTCCCCGGATATGAACCTAAAGGAGACGTCTCTATGGGCGTACAAGAATTACTAAAGATCTTTAAGAAAATAAGTTTAGATGAAGATGTCTTTCATTCTAAGAACTATACCCGCTTGAGTCAGATCAAACACTTACTGGACGAAAAACTTATTGATGACCAACTTTGTTGGAAAAAAATATGAAATTCATAAAAACAAGATTAGGAGCCTACATAATAGAACTTGAACCCAGAAAAGACGATAGGGGTCAGTTAGTGCGGACGTGGAGCAAGGACGAGTTTGACCAAAACGGAATAAACCTTGATTTATTGCAAGGTTATATTTCTTATACAAAAAAGAAAGGAACAATGCGAGGTATTCACTATCGAACTGACCAGCCCTATGTCGCGCAACTGACTAAATGCATAACTGGTTCATATTACGAGGTGATTGTTGATCTTAGACCTGAATCTAAGAATTTCAAAAAGTGGGAAGGCTTTGAAATTCACGCGGAAGATGAAAAGTTGCTTTATATTCCCGAGGGATTCGGACATGCGGTTTTGACATTGGAAGACGACACTATTTATATGGACTACTATAACGGATTTTATAGACCCGAAATTGAATCCGGAATTAGATATAACGATCCCGCGTTTAATATCAGCTGGCCAATTGACGTAAAAGTAGTATCCGATAAAGATAAATCTAGGGAGAATTACAAATGATAACCGTCGATAAATATCTTGAAAAACTGGAAAAAAGCGGAAAACCCGTTCGGGTTGGTTTGGTCGGAGCAGGTTTTGCCGGACGAGGATTTGCTATGCAGGTAATTACCTCAATGGTGGGTATGAGATTGGTTGCTATTTCCAATAGAACTAAATCCTATGGAGAGCAAGCATATAAAGAATCAGGAATTAAAGACTTTGTGTATACTAACGATCCATCTAAATTTAAATCGGCAGTAAAAAGTGGAAAATATGTGCTTACAAACGATCCGATGCTTTTATGCAAATCTAAAGATATAGACATCATTGTTGACGCAACATACGACACTGAATTCGGGGCACAAGTTGCATTAGAGGCATTTAAGAACAAAAAACATCTGGCGATTATTAATGCGGAAATGGATTCGACGATCGGCCCAATACTCAAGGTTTATGCAGATAAAGCGGGAGTAATTTACACACAGGCCAACGGAGATCAGCCGGGAGTATTAATGAATTTATACAGAGAAGTAAAAGGTATGGGTTTTACTCCTGTGATGGCGGGAAATATAAAAAGTTTGATCGACGTCAGACGAACTCCGGAGACCCAAAAGGCTTTTGCCGAGGCCCACTTCCAAAGGCCAACAATGATAACTTCTTTCGCTGACGGAACAAAAATATGCGTAGAAATGGCAACTGTCGCAAATGCGACCGGATTTAAAATCGGTAAACGCGGAATGTATGGCCCGAAATGCTCGCGTGTTGAAGAAGCGCCCAATCTTTTTTCTAAAGACGAATTAATGAATGGGGGATTGGTCGATTATATTTTGGGGGCAGAGCCTTCTTTCGGAGTGTTTATTCTGGGCTATACGGAAAATCCCATAAGGCGTCGTTACATGAGTTGTTACAAAATGGGAGAGGGCCCTTTGTATACATTTTATAGACCATATCATTTGAGTCCACTTGAAGCCCCAATGAGTGTTGCACGGACGGTAATTTTCAAAGATGCAACCCTTGCTCCATGGTACGGTCCGGTTGCTGACGTTGTCTCTATAGCAAAGAAAGATATAAGGAAGGGAGAAATTTTAGACGGGGTTGGGGGGTTTACGGTTTATGGCGTAATTGATAACTACGTAAAGACTCGTGCTGAAAATTTATTACCGATCGGTTTGTCAAACGGCAGCGTCCTTAAAAAGGATGTTCCTATGGATACTGCTATTACTTTCGACGACGTTGAATTACCTAAAGGGAGACTCTGCGACAGATTATGGAACGAACAATTAAAGCTTTTTTCGGAGAAAGGTAAAAATGGCAAAAAGTAATCCTACGCTTACTGTTGGTATAACGACTTGTTATGGTGACGAATCAATTATTGAAACCGTCAGGTCCATTCGTGGACAAAGAAGGATTGGAGACTTCAGATTTATTATTGTAGCCGATAGAGTACCAATTAAAGACCACATAAAAAGTCAGCTTAAAAAATATAATGTTGAACTGATTGAAAATAAAATTGAAGGTAGTCAAATCAAAAAGCAAAAACAGATTCTAGCATTAACTAATTCGGATATTATTATCCTCACTCAAGACGACGTTGTCTACCGACCATACGATTTTTCAAAAATAATTAAAGCTTTTGAGAAAGAGGATGGCCTAACCATGGCGAGCGTAAGAAACCAGCATTTAGAACCAATTTCATTTTTTGAAGACGTATTAAACGTTGGAACTCGAATTGCCAACAATATTGCCGGATATTGGAGACAGGGAGATAACTATTTGGCTAATGTTGGCCGTTGTATGGCTTTCCGTACTAAATTTTTAAAGGAACACTTTTCTGTTCAGGAGTCAGTTGCTACAACCGATGCATGCTACTATTTTTCGAATAAATACGCAGGTGGAAAATTCAAGTATCTTTACAAACTTGCAGTTTATTTTAGGAATCCCCAAAACATGACTGAGCACCTTCGAAAAAGCAGCCGTTTTCAGTACTCAATGCTGGAGATGGCAAGATATTTTGATAAAGAGAATTTAGAAAGGGAATACCGCATTCCTTTGAGAGTAAAGGTTGTTGCGACTTTAGAGGAGTTTTTTAAAAACCCCATAAAAACTGCGTTATATTTTGGAATCAGGATTTACACAACAATTAACAGGTTGAAACCAACAAAAGTCCTCAATCCGATATGGGAGGTTGACGTATCGACTAAGAAAATAAGTTAAATATTATGACTAGTGTTGAAAATAATTTTAGGAAGATAAGAATTTTGGGTTTAACGATATCGTTCCTGAATATTCGGGAATTTTTAGAAATATTCAAAGATATTTTTATATTGAAAGAGTACGATTTTGTTTCGCGAAAAGAAAACCCCAAAATTATAGATTGCGGCAGCCATGTCGGCTTGAGCGTGTTGTTTTTTAAGAAAAAATACCCCGGAGCAAGGATAACTGCTATCGAGCCAAACCCAAAAAATTTTCGCATTCTTAAACGGAACATTAATGAAAACAATCTTAAAGAAATAAAACTTGTAAACGCTGCCGTTACAGGAGCGGGAGGTAGGGTTATTTTTTATAGGAGTAAAAAAGCCAATAACATCTTTACTAGAGATATGAACATATGGTCTTGGGGGGATTTTGTGAAAGGTGCTATGAATAAGAATTTAACTAATTATGAGGCCTTAGAAATACCGTCTTTACGGCTTTCTTCATTAATAACTCAGAAGATTGATTTTTTGAAAATTGATATTGAGGGATCTGAGAGCGAAGTGCTTAATGAAATAAAGGATGAATTATATCTTGTTAGACAATTAGTAATAGAATTTCACAGTGATACAAAAGAGGATTTTAAGAAACTCAAGAAAATGCTTATGGTTTTGGAAAATGAATCCTTTAATTTTTACCTCGCGCAAAAAAAGAAAATATTAGATATAAATCTTGTACAAGAAACTCTGCCGTCAAGACTTTTAATAAAAGCTACAAATTCAAATTTTTAATTAACTATTTATGAAAAAGAAACCAACAGTAACAATCGGAATACCCGCATACAA
>Ga0155716_113_pt1 | contig 28538 bp, 25 predicted proteins | sample RifCSPlowO2_01_FD_107373 | JGI IMG/M metagenome (GOLD analysis project Ga0155716, IMG submission 107373) | Candidatus Woesebacteria bacterium RIFCSPLOWO2_01_FULL_37_19 | reverse complement strand
CGAAAAAACTGCACGAATTCCTTTTTTAGCATCATAATAGATGGATTTGCCAACCAGAATATACATAATAGTCAGATAGACAATGGAGCCCAACCCTATCAGAAACCAAACAGAGATTAGATTAGTGAAAACAAAGTTTCTAGTAACCAATAACACAATTCCCATAATAAATGATGCTATTCCCGGAATTACGATACCTTTATAAAGCGAAAACTTAATTATTTTATAAACAATATAAATAGGTATTATCGAACTAACTCCTACCAAAGCATAACCGAATGCTGCACCGTTTATAGAATATCTGATTGCTAAATATGGAACAAAAACCCAGGTCAGAATCGTCCACATTACCATTAGTTTGAATGTCGTCTTAATCTTTCCGATTGCATTTAATAGATTTGTCAGTTGAGTAGTGGATGCTGCAAATAAAGTATTAATACTAATAAGCATTAAAGGAATTAAGGCCGGCTCCCACTTTTCATATCTGGGAATTATTTTCATTAATAATGGAGCTAATACTAAAAGCCCAACTACACTTGGAAATACCAGAAAACAAACAAAAAAAATAGACCTAGTAACTGCAAGCCCTAACTCCTTTTTGTCCGTTTGCATTCTGGCAAATGCAGGAAAGGTTACTTTTAATACGTGGTCCATAAAAAGTCTCAGAGGCGTGTATGCCCATTTCTGCGCCCAACCCAAAAGTCCAATTCCCGAAGGTCCTAATATTCCTCCGAGATAGGCAGTCATACCATCATCTTTAATGGTTGCAAGAAAAGTGTTGACTTGGTAGGGAACACCAAAAGTAAGAAGTTTTCTCAAAGACTTTCTTGAAAATACAGGTTTTGGAAACCAAGGTCGAAGTATATAAATTGCAATAAGTCCAACAATCCCCCGAGCTAAAACCGAATAAGTAAAACTCCTAATTCCGAATCCCTTCCAGGCTAAATAGACGGCCAGCAAATTATAAACTAGATTTTCGAGAACCTGAGGAATTACTAATTTTCCAAAATCCAATCGTCTCTCCAACAAGACCGAAGGAATTGTCTTTAGAGAGGACATAAAAAGCGATGCGCCTAGAGCATAAAGCAAAAATGTTCCTTCGGGCGATAGAGAATAATAATTTTGTAAAATAGGGGTAGTGAGAAAAAGCAATAAAAGCAAAGATAAGACCAAACTTTGCTGAACCAAAAACGTAGTATTTAACTCGGGTTTAGTTAGTTTTTCTTTTTTCTGAATCAAAGCTGCCGCAAGACCGACGTCTGAAAAATACGCTAAAAAGTTAACGACCGCCGAGACAATCCAAAATATCCCGAATTCGTTCGGTTCCAAAAAGACAGTCAAAAACCCTGTCGCAATTAGAGAGATTATAGAAAGTACAAATGTTCTTCCCGTTAATACCGCTACACCCCTAACCGCCCTTTTTTTTACTGCTTCCAAGGAAATTTCTGCAGTCGGATCCAAATGTTCTTCTTCGAGTTCTATTTCAACCACGAACTAATTTTAACACTTTTTACTTGGAATTCCGATTGAATAAATACACTTTCCAGGAAGTGCCACCAACATCATATCTATCTACAACAGGTCCCTTTCTAAACCACGTCATCACATTTGCCGGATCGTTTCTTATTTTATCTTCGTCGGATGTTGTTACCACAAAAAGGTTGTCTGTGATATCAAACTGATTATCTGCCAACAAATCGACTTCTTTAACTTGAAGAGTGTGTCTATATATAACCGCTAACGGGTCCTGGTCAGGACTTGCTAAGGCTGCAATATTAATATTTTTTCTGTCGTCTTTTGCAACTATTTCTTTGATATGGTTTGTAATTATTCTAATCGAGTATGTATCGGGCTCCCTAATTGGTAAGGTAAGTTGTTTTTTAACGGTAAACAAACTACCAGTAATCATAAGAACAATTGACAATTTTACAATCATGCTAGCGTAAGTCCTCGGATAAATCAGCCATACTAAAAAGAATGGTAATCCAAGGTAAAAATACCTGTTTTCATAAAACGGTAAAAAAGAAATTATTATTATTTGCCCAAATGCGGGAAACAGATATATCAAACTTTTACTTTTTTTAATCAAATCGATATAGATTAGTAAGGAAAGTAGTAAGCCAACGAGTATGGCTAAAATCTTGAATTGCGTCAAAAGTACGAGAACGTTATAGAGATTTTCTAAAAATGTCTTAGGAAAAAGAGTTAATTCACCACCTGCACCGCTACTAATAAGATTATTTTTAATATAGTAGTTAAAGAACAGTCCGGGAGGATTCCTAAAATCAAAAATTACAAATGGTATTATCGCAATTAAGAATCCTAAAGCCAGATATATTACCTTTTTAAACTTCCGCTCCCGAACTGAAATAACAAATGTGTATAGACCAAAGATGGAAAATGAGACTATTGTCAAATAATGAAGATGAAAGGACAATCCAAATAAAAATCCTGAAAAAAGTTTATAAATTGGTCCTTTTCGAAAAAAAAGATAAATTGCTAAAAAAGAAGTGAATGGAACGAGGTGCGGATTCCAAGCCCAACGCGATGTTTCCAAAAAAGGAAACCAGACTATAAGAAGAATTGCTGTAAGCAGTAGAATCTTTCTATTCAGCTCTCTAGTAATAAGCATTATGACAACAACAGTCAAAAATCCGAAAAATGCTGTACCTAATGCAGGACTATATGGTTCAAATTTTCCCAAAGCAGCAAATGGTAAAAGCATGTAGAAAGTAGTCGAAGGGTACACTATTGTTTCGCCATAATTGATCGGTCCGACAAAAGTAATTTCTCTATCGACATAAATTCTGTGCATATCAACAAGGTTTTGCGACTCGTCCCTTGTAAATCTGGTAGTTTTTTCAAGGTTATAAAACCTTGTGAACAAGATAGATATAAAAAATAGGATCGTCCAAAATATTTTAAATTTATATTTCATTATCTAAATTCTTTTATTACGGTATTGGACTACAAAATCCCCAAATTTCTTTTCTTCTTTCAACTCCCAAAATAAGTCTTCGTCCTTAGTAAATTCTTCCAACATCCAAGCCTCCATTCCTCGTTTGGGTTCAACAATTGAAAATCTTATTTTTGGTAATTTCGACTGCGCTTTTATGACTTCGAGATTGCCTTCGTATCCTTCTGCGGCATCCCCACCCCAAATTGGTAAATATCCGTATCTTTTTAACCCGTACCACTCAAACAGATAACTCCAAGTTGTATTTATTTTATAGGGAATCGTTAGAGCGTTAACTGAAAATGCTTTACCTTCTGCTTTTTGATAAATATAATCTAAAATTAATTTCTCATCGGGCAAATGCATCCCCACTTGAGCGTTAACCTCAGGAAGAGTTCCTTTTGGATTTATACTCGTAACCAATTTTAGGTTAGATAATATTATCAAGCTGAATATAAGTCCGCCAATAAATTTATATTTCTCATATATTTTAACAATGACCACCGAAGACAGTATTAATATACTAACCGAAGCGCCAATTGCAAAATAATAATTTGTTTGCACATTACCGCCGCTTATATAAGGAAGGATTCCTGCAAATAACCAGACGAAAAGAAACACACCACCTTCTTTATACTTCTGATTTCGGATCACCCAGTAAAAAGTAATGAGCAACATTGGCAGAATTAGATATCTAGAAGTTTGAAAAGAATATACGTTGTCGTGCAAAAACCTTTTTAGCACAACTGCCAAGTTTTCCAATTGAATTGTTTTTGTTGTATCCATGGATTTTCCACCTAAAAATTCAAGCAGGGTATTAGTAGTTCTGAATCCGTATTTAATCTCGGCAAGGATAAAAGTAGAAACTGATAACGATAACGCTAATATTGAAAGCAAAACTACCTTTAAATTAATTTTTAAAAACTGCTTTCTAAAAATTATCGCCGTTATGAGAAAAACAAAAAATAGATTTATTAGTGTAAAGTGAAATTGCATGGACATTCCGGCGCCAAATAACGCGACCGAAAGTCCAATTTTTTTCTTATTAAAAATAAAAAGGCTCAGTCCCAGATAAAAAACCAAAGTACTGATAACTCCCAACGCCGGATGTCCCAAAAACATAGCATATTGGGTCTGTTCGAATGAAAATGCAAAAAAAATGGAAGAAAGTAGTGCAATTTTTTTATCTTTAAACAAATTCAACGCAATAAAATAAACAAGAAAAATTCCAAAAGCATTATAGATCCTCAGAAACATTGATAACACTTCCGGATCAGTTCCAAATAATTTATAAATCGGACCAAAAATATAGTAGAAAGCCGAACCATGATAAACATCCGGCATAGTTGTAGGAGGACCGATAATCTTAAAGTCGCCCGAAACTGCTTTTAAAGAAGCATATGCGTCTCTCGCCTGATCGTATCCAAAAGAAATTTCACTTGGATAATAAAGAAATCGAATAATTAACGCGGCTAAAAAAATCAAAAATAAATAACGATTCATTTTATTATTTATCATGATGTAATTTATTAGAAATTCTTAAGTGTTTTAAAATCATAAACCAACTAAAAAGATTTATTAAGGAGAATATTCTTATTAAGAGATAATTATTCGCATGAAAGACATCAGCAATAAACTCATATTTTCTTCTAAAAAAAGAAAAAAACAAATTAGCAAAAACGGCAATATTTATTAAAATCATGTATTTAAAGATCTTAGGTTTTAATATAGCCAACATTATTAGAGGAACAAAGGCTGCAAAAAAATATCGTTCAAGCATATTGGTAAAAAATAGGTATACGCCAAAACCTAAAACAAAAATGGCGCTTAACGAACTTTCCCACTTAAACTTAGATCTTCTTAGATAAACAACTAAACCTAATAGAGTTAATGAATAAATAAAATAGGATATTATTTTAACAGGGATTCCTAACACGCTTATGTCGTCAGGAGTATAGTCGAGCTTAAATAACGCGGCATATGTGTTGAATGCCCCTACTGAGGCTTTATGTGCAACAAAGGCAGTCGGGAATAATCTATCCCTCCACAACCAAATACTAAAATTTAAAACTCCTTCCTTAGAAAAGGGTAACGTTGAAATGATAAATAAAGTAAGAGTCAAAACACCTCCGACAATAATTTCTCGTAACTTAGGTTTGGATTTAACAAATAAATAAAAGTATAAAGGAAGTAGATATAACCAATTGGGTTTAATGTATAGAGATAAAAAATATAAAATTACAGAGGCTGCGAAATGTTTTTTTGTTAACAGGTAAAACGAAAGTAGAGCAATTATTGCAATTAAACTATCTGTTTGTCCCCAAATTGAGCTTAAGAGAATCGACACTGGATTGAATAAATATATAGATAAGGCAAAAAGGGACCTTTTGTAACTATTGGTTATACTCAATATTATTCTGTAGATAAAAATTCCTATCGCCAGATCCGCAATTATTGATGGAAGTTTTAATGTTAGGTAATAACCATTCTTATAAAAATAATCTATGAATTCCGACGGATAAAATTTAACAATATTGTGGATTTGTGCCAAAACATATTTATGGTCATACAACCAGTAAGAATAAGCATATATCAGCGAAATTATCGGAGGGTAGTTTGGAGGAGCATAATACCAATCGGCTACATAGTAAAAATTCTTACTTCCATATTCCCAAAATTTCTGACCCCAGTCAGCATAGAGAAGCAGATCTCCTGAAACAATAATAAATTTATCGACAAAATAAATTCTGACTAAAAACCCAAAAAATAACAAGCCGCTTAAAATTAAGTTTTTATGATTTCTTTTGAGAAAGGATTTAATTCTTTGTAGCACTTTTGGCGTCTTTCTTAATCAAGATAACAGTTATTAATCCTACAGATATTAGAGACATTAGGTCAGCCACCTTTCTAAGAGGAGTTTCTTTCCAGTAAAATTGGACTATGTGCTCTCCACCTGAAACTTCAATTTCGATCTGGCCGAATGGTTTGCCGGTAGCAATTTTTGTATCTACCCCATCGACGCGTGCGTACCATCCGGGAAAATAGTAAGAATTAAAAGTGATTTTTGAATCAGTTTTCGCGCTCACTTTTGCTTGCCACCGTACTGGGTTTACCTCAATAACACCGGAAACTTCTGCGTCAATAGATTCTATTTTTGATTTAGGATATTCTTGTGGTCTTATTTCCACCCACTTTGGTAAAAGAAGATAATCTTCGGAGTAGTTTTTATCTCCAAAAAACCGTACCAAGTAACTTTGATCTTCTGTGTAGACTATTTTACTTGGTCTAAAGTAACTAAATGTAGTAAGCATTGCTAATGCAATTATGACAAATGCAGAAACTGTCTGAATTTTTTTCGGTAATAAATGAATTAAGATAGCTGCAATTATGGCACTTAAAAATGTTGTTAAGTTTAAAAGTCGCCATGGAAATTGAATTAAATTATAAAAGGGAAGTAGCTTCCATAGAGGCAAGGAGCGGATATTCATAAAAAAAACACTTATAAAAAAACCTCCGAGGGCCCATAAAAAAATTATTTTAACTTTTGTGTCCTTCAGTAAACCTCGCCAAAAAATAAAAAACAGCATCGATAAAATAATGACGGAAAGATTTACAATCCCAATTTGAAATGAAATCATATCATCCGGCCCCCATACCGAGCTGCCATATCCCCAAGAGGGTAATACTAGTTGTTTAATAAATGGAAAGTGATCGATTAATGGAAAGGGAGTGATTGAGCGAACAAGATTCTGTTCAATTATTGCAGGCAACCACCAAAAGGCGGTTGCGGAGGTAGCAAGAACACCTGAAATTATAGAAAGCTTTAATATCTTAGATTTATCTTTTTCTAAAAAATAGAAGAGCAATAAAAGTGTAGCTAAAAGTGGGAAGGCCAAAACAAAGAAATAATTATGGGAAACAATAAATAATGCGATTATTAAGGATGTAAGTGCGACGTTTTTAAGTTTCGGATTTCGGATTAGGCGAACAATTGCCCAAGCGACAAAAGGAAGAAGTGAAAGTGCTAATGCCTCTCCCATTGCACCCCTAACATAAATTTGCACTGCCCGATAAGGTGTAAATAAAAATAGTATAGATCCGGTTAAAGCGGCGAACTTTCCTACAAATTCTCTTAAAAACAAGTACATCCCAAAAAGCGAGACAATGATACTTATTAAAAACACAAACTTAAAACTTAAGGTCAAACTTCCAAGTAAAAAATAAAAAAGCGCTCCCAAATAAAAAGGTAAGACATAGTAAAAATTAAAAAGCGGATATCCGTACCCGAAACTGAAATCCGGCCCTAGTCTCGGAGGGATTTGCCCTGCGATAGTAGCTCGAAACATTTCATAAATATCCGCCAGATGATGTAAATCATGAGGCTCATAAAAACCAGGGAATAAGTTATATAAAGCGGGAATTGATAACACTAAAAGTAAAATTACAAATAAATACTTATTCATAACGTTTTTCGTTTTTATTAGCACTTTTGTTTTCTGCAAGAACAATACCTGAAAAAAGTATTAAAAGAGAAACTACGGTAACTGCGTTTCCGACCGCACGAATCGGAGTATTTGTAAATCTTCCTCTTACTATATGCCTTCCTTTTGGAATTTTTACACTAATAACTCCATGTGCTCCGAAAGTCCCGTTTTCTACTTTTTTATCATCAACAATTAAAATCCAACCCGGAAAATACATTACAGGAATAACCAATTGAGCTTCCTCAAAAATATCAGCGTCAAAGCTAAATCGATTCGACTGTTTTGTAAAATTACTAATAGAACCTTGTCCTGACTCTATCTTTGGTTCCGACGATGCTCTGGCTGGCGGAGCTTGCTCGGCAGTTTTGGGTAAGTAATCCAAAACTGCTGCTTTTTGCTGAAGATCCCAAGCAACACCGGTAAATTTATCCTCGTCTTTAATAAATCTTGCGAAATTAAAGGGTTTAAAAAACGCTCTATTTAAACCAATTGTGATCATAATCACCAAAATAACTACACTTTTTCTTAAGAAATATTTTGGTTTTGCCAATGCTCCGCACGCAAAGGAGAGAAAAAATATGACGAGACTTAAAAATCTCCAGGGAAACTGTACAAACTTAAAGAAAGGCAATGCTTCCCAAATGAAAATAGATCTAGGGTGAGCCAAAAAAGCAGTAAATAAAAATAACGAGAGTAGCGAAAGAACTAAAAGACCATCGACCAATTTTTTTCTTTTGATCCAGAAAATAGCTATAAAAAATGTAAGTATCGCGATCCACCAATGTGGCCAGCCAATTTGAAATGATAAATCATCGTATGGTCCGAAAATTGAAGGCCCAAATCCCCAATCTCTTTTGATAAATAGCTGCCTTAACGTAACAAAATGCGCATGGTAATCAGAATATTCACTCGTTAAATATTGTGTTTGGATTAATGATTGTTCGAAAATTGCAGGTAAAAGAAAAAAGGCAGAAAGCCCAATGCCGAGTAATCCTGAAAAAATAATAAATTTAGTACTCTTCCAATTTTTACTGATTACAAGCCAAAATAAAACCCACAATATTGTAAACGGTGCATATATTAAAGATGAGATATTGTGGGTTATTAAAAGGAAGAAAAGTGAAATAGAAGTAAAGATTGCATATTTATAGTTCGGATCTTTAACCAACTTATAAAATGATAGCCATAAGAAAGGTAATATGCTTATTGCAAAACTTTCAGCCATTGCGCCTCTCACGAAAATGTCGAGTGCGTGATATGGTGCGTAAACGTAAAGAGCGGCTGAGAGTATTCCGCCCAATCTTCCCCAAAATTCTTTGGCAAGTAAATACATTCCCGCTGCCGATATTACCAAAGAAATAAGAAACAGTGTCTTAACCGTAGCCAGTATAGAAAGTGGCATGGCAAGTCGAATAAACGCTCCGATATAGTAAGGAAGTGCGCTATAAAAATTAAACATTGCTTGACCATAACCCCAAACCATGTCGGGCGACCAACGACACGGAATTTGACCGTCCGCAAAACATCTGTCCATCTGGTAAACTCTCATTACCTGAAGATCGTCGTGCATGTTAAAGTATCCTCTTCCGAGAAGATAAAAACTTGCCGGAATGATGACTATAATTAACGAAACAATGACGAGAAATTTCTTCATTTTTTCCCTTTCTTTCTAAGATAAAAAGGAATCCCCAAAAGACCGATCAATGTTAACGAGTTTCCAATGTTTCTTACCGGAGTATTTTTTAATTCCGCCCTTACTTTATGATTTCCGGTATCGAGTGATATAGTTATAAGCCCCAATTCATTATCGTACCTTATCGGAATTTCAGCGTCGTCAACAAAGACTTTCCAATTAGGAAAATAATATATTGGTAATTGCAAACTTGCTACCTCACTTTCAACATTAACTCTCCAAGTCTGCCAATTGCTTCCCTTTTCTCCTTCGATCGAGATAACTTGTCCGTCAACGGTTTCAGGTTTTTCTGGTGCTCTATTTGCCGGAGGCTTTCTGGCATAAATAGGCAGGTAGTCAAAAATACTAATTGTTTGTTGTCTTTGCCATGAGTCACCTGAAAATTTTTCGGCATCGGTAATACTGATCCATATTCTGGGATTAAAATAGGTTCTTGCGAGCATAAAACCAACCAGCATTAAAATAGCGAAAGTCAATTTTGATCCTGCTGTTTTCTTGTTAAATAATAGATTTATCGCACCGGTTGCTATCGAAAAAAGAAAGATTGCAATAACCAAAAACCTCCACGGAAATTGCAATATCGCCAAAAAGTTAACTCTGCTCCAGACGAAGCTCGAGCGGGGATGAAGCATAAAAAGCGCTGCCCAACCTAATATCGTTAAAAACGATACTAGATATGCAAGTTTATTCTTTTTAAGAATTATTAAAAGTATTATTGTGGTAAGGGGAAGCAACCATTGTATCAGTCCAACTGAAAGTAATATGTCGTCAAAAGGTCCAACTTCACTCGTTCCATATCCCCATTGGGTTTCAAATAAAATCTGACTTAATCCCAAAAAATGATTAATATAATTAAAATATCCGCCCACTAAAGTTTCTACATGAACCAAATTCCTTTCAAACCAAGCCGGGAGTATAAAAAAAGACGAGATGATAAATCCCCAAAAAAATCCATTTAAAAAATTGATTATTTTACTAATCAAAAGGGGGGCTTCATCCTTTTTATACCACATAAGAAAGATTACCCAGAGTATAAGTACCGGAATAAATATTACTGCACTAACATTGTGCGACGTTAGTAGGGCAGCGAGGGAGAGGGCAAAATAAATAATATATTTTTTTTCTCCTTCTAAACAACGTGCCGAGAACAAAAAAATAAAAGGCATAAAGCTCAATGCCCAAAGCTCCCCCACCGCTCCCCTAACGTAAAAATCGGTTGCTCTATAGGGCGCGTAAATGTAAAAAAAGGAGCTGATAAATCCTCCCGCACTTCTCCATAAAAATTTAGCCAATAGATACATTCCAAGCGCTCCTACTATCGTGCTTGCAATAAAACCAGCCTTTACACTATCTAGGAAGCCAAAACCCAAAAGATGAAAGGCTTCCATGATGTAATAAGGTAGTGGTGCATAATAATTAAATTGTGGGTATCCGTAGCCGTAACCCATGTCCGGTACCCAACGACAGGGAATCTGCCAATCTTTTAAACATTTGTCCAACTGAAGGAGTCTCATCGCCTGCATATCGTCATGCATCGGAAAATATCCCGGCCTAAGAAGTGAAGAAAAAGTAGGAATTATTAAAATGAACAAAAGTACAAGAAGGAATTTCTCTTTCACCTTTTCAAAAATTACCATATTTTCCTTTAATATCATTAACACGAATTTTAAATAAATCTCTCAATGTTTCTAATACAACCCTATTTAATTTTACTCTTGTGTTTTGCCTATTAACCCAAGATATCGGCACTTCTTTTATTTTATACCCATATTTTTTTGCCAAAAAAATAATCTCGGCGTCATATGCCCATCTGTCAATTTGTGAATTTGCAAATATCTTTTTAGCAGCCTTTTTACTAAAACCTTTAAATCCACACGTAAAGTCTGAAATGTTTACGCCGGTAATTATATTTGTCAAAAGCGTAAATACCCTACCCATGTTCTCCCTAATTGGGGATTGGTGTACTAATATTTTTGATCCTTTTATTCTTCTTGAAGCAATCACTACCTCATGTCCTTTATCAAATTCTTTTAAAAAGATGTCTATATTATTAAGTGACACCGACAAGTCAGCATCCATAAAAATTACATAATCTCCCGCCGAATTTATAATACCCTTTTTTAAAGCATTCCCCTTGCCTTGATTCTTAATGTTTCCAACAAGTCTTACTTTCCGTCGCTTGAAGCTATTTACAATCTTAGAAGTTTGATCAGTACTTCCGTCATTCGATACTATAATCTCCCAGTTATGTTTATTTTTGGAAAGATACTCGTAAACTTTTTCTAATGTATCCTTAATAAGCTTCTCTTCATTATAGGCAGGTATAACTACACTTAGACTAATCTTTTTTAGCATAACTAATACAATATTCTACATAAATACTAGTAAGAGTGAAACCTTCCCAAACAAAAAGGCTCTAAGAAATTTAAGAGGTTGAATTTTTTCTTTGGCTAACTGTCCAGAAAATAAAAATTGAGCACGCTGCAAAAAAACTTCTGGCTATGCTTTTAAGTTGGAAAACATCCGTATATTTATTGATAATTTGAGCAGGGCTTATCGCGTCTTTCAGGCTTGGAATAAGAGGGTTAAAAAGACCGTAGGAAAGAGAAGCTTCAAATAATAATGTCAGAAATAACCACGCCCCAAAAAGTGTAAGAATGACAATATTGAATTTAAACTTGCTTCTTATTAGGTAGATTAATAAAAATGGAGTAGCCCACAAAAACCACTGAGGATGGTAATGTGTGACTGAGAAGAAAAGCAAAAGTATTAAAAGAAAATATTCGTCTAATTCGTACTTAATCTTTGAATAAAGACTATGAAAATAGATTAAGGTCAAAATAATTATAAATGGATAAAGAACTTCAGCACCGGAAACCGGAAAGCCCATGAAAAGCATCTTTTGATTCTTCGGAGAAAAAAGCACCATTTGTCTGAATGCCGCGGAGGTAATGAAAGGAGCAATTGTCAGCAAATACGGAAAAAATCCTTGAATCACGTATTTGCTTCTTTCCCAAAAGGTTTTTCCAAATAAAAATGCCGCGGGGACTACAAAAAACAAGGGGTACATTTTAAAGCTTCCCCCAATCCCCAAAGATAAGAGCGATGCTGTAAAGTTTTTCTTTTTGGCGAATATTAATGCCAAAACTGTGAAAAACACAGGAAGTAAATCAAACTGTCCCATCATAAATGTCGTGTAAAACGAAAGCGGGTTAGCTATCCAAAGAACAAATGCTAATTTTTTTTGATATGCATCATCAAACAGTTTAGTCAATAAAAACGCTAAAACGATATCGATAAAAAGATAAGGTAACTTATATAAGAAAAGGTGCCAAGGGAGCGCTTGATTACCAAATATCGAGTCAGGATTGCGCCAAAAATTGGGAATAAACGATGGATCGGTAAATGGCCTAAGTATTAAATGAAAAATCCCAAAGGTGACGTGAGCCAGGGGCGGATAAATAAAATATTCGTAAATATTACCAACAATGCTTACTAGTGGATGATTTGATGGAAGATTAACCAAATGCTCATAAACATTAAGTTTTCCTTCATATGCGAGCAAATAGCCTGATGAAGAAAAAACCCACAAATCCGGATGAAGCGTAATCGGCATTAGTATCAATCTTATTAAAATTCCTATTAAAAGCCATTTCACCCACCATTTACCTGTATAATCTGAAATTTTCATAAGTTATCAGCTTAGTCTAACTCAAAGAGATACAATACATCACGCGATCCGTCGGGTTTAACAGCTTTTGGATAAGCTGCAATAAGATTTAAATTAAGTTTCTCATAATCTGTCATTAGCCTCGACGCGTTAATAACAAAAAAAGTTTTATTACCGGCATCTTTTGACTCTACTAGCTGAACAGGTATCTCTTTTAAATCGATTCCCACTCCAATAACAGTAATTTCACTTAGGTCATTTAGATAAATCTGTAATCCATCCGGTAATGTACCAAAATATCCTTCGGTTCCGACTACTATCTTTTTATTTGGTTCTTTTTTATATTCTTCTCTTATGAAATCGGCGGCCTCCCTTATTCCATACCCAGATGTCCATCCTTCTAAATACCCAGATCTCTCACTTCTTGGCAAATCCACTTTCTCCGTTTTCGTCAATAGTTGATAATCTACAAATAGTGCATGGATAATAAATGTTATGAGCAATAAAATAATCAATTTTCTAAGGTGCAAAGCTAATCCACCTTTCAGGTGGATCAAATTGACACCAAGATTCTTTTTAGCAGCAGCAATAGAAAATCCGGCTAGAATAAATAAATAAGGTAAAGAAAAATAAATATAGCGGGCAGTTATTGTTTTAGAAAATTCCGCAACCATTAAGATTGGCAATATTCCCCAAGCGGTTAGCAGAAGTGTTTCTTTTTTTTTATTTTTCAGACCATAATAAAAACCAATTACTACGAGTAGTATTAAGAAAGATGGTCCAAGTAGCCAGAAGTACTCAATTATCTGTTTTAGAAATGGAATCAAAGGATCAAGTGGCCTAGTAAATAGATGAGATACTGGGTATACATAATCTTTGTTTCTTATCGAAATCATATGGAAATTGACTCCCAAACGAAGGATATTATATAAACCAAAAGCTATTGAGTAAGTTAGCGAAAACAATAAAACCAATACGCTAAACGTATTTACTTTTTCTTTGAACTTTGTTGACCACTTGTTAAGTAACCATGAAAGCGGTATAAGTCCGACAAAAAAAATACCCGGTGATTTTGTGAGTAGCGCTCCACCAAGTGAAAATCCAGAAAGCATTGCATAATCGGCTCTTAGTTTCTTAGCTGCGATTAAAGCGAATATAAAACTCCAAATTCCAAACATTGAAAGCATTGAATCGGCCAGTGCTAATCTGTCAAAAAAGATACTGTAGGGAGAGATTGCACAAATCAATGACGCAAATAAACTTAGCTTAATATTCTTGAATAAATTGTAAGATAAAATAAAAATACCGATTAATGTACCAATTCCCACAAGCGCTGATACAAATCTCGAAGCGAAAAGGGGATCTGAAAATATTTTAAAAAATGGTATAACTACCCACATAAATAGAGGTTGTTTGCCGTCTGATAATGGTAAAAATCGTAGCGATGGTTCTGCTCTCATTACTTGAGCCCAACGAATGTAGATTGCTTCATCGCCAAATACCGGAAGAGTTGTTAAATTATATAATCTTAAAAATGTTGCTAATATTAAAATCCCTAAACCATATAATATTTCTTTCTGCCACTTTCTTAATAATTCGTTCATTAAAATAGTCTAATTGTAGACTCCCCTAAAATCATTTGATTTAACTCTAATTATTTGAGTAAACATTTCGGTTGATTCACGAAGATAACGCATAAGCCCGCCGCCTTTACTAGTGCTTACATCTTTATCGTGCCACTCAACCACAACCTCTTTAATTTTTGCACCTAATTTCTTGGTTATGTGCAAAAGCTCAACGTCGTAAGAAGTAACTTGCCATCCTTTGGTTCTGCTTTTTCTTTTGAAAAACTCAAGCCGCGAAAAAGCATTTTTAATCAAATTTCTTTCAAATAATTTAAAACCGCATTGCGTGTCGTTAACTTCCGACAATATGAACATTTTCCTTAAATATACAAAGGCTACTGACCCTATTTTTCTATAAAAAGGGAAATTTTTTCTCTGAAGTCCCCTAGACCCAATAACAACAGAATAAGTTTTTAAGTGTTTTATTAATTTATCGAGTTGGTCTAGCGGGGTTGACTGATCCATATCGGTAAAAAGAATAAATTTACCTTTTGCTTTATCAATCCCGTAACGTAGTGCTAAGGGTTTTCCGCCGTGCTTATTTTCCAATAAACGATAATTTCCCCACCCTTGAATATGTTTTCGTATTAAATCTCTGCTTTTATCCGTACTGCCGTCGTCTGAAATAATGACTTCCCAAGAAAAATCTTTTTTGGATAAATAATCTTTTACTTCGACAAGCACATTTCTTTTTAAGTTTTCTTCTTCGTTATAACAGGGAATTATTACTGATAAAAAAATACTCATATTCGTCTTCTTCTCTGAACCGTTATCCCTCCTGACTTAAATTCTTCTTCAACCTCTGATGTATCGTAATAGCGCGATATCCAATTCTCCAACCGCTCAGGATGAGGGGGGTCTTGTTCAAATAAAGTATAAACATATTGACGTCTTTCTTCTACCAAACCGCATAAATTATTTCCACATTTCTTAGTTCCTATCCATTTAAAAAGATAGTCGTAAGAATGGGGTATTACAGGTGGAACATAAACATCAACATTAAATTCGGTAAATCTCTCCGCATCCTTATAAGCCCAATTCACAGCCGTAAGTTGGTTACCCATACTTACATGCGCCGGACCTTTTAAATCGTCGTTTAATAGGTTTTTAATAAGAGTTCCGCTTAATGTAAAAAATAATATAAAAAAAATTAAGACAGCGATCTTCCCTGAGTTAGTTTTCCATAAAAGTCCGAGTCCGAGAGAAAAAAATAATATCATCGGCAAATAATATCCCGTCATGTAATAATCGTAAATATTTCCGTAGTTACCTTGATACAATGTATAACCAACCATTGGGATACCAATAAAAAGAATGAGTAAAGGAAGTATATATTTATCTCTTAATTCTCTCCTTTTGACAATTAATACAAAAAAGGAAAGCATAGAGAAAATAAATGCATAAAAAACCCAGCCGGGAAAAATCTTATAGGAAAAAACTCCCCAAAAATATTTCAGGCGCCAGCTAATGACTTTTTTATAGTCTAAACTGAAACTTTTTTCTTCTAATATAATTTTTTGGATATTATTCAGAAGTATATTTTCGTGTTTAAAATTAAATGCAATTTGCGGAGTCAATGTTAAAAAAAACAGAATCCCAGCTATTGCTAAAACTTTTAGTATTTCGTAACTTAATTGCCTTTCTTTGTATAGCTTGATTAAATACCAGACAATAAAAATCAAAACCATTGGGATGTAAAAAATGGCACTGGCAGATTCAAAATGCATCGACACACCCACCATAATCGCTACCCCATACCAATATCGTTTATTTCCATTTTTTGCCAGTTCCCACATAAACCACAAAAGTAACATGCTGGATAAAAGAATGGGGGTAGGATTTGCTAACCATCGTCCGGCAAGAACGATAAAATAAGAAAATGATCCGATCGTGGCAGCAATCAGGCCTGTCTCTCTGCTTAAAAACTTGGCTCCTAAAAAATAAAGCATAAAAACACCCAACGTAGAAATAAATGCAAGAAAAATTGCCGGATAGGCCGGATTTCCGCCTCCTATCAAATAAAATGGGGCAATTAGATAATAATAAAAAGGACCCAAAAAGATTCCTGCCAAACCCGTAACAGGTCCAATTAAAAACGGTTTTCCCTCATGCCAAAGTTTCCAGATTACCAATGCGTCTCTGCCCTGATCAAAATAAAACGCCAACAACTCTTGTACTCTAAAAGCCCTGACAAAAAAAGCTCCTAATAAAATAGTAGTCAGAAGAACGTAAATAGTAGTATGCGATCTTACTTCGCGGAAAATACCCAACCACCAACCTTTAATATCATTTCTAGTAGTCATAAATTACAAGGCACGATCAAATTTTACCACGAAATCGATTCAAAATTCTTTGAAACCTTAGGTGTTATTTTATTTCAGGAAATTTTTCGGGGTTTGCGAGATAGTATTTAACCCACTCGGAGTTATTAATTACTTCCACAGTGTCTATATACAATCTTTTTTTAAACGATCCTCTCTTTTTATTTTTTTCCTTTTGTAATTTTGCAATACCCGTCTTGCTTATCTTTAATACCTCAAGAAGGTTGTCGATAATTTCCTGGAGATCTGCAATTTCTTCCGCTAATTCTTTTTTGTTCTTTGCTTTGGGAAATTCACTGGCCTCCTCAAGAACTTTTTTCTTCAGCTCCTTAATATAATCACTTTTATTTAATTTGTGGAAATGCGGATTATTTCCGGTTTTAATAATTCCTTCAACAATTTTGTCTCTTACTAGTTTTCCAAGTTTAAACTTTCTTATATTCTTTTGCATATTTTCTTGCGACGTTGAGAACTTTTTCTACCGCCTTATCAAAATTTTCAAACTCAAACCATGCGCCCGCCGAAGTTGTATGACCTGAGCCTCCCAATTCTTGAGCAATTTTTGAGACATCAAAATCGTATCTTGTTCGAAAACTTAAATTCATAATTCCCCTTTTTTGTTCAACCATGACTATACAAAATCTTGTATCTTTTATCGTTCTGAAAATAATATTAGCGGCTAATGATTTTGCTTCTTTTGGTTTACCGAAATCGGAAAAGACCTCAAACGGAATTGCTACCCAGACAAAATAATGTTCCTCATCTATTCGCATTCTATCTAACATTTCTCCCCAAAATTTTACAAGTTTAAAATCATATGAGTGAAATAAATTTAGAACTATTTTGTCTTTATCTGCTCCCAGCCTTAACAGTTCCGAGGATATAAAAAAAGTATCTACTCCCGTATTTGGAGTTTGGTAAGAAACCGTATCAGAATAAATCCCAGTAAGAAGTATGGTCGCTAGCTGTGGAGTAAATTTTACATCCCAGTCTGTAAACATTTTATATAACACTTCGCAGGTCGAGCTAACGTGATCGACTAAATTAATTTTGCCGTAATTTTCGTTTGTTACATGATGATCAATAATAATCAGGGGAATCTCCGGTAATTTCGGGCTTTTAATCCCTATCGCCTGATCCAGAGACGAAGAGTCTAGAACAATAAATAGATCGTAGCTAGAGTAATCAAAGTTTAACATGTCTACTTTATCTATTTTTTCGGTGCTTTGTAAAAATAAAAGATTCTTTTGGATATCGTCGGATGAAATTATTTTTATCTCTTTTCCGAAATGCTTAAGAACTTGATACAATGCAAGGTTGCTCGCAACACTATCGGGATCAGGACTTCTATGACAATTCAGCAAAATTTTCTTAGCCTTTTTAATTTCTTCAAATATTAACTTTGATTCTTTGTAATACATTAAATTCGCACTTTAGCGCTTTAAAGTGCTAAAGTAATTATTGGGCGTGGACTAATTTATAAACTGTTACACCCGACACATCCCACTCGCCATGAATCTTGCTCCAGCCGAAATTGGCTATTTCTGATTTCGGACTGTGTGTTGGATCACATTTATCCTTTGACATCTCGCAGACAACAAATAATTGTTGTGCCAATGTCTGTTCCAAATTCAAGGGATCTATGTCATAAACTGGTTCATTCCATCTTTCCAAAAAATACTGATAGCCATCCTCATAATTTCTTTCAGCAATAACTGCCAAATTAAGTTTCTGATCATCCGCCTCTACTCGAATTTTTCCAGCCACTTCTTCCGCTCTTTGCATTTGACGGTTAGGCGAATATCTTATCGGGGTATTTAACAAATTTACATACACCACATAAATCAAAAACAGCAGGAGTGTAAGTTGCCAAAATCTTTTCGCATTACTGAAAACATATTGTGAGACCGCGCCAATAAGTATAAACGGTGCCGGAAAGAAAAATCCAAAATAATGGTCATATATATGTTGTTTATATAAAGATAAGCCCAAGAAAGATATTAAAATCCAGACTGAAATGATTAAATACGGACTTAAAGAAGGTGAGATCGACCTGTTTAATAAATTATACAAATAACTCTTCTCTAATATTTTAAATTTAATCTTTCTAAATAATCCGTAAATAAATATCACTGCGAAAAGGGGATAAAATATGTATGTAAAAATCCAAGTTATATCAGCGTTTTTTGCTCCCAATAAAGATAGATTGATTTGGTAAGCGATTTCCGGCAACTTGGGAATTCCGGTCCACGGTCGAGCAGAAACAGTAGTTTGTCTTTCCAGAAAAAAAGTTCTCACTGACTTAAAATTATTCCAACCGTGGCGCGCATCAAAAATTACTAGAGGTGACATTAAAGTCATGAATAATCCAAAACCTAATATTGAATATTTTGCGAATTTTTTAATTTCTAACGACGAAGGCGCAGAAGCTTTCAAATTTATTATATTTATTAATTTCAAAAACCAAATTAATCCCAGAGTCGGAACCAACAAAAGACCCAAATAATGCGACTGCAAAACGAACGACATAGATAAAAAGGTGACAATAAGCCATTTGTAATTTCTCCCCATCAATAATTTCCATACGGAGTAAATAGAAAGCAAGGCAAAAAAAGGCATAACATTTGGATTCCAAGAAGATTTTGAATAAGTTATTACAACGGGTGAAATTGCATATAGGAGTGCAGATAATCCGCCGGCGAGCCAGCCGAACCACTCCCTAGTCACGTACCAAATGAAAAAAATAGTGACAACTCCCAACAGAGCAACAAAGACAGACGGTCCAACAGGAGAAAAATTTGCCAAAAGCAGAGGTATCGCGATTAAGTAGTAATATAAAGGCCCCAGATACATATCACCTATGGAGGTTCTAGGTCCAATCAAAATCGGATCGAAGTTGACCAAAAGTCGTCTAACAATAATCGCGTCTCTCCCCTCATCGCCCAAAAAGATCATATATTCCGAAATGCGATAAAGTCTTAAAAATGCCCCAACCAAAATAATAATACTAAGAAATATAGCTTCACGAGGATTCTCCTTTATCCACATCTTAATTTTTAATTCTAAATTCTTAATTCTTTCTTTCATCTCAGTTTTCGCCAAAGCTTAATTAGATCAACAAAACTTTTAATTATCACGTTAATATCAGCACCTGTTCCTTTTCCTTCAGTTCTTGGATAGTGATGCACGCCGACCTCAACGATTTTAAAACCGTATTTCTGAGCTTTTATGAGAAACTCACTTGAAATAAACGCCCCTCTTTCTGACTCTAATTTAGGAATAGTGTCAAGAACTTTTTTGGAAATGAGTTTAAAACCGCAATCGATATCGCGAACTTTCAGCCCGAACAGTATTCGTACCACCATTTGCCATAACCCAGTATTCACCTTTCGATAAAACTTGACCGATCTTTTCAAATAATATCCAACGACTACGTCTGCGTTAGCCTTCCGTTGTAGTTTAATTAACTTAGGAAGTTCTGAAATATCAAATTGCCCATCGCCGTCGCTAAATGCGACCCACTCATATCTTGAATTATAAAAGCCGCTTTTTAAAGCAGCGCCATAACCTCTGTTTGTCTCATGTGTAATTATACGAAGCTTAGGGTATTTCTTTTTCAGCCTTGAAAGAACTCTACTTGTTTTATCACGACTTCCATCTTCAATGACAATTATCTCGTAGTTTTCCGAAATTTTCGGTACAACTTGAAATGCCTTATTTACCGTATCTGCAATTTGTGACTCCAAATTATAAGCAGGAAAAAAAACGGAGATTTGTTTTACAAGTTTAGTCATTTCTTTTGAAGTCTAACACAAATCAAGATGTCTTTGCCTTAAATTTAAGTATATAAATAATTTTCTTTTATCAAACTTCCCTAATCTTAATCCGCCTCTTTTGGGCAACTTTTAATTCGATTAAGGTTCTTCTCAAGTCGGCTTCTGCAATAGCAAACTCTTTTTCAGTTCTTTTTGCTTTCATTGATTCTTCTGCCTTTTTTTTGGCCTCGAGTACTTTGGCAATCTCCACCTCTTCGCTTCGAATTGCATAATCGGCTAAGATGCTGGCTGACCCATCGGAGTCCAGTTTCAAAAAACCTTGTGTTGTAACTAAAGAAGTCTCTTTACTATCTTTTCTTATAACTATTTCGCCAGGTGTAACTTTAGCAATTAGAGGAATGTGTTTGGGTAAAATAGTAATTTCCCCTTGCGTAGTCGGAAGAGAAATCGAATCAATTCCCTGCTCCTCATAGATAATCTTTTCCGGAGTAACAATCGATATCGCTAATTTGGACATATCAGAGTTTTTTGGCTTTTTCTTCCGCCTCTTCAATCTTTCCAATCATATAAAATGCTTGTTCCGGAAGTGAATCATATTTTCCATCAAGGATAGACTTAAATCCTGAAATTGTATCCGAAAGAGCTACATACTTTCCAGGAATTTGTGTAAATACTTCGGCAACGAACATTGGTTGCGAAAAATACTTCTGTATTTTTCTGGCTCTTGAAACAGTCAATTTATCTTCGTCTGATAATTCGTCGATACCCAATATTGCAATAATATCTTGAAGGTCTTTATATCTTTGTAAAACTGCTTGGACTTTCTGAGCAACCTCATAGTGTTCGCTTGTCACTATATTGGGGTCCATTGCCCGAGAACTGGAAGTAAGAGGGTCGACCGCGGGGTAAATTCCCTGTTCGGCAATTGACCGCTCCAAAACAATTGTCGAATCAAGGTGGGCAAAAGTAGTAACGGGTCCGGGATCCGTATAATCATCAGCAGGAACGTACACTGCTTGAACTGAGGTAATAGAACCGGTCTTTGTCGAAGTAATTCTCTCCTGCAAATCTCCCATTTCTGAGGCCAGTGTTGGTTGATAACCGACCGCTGAGGGGGGTTTACCCAAAAGCGCAGAAACCTCTGCACCGGCCAAAGTAAAACGGAAAATATTATCGATAAAAAATAAAACGTCTTCATTTTGTACGTCTCTAAAATACTCTGCAAGCGTAACTCCACTAAGTGCTACTCGCAGTCTTACGCCGGGCGGCTCATTCATTTGCCCAAAAACCATTGCAACATTTTTAATTACACCTGAGTGTTTCATTTCGTTCCACAAATCGTTTCCTTCACGGGTTCGCTCTCCTACCCCAGCAAACACCGAGTGACCTTTATGCACGACAGCCATATTTCTTATCATTTCGGTGACAATCACTGTTTTACCAACACCTGCTCCGCCAAAAATTGCAATTTTCCCACCCTTGATAAATGGAGCGATTAGATCGATAACTTTCATACCGGTTTCCAGAATTTGTATTTGAGTATTCTGATCGGAATATTTAGGGGGGTTTCTATGGATAGGCCAGTGAATTTTAGTTTTAATTTGTCCTTCCTCGTCAATCGGCTCTCCAAAAACGTTCATCAGTCTTCCAAGAGTCTCTTTTCCAACTGGAATATTAATAGGAGAGCCACTATCGTATACATCTTCTCCTCTTTGCAATCCTTCTGTTGCTCCCATTGCGACGGTTCTTACCTCGTTTTCACCAAGCTCCTGTTGGACTTCCAGTACAATTCCAGAGCTGGTTTTCAAACTTTGAAAAATCGGCGGAACATAAGTTTCAAATTCGACGTCTACAACAGGTCCGATTACCTGTGTAATTTTCCCAATCTTAATTTTTTTATTATTATTTTTCATTGAACTGCCATTTGAGAGTTTCCGATATCACTAATTTCAGAAGTAATATTTGCCTGTCTTGCTTTATTAAATTCTAAAGTTAAAGCATTTGTTAAACTTATGGCGTTATCCGTCGCGTTTTTCATTGCTACCATTCTTGCGGATTGTTCAGAGGCATAGGACTCGAGTAGAAATTGATAGATTTCAATTTCTAAATATAGTTCAAGAAGAGAATCGGTAATGTCTTTTGCCGAAGGCTCAAAAAGATAAAATGGGTTCAGGTTATTTTCTGGATTAACTTTTTCTTCTGATGTAAGATGCAGGGGCAATAGTATTTTTTGAGTAGGTTTTTGGGTCATAGTATTCACAAATTCGGAAAAGATTATTCTTACTTTTCCAACGTCTCCCGAAAGAAATTTTTCCTCTGCAAGTCTTGCTATGGCGGGTACAATTTCGTATTTTGGCTGCAACGAACCAGTGTTAAACTCCGCAATAATATCTCCGTTGACTTTTTCTACAATCGTTCTGGCTTTTTTACCGACTATAATAAATTCCAAGTTTTTATTTACAAGAAAGCTTTGATAAAAAGATTTAGCTAAATTGGTAATCAAACTACCACAGAGTCCTTTTTCAGGAGCGACCAGGATAACTAACTCTTTGACCGAATCTTCGTTTTTAGCGAGCAAAAGCGGGTGTATCGAAGGGTCGGCCTGGGTAGATATTAACGAAGTCAAATTTACCAGTCCTTCCGCATAAGGTCTACTTTTTTGAGCCTGATCCTGTGATCTTCTCATCTTAGAAGCAGCAACCATTTGCATTGCTTTAGTTATTTTTGCAATATTTTTTGTACTTTTTATTTTCTTTCTATATTCTCTTATTGTTGCCATAATCAAGTGATATTCTTAAAATCATTTGCGAAAGCATTCAATTTTTTATCCACCTCTTGCGAAATTCCTTCTTTTGAATACACAACCTCTTTTATTTTCGGAAACTTTGTATTAACCACGGTAGCAAAATCTAAACTGGCTTTTAAGCATTCCCTATCATCTACATCATCGAGATATCCTTTAGTAACTAGCCAGAGCTGTAAAATTTCCAGTGTTACTTCGACAGGTTGATATTGCGGTTGTTTTAGAATTTCCATAATTTTCTTCCCGCGATTTATTTTCGCTAAGCTTATCGAATCCATATCACTTCCGAATTGTGCAAAAGCGGCAAGCTCATTATATTGAGCAAGATCAAGCCTAAGCTGTCCCGCAACCTGTTTTACAGATTTTAGTTGTGCAGCACCCCCCACTCTTGAAACGGACAAACCGATGTTGACCGCAGGTCTTACACCTTGATAAAAAAGATCCGGCTCGAGATAAATTTGCCCGTCTGTAATTGAAATTACATTAGTTGGAATATATGCTGAAATATCTTGGGCTTGAGTCTCTATAATCGGTAGGGCTGTTATAGAACCTCCGCCGTGTTTAGCAGACAACTTACATGCACGTTCCAGTAAGCGTGAGTGAAGATAAAAAATATCACCCGGATAAGCCTCACGTCCTGATGGACGCCTTAGAATAAGGGATATTTGCCTATATGCCCAAGCGTGTTTTGTTAAATCATCGTAGATTATTAAAACGTCCTCTCCTTTCGACATAAAATATTCGGCGATTGCAATGCCGGCATACGGAGCTAAATATTGTAAGGCCACGGGATCTGAAGCACTTGCAACAACAACAATCGTTTCATCCATCGCACCCATCTCTTCGAGTTTTGCTACTACCTGTGCAACCTTGGACTGTTTTTGCCCAATCGCTACATAGATACTAATTACCCTCTTTGTTTTCCCCTTTTTGTTCTCCTTTGCCTGATTTATTATTGTATCTATCGCGATTGCGGTCTTTCCGGTATTCCTGTCTCCAATTATAAGTTCTCTTTGACCTCGACCAATCGGTATCATTGCATCGATTGATTTTATACCCGTAGTTAAGGGAGTATTTACAGACTCCCTGAAAATGATTCCGGGTGCAATTTTTTCAATCGGCATGCTAGCTGAATCTTTGGTGTGTTTTATTTCTCCAAGAGTATCAATAGCTTGGACCATGGGATTAACAACTCTTCCCAGTAGAGTAGTTGAGGCCGGAATGCTTAAAATTTTACCGCTGGATATTACCCGATCTCCTTCTATAAGCTTGGAATAATCGTCCAAAATAATTGCTCCAACTTCATCTTTTTTTAAATTAAGGGCTACACCTAATATGCCATTGGGGAAATATAATATTTCACCCATTTTGGCTTTGGAGAGACCTTGAATTATTGCTATACCGTCACTAACTTTAGTGATAAAACCCGTATTCAGACTTCTAAATTCAGGTTGAAACTTTTCCAAATACTCGGTAATTTCTTTATATATTTTTTCTTCTGTTTTCTTCATCATTTATTTTTTAAAAATTGCTGCAGTTGGCCAGCTAAACTCAAGTCCCATATTTGATCGCGATAAGACACTTGAATTCCATCTAATATACTCGCGTCTTCTCCAAATCTTATTTTTGCTTCCTTTCCATTCAACAACTTTTCAACCAACTTCTTAGCTTTTTCTTTCTCTTTTTCAGTCAAGGCGAGAGCAGACGTTACTAAAGCATAATTATCTCTTAAAGCCCTTCTTTCCAACGCATCTACTACCAAATCCAGTAAATTTTCATTCTTATTTTTTCTAAGATAGGCAATAATCCCCTTTGCGATAATTTCTGCTTTTTGTCTGTCTTTCAAAATCATTTTAGAATTTGGTCAAGAAGTGATTTACTGCCGGATTTTGCCAATTTCTTTATTAGGCGCTCGACCGCTTCGTTTAAAAATTCTTCTCTTAATCGAGCGCTACTTTTAACTTCATTTGCTCTAATTACTTCAAGCCCTCTCTTCACTTCCCGCTGTGCAGTAAGTTTTGCCTCATCTATTATTTTTTGTTTCTCTTCCTGAGCGAAATGAATTATTTCTTCTTTTTCCTGATTTGCTTTCTCTTTTGCGATTTTTAGAATTTTTACTTCTTTTTCGGCTATTTTGGCGAGTGCCTCTTCTGCTTTCTTACTGTTTTCCAAGCTTTCGGAAATTTTCTTGCTTCGGTCATCGAGAATTTTGAATATGGGTTTATAAAGTACTTTTTTAAGAACAATAAAAAGTATCCCAAAATTAACAATTTGGGCAATTAATAATTTCAAATCTAATCCTAAACTTTCCATAAAATTGTCTTGCTTAAACTTGATTCGCTTTAGACGAATTTAATAATCAAAGCAACAACCAACGCATAAATTGCAATAGCTTCCGTAAAGGCTATCGCTAAAATCATATTTGTTTGAATTTTACTTGTTGCTTCGGGATTTCGACCGATTGCTTCTAAGGCCTTACCTGCTAAAATAGCAATACCTAAAGCCGGTGCTATTGTTCCTACTGCCATAACTAGTGCAGTAGCAAACATTTTTGCCTGTTCAACTTCCATGTTCCACCTCCTCTCCGTGTGTAATAGTTCCCATTTGGACAAAAACAAGCGTTAGCATAGAAAATACTAGCGCTTGTATTAGGCCTACAAATATTTCCAGACCAAAAAAGGGTAACGGAGCTATTATTGGAATAAGTGAAGCAACTACTACCAAAAGAACTTCTCCTGCAAAAATATTTCCAAAAAGTCTGAATGAAAAAGATATTATTTTGGCAAACTCTGATACTATTTCCAATATTCCGGTAAAAAAATCGACGGGTGAAGAAAAATTTATAAACCTTTTAAAATAAGAAAGTTTATTTTTTAAAATACCATAATATTGAATTGCTCCGACTGAGATCAAAGCAAGAGCCAAGGTAGTATTTAGATCAGCAGTTGCCCCACGAAGTAAAGGTATAAACTTCTCGTGTCCTTCCTCGATTTCATTTATACCTATGGAACCAAATCCCGGAAAAAGACCTATCCAATTTGCAAAAAGTATGTAAACAAATATGGTGATAACCAAAGGCAAAAATTGCCTTGCACTTTTCCCACCTATCGAATCAGCCAAATCAATCATCCATTCGATAACAACTTCTACAATATTCTGAGCTCGATTGGGAATTTTATTAAAATTTTTAGATATAAAATACGCTCCGATCATCAATATTAAGCTTACCAAAATTGACGCGATCAATGAGTTAGTTATTGGGAAACTACCCAGAAAGAAAATTGTTTCTGCGCTAAGACTAATATGCATAAATTAAAAATAGACCAAAAAGTACTCGGTAACAAAAAAATAAACTCACCTTAAAGGCGTGAGTCATATTACGAAGTAGGAATACAATTTTATAATAGTTCTTTTTCCGAGTCAACAACTTCTTGACTAATAACATTATCGGTGTCAAAATTCGTACTGTTTATGGAAAGAAATCATACATGTGAGGCGGCAATTGTTTCCTGTATAGACTTTCGTTTTCAACGTTTTATTCGGGAATGGGCTTTCGAAAACTTAGAAGATCGTCCCCATGACTATATTGCTTTGGCCGGTGCTACAAAGAACTTAGATACAATCAAAGAACAGGTAGATATTTCGGCACGTCTACATCAAATCAAGAATTTATATCTTATTCACCACGAAAACTGCGGTGCATACGGGGACGAAAGTACTCTTGAAAGACACTCCCAAGACCTGAAAAAAGCAAGGGAGGAAATTAGCGATAAGCACCCCAATCTCCAAATACACCTTTATTATCTGCATTTGGACGGAACTTTCCAAAAAATAGAATAGTCCCAGTTTTCTCAGACTCTACCAAATATGTTGCCTCAGTTTTTTAAAAGTTATATCATTGGCTTAGATGAGCCAATTTCTTAAAAGGTTATTTTTTATAATCTTAATCTCTTTTCTGCCGACTTTAGCTGTATGGCTTCCCTTCTTTTTCAGACTAGAGAAGGTCTGGGGTATCCCTCTTTCACAAAATGGAATGGCTACTATAGTTGCAAATTATGACGGACCTTTATTTATTGCGGTAGCAAAATCTCTCTATAATCCCGTTTTTTTGGGAAATTTCGGATTCGACTTACCTTCCAGCTATTTTGCTGCACATTTCCCCCTGTTTCCCTTACTAATTAGAATTTTTGCAGTAATATTGGGCTACCCTTACTCAATGCTTGTTGTGACACTGCTCTCCTCAATACTGGCACTTTATTTCTTTTCGGTTTTTATTGCGGATTTTGTCGAAAAAAAAGACTTGCTTTGGATAACTATCGTCTTTGCGATACTACCCGCAAGATGGTTGATTGTTCGCTCGGTCGGTTCTGCCGAACCTTTATTTTTAGCCTCAGTTATCGCATCAGTCTACTACTTCAGAAAAGAAAAATATTTATCGGCGGGTTTGTGGGGGGTAGTTGCCCAAATCAGCAAGTCTGCAGGAATTTTATTATTTATAGCCTATGCTTTGGCACTCTTATTACCAAAATTAAAACTTGCCGCTCTGACAACTTTTTCCAAATGGCATAAATCGATAGAGATAAAAAATATACTAAGCGTACTGCTTATCCCGATTTCTCTCTTGGGAGTATTTACTTTATATAAATATACGCAGAGCGACTTTTTGGCATATTTTCATTCAGGCGATAATATACACTTATTTTTTCCTCCATTTCAAATATTTAATTATAATCAGCCCTGGGTAGGAACTTTTTGGCTGGAAGAAATAATTTTTGTATACCTTTTCGGAGCATTGGGATTTTTGAAATTAGTTAAAATGCAGGAATATAAAATTGCCTGGTTTGTGGGAATATTTTTTGCGTCCACTCTTTTTGTGTCCCACAGAGACCTTATTCGCTACTCGCTACCTCTAGTTCCCTTTCTTTATGCTGCTTTTGCCGAAACCATTGTCAAAAAAGAATTTAAAACCGCGATGTTAGTTTTAATAATCCCAATTTATCTTTTTTCACTCGCTTATATCTCCCAAAATGTAATGCCAGTTTCCGACTGGGCACCCTTTCTCTAATCATTTTAACCCTGAGAGTGTTTGATAAGAACTATCCTTCATACTTCATAATACCGTGGAAATACCTAGACATTGGAGAATGAAGGCATTAAGATTAAAAATGGAAGGATTTCAGAGAACAAATGAAACTGGTGGAATTGAAGTC
>Ga0155716_127_pt1 | contig 33345 bp, 34 predicted proteins | sample RifCSPlowO2_01_FD_107373 | JGI IMG/M metagenome (GOLD analysis project Ga0155716, IMG submission 107373) | Candidatus Woesebacteria bacterium RIFCSPLOWO2_01_FULL_37_19 | reverse complement strand
CGAACTCGTATCTCGCTGACATATCCGGACCGTTTGAGCTACATCACGGGACTTCAGACACATCCGTTCCTATTGAATTTTCGCAGAAACTCGCAACTCAAATGAAGGACGTAGGTAAAGAAGTTGAACTTTTTGAGTACGCGGGCGATAATCACAACTTGTCAAATAACTTTACACTTGCTATAAACAGATCTGTCGATTTTTTTGATAAGCATTTAAAATAATACGATCCCTGAGAGATAATCCTTCGGATATCTCACGGGATCCCGCGAAGTGCACTTTAGTGCTACTTCATTGGGAGGAGGTGATTAAAAAATGGATGAAACTCAAACAAATCAAGAGCAACAAGCCGAACAAGTAACTCAAGAACCCAAAAAGTCAAATACTTTATTAATTGGAGGAGCTGTGGCAGCGGTAATATTAATCGCAGGATTTTTCTTATTCTCTATGCGTAAGACCGTTCCGGGTGAACCTCAGGTAATTGGTGAATCGACCAATCTCGATCAAAGTTCTGAGAACGTTGGTCAGACTGAAAGTTCTATAACCAGTCAGCCGGATGAGAACTCTCAATTAAAAGAAATAACGGTTGAGGCCAGCTCATTTTACTACGATCCAAAGGAAATTAGGATTAAGTTAGGAGACACCGTGAGAATTAACTTAACTGCAAAAGACTTGACGCACGATTTTAATGTTGACGAATTTGGAGTAGACGGGCCCGTTATTAAGGCAGGAGAAACAACAACAATCGAATTTGTAGCCGATCAAACTGGTGAATTCGAATATTATTGTTCGGTCGGCCAACACCGAGCTAATGGCCAAGTAGGTACATTAATTGTAGAAGAATAGATTAGCAAAGGTTAAACAAACGTAAGTGCGACGCCTTTTTTATCTGCCCTTCCGGTTCTGCCGATTCTATGAATATATGCTTCATAAGACTCGGGCAAGTCGTAGTTAATGACATGGCTGACATTAGGAATGTCCAGCCCTCTTGAGGCAACATCCGTAGCGATAAGAATTTTAATTTCGCTCCTCTTAAATCTATCTAGCGTTCTTACTCGTTGAGCCTGTCTTTTGTTGCCGTGGATAGCGTCTGCTTTAAAACCCCTCTTAACCAATTCATCAGATAGCCTTTGGACGCCATGTTTAGTTCTTCCGAAGACTAAAACTTTTTCAAACTCGGGATTGATAAGGAGTTGGTGGAGTTTTTCTATTTTGACTTCTACTTGAGAAATGGAAACTGCGGTCTGAGTAATATTTTCGACGGTTTCCGAAGTTTTTACAGATACGGTAACGGGATTTTGCACAAAGCTTTGTAATATTTCTTTTACTTTTCCATCCACAGTTGCCGAGAAAAAAAGCGACTGGCGTACTTTGGGAAGCAAAGAAATAATGTACTTTATGTCTGTAATGAATCCTATATCAACCATTCTGTCGGTTTCATCGAGCACAACCGAGCCAAAACCCGATAAGTTTAGGACTTTTGTTCGAAGTAAATCCTGGATTCTTCCCGGAGTTCCTATTACAAAATTTGGATTTCTTCTAATTTCGCTTGCCTGTCTTCGGATATTTTCTCCTCCTATGCAAAGAACGCAATAAATACCGAGATTTTTTGAAAAATCAATAAATTCATCTTTAATTTGAGCAGCGAGCTCTCGAGTGGGTGCAACTATTAAAATCCTTTCGCGTCTGTTTTTAATAACCTTCTCTATAAGCGGGATTAAAAAAGCTGCGGTTTTTCCGGTTCCTGTGTTTGCGATTCCAATAAGATCCTTTCCTTCCAGAATAGAAGAAATAGAACGATCCTGAATGGGGGTTGGAGTTTGATAACCTTTATGTAAGATATTTTCCTTTAATTTATCCGAGATTTGAAAATCGGAAAAAGTGTGAGAAATTGTGTATTCCTGGATATCTACTTTTACTTTTGGAGAATTTATTAGATTTGTAGGATCAAAAGATTTTACCCTTCGTTTAGATCGATGGGGCGTACCACCAAAGCGGTTAAAATTACGCCTGCCGCTATTTCTTTTACTAAATTGTCTATACATATTACTTATTTCAAAACAACTGATCTAAATTAAAAAAAATGAACCGATAAAACTGCCTAAATAGAAAATGTATAATTTAAATTGTGAAGATACTAAAATCCTACTCTAAATGAATATTAACTTGGGGATCTATATATCTTAAAACTTAAGAAAAAACTTAAAATTTAAGCAGATTTATCAATTCAATCTGCTAATACAAAAACAAGTATAACATTAGATATAATAAAAGTCAAATAACTATGGGCTCTTTATAATTAAGAAAGAGCTTTTATAAGAGCTTCCCGGATATTTTTTCCGCTAAACCAGCCCTTGAGGTAAACAAGCGAGTGTCTGCTTCTGTTCCAATCCTGAAGGTAATATTTATTAATACGACCGCCGCGCTTTAAGAATATAGTAACAAGTTCGTCTACTGAAAATTTTGTATTTATAATTCATTATAGCACATTAAATACGAACTAGTGGTTTTGAAAATATTGTTGGGATCTTCAGGGTGTTTCGATCAATGGAAGTCCTATCTGGCAGAACAGCTCGGTCTAGTACCCAATTGTTCCATAGCTGAATTACCGGAACAAGATAAGCCTTTGATTCACAGACTGGTTATATCATGCAATCGCTGAAGTTGAAGTTACTTGAAACTAAACGAGTTCAGGAATATGTCCTTATCCTTGGCATACTTACTAACATTCATCTTTGCTTTGGATGAGCACGAATCTGCACAGGAGAATGTTATCAACCAGTAATAATCATCTTGTTCAATATAATAATCGTCGTAACATCCTTCCCAACAAGTGAACAAGTTTAGGCTATCGACAGCTCCAATTTTGACGGGTTTAGCCTGACTTGATTCTTTTTCAAGAGGTACAGGTAGATTCTGTTCAATTATTTCAATCATTGTTTTTCTTGGGTCTTTCAACTGTCGAGATATTCTAAGCATAGCTCCCGTGTTTATACCCATTCCCTCATTAGGTTTGTAATCAGCTGAGACAAAAGACAACGAGTCATCATCGGTTTCGTTCGCTGGATTGCGTTTTTCACTTGTCCAACCAGTTGGAAGTTGGTAGCTAATAAGCGTATCTAAGCTTGGTTCTTGTTGTGTAAATTTGAAGGTTTTTAGTACAGAAAGCAGTATCTGATTGTTTGTTTCGTAATCCCCTGTGACCCTAAATGAAAAGTTCACGCCTTTCTGGAAGGGAATATTGAGTGAAATATAGTCTTGCGTCTCATCAAAGTCGTTTATATACCTGCTACGTGGTCTCGAGTATTCGCCTAATTTTACAGTAGTTTTATCCAGCTCCTGTTTTATGTGATTACTTGACTTTGTGCCTTCTTGTCGAAAGTCAGGGAGCGGAGATTCAATACTTATTTGATCATCTGTTGATGATAACTTGAAAGCGGGATGGCCATCGTCTTTTGTATATTCGTTAACCTTCCAAATGTCTGGTATCTCAAAGCTTATGTGATAGTAGTCGTTGATGTAAATCTTCGATTCCTTGACAGACGATTGATTTGCACTATCAATCGGTTTTACTGCTGATGATTTTTGCACACCCATCAAATAACCAACAAACCATCCTAAAATGAAAGATATAACTACCAAAACTACGATAAGACCGTAGCTAAACTTCTGTTTGACGTTCGATTTAGGTTTTTGCTCTACTGTCGTATTGGGGTTAGAAGGGGTCGTCTCCACTTGCATACACAACAATTATTACACAACAGCTCAAAAGCTTTCAACCGTTTTGCCCACTCCAGGAGTGAAATGAGTAGACATATCCGGAATTCTATACATCTTGCTGGCTGCGGGGCTAGGCTTCTCTTCACTAAAGTTTCTTCAATAACTCCGGGTTGCCTGCAATTATGGCCCCCTTTTTCTAATAAACTGGCTAAAAGCCGTGAGCGAACGTAGCGAGTCGAATCGGCTGAGCATGTCGGTCTAGGACCCAAAAGCTAAATTGATTTCAGCTAGGTGTATCCAGTCTTTCGGGTCATTGGTGCAAGGGGTAACAACTAGTTTCTTCACCTTAAAAGATAAATTCGCGGGTAATTTTACTTCTGAAGCAATATTTTCTCTCAATTTCATCTGGTGATCGCCATATATAAGGCTCATGTGAGGCATAAATAAATCATTTTCTAATTTAAATACTTCTTTTGCCTTTAAATTTGATTCCATTAAGGAAGCAGAGCACTTAATTCTCACAAAGACCGATTGAAAATAGGTAGTACTAAAAGATATTTCACCGAGAGATATTTCGAACGGTTTTGTGTCTTTACATAAAATTTTTGTCTTCTCGACAGCATCTTCCTTACTGCAAGGAATATTGCCCAAGAGGGTCATGTGAGGCTCAAAATAAGGACCTTTGTATTTGTCACCCAACTTACGAATAACATCCTCCAGAACTTTTTTAATTTCTGGGGGCGGAATCATCCACAATGTATATAAATTCTTCATGCTGGCACTTGTTGATGATTTCAGAACCACCAAATGGGAAGAAATCATTAAGTATCCAGAGTTAGTTTATCAGAAATCTGAACAGTACATTTATCAATATCTTCAACAAAAGAGTTATTTTGTATGTGCATTCAATATCTCTTGCATTTCATTGAAAACAGGCTTAGGTTTGAAATTTTCATCAAAGAAACCAACACTCGGACGCTCCCATTTATACCAATCTTTATCAGTAAATCCCCAAAAATAAAGCCTCTTAATAAATTCTTTCTTTTTGCATAATTCATAAAAGTGTTTATAAGCATAGGCTTGATAATCAAACCAATTAGCATAGGCAACACCGTTTGCTTCAAAAGGATTATTCGGGTCAATTACTGATCCAGGATATGGATTTACGGGTGCATTATTATAACTAATATCAAATTCAGTTATATAGATTGGTAGCCCTGTTGAATTGTAAACATCTTCTATTGTTGTATCAAAATCATCATCAGACGGTATCTGAAAAGGAACCGGTTTATACCCAAGATGTCCTTCAATACCTATAGCATCAATTTGTGCTCCCTTCTCTTTTAATCTTTTTATTAAAGAAATGAAATTCGTCCGAATCTTATCTTGTTGTAAAAAAGGGAAATGGTCATTAACAATAAATTCTCCTTCTGGATGTACTTCTTTTGCCCAAGCAAACATCTGCACAATTAAATCGGTCTTTGTTTCGTTTGTTCCTAAAAAGTTTTCTTCTTCATATGGATTCGATTCATTGACCAATTTATAAAATTCGATTCTATCTTTATACCTTCCAACAATAGCTTTTATATGACGTTCCAATGCCTTCTTTTTTTCCTCTGCAGAAAGTTCATAGTACCAATCAGGAAAACTGTTTTTGTGGGAATTAATAACAGTATTGTAGTGAACTCGAATATCATGCTTTTTTGCAAAATCAAGTAAACAATCTATGTTTCTCCAATCATAATCTTTTTCTGGATCTGGACCAATTTTAGCGATAAATGGCATTTGTCCAAAGGCTAACATTCCGACATGCTTGAAATATTGAACAAGATTGCTTTGATATTCAATCGATTCTTTAGATGTTGCGACACCATTGAAGTATTTAGGTTGGATAATCGTTCCAGTATCCATATTTATTAATGAAGTATATCAAAGTTCAAATCTCTGTTGGGTTTGATCAGTTTGATATAGTTGTTTGAATCTAGGTGAAAGTGCTGAGCATGTCGGTCTGGGCCCGTTTGGGCCCATAACCGATTACTCTAAGTGTATCACATTTGAAGCTAAACGAGACAAATGAGACACTATAAAAAGGAATAAATTGTTTTTTCCAGCTCGGGTGATAAAATTCAAACATGTCTACATCTAATGACGTTGTTGAAAGATCAAGATTCGGGGAAAGGTTTGTAAAGCCTCTTTATGATTCGTACTGTTTTTCAAATATTCCAGCAACCATTCAGTCCCTTCTGGGTGTGACAAAAAATACAGGACTTCCGGGGGACGTTTTACCTTCAGGGAGATACAAGGAATACAAGAAAGTTGTCTTTCTTTTCATAGACGCTTTTGGCTGGAAGTTTTTCGAAAAATATAAAAACAAATACCCCATTTTACAAAGATTTATAGATAAAGGGGTTGTTTCTAAGATTACTGCACAATTTCCATCAACGACTGCGGCTGAGGTTACAACTATGAATACAGGATTATCGGTTGGAGAGAGCGGAGTTTATGAATGGTTCTATTATGAACCTAAACTGGATGCCGTTATAGCCCCTCTTCTCTTTTCTTACGCGAAAGACGACAGACGAGGGACATTGGCACAAACAGGTATTGATCCTGCTAAATTATATCCGACTGAAACATTGTACGAGAAGCTGAATAGTCAGGGAGTTAAATCAAATCTTTTTCTTTCTTCCGAATTTGCAAATTCGGAATACAACTCGGTTGTAAGCCGAGGTGCAAATATGTATCCATTCGGTTCAGTTGCAGAAGGTTTGACAAATCTTTCAGAAATGCTTGTTAAAGAATCCGAGAAATCTTATCTCTATTTTTATTACGGAAAGATTGACTCAATGGGACATGAATACGGAACCAACTCAAGATATTTTGAATCTGAAGTTGATCTTCTTTTCACCGCCTTGGAACACATATTTATGAAGTTTGTTGAGGGAAAAATCGAAGACACTATTATTCTCCTTAGCGCAGATCACGGTCAAACAAACGTAAACCCTGAAACAACTTTTTATCTAAACAAGGAAATTAAAAACATTTCCAAGTATTTGAAAGCCAATAAAAATGGAGATCTGATCATACCGGCAGGATCGTGCCGGGATATGTTTCTGCACGTCAAAGAAGGTTCTATAGACGATCTTTCCAAAATACTTAATGGAAAACTGAAAGGAAAGGTTGAAATATATAAGACTGAAAAACTGCTTAAGGAAGGGTTCTTTGGTAAAAAGATATCCAAAGAATTTACTGAGCGAGTTGGAAATCTTGTGATACTTCCCTATGCTGGTGAATCTGTTTGGTGGTATGAAGAAGGGGTTTTTGAACAAAAACATATAGGGCACCATGGTGGCCTCACTCCAGAAGAAATGGAAATTCCATTTCTGGCATTACCATTGTAATTTATATTTTTAATCTGATTACAACTCCTTATTGGGACAGACAACACCTCTTGTGCGATTGCCCGGACAACGAGCGTACCGTACGAATGTTGGGGTAAGAAAATAGGAGACTTGGTGGTGTTTATGGGATTTTTGAGGCGTCTCGGTCACTGGGGTGCCCTGTTTAGCTACGAACCGTGGATTTATAGTAAGCCTTTCGAACCATTTATCCTGAGCCTGTCGAAGGACAGAGTTCGAACCTATTTTATGACTTTGTCCATTCAAGATATATCCGCCTTAAGTCATCTTGAATGTCTTCGATTACCTTGTAAGTAATTACCACATCGGCTACACCTCGCAAAGTATCTTTTATAGATGTTCCTTCTTTCATAATCATAATTATTTTTTTCTGGTTTGCAAATGCTATTCCTACTTCTATTGCTCTTCCTGTTGATTTTTCAGTCGCATCAAATAACAAAGCATCACAATTCAATATTTCCGTTCTTGCTCCATCCATTAGTTCAATAGGGTTGTTGAATATCTTCTGATAGTTTTCAACATCTCTAATAAAACAAAAATCCTCAAAACCAGCGTTTTTAACAATTTTGCACAATTGCTCAATTTCTGGTTTGTTTTTACCTTCTTTAAAAGATGCTGTAATGAATACTTTCATACTTTTATCTTTATATAAATATCAAGTGCTGCGGGGTTAGGATTCTCTTCACTAAAGTTTCTTCAATAACTCCGGTTTGTCTGCAATTATAGCCTCATTTTTCTAATAAACTGGCTGAAAGCCGTAAGCGAGCGTAGCGAGTCGAATCGGCTGAGCGTGTCGGTCTAGACCCATTTGATCCTTATAGTTCTACAGTCACTGAAATTGGTAAATGATCTGATGCCCTCGAACTTTCAACATTGTAGTTTTCAGCTTGTAAATTTTTACTTATGAAAATGTAATCTAATCTATGAATAATTTCTTTAATTCTACACGTCTCACAACCTTTTTCATAAACACTCCAGGTTGGTTGATTTTTTTCATCTACATTAGTCATGTAGCGTTCAACTATTTTTATTGTGTTGCTTTCTGGAAGAGCATTGAAGTCTCCCATTAAGATGGAATTCTTTTCTGGAATTAACTTTATTAAGTTTCGCGCTTGCTCATCTTGTATCTCGGAAGGCTTTTGATGAGTATGACTTAAATGAGTGCTAAAGACATGTAAAAGTTTGTATTTTATTTGAATATCAGCTTGGGCTACTGCACGACTTTCATTTTCTGTAAGTATATATTTTTTATCATTTTTTATTGGATATTTACTAAAAACTGCAGGACCGTCTTTATATTCTTTTCCACCCCAAATTTTTAAGACTGGTGCAAATACATATTCATAACCTAACTTTTGTAGATAATTGATTATTTTCCTTTCAGGATCATTATCTTTAACTTCTTGCAAGCCAATTACGTCTGCCTTAGATTGTTTTATAAAACTTGTAATACCGTCAAAATCTCCATCGATCCAAATATTCCAAGAAAGAATTTTAAGTTTCATATTTGCCGAACAGGATGGTCTAGGACCCTTTTATCCTTATAACTTACGTTAGAACCGTTTTTAATTCTATTCGTATCGCGTGGTATTCCCTCTTATTGTCTAAGTTTTCTACCGCATGTAATTTTTCAGGATCTATCCATTCTATTTTAGTTTTATATCTTCCAACAATTTCTATGGCTTTATTGTTTTCGTCGTAATAACGTAAATTTGTGGGTACATCAACTATCATTACGCTTGGCCACCTGTGTGTATGCGCCGGCTCCTTGGTACCAGGTTTAATTGTGACTTCTATCACACGCACGTACTCATTTTCTAGTAAAATTTTATGAGATTCTGGAGCAACGACTCTTGCATCAAGAGAATCTGACCAAGGCCATATATCTTCCTTTGTTATTAAACGATTTTTCATTGTTTTCTTCATATTGGCTGGCGCTGGTTGATTATGTTACGAATTTCTTCAAAGAGCAACTCGAAACTCTTGCGTACCCCGTTCAACCTCGACCAGCAATGGCTCTTGCAAGATGACCCCTACCCACCCTGCAATTCTGAAATCCAAAATCAATATAACAGATCGGAAATTTGCGAGATAATTTTTGAAAGTCGTACTTGAAGAATTGGAAGTAACAAGGTTTATTTTTTTGGATTTTTGGGTGGTTCACTTCCACCAAAAAGTTTTGCAGTCTTATTAGCATTTGCTTGATGCTCGAGCAACGCAACTGTGCCTACTATCACCTCAAACATTGGTGTATGAAGTTCCTGTGGATACTTACCAACCTGTTTTTCCATAAACTCGACAAGGTGTGGATTTTCTTTGATAAGCCTTGCCTTTACCGCTTCAAGATGTTCACCCCATTTTCGTCCCTCTCCACCGCTAGTGAACTGCGATTCAACAGCTCTTAATGTTGTTTCGGATACGACAGGTAATCCCTGACCTGTCTCTTTCGGCTGAAATGATTCTTTGCCTTCTTCACCCATAATTATTTTCCTCCTTTGTTGGGAAGTCTTTTTGCTTGAAAATGGGCAGATGTATCTTCTAGTGTATAACTTCCTGAACCTCTTTTTCTCGCTTCGTTTCGCACTTCATCAGCCATTCTCATTGCTTCTCGCAAATCATCCTCACTAACATCCATCTTTCTTTGAGCTGCTAGGATTTCGTCCCTATTCCAATTTGGAAAATCTGGTCTTACGAACAACCACGCAAGTTGTTTCGTATTGAGTCTTTGCCCTTTCCCGACCTCATTTGCTACCAAGTGGTGGGGGTGGGATAGACCCGCATCAACCAACATTTCGCTCAACCTTGCACCAACTGCTCTTGCTTTCTCGAAGTCTCCTTTGACGTTATACCAAATATGCCATTGTCGTGGTATTTGTCCACTGAAACGACTTCGCCAAATCATTTCATATTTGGCGTCTCCCATATCTCTTGCCATACTCTCTGCAGTCCTTTTTGCATCCCAATATGGATTATTCTCATACCAGTTCTGACTTCGTCCCAAATCTTCCCTCGCCTCTGCCATGTACTTGTTGAAGTCAAAATCGAGAGTTCCATTACGAAAAAGCTGACTTTCAAAATCTGGTTGCACTTCTCTTGGGGGAACAGCAGGTTTATCAGGGGTTCGTCTTACGAATCTTTGGATGAAATTACCTTTTGGTGATAGTTCAGCTCCACCTTCATCACTCATGACATTATTATACAGAAAATAGTGACTATTTCATACTGTGAAAATGTTACCAAAGGTACCTTTTAGTACCTCTCTATGCTTCATGATGGTGACGCTCCAGGCATGCACATCTCTCTATTAAGATTAAATATAAGTATTAAAATTCTTATAACTAATAATCATCAGGAAGATAATATATAGAGATATACGGTATGCGATTTTGATAAGTAAGGGTACGGAAAGATGTAAATGTGTTTCTGTCATTACAAAATAATCAATATGATATAGGCTATATTGCGGTATAATTACGCTATATGAAGATTGATATTGAGATTGAAGGTGCTTTGTTGTTTACCCAAGTAGCAGGTAATCGATAGGCAGGATGTACGAACGGGAATAGCTCAATTACGGGACACAAGTGAGACTTTTGAGACAGTATAAGCAGAGCTTGGCCGAGTCAGACTTGGTAAAAAGAATGCCCTAAAAAGTTATGATCTAGTTTGATATATTAATAGGATTTTTTCTCCTTTATTTAAAAAAATATCAGTTTCTTTAATACACAATGGTTTAAAGATATAATTCGTATATAGATCAAAGAAAATATACATATGTTAAATGTGAAGTTGAGCAAGGTAATCGCGTATACTTACCAAAATCAGTGGTTTGTTGGTAACGCTGCCAAAGAATTCTTCGGTAATAATATGACCAAGATAAACCCCTCAATTGATTTTTTTGAAAATATAAACGGTTTATTTAATGAATGGATGATTTTTGATTATAAGGAAAGGTCCGGAAGTACACCAATAGTTGAATATACGCTAATAAATCCAGACAATTTACCTAAAAATCAGATAGGCGAATTATTAGAAATTATTAAAACGCAAAAATTTGAATTTTTCGAAATTGAATCTATTAAGCACGGTGAGTGGATAAAAGTATATGGATTATACAGCGGAAATAAATATCAGGTTTATGACATTAAAGGGTCACAAACATTGTCAAATAAAGGAAGCTTTTGGGCAAGGGTAGCTTTTGTAAATAAGAAATGGCAGTTTGTCGGAAGTGACTCTTTATATTATCCTGTTACGTCTTCTAACAGAATAAGGAAGTTTTATCTGAAAAGTAAAACTGTTTTTTCTCCTAAGAATGCTTTGGATTTAATACTGTCAAAGTCTAACAAAAAGCAGGTTTTTCCAAAAGATATTAATATTGTTTCATTGACAAAGAAAAGAAAAGAACTTGAAGAAGAATATCGAAATATTCAAATCAAATACAACATTAGAACTACATTTAAAAAAGTTGTCGATTACATTTATTTTGAAAATTACACAACCAATTTTGCTGATTTTTTTACTGATTTGATTAAATTGGGGATAAAAAGTATTGTGGTTTATAAAAATACTAGACTTTTTAACGATTTATGGAACCACTTCCCTCATAAGGTTTTAAAAGACAAATCTCCAGTTGAAATTGCCCCTGATTATTATATGAAGTCTTAATATGAGGTTGTAGGTAGTTTATCGTTCTGAAAGAATATAGTAAGTGGCTTTACCTTTGCCTTTTCGTTTAATTAAACCAAGCTCAACCAACTTTTGAAAATCGAGAATACGCGTTGCTCTTGCACGGTCTACTAACTTCGCATAATCACTATCTTTAATGAATCCTTTTTCTTTTATGCAGTTTAATATCTTTTGGTGAAACTCTTTCAATTCGGTATCTGGAGTGATAATTGTTTGGGGGAGAGTTCCTTGTACTCTCAATAGTTCATCGATTATTCCCTCAGTGAAGTATTCTAACCAGGGAGTAAACTCGATTTTGTCCTTAAGTTCATGATAGTCGCCCCGCTCCCCAACATAATGAAAATAACGGGTCACATTTTTGTTATAATAATTTTCAAAACTGAAAAGATTAAAGGTATTCAGTCCCATTTCTGCAAGTAACGCTTTAGTTGCAAGTCTAGTGGTCCTTCCATTCCCATCCATAAAAGGATGTATTAAAACCATTTGCTTATGAAAGATTCCAGAAAGGATAAGAGCATCAATTTCTTTTCTTTTATGATTTACAAATTTTACAAGGTCGGCCATTAAAGACTTTATTTCCTTCACATCAGGGGGTAAATATACTGTTTGACCTGTGTGGGGATCATTTATTATCACCGGTCTTTTTCGCAATTTTCCGATATCTAGCCTCTCTATCAAATCCTTCATCACGAGTTTGTGGATCTCAAGAATTAAATCCATAAATGGAGTTGTCTTACCCTCTTTTAACTTTTTATCTAAGTACTCGAGGGCTTCATTGTAGTTAAGCACTTCTTTTTCGCTTTCTCTTATGTGAGCAGGTCTCGTTTTAAGTATCTTTTTGACTTCTGTCAAAGGAAGAGGATTTCCTTCAATACTGGTAGAAGCGTAAGCTGAGACTTCACGAGCTGCTCGTTCCAATTCAAACAATATGACCTTAGGGAAATGTTTGTTGTTAAGCTCGGACACAAGCGTATTTATGCGTTTGATGTTGGCAAGAAGCTTGTCAGTAATAGTGTATTTTGGAGTAAACATTAGTCAAATGATAGTCGATTATTAGTCAATTGTAAAGATTGTAAAGGGTTGTTGAGATAGATATTTAAGAAATGATTCTTATTAAAAACAGGACAATTCGTATAGTTGGAAGTTTGTAGAGCCGAAAGATAAAGTGCCAATCTTATTTTCGCCTTGATATACGTCTGCTCCGCCTCTACCTTTACCGAATTCATCTGATGTTTCTGGTAAAGTCATTCGAAAACCATTCTCTTCTAAACACCCCCTTAATTCTTCGAAATTACTGAAATCTTTATGTAGTATCAAAGAAGTTATCCTACAAAATTAATAGTCTTCTGAAGCTGTCCGGGTGACCGTTTTTGCAACGGTGTTAAAATGCTGCGGGGTTAGGATTCGAACCTAAATTCACGGGTTCAGAGCCCGTTTGCCTACTTCACCCCGCCAAATTATTTGATTGGTAATGCTGCGGGACTTGGATTCGAACCAAGATACCATCCTCCAGAGGGATGTGTCCTACCATTAGACGATCCCGCAGTTTTACCAATCAGTTTTTTAAAAGCATTCCCTCCATGCCAACTTTTTATTTCCTTTTCTCTTAATCTGACTTCCTCATATGTATTATACTTCTCGAAATACAAAACTTTCCAAGGTCGAAAATATCTTGTTGATAGTACCTGACCCTTGTTGTGTTTAGCTAACCTATTATCTTAAGCTTGCGACGTAATACCAACGTAATGCTTTCCATTACTGTTTTTAAGAATATAAAGAAATACCATCAGATTTGGCGGGGTAAGTTAGCATACCCCGCAATAGATATATTCAGGGATTATATTTTACCTTAAAAAGGGCTCGTTTTGAAGCTGATCCTTTATTTGCTAAAATTGGGAACTTAGATGAAAATTATTTCTTGGAATGTTAACGGATTAAGATCGGTATATAAAAAGGGATTTTTGGAATGGTTGTATAAAGAAGATGCAGATATTTATTGCTTTCAGGAAATAAAAGCTCACGAATCGCAGCTTTCGTTTGAATTAACTTTACCGCGAGGTTATAAAGCAATTTTTAATTCTGCCGAGAAAAAGGGTTACTCGGGGGTTGCGGTTTATTCAAAAAAGGTACCTTTAAGGGTTAATAACAAATTGGGATTAGATTACTTTGATAAACAAGGTAGAATTCTGGAGTTAGAATTTGAGGATTTTATCTTGATAAACCTTTATATGCCGCACGGCGGGAGGATGAAGGATAAACTGGTATATAAATTAGCGTCTTACAAAGCCTTATTAAATAAACTGGCAAATATGTATACGAAACAAATTATTATATCTGGCGATTTTAATATTGCACATAAAGAAGTGGATCTGGCTAGACCTAAACAAAATCAGAATAATATTATGTTTACTTCGGAAGAAAGAGCACAGATAGACCAGCTTGTGAGAGCGGGTTTTATCGACAGTTTTCGGTTGTTGCATAAGGGAGGTGGACATTATTCTTGGTGGCCGTATGGTTTAAACGCAAGAGGAATAAACTTGGGTTGGCGGATAGATTACATATTTTTGACTAAAAATATTGCTCAAAATTTAAAACGAGCATTTATATTGTCCGAAATAGTTGGATCCGACCATTGTCCCGTGGGAATTGAATTAGATTAAACCGTTACAATGATATATATCATTGTAACAACTTTTTTCTAAAACAGACCGATTTGTTTTTCTTGAGCCTCTTCTTTGGGATAAGAGAAATTTAATTCTATCCTTCTTAAAGTATTCCACTTGTCTTTAAAAAGCAGATATCCGTTTTTTAGGACGTAATCATAAATATCCCGAGTAATTAATACGTCGTCTTCGCAATATGTTTTTAGTTTATCTAAACTTTCTTTGTCTCCTTTTTGCCAATAATAGACAGCTTGCAACCCCGTTTCTTTTTTTCCCCGATCGAGAGTTTCTTTAGCAATCGCATCAAGGCTGATTCTTCTGCCGAACAACTCTTTAACTTTTTGCATTATGTCAAAGTGCGTAAGTTTGTTAAATGGAAAGTTGGCATAAGGGATAAGAGCTGGTACGTCAAATCCTAAAGTGTTAAATCCTATTATTCTATCGGCTTCCTGAAATAACGGCCACATTTTTCCGAATTCATTTTCCCAAAAACTTCTAATGCCACCTTTAACTTCTCTGAAATTTTCATCGATAGTCCTTTGATAAAGGGAAACTATTGATACTCCAAGTTTTCCGGGATCATCATCTTCGATATCACTGAATAATTTTTTGGTTTCGACGTCAAATATTACCTCGTTATACATGACCTTCTATTTTAGCAAAACTTTATTTATGGTGTTAGAATAATTGTAATGAGTGAGCTAGATATAGAAAGTTTTGAAGTAGATGAGGACTCGAGGGGAGGAAAGTCATGGGTGGTACAAGAAGGTGGGATTGAGGGAAGCGGTAGGCCAAGAAAGAAAAAACGAAGAGCACGGTTACCTAAAAAAACTCAAAAAAAGTTTGCAGAATTGACAACAACTCTTAAAGAACAACGTAAAATAAAGGAAGCTGAAAATATTCTTTTAATGCATATTAAACATAACTTTAATCATTCTCAACCGGAAAAAAGCGATGAAGAAGAAAATGGGAGGATTGAAACTTATATCAAATGGGTTGCCGAATCACTTAAACAGAATTATCCTTCACTTGAAGAAGATGGTCTCAAAAAAACTGTATCCGAAGTTAAAGTAAATGTTGGTACAGAGGACGAAGAGATGCTGGAAATTCGACCCGGTGTGAGAATTGAACACGTTCCTTCAGGTATATATGCCTTTAGTAAGGAAGAAGTAGATCCAATGTTTAACGAAAATGCTGCTCGAGCCGGATTGTCGGATAATTTGGAAAAGCATATAAAAAGTTGGCGAACACATCTCGGTAAAAATGAAATTGGGGAAGATATTGTAAGGAATGCAGTCCAAAGCTTCCTCGAAAAAAATCAATCAGAAACTAATCTTCAGGTCTGAATTATTTTCTTGCGAATAAAATAACGTTCGGGAGGTCGCGACCGGGTCCGACCTTATAGCCACCGCTATAGAGTGCCGTAGAGCCGCCGTTATCGAGATTTAGAGCATTTTCCATTCCCAGCGCTTTCATTACGCGGGCAGATTCGGCTACTGTTGCGCTATGAACAACACCTATATAAACGGTGTTACCTTTATTAGCTACAAAACTTCTTGCACCTTTGCTTCCTTTTTTCGGATCGTCATCTCCCCCGAAGGTAATATTTCCGCCTTGAACTAAAAGAGGGTAATTTGATAATACCCCGTTTGGACCGGTATCCCTGCCCCATTGTGACGCAGCGCCAACAAATCTTATGTAGCTATCGCCAAAAATTACAGCCGGGTTTCCGCTGTAAACGTTATTATCGGAGTTAAAGTAAGTTTTCTTAGAATTCATGACCAGTAGATCAAACGAGTTTGTTTTACCGGCACAGGTTGGGTAAGATGCCGGACAGAAGTAACTTCCATTAACCCCTGCAAATGCACCATTTCTTGAAACATAAGTAGCCAGAGGTAATACAGGGCAATTATTCGAACAGTTAGAGTCCGAAGCCGTGTCAACTAAGACTTTGGTTGATCCCAAATCTCCTGCCACAAGACTTACCATAAATGTTCCCGCATCGGTCTGCACTTGTTGCCGCGAGTAACCCGAGCCGGGAGGTGCATTTTGAACTGGTACGTTTGCCGGAATTGTAAAACTAGCTACCACTTTCGTCTCTTCTTCCTTTATTTTAGTTGTAATTGCCGCAAGTGTTGCCGACGCGGATGAATAATTTCTGTCAGAGAGATATTTTAGAGATTGGGCGAAAAGTTTGTCCATCTCGCCTGTATTTTTGGATTTATCTTTGAGATCCAGGAGATTTTCGTAAACAGATACCGCAGTATCATAAGTTTTTTCGATAATTTTTATTTCAGACTGGAGAGTTTCATTTTTTTTAAATTGATCCTCGGATTTAACCGTCTCAATTTCATTTTTGATTTTCGTTAATTCTTCAAAATTTTGGTCTTTTTCTTGGGTTAATTTTGAAACTAAATTTTGTAAACCTGAAACTCTATTTTGAAAGATAAAGTAGGTTGCTCCAAGAAGCAAAAGAATTAATAAGATGATAATGATATGAAAGTCTTTTGGTTTTTTTAGTTTAGTCACGGAGGAACCGGGTAGTTTTAGTTTCACAAGTTAAATTTACCATAAAAACTACTGCAGGAACAATAGAATTGAAAAGATATTGTGTAGAAGCCATTTCAAAACCTATCGGTTTTGAAGCTAAGCGGCTTATAGCATCTTAATTCAAAACTTCTGCTCGAATTTACGGCAAATTCTCGCAGGTTTTGAAATAAGCTGTAGAATAAAGTATGTACTATGTAGGCGCATTTTTAGTTGAAATATTTATACTCTTTTTTCTTTCGAAAAGAATTCATAAAAATTTAGTTACAATGGTAATGAGTCTAACTCATAGCAAAAAGCTGACAGCGTATGGATTAGCAATTATTTTTTTCCCCGGGACTCTGATACACGAAATGTCCCACTTCCTTACCAGTTTGCTTTTACTTGTGCCTGTTGGAGAGGTAACACTGTTTCCAAAAATCGAAGTGGACTCAATAAAATTGGGGAGTGTGGTGATTGCAAAAACCGATCCGGTAAGAAGATTCTTTATAGGTGTCGCTCCGATTATTTTCGGATTTTCAATTATTTTTATTTTAATTTATTTTGTTTCAGTGAACCGCTTAATAGACGCACGGGTAGGTTATATCTTGGCAGTCTACCTAATATTTGAGGTGGGTAATACCATGTTCATGAGCAAGAAGGATTTGGATGGGGCTTTGCAACTTTTTATTATTCTTGGTATCTTAGCTTTAATACTATATTTATTGGGATTTAGTTTATCCTTAAGCTGGTTAATTAATCTCATGGGCATTAACGACTTTCAGCTTTTTAAGCTAGCTTTTAAATTTAGTTTAATTCCAATTGCAATAGATTTTTTGGTTCTCGGAATACTCGGCATATCAAAATGAAAATTATTTCTTATGTGAAAGATAATATGTATGCAAGTTTATTGACAATACTGCTATTTGTTGCGGTTTTTTATCTATTCAATTCATATAATGAAGAAAGCCTAAGAAGCTTTATTTTTAAAGCGGGTGTTTGGGCTCCTCTGGTTTTTGTTTTAATTCTACTTTTTACTTTAGTATTTGCTCCTCTTGGGGGTACTCCGATACTATATGTAGGTTATCAGGCGTTTGGTATAAACGTTATTTTTCTGGCTACACTAGTATCATATATAAGCTTTATTATAAATTTTGAAATAGCAAAAAGGTGGGGTAGGCCAATCGTAAGGAAACTAGTTGGTGAAGTAAGAATTGAAAAAATTGACAAAATCGTGTCAAGTCACGGCCTTTGGACATTATTTTTGTTGAGAGTTTTTCAGGGAGGAATACATGATTTTGTGTCTTATGCTTACGGAGTTACATCGATACATTTTTTACCGTATTTTGTTATCTCTGTTCTGGCCACAATTCCGGGAACTGCAATTTGGTATTATTTAACAACTCACGTCCAAAGCGCTGAGGCTTTTACTTTAATTAATTGGGGTTTGGTTTTGGTTTTTGCCGGTTTATATATGTTAGGAAGTTTTACTCGCAAAATTTTGTTAAATAAAACGAAATGAAAAATAAATCCGAAGATTTCTGGAAGAAAAAACTAACTGGCGAACAGTATAAAGTTTTAAGGGAGAAGGCGACCGAAACACCGTTCTCCGGCGAATTATTAAATAATAAAGAAAAAGGGGTATATAAATGTATGGCGTGCGGGTCACCGCTTTTTACTTCGGATAAAAAATACGACTCCGGCACAGGCTGGCCTAGTTTTTGGAATGCAATAGATGATGAAAGTATTGAGTTATCCGAAGATAATAGCTTGGGAATGACGAGAGTTGAAGTCAAATGTGCAAATTGTGGTTCACACTTGGGACATCTATTTGACGACGGGCCGGAAAAAATGACGGACGGGAGAAACGGCACAGGAAAGAGATTTTGCATTAATTCCTGTGCTTTAAATTTTACTAAAAAATAAAATGAATATTATCTGGTCGGTTGTTTTGGGTATTATTCAAGGCTTGACTGAATTTTTACCCGTTTCCTCTTCCGGGCATCTAGTTATCGCACAGCATTTTATCCCCGGATTTAGTCAACCCGGAGTAATGTACGACGTAATTCTTCATCTGGCTACGCTATTGGCGATTCTTTATTTCTTTCGAAAGAAAATATTTAAACTGGGACTTAAGTATTATCAACTTTTATTGGTTGGTACAATTCCTGCGGCAGTGTTGGGCTTTTTATTTCAATCTCAATTAGAAAAGATGTTTGGAAATTTCAAAATGGTAGGAGTCGAGCTTGTTATAACGGGCATATTAAATTTATTAGTAGATAAAGTCGAGACCCGTAAGACAAATATTAGTAATACAAATTCTTTGTTAATTGGGATCTCTCAGGCTGTCGCAATTATACCCGGCATATCCCGTTCGGGTGCAACTATTTTTACAGGGGTTAAACTCGGTATAGATAAAAAGAAAGTTGCCGAGTTTTCTTTTTTGCTTTCTATCCCAGCAATATTAGGTGCCAACATTTTGGAATTTGCAACTCACGGATTATCCGATGGTTTTGCCAATCCGTTATTTTATTTAGTGGGGTTTGTTGCTGCTTTAATCAGCGGGTTTTATTCTATTAATATGGTTTTTAATTCTCTGGCGAAAAAGAAATTTGGTCTTTTTGGAATATATGCGATCGCACTCGGATTAATTGTTATATTTATCTAGAAGCTATTTCAAAACCTTTCGGTTTTGAGGCTTCGTAGCTTATATTGCTGAGTTCGAAACAATTGCTCGTATTTCTGGGAAATACTCGCTGGTTTTGAAATCAGCTATAGAATACGAGCCCAATAATTCTAGGAGCAAAAATAATTAGTCCTACGACCATCGATAGAAATGCGGATATTAGAACGCAAGCGGCTGAAACATCTTTAGCAATTTTAGCGTAAGGGCTAACCTCAGGACTGACTAAGTTAACTATTGCTTCCAAAACTGTATTTAGTAATTCTAGACTTATTACCCAAGTTATAGTGAATAGTAAGAAGAGCCACTCTATAGTTGAAATGTCCAAATAAATTCCCAAAAATAGAGCGATAATTGCAAATACCGTATGAATTCTTAAGTTCGGTTCATTAATAAAGGCGGTTTTTATTCCTTGAAATGCGTAGGAAAAGCTTCTAGAAGTCGGATGCATTAAACCCATATATATTTTAGTATACAATCCCGCAACTTGTAATAACAGGAAGATTTAAGTTATTCTAGTTGTATGAAAAAGAATTTTCTAATCATTTTGGCTTCATCTTTAATTATATTAATAATTTTTGTCCTATTTTCATCTAACAAGCCAGATATTGGTGATATTGCATGCCCTTGTAATCAAAATGACTTCTCGGGACTGGTCCAGCCGGATGAAAAGTTAGCCTATTTCGAAGGGAAAGAAATAAATATCCCGGCGCTTGCGTATGTTGACGATCCAAAGTATGTATTGTCGGCAACAAGCGAGAACAGGTGGATAGAAGTGGATTTGTCCGAACAAAAACTTAAAGCTTGGGAAGGAAGCAATTTATTCTTAGAAACAAAAGTTTCCTCCGGACTTCCTGGAACGCCCACTCCGACGGGAGAATTTAGAATTTGGGTAAAACTGAGAGCTACAAAAATGTCGGGCGGAAGCGGTAGGTATTATTACTATCTACCTAACGTTCCTTATGTTATGTATTTTAGTGGAAGCGGTATTCCAAATTGGAAAGGTTATGGACTTCACGGAACCTATTGGCATAACGATTTCGGAACTCCCAGAAGTCATGGTTGTGTTAATTTGCCGACCAATATAGCAAAAGAGCTATATTATTGGGTTTCCCCGATATTGACAGGTAACAAAACTTCTATTTATGCATCAGACACTAATCTCGGCACGCGAATAGTTATTCACGAATAAACATGAATCCGGTTGTATTATCAAGCGAAAGCTCATTTATTGCTACTTTTTTGGCGAGTTTTTTAATATGGTTTATGTTTGGGGGGCTGGCATTCTTATGGCTTATCGACGGAAAAATAAAAAAAGAGATAGCACTGCACGCCGTTTTGGCAACGCTAATTGCATGGGGACTTTCGCAGATGATAAAAAGTTTTTTCCCAACAATTCGACCGTTTGGCCTTAATGGAACAAATCCTTTAACGATAACCGTACCGACCGACGGGTCGTTCCCGTCGGGTCACACAGCGGCAGCATTTGGATTAGCCGTAAGTATCTGGCTTCATAATAAAAAACTGGGATATAAATTTATTTCGATTGCCTTATTGATCGGATTGGGTAGAATTCTAGGCAATGTCCATTTTTTTACCGACGTACTGGCGGGTGCAATGCTTGGATATCTAGCAGCTTACCTAGTTGAAAAACTTCATCCGGTCAAAATATAAATGCCTCATACGCTTTACCACTTGACAATTAGCACTAATGTTATTAGACTGCTAAATATTATTATCTAATCTTATGGAAGAGAAAGTAAAAAATGTCAGACTAATTCCTTTGGTGGCCATAAGAGGCTCAGTAGTTTTCCCCAGTACGGATGCGGTCCTTTCTTTTGGTAGGAAGAAAAGCGTAATTGCAGTTAACACTGCTTTCCAAGAAGACAGAGTTGTGGGTATCTTCACCCAAAAAGAGACTCGCATATCCGATCCCAATTTAGAAGATCTTTATAAGATCGGCACAATTGGAACTATAACTCAGATGATGTCCACAGAAGGGGAAATACACGCGGTTGTGAAAGGCCAAGCCCGGATAAAGTTAGTTGAGATTGTATCTCACGAGCCGTATTTAATCGGTAAGGTTGAGGAAATTGAGGAAGATAAAACTGTAAATGTAGACATTGAAGCATTGGCAAGTAGAGTCAAAGAATTGTTTAAGAAGGCCATCGGTTTAGGAAAACAAGCAGAAATAATGACCGTAATGAAACTTGTTTCCGGTAAGGTTGAACCGGCAGAGTTGGCAGATCAAGTTGCATCTTTACTTGAAATAAAAACTAAGAAAAGACAGGAAATTCTAGAAGTATTTTCGCTTAAAAAGAGACTTGAAAAAGTTTTTCAACTACTTGCGCATGAGGTAAACGTTTTGGAGCTTGAAAGGACTATTTCTTCAAAAACTCAAAGGAGATTTGAGGATCAAATGAGGAAAGCAATGCTTAGGGAAAAGAAAAAAACTATTGAGAAAGAACTTGGAGAAATTGAGGAAGAGGGCGACATGTCCGCAGAGGAGTTGGCGGACTATAAACTAAAGATTAAAAATGCGGGGATGCCCAGTGAAGTTAAGGACAAGGCCGAAAAAGAGCTAAAAAAATTAAATCAACTGTCTCCCCATAACCCCGAAGGCGGCTATATTAGAAATTATTTAGACTGGCTCACTGATATGCCTTGGAGTAAAGCTTCACCAAATAATGTATCTATTAAAAATGCCGCTAAAGTATTGGAAGATGACCACTACGGGTTGAAAAAAGCTAAAGAAAGAATTCTCGAATATCTGGCTGTAATGAAAATAAAGTCCGAAAAAAAGAAAAAAGAGAAAAACAATATAAACGAAGAATCTCAACCTACAATACTTTGTTTCATAGGTCCACCCGGAGTTGGTAAGACTTCGATTGGCAAATCTATTGCCAGATCACTGGGTCGTGAATTTGTAAGAATGTCTTTAGGTGGTATTAGAGACGAAGCTGAAATAAGAGGCCATAGAAGGACATACGTCGGAGCGCTTCCGGGAAGAATAATTCAGGGAATCAAAAATGCAGGAACAAAAAACCCGGTCTTTATGCTCGACGAGATAGATAAACTTGGAGTTGATTTTAGGGGTGACCCCTCATCGGCGCTTTTAGAAGCGCTGGATCCCGAACAAAATAGAGAATTTTCGGATCATTATTTAGAAGTCCCATTTGATTTATCACAAGTAATGTTTATTTGTACAGGAAATGTACTAGAAAGTATTCCTCATGCCTTAAGAGACAGAATGGAGGTTATAACCTTTCCCGGCTATACCCAGGACGAAAAATATCATATTGCGAATAAGTTTATTTGGCCAAAACAGCTCAAGCTTCATGGATTAACAGATACTAAAATAAAAGTTACGACAAAAGCCTTAAACGAGATCATTTCCCGTTACACTCGAGAGGCCGGAGTGCGAAATCTTGAGAGAAATTTAGCAACAATTTGTAGAAAAATAGCGAGATCTATTGCTGAAAAAGATAAGTATCCCAAGATATTAAAGCTTAGCGATGTTGTTAAATTTTTAGGTCCTCAGAAATTCAGTTCGCAAATAGCCGAGAAAAATGATGAAGTTGGGATGTCAACGGGTTTAGCGGTAACAGCGGCAGGCGGGGAAATTCTTTTTATAGAGGTTGCACTTATGCCTGGAAAAGGAAGACTTACCTTGACAGGTCAACTGGGTGATGTAATGAAGGAGTCAGCTCGTGCCGCATTCACCTGGTCCAAAGCCCACTACGATGAGCTGGGCTTAAATGAGAGTTTTGGCAACAATATCGATGTGCATATTCACGTCCCGGAAGGAGCAGTTCCGAAAGACGGTCCTTCGGCGGGCGTAGCTATGGCAACCGCATTAGTTTCGGCTTTAACAGGTATAACAACCAAGAGAGATGTTGGTATGACCGGAGAAGTAACCTTAAGAGGAAGAGTGCTGGAAATCGGAGGAGTTAAGGAAAAAGTAATAGCAGCACATAGGGCAGGTTTAAAGACAATAATTCTTCCGAAAGATAACAAAAAAGATATGGAGGATATTCCTGAGCCTGTCAAAAAAGATATACAATTCGTTTTTGCCGAAAAACTCGACGACGTATTAAAAGTTGCACTTAACAAATGGCCGATTATGAAACTGAGTGAGGCGAAAACTCTCCGACCTACAATTTTAGCTACTGCTTAATTTATGTTTTGATTCGGCTTTTAGAAATACTCTATACTCTTTAATACCTATTCGTTTCTTATGAATAAAAAATACATAGCGGTAGTTTTGCTGTTTTCCGGACTTTTTATTTTTTCTACACTACTAAGTTACGCGTTTAATATATACCGACAAATTTACGTCGGGGATCAAGAGGAGGGAAAGCCGTTTATAGTTGAAGCTGACGCAACCCCCACTCCCACTCCCGATCCGCTTGGTCCTAAAAATATATTGCTATTAGGTTATGGGGGCGCTGGGCACGAAGGAGGGCTTCTAACGGACACAATTATCGTTGCACACATTGTTCCAAGACAAAATCAAGTTTTTTTGATTTCAATTCCAAGGGATATTGCTTTGCCTCTTCCTATTAAAAAAGACGGAGAAGAGAATTTAAAAGTCAATCATGCTTATGCGATTGGCAGCGATAATATAAATTATAAAAATAAACCTGACGAGTTTAGTGGTGAAGCTGGGGGCGGTAATCTAGCAAAATATGCATTAAAGCAAATAACAGGTTTGGATATGAACTATTTTGTATCAGTAAATTTTGACGGATTTAAAAACATTATAACTAATTTGGGAGGAGTAAGTGTATATATTCCTTATACTTTTGACGATAAATTTTATCCCGTTAAGGGGCTTGAAAACGAAACTTGTGGAAAAAGTGAAGAAGATATTGCCGCACTTACTGCGACATTGTCGGCAAATCTGCTTGAGCGCGAGTTTCAGTGTCGATACGAAACCCTGCATTTTGATAAGGGGCAACAACTTCTAGATTCCGAATCGGCTCTTAAATTTGTCCGTTCGCGCCACTCGGAAATAAATGGAGGAGATTTCGGAAGATCACAAAGACAACAAGCTTTGCTTATCGCAATAAAAAATAAGCTGATTAGTTATAAGAGTATTACAAAAATAATTCCGATCGTAAATTCCATTGCAAAAAACTTAAGAACCGATATAAATTTTACCGAAGCTTTTGATTTGGCAAAAGATCAGGGAGATTTTACTGATATCAAAATAGAAACGATTTCTTTAAGTACAGATAACGTCCTTTCTGAAGCGTACGGAGTGGGGGGGCAGTATGTTTTAATTCCAAGGAACGGGGAGAATAAATGGGAGGTAATTCATGAATTTATAAGAGAGAATTTGCAGCGATAGCTTCTGGAAACTTTGTCCGAAATCTATTAGGATAATATTATGGCGAAAATATTAATTAATAATATCCAATTAATCATTTATATATCATGAATAAGGTATTAATAGTGGACGACGATACTGTTTTGGCAAGACTTTATAAAAGCGTTCTGGAAAGCGAAAATTTTGAAGTGGACACGGCTTTTGACGGTGAGGAAGGATTTACAAAGGCCAAAGAGTTTAATCCCGATCTCATCCTTTCTGATGTAATGATGCCGAGGGTGACGGGATTGGAAATGCTAAAAAATCTTAAGGCAGATAGCCAGACAAAAAATATAAAAGTTATAGTGATGACCAATCTAAAAGATGACGAGAATGCAAAAATAGCATCTCAATTGGGAGCTCTTAGTTTCATAATTAAAAATGAACAGAATCCCAAAGAAGTAGTCGAAATAATTAAAAAGTATTTGGGGGGCAATACCAAATAGAAGTTATTTAGGTAGAACTTCCTTTTTGTAGCCGAATCTTTGCACAACTAGGACGGCCACGATTGCGATTATAATTAGAATTACTGCATATATAATAATTTTATTTTGTGAGCTGACGGCCCCTTCTTCCTCGAGGAATTGTGGCAAATTCTCGATGTCATCGGCAGCCACGACTGAGAAATCCAGTACAGAAGATCGTACAACTTTTCCTGCAGAATTTCGCACAGTCGCGTAAGCAATATGTTTATCTCCCTCAAGAGGTTGGTCCAGTTCGTATACCCAATCGCCGTTCTCGTCTGTTTTTGTTGTTACAACTATCGGTTCGGAATAAATATAGATATTGACGACAGAGTTGGGAAGAGCACTACCCGTAAATATGACTTTTCCTCCGATATTTACATTTTTCAGTTTTTGAGTTTCTTGTTTTACCTCACCTACATTAATGGAATCGGGATCTGTTTCTAAGAAATGAACCTGTTCTGGAGGAAGGGGTAAGAATTTTGTCTGGTCACGGTTAAGTTTTGCAAAGCATCCTTCACCTTTTTTCTTTTCCTCATCTGTCGGTTGGCTACCCGAATTGATTTCATTAAATCTGGCTTCGCCAATATCTTCTTTTAAGCAGTTTTTAACAGCGTCGGGAGTTTTATATACTCTGGCTTCTTCGAAAGGTTGTGGATTTACCCCAAAGCATCTATTTACTTTATCACGAAGTTCATAAGGCACATCCGCCTCACTTGCTCTAACTTTATCAAAAGTTCCTCCAGTTAGAACCGTTTTTAAGCAAGCCTCAGTAGTCTTGGGAAGTTTTTCTTCATTTGTGTAGTAGGTTACTGAACTAACTTTTGTTTGACCGCTGTTGCATTGTTCGTATTTAAGGTGTTCTTCATATGTGGGCGTGCGGACGCCGCTATATATTTGCTTATAAGCAGTTTCACCCAGCGATTTTATGACGCAGGCCTCATAATCAGAAATTGATTTGACAGCCGACGCAGAAATAGTCACGTTAGTTGCCGTTTGAGTTCCTGTATATTCCCAACAGGACTTAGCCTTATCGCCCAGTTGATAAAGCTCGTTTTGTTCACTAATCGAGGAGGGTATAAAATACCTGAGCCTTTCAAATTCATAAGAAGTCAAAATAGATTTTACACAAGAAATTCTTTCAGTTGTTTCGTATGCAAGTCTGTCAAAATTTTCCTGCTGGTATGAATTATATGTCGTTTTACAAGAACAAGAATATGAATCCCAATAAGAATTTGTGGCACAACCAGTTGTGGGGGGACTACAAGAAGTTACATTGGGACTTTGTTTACATAAACAAGAGGAAGAATCCCAATAGTAGTTATAACCGCAACCGGAAGGAGGCTGGACACAATTAGTTGTCGATCCTGAACTGTAATCTTTGCAATTACAGGAATAATAATCCCAATATTTATTGGTACCGCAGCCATTCGCCGGAGGAACACAGGATGTCGTGTAATATTTACAGGAGCAGGAATATTGATCCCAATAGTAGTTGTATCCACAGCCGCTCCCGGGTGGTGAACAATAATTTGTAGTAGTGGTTGTACTTGGTCTGCAAGAACAGTAATAAGAATCCCAGTAGTAGTTTGTGCCGCAGCCCGAGGTCGGAGGGTAGCAAGTTGAATACTCAGGTTTGCAGGAGCAAGAGTAAGAATCCCAATAATAGTTTGTGCCACATCCTCCCGAAGGCGCAGAACAGGTGCTCGTTCCTGAGCTTTGTTTACACGAACAAGTACTACTATCCCAATAATAGTTTGTGCCGCAACCATAAGAAGGCGGGGAACATGATGAAGACGTAGAAGACGAATAGTATTTGCAGCTGCAGGTTGAATAATCCCAATAATAGTTATATCCGCATCCGCTTGATGGGGCAGAACAGCTGGAATATGACTTGCAGCTGCAAGTTCCCGAATCCCAATAATAATTGGAGCCGCAACCTGACGAAGGGGCAGTGCAAGAAGTTCCACCCCCGCTACCGCTACTTTCGTACTGTCTGCACGAACAGGAGCTTGAATCCCAATAGTAGTTAGTTCCACAGCCGGATGTTGGGGCTTGGCAAGTAGAAGTTGACGATTTACACATACAAGTTCCAGAATCCCAGTAGTAGTTAGTCCCGCACCCGCTTGATGGAGCTTGGCAACTTGATTGACAACTACATGACGAACTATTCCAATAATAGCCGCTGCCACACCCACTTGATGGAGCAGTACAAGTTGAATTAGCCTGACAGCTACAGGTTCCTGAATTCCAGTAGTAATTGGTTCCACAGCCCCCTGAAGGTTCCTGACAGGTTGACGATCCGGATCCGGAACCTGAACTGTAATATTGACATGAGCACGAAGAACTATCCCAATAGTAATTCGTTCCACAGCCGCTTGAGGGAGCTGTACACCCCGATTGAGCTAAGTAATTTTCTATACCTAAAGTTTCGGGATTTTGGGGTAAATTATTAAAAGTGAGATTACGCAGTGAAGATGAGATTAGTAAGTTAAATAAAACTATAAATAATGTTGAGGCTGAAAGAATTAATAAAAATCTTTTCACAGGTAATGTTTTTATAGTATAAAAGACTACACTTAATACTATTATTAAACAAAAAAAAACAATAAGTAAATCCCCAATACAATTAATTTCTACCTGCTGGAGAGGGAGATGTATGGATTCGGAGTCTTAATCTTTGTGACCCCACTGGGGTTCCCTTCGATTACACTCAGGGTAAACTTCTCATCCCAATTGGCGCTTTGTCGCGCTTCAACTTGCACTGAGCAAGCGAAGCGCGCCGAAGTGTGAACGTTTTCGAAGAAATTCGAACGTATTTTAAAGGTAGCGGCGGCTGACCGCACCAGCCGCCGCACTATTTGTACGCTCGGCCTGTGGCCTCGCTTATTTTCAGCGCGCGACTTTGTGCTCGCTAAAGCGAGCACTTAAAATTTGATATAATTTTAATACAAAACCCTGGAAGAAAAAAACGCAGAAATACCGAGTACAGATCATAAAATCTCAAGAAGAGGTTTCTTAAAATTAAGCGGAGCTGCTGCGGTTGGAGCAACAACGGGCTATGTTGCTTGGCGTCTCGGAATAAAACCTGAAACAAGTGGTTCGCCAGAAACAGAACTAAAGCCTTCTGTGAAAGTATTGGACTTTTTTGACGTAGACAAAGCCAAGGGTAAATATCTACAAGATAACTTCCCCCCCGATTTTTCTGAAGAAAAATCTTGGCGTGAAATGGGAGTTGATGATCCATCAACTAGAGAAGGATTACTTAAAGCAACTCCAAAAGATGAAGGCCAGGCCAAGTTGCTAATGATGACACTTTTTCAACATCGGTATCAAAATCATGGAAAAGATGTAGTCACCGTAATGGAAAAAGCTTCAGATTTATTTAGTCCAGACCAAAAAACAGTCTCTCCAACTCGAGCTTCAATTGCAGGTGCTGTGGAATTCGGAAGACTAGAATATGACGAAATTGGTAACCCTACAATCCGTGTCACGCTATCGTCGGATGTTGTAGACAGATTGGTTTCTGAAACTCCAGAGAGTGTAGTAAATATGAGTTTTGAGTTAGGTGATTTTTTGTTGACTTACTCTTTGTATGACAGAAAACTAAAGTATCCAGAGATGGGACTGCAGGGCCCTAGCACAATTACTGTTGGTGGAAAAACATCATACAGAGATTATCGGGGGAATGATATTACAGAAGAAGAATATAACGAAATTTCGAGAAAAATGAATGAAACGAAAGTGGTCTTGCTTGATCCAAATGAACGAGATGTTAGGTTTTTAGACGGATATGCAGGAGATAGTACTTATCAAAATCTGCAGAAACTTACTGAGGTTGCCGGAAAACATTCTGAAAAAATGTTCGTTGCAGCAGGTGGTAACCCTACGTATTTACAGGGTTTAAAAATACCAGATATCAGAGAAGCCAGAGCTAAATTAGAAAAGCAGGGACAGTGGCCCGAAAATCTAATAATTGTTGGATTTCAAGCTAGGGAATCTGGTTTTGTGGGACAAGCTTCTTATGGAGCTGATATTTATATTGCCGATAAAGACCTAGAAGAACTAGGATTTTCTGGTGCGAGTAGCTACGCTACTCCTGTTGTAACAGAAGTTATTAGGCGTTTAATTGGTAAAAGTTCGAAAACCCATAAACAAGCAAAGGAAAATTTAGTGGCTTTAACTCAAGCGGCAGAATCTTGGGAAGGATCAGAAAAAGTTGATTATCGATTATTAGATATAGAAAAAGCAAAAAATATTTTGGGTAATTCAAAACAGAGTAAATAACTATTGTTCTTTAAAATTTTTGTGTTTTTCTTTGTTCCGCCTTTGGCGGAATGTTCGAGCCGACTTTTTCGGAAGCGCGGCGGGCAGGAGAGTTGACAATTTCTCGATTTCCTTTTTGGTGACCCCACCGGGATTCGAACCCGAATTACTAGGATGAGAACCTAGCGTCCTAGCCATTAGACGATGGGGCCAATTCAATAAATCGGTGATATTTTCACTCTAATTTTAGCTGATATCAGCTAAAAAGACAATTTCTTGCCGACAGCAGTTTCAGAAAAAATAGTTCCCATATTATTGGGATTTATTTCACTTGACAAACGCTTTAATAAGCTATACAATTCCTCTATTGTAAATTCTTTTATATAGAGAAATTATGGAATTTACCCCCATAAATTCTGCCTGTATTCAAACCATTAATAAGTTTGGATAATTGTGGGAGGAACACTTTTTTCAGGAATTTCTCCCAACGAATCAGGGGGAATTTTTTTTGAATATGGATACAAACAAATTACAAATTACAAAAGAAGGTTTGGAAACGCTTAAAGGAGAGCTTCTTGATTTAAAAGAAGTTAAGAGACCTAAGGTTGTCGAAAGACTTTCAAATGCAAGATCACAAGGTGATTTAACAGAGAACAGTGATTATCATAACGCAAAGGATGAATTGGATTTCTTAGACGGAAGGATAACCGAATTGGAAGATGTCTTGCAGAACGCAAAAGTTATTGCTACCTCGGGATCGAACGGTAGTGAGATATCTGTGGGAACAAAAGTAACCTTGAAATCAAACGGACTTCAACATATCTACCATATTGTTGGAGAATGGGAGGCTGATCCGGCAGAGAAAAAAATATCCCACACCTCCCCTCTCGGAAAAGCATTAATCGGTAGAAGTCGAGGAGAAAAAGTAGAAGTTGAAGCTCCGGCCGGAAAAGTAGTGTATGAGATACTTTCAATTGAATAATAATTTTGATTCAAAGAAAAAGACAGCTTCCTAAAAGGAGGTTGACTTTTAGTGTTGATTATAGCCTCCTAATAGGAGGCTATTTTAGTGGTCACAATTTGATAGCAAAGCATCAAATGTGGCTCCGTGAAGTGCATTACGCTACTTCACTGGAGGAGGTTTTTTAGTTGGGGAAGAAGGTGAATATAAATGAGCGAACGATCGGAAAATTTAACAATGATTGAAGAGAGACCCTTAACGGAGGAACAAGTTGTATTTCAGTCGCCGCTTGAACGTTCGGTAGCCGGAGGATTAGCCGAATATCATGACGGAAGACCTGTTGGCGAAAGAGTTGTAAGTGGAGGAGAACCAAACGCAAAAATTATACTTACAAAATATCCGGCAAGAGGCTGATGTAATAAGGATAATTTACTGAATGGGTAATGTTTGCTAAACTTGTCGCAAGACAGCATATTTTGCGTTATTAATAAACATGGCTGAACAAAGATTGGAAGAAATTAGAAAAGTCAGACTTGAAAAAGTCAAGAAATTACGTGAGCTTGGAATCAATCCTTATCCTGCGAAGGTAAAAGGATCTCCAAAGGAGATTTCTTTGGCAATAAAGTCTTTAGGAGAAGAAGCCGAAGTTGCAGGAAGAATTATGGGTTGGAGGGTGCATGGAAATGTAATTTTTGCCGATTTGAAAGATGAAACAGGGGAAATCCAACTTTGGTTTCAGAAAAACTCGCTGGGAGACAATTTTAAGATGTTAAGATATTTTGATATTGGCGATTTTATTTACACAAAAGGAAAAGTAACAAAAACCCAAGCCGGAGAATTATCCATTGACGTTAATGATTTCCAAATGCTTACAAAATCTATCCGTCCCCTACCATCCACTTGGCACGGACTTAAAGATGTTGAAGAAAGATATAGAAAAAGATATTTGGATCTATTATTAAACCCCGGTGTACGGGAAAGATTTGATACAAGAACCAAGTTGGTTAGGGAAATTAGAAAATACCTTGATGGTTTGGGATACTGGGAAGTTGAAACTCCTACTCTTCAATCTCTGTACGGCGGAGCTAACGCAAAGCCATTTACAACTCATCACAAGGCGCTTGATCATGATTTTTATTTAAGAATTGCCGACGAACTCTACCTCAAAAGATTGGTTGTCGGGGGATACGATAGGGTCTATGAAATTTGCAAAGACTTTCGCAATGAAGGAATAGACCAAACTCATAATCCTGAGTTTACGATGATCGAATATTACGAGGCATATGCAGATTATCAAAGAGTAATGGATGTAACTGAGGGACTATTTAAACATTTAGCAAAAGAGGTATTAGGGAAGATGGAGTTGGAAGTTGGGGATAGAAAGATAGATATCGGAAAGACTTGGCCTAGAATAAAAATGGTTGACATAATTTCCGAGAAACTTGATTTAGATGTTAGCTTAAAAAGCGCGGATGAGTTAGCTGATTTTTGTAAGAAGAATTCAATCGAACTTGTAGGCGGAGAAACCAAAGGACAGCTAATATTTTTAATTTTTGAACACAAAGTTACCGATTTGCTTATTGAACCAACATGGGTTATAGATTATCCAAAAGACGTTAGTCCCCTATCTAAAGATGGTGAAGCGGGTGAGGGTTTAGTCGAAAGATTTGAAGGTTATATAGGAGGTAAGGAAATATGCGACGGGTGGAGTGAGATAAATGACCCCATTGTTCAGAGAAATAGGTTTGAGACTGATGTAAAAATTGCCCGACATGATAAGGAAGAGGCACAACAAGTTGATGAGGATTTTATAGAAGTTCTTGAATACGGTATGCCGCCACTTGGCGGAATTGGTATAGGGATTGACAGACTTACAATGTTTTTTACCAATACCTGGTCGATAAAAGAAGTGATACTGTTTCCAACCCTGAGACCGGAAAAATAAAAAACTATATACACCTTGCAAGGAGAGAACTTTAAAGGTTAATTAACAAATTATGATTAAACGAGATGAGTTGATTGAATTTATTTATGAAACTATCGGAAAAGAGCTTTTGGAGAAAGCTATAAAGAAGGATGAACGGATAAATGGAGTACAGTTTTTGGGGGAAAATGATGTCGAGAAGATTGCGATTGGAGTGAGTTTAAATGAGGAGTTTCTTCAGAAAGCTATAAAATGGGGATCAAATTTTTGTATCTTTCACCACGGATTAGACCCCGAAACGTATAAATCAAGATTTCCTCTATATTCTCAAAAGAGATTAAGTTTAATTTTCAAAAACGAAATTACAATTATGGCTTTCCACTATGCACTCGATGCTCATGCGGAGATTGGAAATAACGTTACAATAATTAAGAAATTAGGTGCAAAGGTTGGCGAACCTCTTGACGATGAGTGGGGTTACACAGCAACTTTTGATACACCCCAAGACGTTCACGAACTGGCTCATAAATGTAGGGATTTATTCGACCATGAAGTTTTTGTCGTTGAAGGAGATAAGGAAAAGGTGAAAAAGATCGGTGTAGTTTCCGGTGGCGCAAAACCGTATGCCGAAACCCTTGCTGAATTAGAAGCAAAAGGAGTTG